>Ga0233425_10007314_pt1 | contig 15612 bp, 9 predicted proteins | sample Watercolumn_Towu_2_FD_181712 | JGI IMG/M metagenome (GOLD analysis project Ga0233425, IMG submission 181712) | Freshwater microbial communities from Lake Towuti, South Sulawesi, Indonesia - Watercolumn_Towuti2014_140_MG | ecosystem: Environmental > Aquatic > Freshwater > Lake | place: Indonesia...
AAAATAAATCCATCTGTCCCGATTCTTTTTGCCGCACATGCCCTTCCGCCACTGCTAAAGCCAACGGCAAAGAAGCTAACAAACTTGCGCGATGAGGGGCGATTTTATCAAATGTGCCTGACTTAATTAGCGCCTCTAAAACTTTGCGATTAACTTTGCGTCCGTCAATCCTTTTACAAAAATCAAATAAAGACTTAAATTCTCCTTGTTCACGCGCAATAAAAATACTTTCAATCGCCGCTAATCCAACTCCTTTAATGGCACCCAAACCATAACGAATTTTTCCTTCATCGGTTACCGTAAAATGATATTGACTCGTGTTAATGTCAGGCGGCAATATTACTAACTTCATCTCCTTCGTTTCGTGCAAAAATATAATTAATTTATCGGTATTATCCATATCTGAAGACAACACCGCCGCCATAAATTCAGCGGGATAATGCGCTTTAAGCCAGGCGGTTTGATAAGTAATTAAAGCATAAGCCGCCGAATGCGATTTGTTAAAACCGTAGCCCGCAAATTTTTCCATTAAATCAAAAATGCTGTTAGCCACGTGCTTATCAATATTGTTCTTGATCGCTCCCTCAATAAAAATCGCACGCTGATGTGCCATTTCTTCTGGCTTTTTCTTTCCCATAGCGCGACGCAACAAATCCGCACCGCCTAAAGTATATCCCGCTAACACCTGCGCAATTTGCATAACTTGTTCTTGATACAAAATAACTCCATAAGTAGCACGCAATACTGGACACAATTTTTCATGCAAATAACTAATCTGCGCTCGCCCATGTTTACGTGCAATAAAATCATCCACCATCCCCGACTGCAATGGGCCAGGTCGAAATAAAGCAACTAAGGCCACAATATCGTCAAAACAATCGGGTTTCAATCGCCCAATCAAATCCTTCATGCCACGCGATTCTAATTGAAATACTGCCGTCGTTGTCCCTGACTGCAATAAAGTAAAGGTTTTTTTATCATCCAAAGGAATTTTTGTAATTGCAATCGGCGTTAAATTAGTTTTAGTCAAACGAGCATTAATGGTTTTTAGAGCCCAATCTATAATGGTTAAAGTACGTAGCCCCAAAAAGTCAAATTTTACCAAACCGATTGCTTCTACATCGTCTTTGTCGAATTGCGTAACTTGCACATTATCCCCTTCTTCACAATAAATTGGCGTAAAATCGGTCAATAAAGAAGGAGCAATCACCACTCCTCCCGCATGTTTTCCCGCATTGCGCGTAATCCCCTCTAGTTTTAGCGCCAAATCAATAATCGCTTTAACATCATCTTCTTCGCGATACCGTTGCTTTAAAATCTCCTCCATTTGTAAAGCACGATCCAAAGTAATGCCTAATTCAAAGGGAATTAACTTAGCCAATTTATCCACAAACCCATAAGGCTGCCCCAAAACACGACCAACATCACGCACCACGGCGCGCGCTGCCATCGTTCCATAAGTAATAATCTGCGCCACACGTTCTTTGCCATAACGCTGCATGACATATTCAATTACACGATCGCGGCCTTCCATACAAAAATCAATATCAAAATCCGGCATGGAAACGCGCTCAGGATTTAAAAAACGCTCGAACAACAGTTCATGTTGAATGGGATCAAGTCCTGTAATCCCCAAAACATACGCCACTAAAGATCCCGCTCCTGAACCTCTTCCTGGCCCCACGGGAACGCCGTTATTTTTAGCCCAATGAATGAAATCAGCGACAATTAGAAAATAACTGGCAAAGCCCATTTGCCTGATAACGTCTAATTCATAATGCAAACGTTTAGTGTAAAGCTCTTGTTCTTCAGGTGAATTGAACTCGCCAAAATGTTCAGCCATTCCTTGTTTTGCCAAAGTTATAAAATAATCCTCAACACTGCCGTTTGCGACCGGAAAAATCGGCAAAAAATTCTCGCCTAAAGGTAAATTAACATTGCAACGCTTAACAATCTCTTCAGCATTTTCCAACGCTTCAGGAATATCATGAAATAATTCCTGCATTTCCTCAGCTGAACGCAAATATTGCTGATTGCTGTATAATTTAGGGCGTTTAGGATCGGCAAGCACATAACCATCGTGGATGCAAACACGCGCTTCATGCGCTTCAACATCACGGGGATTAATAAAACAAACGTCATTAGTTGCAACGACGGGAATTTGATATTGCTCCGCTAACGGTAAAACCTCATGAATAAAATTTTCATCATCGGTACGGCCGGTACGCTGCAACTCAATATAAAAACGATCCCCAAAAAGATCGCGCCATTTTTCTATAATCTTAATCGCTTCACTTTTTTTATTCGCCAATAATACCTTACCAAAATCCGCATTCTTGCCGGCCAAAACTATAATTCCCTGGTGATTATCCTGAATCCACGACCACTGCGTAATGGGTGTTCCCAAATGCTGCCCTTGCAGATAAGACAACGAAATAAGTTTGATAATATTTTTATAACCAACGCTATCTTTTGCTAATAACACTATCCGAAAAGATGATTCTCTCGCGGACAAATTTTCTAACCACAAGTCCACACCAATAATCGGCTTAATTCCTGCTGCCAAAGCTGCACGATAAAATTTCACGACACCAAAGAAATTGCATTGATCGGTAATGGCAACTGCTGACATTTTTGCTGTTGCGCAAGTTTGCATTAGAGGTTCAATGCGCACAATGCCATCAATAATGGAAAATTCTGTATGTAAATGAAGATGGGCAAAATCATTAAGCATATTCATGAAGCACTATAAATTGTTTTCTACACTCTCTTGCTCTTTATTACACGCTATAAATAATCATTCGTCTATACCGCTCGCACCTGAAGATGCGATTTATTTGCCGTCAGCATTGTAGGGACACAATATTTTGTGCCCGTTTTTAATACGGGTTCAAAATATTGAACCCCTACAATTCTTCGATAGACTTCGCACTTTCAAGTGCGAGCGGTATATGCCCAAAAATATAATTTTTTTCACGCTGTATGTCTTGTAATTTAACATTTATAATTTAGAATTCCCAGAAAAATAGACCCTCGCATAAGGCATTCAATTTTATAGATATTCCAATAATGAGCAATTTTTATGACATTTAAAGGCGCAATTTTTGATTTAGATGGCGTTATCGTAGATACCGTGCCACTGCACTTTGAAGCGTGGAAACATCTATTTACTGACATTCACCATATCCCGTTTAGCAAACACGATTATGAAAACAAAGTTGACGGCAAACCCAGAATTGACGGCGTACGTGCAATTTTACCCAACTTAACCGATGAGGAAGCAATTAAAGAGGGAGCGATTAAACAAGCTTATTATTTAAAACTGATTAAAGAAGGAAAATTAAAAAAATTCCCTTCTTCTTTTGCTCTAATTAAAGAACTGAAAAACCATGGAATTTTATTAGCGGCAGCGTCCAGCAGCAAAAACGCTAACTTCATTTTAGAAAAAATAGGTCTGAATAAAGACTTTCAAGCAATTATTTCCGGCAATGATTTTACTCATGGTAAACCTCATCCCGAAATATTCCTTAATGCCGCTGCCAAATTAAACCTAACCACCAATGAATGCGTGGTATTTGAAGATGCCCTGGTGGGCGTCCAAGCTGCCAAAGCTGGTGACTTCTTATGCATAGGGATTAACCGTAATCACCAAGACCAAAACTATATAAATGCTAATTTGGTGGTTACTGATTTGGCTGAGGTTAACTATGAAACACTGCAAAAGCTTTACCTAACCAGACCATGCAAATAAAAAATTCAATAAAATCAATGTGTTAGAAAATATATATAAAGTAAACTAGCAAAAACCACAAAAATCGGAGAAAAAAATTAAAATAAACATCATCAGCATTGGCAGTCATACTCCAGAATGGGTAACCATAGCATACAACGAATACGCGAAACGCTTGCGCCCATTACAAATAAACCTAATTGAAATCCCTCTTCGCTCCCGTACCAAAAACACCAATCTTAAAAATCTCATCCAGGAAGAAGGCAAACAAATTTTAGCAAAAACACCTCCGGATTCATTAGTCGTCGCTTTGGATGAACATGGTAAACAATGGAATAACACGGAATTAGCCAAAAATTTTCAACACTGGCAAACGATATATAAAAATCTAACCATTATAATTGGTGGACCAGATGGCTTAAGTAAAGACGTATTAAAAAAAGCGCATTATACCTGGTCGCTTTCGCCGCTCACCTTTCCCCACCAATTAGTGCGCATAATCTTGATTGAACAATTACACCGCACCTGGTCAATTTTAAATAATCACCCATACCATAAAGCGCATGTCATTAATTAAAAACCATCGCCAAGAACATACATTATTTAAGCGCCGCCTTATAATCGTTGCTCTTACGGTTATCGCTTTAGTCATCTTAATAATCGCTAGATTATTTTACCTGCAAATAATTCAACATAAATTATATGTCTCTCTTGCAGAACGCAATCAAATAGAGCTGCTGCCAATTGAACCAAATCGAGGATTGATTTATGACCGCAATGGCGTGCTTTTGGCGGAAAACATACCGGTTTTTAGTTTAAGCATTATTCCTGAGCGCACTCCAAACTTAATGGATACCATCAATAATTTACGGCAAATTATTGATATTTCACCAGATAATATTAAACAATTTTATCGTTTCTTACAGCAGCAACGTCGTTTTGATCATGTCCCGCTAAAAGTCAAGCTTACCCAAGAAGAAATTGCAAACTTTTACGTTAATCAGTTCCGCTTTCCTGGAGTTACTATCGACGCCAATATGGTTCGACACTACCCATTAGGGCCAACAATGGCAAGCGCACTTGGTTACGTTGGCAGAATTAACACCCAAGAATTACAAGAAATAGAACCAAAAAACTACAGCGCAACCCACTTTATGGGGAAAACCGGAATTGAGAAAAACTATGAAACTTTACTACATGGGAAAGTTGGCTATAAAGAAGTAGAAATCAATGCTTTTGGACATGCTTTACGTACCATTAAACAAATTCCCCAAACTCCTGGAAACAATTTATATTTAACGATTGATAGCAAATTACAGCAATGCGCTGAACAAGCTTTAGCAGGAGAAAACGGCGCTATAGTAGCAATGAACCCGACTAATGGTGAAATCTTAGCTTTAGTTAGCGCGCCTAGCTTTGACCCCAATTTATTTGCCACAGGAATCGACAATGACGCCTTTCAAGAATTATTGCATTCGCCCGATAGACCGATGTTCAATCGCGTCATTAAAGGCCAATTCCCAATAGCATCGCCCATAAAACTATTCACTGCATTAGAAGGACTTGATACCAATACCATTAATACCAATTTTACTGTCGCTGATCCTGGATGGTTTAAGCTACCTAATTCTGAACATATCTATCACGACTGGGAACGCGGAGGACACGGCAAAGTTAACGTCACCAAGGCAATAACTGTATCTTGCGATATTTTTTTCTACACTTTGGCAATCAAATTAGGCATTGAAAAAATAGACAATATTCTACAAAGATTTGGTTTTGGTACAAAAACCGGAATTGATCTTGCCGAAGAGCGCACGGGCATTATAGCTTCACCACTATGGAAATTAAATCATATTGGGAAACCATGGTACCCCGGAGATACGGTCATTTCCGGCATTGGACAAGGCTTCATGACTGCCACACCATTACAACTCGTTGTTGCGGTTTCCACAATTGCTATGCACGGGCAACGCTTTCAACCTCACGTTTTATTACAATCAGTCAATCCATCCGGCACGATTACGGCGGCCCAACCGACAGTCCAAGATAGAGTGATCCTAAAAAACCCGTCACATTGGAATACGGTCATCGAAGCCATGACCCAGGTAATCGATTCACCCCAAGGAACGGCACGTACCCGATTTGGAATAAATCATCTCTACACAGTTGCGGGTAAAACTGGCACTGCTCAGCTTTATAGCCATAAAACTGATGAAGCCGGCAATATAATTCAAACCAATGTCCCTAAAAAATTACGCAATCACTCCTTGTTTATCGCTTTTGCTCCTGTAGAAAATCCACAAATCGCAATCGCCGTAATCGCTGAAAACATTAATTCCGCCCCAACCATCGCTCGTAAAATCATGGATCAATATTTAAATAAATAATTTAACTAAAAAACATAATTAATTGATTTATATAATTTTAATAATTATTAAAATTATATAAATTTTAAGCATTTTCTACATTTTAATTACAAAAATCAAAATTTTTAAGAAAACAATAATATTTTCGCCAACTTCTAACCAATTGATTTTTAAGAAAAAAATAAAAAATATAACTTGTACTTTAATTTATTTTTATAAAATGTTGTTTTTATATTGATTTATTAAAAAAACATGATAACATTAATCATGTCTTAAGGAAGTGACATTTACTAACAGAACGCAATGAAGCGTGCCAGATTACGGAAATCAGGCAATTCAAGGAACGAAAAGTTAGTAAAATTTGTTTCAGGGAACGATAACAATTGGTTACTTAAGGAAAAGTTAAAAAGCTAGGATGCTTTTTTTGTCATGGGGACGCCAATTGTAAAAACTTCAAATGGAGAGGAAGTAAATTAACGCAAAACGCAAGGAAACGTTAATAAACTAGGAAGTTTAAATAACGCCATAAAAGGCGACGCGTTAATATACATGCTGCAAGGATAAGCGATTAAAACGGTTGGACTAATTGGAATAGTTAAAAAGAGATAGGACGCTCTTTGAAAAACAGGAGTTACCAACTTAACAAACGCCAGCAACACCGAGGTCCTTTTGTACTCAGGGAAGTTTTGTTAGTGGCATGGAAGCCAGGGACCTTAAAGTGGAACAGCGGTACGATAATAATGCCATTTATAATAGATGACATTTTCATGCCATTTCTATAGTATTTGGGCATGTTTGCGTTCACAGAAAAAAAATCTTCGCTAATCCAAAAAACTCTAAAAAAAACCAATATCGACCTTCCGTTACTATTAGGGATAGTGTTACTGCTCGCCTTGGGGATAGCTATCCTATACAGCGCTATCCAGGAAACTCCAAAACTACTTGGGCGACAAATTACAGGAATTATTCTGGCTTTTATCGTAATGCTTATCTGCGCCAAAATTCCGCCTCGTAAATATATCGCTTTAGCACCATGGCTATTTGGAATCACTACCATTTTATTATTAACCGTCTTGGGAATAGGCATTATCAGCAAAGGCGCACAACGCTGGCTTAATTTGGGATTATTGCGTTTTCAACCATCAGAAATTATGAAAATTGCCATGCCGCTTATGCTTGCATGGTATCTACACAACAAAATCTTGCCGCCCAAAGCCAAAGATTTATTAATTGCCGGAATCATTATTCTGGTACCAACTGCAATTATCACCAAACAACCAGATTTAGGCACCGCTATAATCGTTGCTGCCAGTGGCGTATTTGTGTTACTGCTGGCGGGAATAAATTGGAAAGCGGTGGGATGGTTTCTTGCGACTTTCTTGCTTGCCTCCCCCATTGCTTGGCATTTCATGCACAACTACCAAAAAGACCGATTATTAATTTTTCTCAATCCAGAAAATGACCCGTCGGGAAGCGGCTATAATATTATCCAATCGAAAATTGCTATCGGCTCAGGAGGGTTACTGGGTAAAGGATGGTTACATGGCACGCAAATCCATTTACAATTCTTACCAGTCCACGCCACCGATTTTATCTTCGCCGTGTGTGGCGAAGAATTTGGTTATATAGGATGTGTATTGCTAATCGCCATTTTCGTTTACATCTTAGGCTGTGGATTATATATCAGCAGTAAAGCAACCGATACTTTTTCACGTTTAGTCGCAGGAAGTTTGAGCTTAACTTTCTTTGCGTCATTTTTTGTAAACATCAGCATGGTTACGGGTTTATTACCAGTAGTAGGCTTGCCTTTGCCACTCATCAGCTTCGGCAGCACCGCTTTAGTAACTACCATGGCGGCATTTGGCATCATTATGTCGATTCGCGCTAATCAAACTTTATTTTAGAAATATGATATTCAAATCAAAAAAAATTATTTATATCTTAATCACTTTAATTCTCATGGGTTGTGCATCCATGTTCACACCGACATTAGATCGACAAAAAAACGTACGCACTTTTGTGGCAATGATGGTTAAAAAATATAATTTCAATCAAAAAGAATTATTGAATCTTTTCCAGCAAGTAAAAATTCAACCACGCACTTTAACCAATATTCAGCACCCATATGAAGAACAGCCGTGGTATATTTACCGCAATCACCTAATCACTCCTCGACGTATCAATGACGGACTACACTATTGGCAACAACATGCCACTGTCTTACAGTATGCACAAAATAAATACGGCATTCCTGCGAGCATTATTGTTGCCATAATCGGCATTGAATCAAATTATGGACAAACACAATTCCAATACCGAACCTTTGATGCTTTAGCAACTTTGAGTTTTTGTTATCCCAAACGCGCTCCGTTCTTTAAACAGGAACTTGAAGAATATCTATTGCTCATACAAAAACTTAATGTAGATCCGCTATCGATTTACGGTTCTTACGCCGGAGCAATTGGCCCAGCTCAATTTATGCCCAGCACTTATCGGCGCTTTGCTGTAAGTTATAAACCCGCGCAAACACCGGACATTATCAACAATCACAACGATGCTATCGTCAGTGTGGCAAATTTCCTAAAACAACAAGGATGGCAAGCTCATCGCTTTATAGCCGTGCGCGCAAAAATCACCAACAACACGACTATTACCAGCCAAAAACAAACTATTGCTCAATTCGCCAAACACGGAATTATCGCCCCCAAAAAAATCGCTCGTAAAAATTGGGCTTTGTTTATTCCTTTACAAGAAAAAAATAGCTTCGAATATTGGTTAGGATTAAACAACTTTATGGTCTTAATGAGATATAACTCAAATATTAATTATGCTATGGCAGTTTATAGCTTATCTAGCCAATTAATATCTGCCAACCATCCAAAGGCTGCTAAATTAAACATTAATTTTAGTCAATAAATTATTATTTCATTAATAGTATTACTTGCAATTTAATTATTATAGTGTTAAATTGTACGTGTGTTTAATTTTTTGTTCATAAACATCCTTTCTAAAAAAAATAAGAAATCTTGTTAACTGTTTAGCTAGTTTTTTATTTTTAATACCATTTGTGTATTTTTATTCGCAATCAACATTTTTTGAGCTCGTGCTCGAGCCGGGCATTTGATGAAAATTTTTTACCACTAAAAATTGAGGAATTTTCTATATGTTATGTACATCGAGTTTTGCGGAAATTTTAAAAAAGCTGAAAATTACAGGGGAAAATAACCAATGGATAGAGACTCCATAATAGTATTCATAGCCTCAATGATAATGTTCTTGGCAATTTCTTTAGCGATAATTTGCAAATACAGATTGGACATTAGCACTAAACATAACCAGAGCGATAACCCACACATATCCTTGGGCTTAACTGCTCCCTACGGTATGTGGAAATAGAGTGAATAAAAATTACACGAGCTTTAATAACCAACATCGGAATGGAGATAGATATGGTCAAATCATTAACAAGCCTGGTATTTATTGTATTTTTCTGTGCAATTTTAGCTGCAACGTTTAGATTTAGCGAAACCATGACAAGTGCAATGGCAAAAAACAGCCTTGCGGCTACTCATTATTTAGCAACTCATGGCGACAAATCGCAAATAATGTTCAAATAATACTATATTTTATACCGCTAGCACTTAAAGATACGAAGTCTACCAAAGAATTATACGGGTTCAGTATTAAGAGCGTATGAATTGTCATGGAAATTTATGAAACGTTATTTAGGAATACAGCTCGGAAATAATCAGGTAGACGGGATTATCGCGCGAGTTATTTCGTTTAAGCGCTGAACATCATTTAATCATCAATTATTCGTTATTCACTATTAATTATTCATTGCTTTTCAGTTCCTCCCACCGTCAACTCCGTAACCTTCAGCGTCGGCTGCCCCACTCCAACCGGTACACTTTGTCCATATTTTCCACAAGTCCCGGCTCCTGAATCCAAAGACAAATCATTTCCAACCATGCTAATTTTATGCAAAACCTGTGGCCCATTCCCAATCAAAGTCGCACCTTTAACCGGACGCGTAATTTTGCCATGTTCAATTAAATATGCTTCACTCGTTGAAAAAACAAATTCTCCTGAAGTGATATCAACTTGACCACCGCTAAAATTCGGCGCATACAATCCATAATCAACCGATGCAATAATCTCTTCAGGCATATATTGCCCGGCTAACATGTAGGTATTGGTCATACGTGGCAAAGGAATATGTGCATAAGACTCGCGCCTGGCGTTTCCCGTGGGCTGCATCCGCAATAAACGTGCACTTAATTTATCCAACATGTAATTCTTTAACTTGCCATTTTCAATTAGTACTGTACACTGAGTTAATGTTCCTTCATCATCAATGTTCAACGAACCACGCCTTTCACCAGGAAAATTACCTTGATCAACAATCGTACAACAATCAGCTGCAACTTGCTGGTTCAACTTTTCAAAAAAAACCGAACTTTTTTTGCGAATAAAATCTCCTTCCAATCCATGTCCAACTGCTTCATGCAATAAAACTGCTGGCCAACCTTTACCCAAAACCACGGGCATAACACCAGCCGGCGTAGCTTCCGCCTCTAAGTTCACTAAAGCTATTCTCACCGCTTCGCGTGCATAACTTAGCGCCAAATTGGCATTAAGAAAAACTTCATAGCCACCTCTTCTTCCACCACTAATACTTCCCGTTTCGCGCCTGCCATTATGCTCCGCTACAACATTAACCATTAAACGCACTAATGGCCTCACATCTTCAGCGATCATTCCTTCACTATTAATTACTAAAATTCTTTCATAGCATCCCGCTAAACTTGCGACTACTTGTTTTACTCGCTCATCGCGCCTTGCTTCAAGATCGACTTTCTTTAATAAATCGATCTTAGTTGCATCAATCAAAGTGGTTAAAGGATTAACGGCCGGATACAACGAAACATAATTAGTTCGTGAAGTTATTTTTACCGCTCGGCTTTCTCCTGATTGTTTTGCAATAGCAGCCGCGCTAACAACGCTGGCACGCAAAGAATCAAGTTCAATTTCATCAGCATAAGCAAAACCGGTTTTTTCACCGTTAATTACCCGCACGCCCACCCCACGATGAGCGCTAAAAGTTCCTTTTTTTACCAAACCATCTTCCAACAACCACGATTCGCCAAACGACTGCTGAAAATACATATCAGAAAAATCAATTCCCTTGGTCATAACTGAACTAAGAATCGTTTCAACCACCGCCACATCTAGCGCAGCTTCAGTTAATAAAATTGGATTATTATTAATATTTATCATACAGCTTTTCTCACCACAGCCGCTATCTGCTGCATGGTTAATTTTTGTATCGTAGGCTTACTCCATGGCCCCTTAACATAATAACCATAAGCCATCATCTCAGTTGCACCTTTCTTTAATAAACGATCCGCGACAAAAGAAATAGCTCCAACGATCGGCCCTCCAGTAAGCGTTGCAATTACCGGGACACTGGAAGTCAAATGCGGAAAAATTACCAAATTAAGATCATAATCTTTGGCAAGCACACCAATTTTTCCACTAATAAAAATATCAGCGACTGGACCTTCTAAACGCGTATTATGCGTAGTCAAAATCCCGTCTTGCAAATGTAAATTTCCTCGCAAAGTATCAAACGTAAAACCAGTTTTGGTTAAATCACTAAAATCCAAAGTCAATCTTCGCGGCAAAGTTGGCAAACTTAAAATATTTAAGATACGAACCACTTCAATTTCGTTTTCTGTTTGTTGCCCTAACTTAGCGGTACGACCATGAGTAACTTTGAGTGCCAAATCACCTTGCATGGTGCGCAAATTAATTTCTTCTGGAGAACCTTGCCAAGTTAAATCATAGCTCATCTCACCTTGACCACCAACCAAATCACTAGACAAAGAAAATTTCTCGAATGCACTTCCGACATTAGGACTGCTGATTTTGCCTCGTACCGACGTTGTTACCTTACCTAATCTTCTCCAAACTCCGCTGGCATCGAAATTAAAATCAGAGTTAGTAACCACCAAGTGTTGAATATCAACAATACCCCCACCTTGAGGCATAACATTTAATATAACCTTACCAAAATTATTATCATGATAGTGAAAATCGGTTATTTGTAATTGTAACGGAATAATATTAATTGCTGATGTAGCCACTGTGCCCTGGGTCGCTTCCAAATATAGCCGATCTAAATTAGCAGTTATAACATTCGCCGTTAGATCTTCAGGAATAATAATTGTCCCACTAATCTTTGGACCATCGAGAGTAACCAGATGATGCTGTGAGGCCATATCCACGGTTACTTCTAAATTCGGGAACTGCCAACCCCAAGCAGTAAATTTTTCTATTTCACAAGTAAGATGCTGCCAATTTCCTCCTCCAGCCAAACTTAAATAAGGCTGCCATTCTGACCAATTTAGCCGAGTTATTTTCACGCTCACATCCTTATGAGCAAAATCAACCGCCGCAGTCAAAAACTTATCGTATTTAATATTTAACTGCGGCTTAGGACTAAACCCCAAAGAAAGCTGTAAATCTCTTTTATCATCGGTCTTTTTACTAAGAGGATAAGGCAAAGCCATTCTTAAACCCTGCAAATCAGAAGTCACCTTTACCACATCATTTTGCCGTTGGACTGCCGAATAAAATTGGATGCGCGCAGTATATTTAGATGAACCAGTAATTTTTGTTTTAAACGCATCGCTCAAAAATTGCTGTACATTATCCAATAAAATCCGACCACGTATATCAATATTTACCACAGAAACTGGTTGGGTTTTTGTGGTGACATCAATTGCAATTGGTGATGCAAATAATTCTGCCGTAAATTTGTGCGCGGTAAAATCATTTTCAGTAAAATGCAAAATCCCGTGCATTTTTTTAATTGCAACTCCTGATCCAGCAATATTTAAAATATTATCGATAAAAGTTAGATCGCCACTAATCCGCAACGGATCATCCGTACTCAAAGGAATAAGTAATTGCAAACGCAACTTAATGTTGCCTACCAAATCTAAATTCTGTAATTCATATCCCAGTAAATCACGTAAAGGGGTCACATAAATAAAATGCATGCCATTTTTTGCCAGTGTTTGTATATTATCATCTTCAAGAGTAAGAGTTGCGTTTTCCAAATCGGCAATTTTTGCTTCCACATGTTGCAAAGGAATATTGTCAAGCATAGCGCTGGTGGTAAACACTTGCATCCCACGCCCCGAAAAAATCAATTTCCCATAAATATTTTCTACCCCTGGCCATTCAGGATGATAATTCAAGTTAATCCCATAGAGATCGGTATCAATCACAAATTGTCCTTCATTGTGATCAAAAGGAAATTTATCCAGTGGTCCTTTCAACACCAATGTTCCAGAAATTCTATTGCCCGTAAATGCATGATCTAGCCAATCCAATGCCACTTTATTAATAACATTCACGGGGAAAAAATTTTTAACCTGAGCAATATTAGTTAAATTAAAGCCGGCAGAAAAATCTACTAAAGGGCTACCATTTTCTGGTAGAGTAAATTTAAACTTACCATTAACCGTAAGCTGCTGCAAATGCGCATTAACACTACTGATACTAACCGTTAAATCACGATCATGCTGCCATTGCACTCTACCATTAAAATCATCAATCACAACTGGAGTGCGCAACACTTGAGGAAACTTTAATTGTGCATTAGATAAGTACAATTCAATATCACCCGTAAAAGGAAAATCAAAAAAACCTGTATTGGAATTGTGCAGGCAATCTAGTATGGTATCTTCGATTTTGGCAATTCCTGTAATCTGTAAATTTTTCAACTGCAGAATATCGCCTTGAATTCCTAATTTAAAATCAAATTTCGCCGGATGTTTAAAACCAGGCTGAGTTAGTTGCCCAGAAAAAGACATGTTGTGCTGCAACATGTCATTAGTTAAACGCAATTGCAAATTGGTAATGTTGGACGTAATCCCCTGATTGAGCCAAACTATATTAACATCGTACAAAATAACACTTCCTTGAGTAAACAACCATTCCAATGCATCGGTTAAAGCAACGGGTAAAGTTGTATTAATCGGTGGTTGTCCAGCATCCCCAATTTTAATTCCAGTTTGATCGCGATAAGCAGCAATTTTAGTGCCTTTAACCATCAATAATGATGGTTCAATTTTACGTTTAATAATACTAGCAACCAAATCAATTCCTATTTTAAGCTCCCGCGCCTTAAATAACTCAGCAGTGCGGGGATCATTAAAAATTACCACATCGCGAAACCGTAACACTGGTTGCAAACCGTTACCACCAATCGTGATTTTTCCAACTGATACCGGTTGGCGCATAAATTGGCTAACTAAATTCTCGATTTCCGCATGGTGCTTAGCTAAATACGGATTAAACAAGTGCAGCGAACTCAAAACAACTGCAAACAAAATGATTAAAGTTGCTATCGCCACACTTAACCAATGCAAAATATGATGAATAATTTTTACCATATTTTTTATACTTTAAAATAATTGCGTAAACCATCAAGTAACGCGATTAACCCAGGCCAAATCAAAGCGCTAATAAACAATCCACTTCCATAACGCCAATGTTGCTGACCCCCAAAATCTCTCCACCCCACTGCAAGCGTATTATAATCCAATAACCATCCCAAAATAAATAGCATCAATTGGTAACTAATCAATAACACCAACACTACTAATATTTGCCTAGCTAAATTAAACATCTGAATACGATGATGAAATTTTAACACAAAATAAGATATCACCAATAAAACCAATGCATGTTCTCCCAAAATTACATTATGCAAAACATCTAATAACAAACCCAATAAAAAAACTAAAAACAAATTAGTACGATAAGGATTGGTTAATTCCCAATACAATAAAACTAATAATACCAACTGCGGACGCAGTGGCACACTCCATACCGGCAAAGCAATTACTTCAGCCATCATAGCAAAAATAAAAATTACCATCACAAATACTAGTGTTCTAACTTGAACCAACATACCTAATCTCAACCTTATGGTTTTTTATCAATCGTTTCGTCCTGGTTGCGGCCGGCAATTAAAAGTACGTAACGGCTGCTATTGACGTGTGCACTCGGTTTAACTTTAACCACCATGAATCTTTCGCCGGGAACATGAGTAACCGATGTAACCACCCCCACTGCATAACCCGCGGGTAAATTTGACGCCAAACCTGAAGTAACCAATGTATCTCCAACACCAACGTCGGCAGTATCGGGAATATGCAGTAACTCTAAATCATTCCCCGTACCAATCGCAATTACTTGCATGCCTGTTCTGACATTGATCGCCGGAATTGCACTTTTAGGATCAGTAAGGAAAAGAACGCGGCTATTAAACAAATCCACAGTAACAACTTGACCAATTATGCCATAGGCATCAACCACCGATTGCCCCAAAAAAACCCCGGCACTTGTTCCGCGATTTAGTACCGCCTGGCGACTAAATTGGCCAGAATCAACCGCAAGCAACTTGGCCATAATAATTTTAGATTGTGATTCCTG
>Ga0233425_10007315_pt1 | contig 15608 bp, 14 predicted proteins | sample Watercolumn_Towu_2_FD_181712 | JGI IMG/M metagenome (GOLD analysis project Ga0233425, IMG submission 181712) | Freshwater microbial communities from Lake Towuti, South Sulawesi, Indonesia - Watercolumn_Towuti2014_140_MG | ecosystem: Environmental > Aquatic > Freshwater > Lake | place...
GGTCGGCGTCCTGGATGAGGACGTGATCCCCGGTGGCCCGCTCCAGACCGGCGCGGATCGCGGCCCCCTTGCCCCGATTGCGCTCGAGGCGGATTACCGTCACTCCCGGGCCGGCGCATTCCTCCAATACCGCCGCCGTGCCGTCGGTCGAGCCGTCATCGACGACGATGAGCTCCTTCTCGAGGGGCAGCGCCAGGACCCGCCGGATTACCTCGCCGACAGTCGGGGCCTCATTGTAGACCGGCATGATGATCGAGAGGCGCATGGCAGGTTACCGGGAGGGCATACACGGGGGACGGCGGAGCGGGTTTCGCTAGCGGGGGAGCAGCTCGATCGCCGCGATCCGGTCCACGCGGAAGCTCCGTGGGGCGCGGCGCTCTCGGCAGTAGGCGTCGAGCTTCAGGCCGCGGCTCTCCTCGACGCGGATCGGCCGGACGACACGCTCACTCCGGCCGGATGCGCCCAGGTACGTGAGACGCACATCACCCCCCTCGGCAAGCGCTTCGCGCAGCACCGGCAGCGGATCATCGACGAAGGGCAGCCCCGACGGCACGCGTGGGAAGAGCTCTGCCATCAGATCCCCCACGGTCGCCGCTCCCTGCGCCGCCAGCCGGCTCAGCCCCCGCAGCAGCACTTCTCGCGTAGCGCGGGCGTCGTCCAGGGCTCGGTGTGTCGGCGGTGAGGGCAACCGTAGGGCGCGCGCGACCCCGGCCAGGTTGCGCACCGGGAGACCCAGGATCGACTGCGCGATCACGGTTGTATCGACGATGGGCGCCGCGGGCAGCTGCAGCCCCACGCGGCCGAACTCCGACTCGAGGAAGCCGACGTCGAACGGGGCGTTGTGCGCGACGAGTACCGCCCCCGCGAGGAAGGCCTCGGCCTCCGCCGCGAGCTCGGAGAACAACGGCGCCTCCGCCAGTTGCGCCTCCGATAGGCCGCTCACCCGCGCGGCTCCGGGGTCCAACGGCCGCTGGGGGTTCACGAGCGAAGACAGCTCCTCCACTGGCCCGTCGGGCGTCCCCTTCACCGCCGCCAGCTCACACACACGGTGGCCCTCGCCGACGTCGAGGCCCGTCGTCTCACAGTCCACGCACACCCATATCGCTGCCTCGAGCGGCGCAGTGCGCCAGTCCGTCATGAGAGCCTCCGGGTCGCCCGTTCGCCGCGTCGAGGCCGCACGCCTTCGCCGAAGGAGGGCTCCGCTCGGCTCGGCAGGAACAGGTCGTCTCGCCGCCATCCCCGCCACCGACGCCGGTGGCCCATCCGAGGGTCAGCGATGGGATCGGAGCCGAACCGCATCGAGAGCACGGGCGATCTGATGGACCTCGTCGCAGGCTACTGGTCCGCCCGCGCGATCCTCACCGCCCACGAGCTCAACCTGTTCACGGTCCTGGGCGACGACGCCCTCTCCGCCGAGGACCTCGCGGCGCGCCTCGAGTGCCCCCCGCGCAGCATGGGCCTCCTGGCCAATGCGCTGGTCGGCCTCGGATTGCTGAAGAAGACCGACGATCGCTTCGCCAACGGGCCCTTCGCGGCGAGCCACCTCGTCCGCGGCCGCGGCGACGACCTCACCGGCTACCTCGGTCATCACTCGATGCTGTGGACCCGCTGGAGCGGCCTCACGGCGACCGTCCGCGCCGGGCGCGGCGAGCCTTTCGGCGGCGAGATGCCGCCTGAGGTCACCCGCGCCTTCATCATGGCCATGCACGCCTCCAGCAGTCACTGGGGCAACCGTCTCGTCGACAACCTGGACCTGACCGGGATCACCCGCATCCTCGACGTGGGCGGCGGGTCGGGCGACTACGCCTACGCAATCCTCCGCCGCGTGCCGGAGGCGACCGCGGTGATCTTCGACCTGCCGACGGTGACCCCCATCGCGCAGGAGTGCGCCGCGCTGGCGGGCGTCGCGGACCGCGTCGAGACCCGGGCGGGCAGCTACTGGGACGATGAGCTCGGCGAGGGCTTCGACCTGGCCATCGTGTCGAACATCCTCCACAGCTCCGGCCCCGAGGGTTGCGTGACGATCCTCGGGAAGGCTTGCCGCGCCCTGATCCCTGGCGGCCGCGCCGTCATCCACGACTTCGTCCTGGGCGAGGACGGGACCACGCCGCCTTGGGCGGCGCTCTTCTCGCTGAACATGCTGAACGCGGGGAATGACGGCCGCAGCTATACACGCGATGAGCTGCAGGACTTCGCGGCCCGCGCCGGGTTCGTGGGCAGCGAGTACCGTCAGTGCTCCGCCGACACGGGCATCGTCGTCGCCGTGAAGGGCTAACGGAAGAGGCAAGCACGCAGAAGGGAGACGCTCATCATGCACGTGGCCATCGACGGTGTGTACTTCGGCGGCGGGCGATCGGCGGAGGAGTTCGTCGCGCTGGCAGCCGCCTCAGGCGGCACGGCGGTCAACTGGCCCCTGAAGGCGGGCTATGCCGACCCGGGTGACCCGGCCTCCTGGGACTCCTGCGCAGCGATGCTCGGCAGCGCCGGACTGTCCGTTTCCAGCCTCGCCGCCTTCAGCCAGAACAGCGCGATTCCCGGTCAGGAGGAGGCCTTCCGGGCCGAGGTCGCTCAGGGCGTGCAGGCCGCCCGCGTCCTCGGCTGCCGGGTGATCGACTGCTGGCCGCGGCGCGAGGCAGGCGTCTCGAAGGCGGACAGCCAAGCCGTTCTCCTGGCCAACATCCGCGCGGTGGCGGGCCTTCTGGAGGCCGCCGACATGGTGATCTCCTTCGAGTTCGAGCCCGACACCACCGTCGAGCGGTACGCCGAGTCCCTGGAGTTCCTGGCGCCGCTGCCGGCCGTGGCTCGTCTGACCGCAGACACGTATCATGTCAACCGGGCGGGCGACGATCTCCTCGCCGCGGCCGAGGCGATGCAGGGGCGCTTCGGCATCCTGCACATTTCCGGGAGCCACCGGGGCGAGCCTGGCTCCGAGGGCGACACCTGCGACCACGAGGGGTTCGTGCGCGCTGCTCGCCGGGCCGGCTACACCGGCGACCTCGTGCTGCAGTACGCCCCTCCGGCCGAGGTGGGGGAGAGCCTGCAACGCGCCGTGAAGCTGTGTCGAGGAATCGTGGAGCGGACGGCCTGACGCCGGCTACGACCTCGGCAGCCGCGCCGCCAGCTCCCCGTCGGTCAGCCCCTCGATGCGGATGACCTTCTCGCGGGACTTCTCTCCGGTGAGGAGCGTCACATCCGGGAGCCGCACCTGGAGGACCTCCGCGAGGAACCGGAGGAGGGCCTTGTTGGCGCTGCCCTCGACCGGCGGCGCGGTCAGACGCACCACCAGCGCGCCCTCGCGCCAGCCGGCGATCTCGTTGCGCCGGGCCCGAGGAATCACCCGCACCCTCAGGGTCGCCGCCATCGGGGTCACATCCGCAGAGCGTACCCGGCCGCGAGGATCGCCGCATTGTACGCCGCGTGCAGCAGGATGCACGGGAGCAGGCTGCGACTGTGCCGGTACAGGTAGGCGCTGGCCAGACCCACAGCCAGGAGCGGCGCGCAGGACTGCGGCTCCCAGGCCAGGTGCGCCGCCGCAAACAGGACGGCGCTGAGCCCCGCTGCCGCGAGAGGCCGCAACTCGTCCAGCAGCGCGCGGAAGATGAACCCTCGGAAGATCAGCTCCTCCGCCACCGGCGCCAGGAGCACCAGCAGCCCGAACTCCATCAGCGCCCCGGCCCCGCCCGCTGAGCGGAGCGCCTGCGCCCCGAGCGCCCCCAGACCCGGGCCCGGCGCCAGGGTCTGCAGCCCGGCCGAAAGCAGGTCGCGCAGGAGCACTGACGTGGCCAACACCGCGCCCAGGCCCACAAGCGCCTCGAACAGATGCCGCCCGAGCCCCTGGGAAGTCAGGCCCAGGGCGCGGGGCCAGGGCAACCATCCCCGCTCCGCGCGCACGATGACCAGCAGCAGCGGCGGACCGAGGGCCAGCACCGCGTGCAGCGCCCGAAGCGCCAGGTCCTCCGCCGAACCGGGCGTCGCCCCCACGCTTGCGCGCGCCGCCTGCCCGAGCGCGTTGCAGAAAGCCGCCAGCGCCGCCACCTCCAGCACCTCGATCCAGCGCACCGGTGGCAGTGTCGGCGCCCAGGGCGCGGAGTGCCTGCCCCGCGAGAAGAGCGCCCGCACCGCCGCGATCAGCAGCGACACAACCGACAGCCCCACCACCGCCGCGCCTCCCAGCGCCAGTAGCCCGATGCAAAGCCCGAACCGGTCTACCTCTCGCCGGGCCTGTCGGTCGTAGACCTCCGCCAGACTGGGCAGCTGGACCCGTCGGGCCAGGTCCGCCAGCGAGCGGTACGCCAGCCAGTTCGGCTGGCGCAGCAAGCTCGCGCGCAGGCGCGGCACATCCCGGGCCCTGATCGCTTCCTCTGAATACACCAGCAGCAGCGCCCAGTAGACCTCCCCAGCCCCCTCGTCCTGGGCCACGGCCCGGGTCAGCATCTCCCGCGCCTGTCGCAGGTACCCGCGACCGGCGTAGATCAGCCCCAGCCGGTGGCACGCCGCCGTGTCCGGGTGCGCGCGCAGCGCCAGCCGCTCGTAGTCGGCGATGGCGGCCTCTTCCCACTCCGAAGGCGCCGCGACATCGGACACTCCGCTGCGCCGGGCCAGGTCCCACGCGAACAAGGCCACCCGGTACCGCATGTCCACCGTCAGCGCCTCATACCCCGGCGCCTCCAGCGCCGTCGGCGCGAAGCCCGGCGCCTGCCGCTCGCCGAGCTGCAGCAGAGCTGCCGCCGCTCCGACGAGCGCGGAGACGAGGGCGATGCGCAGCGCCGGTGGGCGCGCGCGGTTGGCGGGTCGGGGATCGGCCAAGCTCAGCCTCGGGGAGTCAACGTCTCACGATCAGCCTGATGATAATCTGCTCAACCACAGATAGCAAGAGGACCAGCACGAATGGGGAGAAGTCCAGGCGCGCCCCGCCGGAGAAACGGGAGATCGCCCGACGAATCGGAGCGAGGAGCGGCTCGGTCACGGCGTAGATGAAGTTCCAGAACCACAGCCACCGCGACGTGTACGAGGGCGTGCGAAGCCAGCTCAGCACGCACCGGATCAACACGACGAGCTGCAGCGCCCAGAAGAGCAACCGCACGATCCCCACCACATCCAGGCCGCCTCCCGGCACGTTGCGCCTCCTACCCGGTGCGCCCGAGTTCCTCAGAGCGCCGCGCCGCCGCGACCACCGCCTCGATCGCCGCGCTCCGTAGACCCGCCGCCTCCGCGGCCCGCAGGCCGGTGATGGTTGTCCCGCCGGGGGAGGTCACCAGGTCCTTCAGCGCCGCCGGCTGTTGCCCCTCCAGCACCCACTTCGCGGCGCCCAGCACCGTCTGCGCCGCGAAGGGCAGCGCCAAGTCCCGCGGCAGCCCCGCCGCCACGCCCCCGTCCGCCAGGGCCTCCAGGAACACCGCCGCGAACGCCGGCCCGCTGCCCGACAGCCCGGTCACCGCATCCATCAGGCGCTCCTCCACCACCTCCGCCGTGCCGAGCGCCCGAAACAGCCCCAACACGTGGTCCGTCTGTTCGGTCGTCACGACCTCGTTGCCGCAGAGCGCCGCGACGCCCGCCCCGACCGTGTGCAGGATGTTCGGCATCACGCGGAGGACGGCGCGGTCGGAGCCGAACACCTCCGCCAGCCGTTCCAGCCGCACCCCGGCCGCGATGGAGATCACCAGCGCGTTCACCCGCAGCCCCCCGGCCACGGGGCGGCAGACCCGTTCGAGAACCTGCGGCTTCACGGCCACGAGGAGCACATCCGCATGGCGCGCAACCGCCGCGTTGTCCTCGGTGACTCCGACCTTCAGCTCGTCCCCGAAGAGCCTCCGCCGGTCCGCGTCCACATCCGCCGCCAGCACCGCCTCGCGCGCGAACTCACCCGCGCCGAGCCAGCCGCGCAAGAGCGCCTCCGCCATGCGACCGGCGCCGATGATCCCCAGCCTCTCTTGCCCGGCCATCCTGGCACCTCACCGACGGGGACTGACGCCGGAACTCCGCAGGGACTGTCCAAGTCTGGGTCCCACCTCACGGGACCCAGACGCATGGACTGTCCCCTGTTCGCCTGGAACCGCTCCTACAACCCCGACACCCGCCGCAGCGGTGGCTCGTCCTCAGCGAACAGGTGCGCCTTGGGCTGCTCCTGATCGACCTTCAGCATCTCAATGTCCATGTCGACCGGGGAGTACACCCACACCATCCGCCCGCCCTTGGCGATCTTCGCATCCACCATGTGCACGGCCCCGCTCATGTAGTCGGCGATCCGCTGCGCCATGGCTTCGTCGGTGCTCTCGAGGTTCAGAACCACCGGCATGCGGCGCTTCAGCCGCTCGCCAACCTGCTCCGCCTCCTCGATGTTCCGCGGACGGGCGATGCAGATCTGCAGCTCCGCCGTGGGGCGCATCACGTGCACCCGGCCGTCGCTCGGGGTCGTCTCCGTCGTGCGCCTGGGGCCGACCTCGTCCGCCGCGGGCAGACGGCCTTCATCCTCGTCGACGACGTCGACGGTCTCTGCCTCCAGCGCGGCGGCCTCGTCAATGAGGAGGATACGATCGAGGACCTTCCCGAAGAAACCGGCGATGGCGTGCCACATCCGAGCTAGCATGTCGTGCGGCCTCCCTTGCTGTGACTACTGCTGCAGTGTTGGATGCGATGGGCGTAATGTGTGTTACGGCATCAGGTGACGGCATCCCGCGACCCGAAGATCGCGGTTCCGACGCGGACGAGTGTGGCTCCCTCCTCGATGGCTATCCCGTAGTCGGCGGTCATCCCCATCGACAGCTCGCCGCACTGCTCCGGGGGTGTTCCTCCCGCGAGCAGCTTCTCCTGCAACGTCCTGAGCGCGATGAAGTGCGGTCGCGAGTCCTCCGGGTCCTGCGAAAACGGGGGCATCGCCATGAGCCCCCGCAGGGCCACGTGCGGCAACTCGCCAATCTCTCGCGCCAGCCCCGGCACGTCCGCGGGGCAGACGCCGAACTTCGTCCCCTCCCCCGCGACGTTGACCTCGATGAGCACGGCCTGCCGCCGGCCCACCTGCCCGGCGCGCAAGTCGATCTCCCGCGCCAACCGCAGGCTGTCGACGCCGTGGATCAGGGAGCAGAACGGCACGATCGAACGGACCTTGTTCGTCTGCAGGTGGCCGATGAAGTGCCACTCCACCCCGCCGCCGATCGCCTCGCGTTTGCCCACCAGCTCCTGCACGTAGTTCTCGCCGAAGGCCGTGGCTCCGGCCAGAATGGCCTCCTGCAGGAGCGGCACGGGCTTCGTCTTGCTGACCGCGATGAGCCGCACTGCCTGCGGATCCCGCCCTACGCGTCGGGCCGACTCCGCGATGCGCGCCCGAACCTCCTCCAGTCGCTCCCCGATCTCGCCCATGCGTCGGCTACTCGTCGTAGTCCAGCGACCAATCCCCCAGCTCGTCGCTCGGCCCGCCCGTGTCCGCAGGCATCTGGTCGGTGCCCGGCGGCGGAGGCGGCGCTCCGCCCACATCGTCCAGGTCCAGGTCTACGGTATCCGGCGGTGGCGGCGGCGCCCCGAAGTCCTCATCCCCGAAGTCGATCGCGCCCGGCGCGGGGGTGAACTGCGCCGCGCCCGTATCGGTGGCCGCCGGGGGCGGAGGCGGCGCCGCGAAGTCATCGGCGAAGTCCCCGGCCGTTCCGAAGTCGCCTGCGGTGTCCATGCCGAAGTCCATGTCGCCCGCCGGCTCGCCCACATACTCATCCGACAGCACGGCCGCGCCCACACCGACCGCGGCGGCTCCGCCGACCAACCCCGAAACATCCGGCAACCGCTGCGGTACGGCGCCCTCCGCCAACGCGGCCTGGCAGGCCTTGCAGAAGCTCGCGGCCTTCGCGTTGTCGGCCCCACACGAGGGGCAGGCGCTCCCACCACGCCCATCCCGCACGTTCGTGTAGCACAGCAGACACGCGCCCCGTGTGTACTCGTTCGGGTAGCCGCACGTCGGGCAGTAGATGGCCGCAGACATCGAGCACCCCTCGTGGAGGGCCGTCGGATGACCCGTTCGGCGCCATTGGCAGCGATACGCGGCGAGTATATCGCAGCCCCTGCGCGACTGTCAAGCAACCCGGCGCTCCGGGCGACGGCGGAGCGGCGAACCACGAAGACCACGCGGCGGCACGCAAGCTCACAAGCCCGTGAAGGCGTGGGAACGTAGCGGGACCGGGCTTCGCCGGGCCGAGACCGGAGCACCTGCAACGACACCACCGCGAACGGGGGGCCGATGTCTCTCTCTCGTAGACAGCGCCGGAGAGAGCGTCCGGCGCCCATGCCACGTGCACGGTACGTGACGGCTCACCACGCGGCCCTCCTGCAGTAGCGACCGGCTTCGGCATCCGGGCTGGCAGGAGGGTGCGCTGGGCCCCAGCGGGAACGGGCACTGCAGATCGGCGGCTGCACTGGCCGCGCAGGAACGACCTCACCCGATGCGGGCCCTGTCGGCCCGGAAGACGAGGGGACCGATGCACCGCAACTGCGGCCACGCGCTGCGGGTCGCCGCCTTGCTGGCCCTCGCCGGCTGCGTGCGCCACGCTCCCACGCCGGCGGACACGCCGGTGAGCGAGGTGCTCTTCGAGGAACCCTTCGAAGACACTAACTGGGACTCGCGCGGATGGTACGACGGTCCACACATGGAGGTCACTGCAACCGAACACGCGGCCGGCAGCTCCCACGCCTGCGCCTGGCACTGGGTCAAGACCGGCGACGTGAGCCCGGTCGGAGGCGGGGCACGCGTTCACTTGCGGCCCGTAACTGCGGTCACCCTCAGCTTTGACATCAAGCACGGCGCCAACTGGACCTGGACGGGCGTGGACTGGCACCCCCACGAGTTCCACTTCGTCACCACCGAGGACCCCGAGTACGTGGGACCGGCGTACACGCACCTCACCTTCTACGTCGAGGTGGTCAACGGCCGGCCGCGGCTGGCCATTCAGGACGGGCGGAACATCGACGAGCAGCGGGTGGGCGACAACCTGGTGGGGGTGACCGAGAAGCGCGCGGTTGCCGGCGGCAATGGGGACAGCGACGGGCATGGCGACGGCACGTGTTACCCGAACGGCGATGTGCATTGGAACGGGAAGTGCTGGGATGCCGACGCGGTCTACTTCGCCGACGAGCCGGGCCCGCGCTACAAGGGGGACTGGCACCACGTCGAGGTGACGTTCCGGCTCAACAGCGTCCGGGACGGCATCGGACAGGCCGACGGCGTCCTGCAGTACCGGTACGACGACCAGCTCCTGATCGACCACCACGACGTCGTCTTCCGCACCGGGCAGCACCCCGACATGCAGATCAACCAGTTCCTGATGACGCCCTACTACGGCCCGGGGGTGCCGCACGAGCAGACCATCTGGGTCGACAACCTCCGCATCACCACCCCGTGAACGCTCTCCCCTTCGGCACTCGGTCGCCGGCGGGCTTCGTCCGGTGCCGCAGTGGACGACCCTCGGCGCGTCTCGGGTCATCCCCGTGGGTTACGGCAGGTGGACGGTCGCGAGCGCCGTGCTCTGGGCGCCGGTCGCGGAGCGAGCGGTGAGGCGGACCAGGTAGGCGCCGCTCGGGACGCGCAGCCCGGCGTCGCTGCGAGCGTTCCAGAGGAGCGTGCCCTGACCGGCGTCGCTGGGGCGGTCGGCACACAGGGCCCGGATCGGGCGACCGGCGAGGTTCAGCACGGTCGCCGACACCTGGGCCGCGCCGGAGAGGCGGAACGTCACCTGTGCGCCGACGGGCGTCGGCCCGGCAGTGAGGCCGCTCAGGAGCGCGGTGCCGCCGTCGCCGAGGCCGGGCCCCGACTGCCACGCGGTCGGCGTCCCAGTCGCCGCGCCGTCGGCATCCGCGAACTCAAACCGGTACTCGAGCGTGCCGCCCGAAGCGAAGGTCAAGAGCTTCTCGAAGGTCTTGCCCAGCCGGTAGCCGCCGCCCGCCCAGGCGGTCATGGTCTTGGGGCTCTGCAGGACGCCGTTCCGGCGAAGCTGCAGCACACACTTCGTGGGGGCCTCGCCCTCGCTATCGAGGTAGAGGACCCGGAATCGGAATTGAGTGGAGGCGCTGCCGGAGTCGGGGCTGACGCCGTCGGTCGCATAGCCGGCCGTCCCAGTCCAGTAGAGCTTGGGCGGGCCGTTGAGCTCGGGCCCTTGGGTCCAGGCGGCGGGCGCGCCGGTCACCGGCGTTCCGTCGGAGGCCTGGAAGCGGAACTGGTAGCGGAGCACCTCGTTGGCGAGGGTCGTGGCGCAGGAGTAGACGGCGCCGGTCGCCACCGAGCCGGACACCTGGGTCATCCCGAGGTTCTTGTAGCTCAGCCACTTCGTCCCCACGCGTCGATCGACGACGAGGCGCTTGGACTTGGGCGCGGCACCGCTCGGGTCCGTGAACTTCACCTCAAAGGTGAAGGAGGTGGCGTCCGGGTTGCCGCTCTGGGGATCGACGCCATCGGACGTGTAGTCCGTCGTGCCGACCCAGGCGAGGGCCGGGTCCTGCACGGTGACCGAGTCCTCGGCGCTGGGACCGTCGTCCGTGCCGTCGTTCGGCGTGACCACGCACTTCCAGACATCGCCCTGGCTCGTTGCGGCGGCCGGAACCGTCGTGAGGTTGTCGAGGAGCGGCTGAAGCGCTCCGCCCCTGTACCACCGGTACCGGTAGCTGACGGTCGCACCCTCAGGATCGGTGCTGGCGGTCGTGACGGCCACGGAGAGGTCCTGGTTGTCGCGCGGGAAGTCGGGCGTCACGTCGATGACCGGCTTCGTCGGCGCGCGGTTGAGGTTCAGCTGCAGGCACGTCACCGCGTACTGCTTCATCCCGGCGTAGGAGCCGCCCCAGGTCATCGTGTGGGCGGCGTGGTCCCAGGTGTCCCGCACGTAGACGACCTGGCCGGCATCGTCATAGCCGAAGCCGACCATCGAGTGTCCCTGGAGCTGGATCATCACCGGGCGTCCGGCGTCGATCTCGCTCTTGAAGTTGTCGAAGGTGAAGCCGCGCGTGATCGACGTGTAGACGGAGTTCGGGTAGATCAGCTGGCTGAAGGCCTTGGTGGAGGGCACCGAGTAGCCGCGCGACTCGACGAACTGCTTGAGGCCGTGGCAACCGTCTTTGCGCGAGGGCTCGCCCCCGGTGTAGTCGTAGAGCGGGTCGCCGTTCGTGTAGTTGAAGAAGGTGGTGGAGCCGTCCGCGTTGCCGAACTTCGACTGCCCCGTTCCCATGTAGTCGCCGGTGCAGTCGGCCCACGTGTGCTCGGTCCAGCCGTTGGTGAGGTACGGATCCGAGCCGGTGTTGTTGAAGGCAATCCAGTAGTCATCAACCGCGCCGCGGCTTCCACGGCCGTCGAGGCCGTTGTGGGTGAAGCTGAGCGGCGACTCGCCGGCGGCCCAGGCGGTCGCGTTGTCCATCGGGCACACGCCGCCGTTCTCCGGGCCGGTGTACATGTTCGGGAAGATGAGGTTGTCGTAGTACCCGACGATCATGGCCGCCGCCGTCGGCGAGCAGCCGTAGCACCAGTCCCAGGCGGGCACGTTCGACAGGGTCTTCACGGCCGAGGGCCGGTCGCCTCGGGGCAGCGGCGCATCGGGCGGCAGAACGTCGGGCGGCCGGCCCGGACCGACGCGGATTCCCACCACCTCGCGGCCCTGCCACATCCACCGACCGATCTCGTAGGGGTTCTCAGCGGCCCCGGCCGACAGAGCCGACGTGAGGAGGAGGATCGGCACCAGCGACCCGCCAGCGATCCGCGCGCCGTTGCGCGTCATTCGAGGACCTCCCGGCCCGTGCGCGACCCACAGCAAGCCCCGGCGCGCCCATACTACGGCACGCGCCGTTCGTCGCCGATTCGACGCCTCACGAGCCAATTCGCCATGGGTGCCACGCCAGACCTGCGTGGGCGGGTGAGCGGCCGGCCTCACCTCCTCGTCTTCTTACCGCAACGCGACCGTGCGGACGGCATGGAATGTTGCGCCGGATCCACCAGCCCGCTCCCTGCATCGCGGCGGCATAGGCCGGTGCCCATAGGGCTGGCGACGTCGCGGGTTCGTCGATGCCCGCGGGGCACCCGCAGCAGCGGGGAGGTCGACCCGACCTCCCCGCTGGGGGTCCTTCAGTTCCAGCAGACGTCGAATCAGCTCTTCCCTGGCGCGTACCCATAGACAGCCACTAGGAACCGCCCACCCCCCGGTCACTCGGGTAGAAGCCACCGACGTGGTCGTACTCCTCCTCCTCGACACTGTATCCGATCAGCTGCGGGGCGCTAGGCGCCGTGACGCTGTAGCGGAAGGGGCTGAACACGAACAGGTCAGCGTCGCCGCTCGTCGTACCGATGTACACGTCAGTGGGATGGTCCAGCCACTGGGTGCTTGTGAGGTTGGGCTCGAACCAGTTGACGCGCTTGTTGGGCACAGACTTGCCGTACGCCCACTGGTCATACGCCAGAACAGGCATAACGGTGGACGGTCCATCAGAAGGCGCATTGAGCGCGCCATCGGCGGCAAGGAACGGCGGCAAGGGCTTCCCGACCCGCGCAAGGTCGGCCTGTAGCTGTTCCATGGTGGGCGGTACACCAAGTCTATCTGGGCCCTCCTGGGGGCAGTATAGCCCTTCATTGACTCTCATTCCAGGTGGACCAAGATTCGGGGTTCAGAGCACCCCGGTCGCCACCTTCTCGGTACTGACACACTTTGCGGGCGGGAACCCGTGCCCTACTTCCCCTCCCCGCTCATGCGTATCTCCTCGATGGCCACCTTGGCTCCCGTGTGGGAGCAGGGGTCGAGGCGGAAGGAGGTGATGCGGCCGCGCCAGCGAGGGTTCGATGCGAGGTCGACCACGTAGTCGTGGTACTCCCCGTCGCCGATGAGCTGCCACTTCGCGCTGGCGGCCTCGGACGTGCCGGAGGTGGCGGTCGTCCAGAAGAGCTGGCCCAACTCGTCGGCGGAGGTGGTGGCGTCGATCTTCATGCGGATGATGATGGTCGGGTACTTGCTCGCCCGCAGGTCGTTGAGGCCGCAGGTGATCGCGGGATCGGGGGAGACGGTCTCGAAGGTGAGCGCCCCGTCCTCGACGCCGACGCCGGGGAGGCCCATCATCGGGCCCCACCCCTGCTGACCGTTGGCGAAGTCCCAGGTGAAGCGGTTCTCGGGCATGGGGAAGTCATACGGGCCGAGGCCGACGTCCGGGGGCGCGATGTTCGGCGGCCAGCCGCCCGGCGGCCGCTTGCAGAAGGTGTCCCGCAGCGCATCGTACATCCCGAAGCCGAACTCCTTGTTCGGCTCGGCGTAGGAGCCCTCGCCCCACTCGTTCAGCGGCGCGAGGGTCATGCGCGTGACGCCCGTCTCATCGGCGAACCGTTTGGCGTCGCGGCAGATGTCGCGGAAGAGGTCGACCGTCCGGCCGTAGACGACCTGCGCGCGGTCGCCGTGCCAGGGGCGGGAATCCCAGCCGGTGGCGAGGTTCGGGAGCATCGGCAGGATGCCCGCCTCATGCCAGGCCTTCAGCCAGGGGTATGTCGACTCGGCGCAGAGCTCGAAGGGGAAGCGCCGCCAGTCCTCGGCCTTCCCGCCGGAGTCCATGTAGTGATAGATCGAGGTCATCGCGAAGCCCTTCTCGGCGAGGGGCCGGATGATCTCGGGGTCCGTGCCCGCCTCGGGCCACTTCATGGCGATGAAGTAGATGCCCTTGTACCCGGCCGCCTTCGCCATCTCCTGGGAGATGTCCAGCAGGCGCTTCGCCCCGCCCTTCCCGGCGAGGTCGTTGTCCATGTTGGCGACGCTCCAGATCATCACCACCGGCATGTCGTCGATGCGGTAGTACTCGGGCGTGTTGAAGTAGTTGTCCAGCCAGTACTGGGTGACGGCGCGCTGATCCTCCTCCGAGTGGGTGTTCGGCGCGTTGTGGTTCGCCCACATCATGCACCACTTCAGGTAGCGCTTGTAGCGGGCCTGCTGGAAGCCCTTCACCCAGTGCTCCAGCGAGCGGCCGCCGGCGCTCCAGTACCAGTCGACCATGAAGAACTTGATCCCGTGCTCGGCAGCCCACTTGATCTGCCAGTCGATGCACTCCGGGTTGCCCTCGTCGTACCAGCCGAGCACGGGCTTCCGCTCGGGGCCGACGCGGCGGATGGGGTCCCACTTCGCCATGTGATCCCAGCCGGGGAAGTAGAGCGCGCCGATCTCGTAGTCCGACTCGACGGGCTGCGGCTCGGGGACGTAGTCCGCCTTTGGGAGGCCAAGCCCCGGGGTGATCTCGATCTCCGCCGTGACCGGCTCCGGCGAGACCCCCGTGCCGTCGAGCGTGAGCGTGACCTCGCCCTTCACCGGGCGCTGCGCGGAGAGGGTGAACCGCGCGGTGACGAAGTCGAAGGCCTCGAGTTCCGGGAGGCCCCGCCAGCCGGGCGTCTCGTCGGCCGTCACGCCGGGGGGGAGCTTGAGATCGGCGATGGTGACATCGGTCGCGGTGTCGCCGCCGCGATTGGTGAGGTTGATGATGAAGGGGCACTGCCACCCGACGCGGTTGATCGCGTTCTCCAGGCCCGCGTAGCTGACGGTGACCTCCGGGGGACCGAGCGGATCCTCCGACAGGGCGAGGCTGTGCACGACCGCCCGGGCGCCGGGGGTCGTGGAGGGAGTCACACCCAGGAGCAGCAGCTCGCCCGTCCACGCACTGCTGGGCGAGAGGTCGATGTTGTACGCGTGCCGCTTGCCATCGGGGATGACCGTGAACTCCTGAGCCTGCACGCCGCTGCGCTGCGAGGAGACCCAGCGGACGGCCCCCGTGCTGCCCTTATCCACGGTCATCTGCACCGAGAGCCATGCCCGGTCGCCGACGGGCGTCTGCAGGGGCGGGCTGAGAACGGACGCCTGGGCATCGTCGCCCATCGCGAACCGCAGGCCGGCCGCCGTCGCATCGCCGCCAGTCCAGCCCGCGGCGCCTTGCGCGAAGTCCCACGCGCTCTCGGTGGCCGGCGTCGCGGCTTCGACGGGCTCAACGATGCGGATGTAGTCCACCGCGAAGGTCTTCTTCCCCGCGTCCGCCGCCGGGGGTTTGGCGAAGTCGAGCCGCAGGAGGATGATCCTCCCCTCCTGATGCCAGTACGGTTGCAGCCGGTAGGTGTGCCACTCATTGTCGCCGAGGAGGTTGAAGAAGGTCTCCTTCCCCGGCGCGAAGCCCGCGTAAGGGCTCTCGGTGGTGTTCGTCCAGAAGACCTCGCCCACGCCGCCGCAGTCGGTCTTCACGCGCAGTTCGATCATCTGCCAGGGCGTCGCGGGGATCTCGAACTCGGGCCCCCGGATGAACGGGTCCCAGTCCATGATCCGCCCGTGCAGCGCCCCGTCCTCCACGCGCAGATCGGTGACGTGGTTGGCGGCGAGCCAGCCCTCATCCCCCTCATCGAAGGTCCACTCGATCAGCGTGTGTTCCCTCCCCTGGGCCTGCAGACAGGCGCATGAGGTCAGCAGGGCGGCACAGCAGAGCATGGTCAGCATGGGAGGGCCTCCGCAGGGTCCCCAAGACTAGAAGCAGTTTCAAAACCCGCAGCTGTCTAGGTTTTGGGGTCTAGACATTTGGGTTCTGGTGTGCAATATATAAGGGCCAGAGGTGAGGACCGATGGCCCGGAAGCGTAAGCGCGAGGTGTTGT
>Ga0233425_10007316_pt1 | contig 15608 bp, 7 predicted proteins | sample Watercolumn_Towu_2_FD_181712 | JGI IMG/M metagenome (GOLD analysis project Ga0233425, IMG submission 181712) | Freshwater microbial communities from Lake Towuti, South Sulawesi, Indonesia - Watercolumn_Towuti2014_140_MG | ecosystem: Environmental > Aquatic > Freshwater > Lake | place: Indonesia...
CGGCCTTGTATCAGCAGGGGCTCCTCGAGGGTGTAGACCCCGGGGTCGAGCCGAACGGTGCACTCCCCCGGGCTCGCAAGCGCCTCGCGGAGCTCCGCGGCCGTGGTGACATGCCGGAGAGCCGGTTGAGCCCCCAGCGGGCCCGACGCGACGAGACAGCCCAGCAGGATCACGCGGCGCATCATGGACGCAACACCCCCGTCGGAGAGCATGATCGCGGGCCCGGCACCCCGGCGTTCGGCGCTACCCATCCAGCCCGACGTAATCATCCAACCCCAGCATCTCCAGCGCGGCGGGCACTTGGCCGTCGCCTTCGTCGAGCAGCAGCATGGGCCGGGTCGATTCGCCTCGCGCGTGCGCGATCACGTTGCGCAGCAGCCGGAGGGCGGGCGGGTAGCCCACGGCCTCCTCGACCCGCACCTGCACCAGGATGATCTCTCCCTGCCCGTGCCGCCGCACCGCGAGCCCGCACGGCTCGGTCAGCTTCTGCCAGTCGCCGTCTCCCCCGGTCAGCGCGTCGTTGACGATCTTGGGGTACCGGAGGGTCTCAGGCAGGCCCGCGACGAGTGGGTGTGAAGTCTGCACCCGGGCTTCGTCGTAGTCGGCATCAGTGCCCGTGATCCCGCCCGGCAGCCACGACAGGTCGAAGCCGTTGGGGTAGTCCTGGTTGAACAGGACCAGGGTCTGTCCGGCGCTCACGGCGTCCAGCAGTGCCTGCTTCCCCTCGAGCGGCGCTCCCCGCAGCGACGCGGCCACGCGGCCGCAGAGCGCGGCGCTGAACCGCCCTCGGGACAGGTCGAGGCGCGTGAGGTCGGGGAGCGCGGGCGGCGACGGCGGCGTGACCGGACCGTCCCAGGCGTCGATCACGCGGTAAGGGGTCTCACGCCGCCAGTCCGGCCAGAACGCCCCCGCGTCCGGGCTCAGCACCTCCACCGCCCACTGCGCCCCCTCCGGGGATACATCAAGCCTGCCCTCCAGAGCCCGCCCTTGCCTCGCCATGCGCGTCTTGCGCCACTGGGTCTCGGAGGACAGCGGCTTGTGGTACAGGTACCCGACCGCGTCCGGCGCATGGTCCTGCAGGGCGACGCGCACGCAGAAGGCCCTGCCGCCGCTCCGCTGCTCCAACGGAGCGCAGATCACGTTGATCCGTAGGGGCCGGAGGTCACGCGACTGCAGGCCGAGGGTCGGCGGCTCGCCCTGCGCCTCCACCTGCTGACGGACCTGCTCGGGCACCGCGAGGTCGGCTTCCACCGAAGGAGTCAGTTCAGCCCACGTGAACGCCTCTGTGAGCGGCCGCATCGACTCGACGAAGGGCTGGTAGTACTCGGTGGTCACGCGCGCCAGCTCGCGCCACTCGGCAACGCTCTCTTCCGTGTGCTGTCGAGCAGTCTGCAGGTGCGCCGGGTCGCTCGTGGCCCGGTACAGCTCCAGGTACGTCGCCGCGCGGATCTTGGCGGCGTAGTAGCCGCCCATGTGGCCCAAGCAGTCGATGTCGGCCCCCCAATCCGCAAGCTCCGCGCGCGAAAGGCTCGCCCGTTCGTCGGCTTCGGCGAACGCCTGCCGGGCCTCCTCGGTCGCGGTCTGCAGCATGTCGGCCATCTGCAAGGGCGACGTGCGCGCGGACAGCCTGCCCCCCACGAGCCGCTGCGTGTACTCCGGGATCGACTGCATCGCCAGCGTGTCCAGCGGAGGCACCGCCGCGAAGTCGGCCAGCGCCCCGCCGGTCTCCAGCTCGGGGGCCATGTTCAGGTGGTCGGGTCCCTGGCAGTGGGCGCAGTAGATCAGCGGGATGACCTGACTCATGGCCTCGGAGGCGCGGAGCATCGGCTCGGCAGCCTTGGGCCCGAACCGCTCCGCCAGCGCCTGCCGCCAGACCGAGCGGTCGAGGGAGGGGTCGTACGCGAGCCGCCCCCACAGCAGCGTCCAGAACCAGTCGCGCTCAACCACCCAGCGGAACCACTTCAGGTCGCCCGACCGGTGGTAGTAGTCGTGGTTGGGCCGGTACGCGTTCAGGGGCTCCAGGCTGAAGCCGAGGCCTCCGCCCAGCTTGCACGATCTCACGGTCCGCTCGACCCAGGCCGGGTCGCCCCAGCGCCACAGCCGGTGCGTTCCACTCGCTCGCGTCTGCCAGATGGTCCCGTAGGGCATCGGCGGCCGGCAGTAGTCCTGGAACGAGTACGAATGCCAGGCGGCCATGCGCCCGCCGGAGACCTGGTAGGGCAGGCCGAAGTGCTCGCCGTTGTACTTGATCTCGATCAGGAGGCGCCCCGGGGCGGCCTCGGCCAGCTCAAGGATCTTCGGCTTGCTCGAGAGCCAGGTGCGGGTGTGGATGGGTAGAGCCAGCCCCGAGTCCAGGACGCCGGGCAGGTAGCTCTGCTTGAAGAAGCCCTCGCTCTTGCCCGATTCCCCGATGCGGAAGCCGATCATCCCCAGGTCCGGACACTGGCGGAGAAGTTCACCGACGCACTCGCGGGTGTAGAGCGCGAGGTTCGCCTCGGTCTCCTCGTACGGAGCGCGCGGCGCGCCGGGGACGTTCCAGGACGTCGTGTAGCTCATCAGAGCCAGCCGAATGCCGCGGTCCTGAGCCATGCGGATCACGCGCCGGAGCATCGCCAGATTGCGCGCCTTCTCGGTCGAGGGCAACCCCACATCGGGGAAGGAGCGGCTCTCCACGAAGTAGGGGAAGATGGCGGGGAAGCTCCACCGGCCCCGGATGTGGAGCATCCCGTGCAGGTCGACCCAGTTGAGCCGCGCCCGCGCCAGCTGATCCAGGTAGGTCCGCCAGAAGCCCTCGGAGCGGAACCACCAGCCGTCCCAGTCGGTGAGGTCTGGGTCCGGCAGCGAGAGGAAGGGGTTCGGCGCGCGGAACTCCAGGTAGGGCGACTGCGTGACTGCCGGGACTTGCTCCAGCCGAACCCCGGCGCGGAGGCGCTCGGCGAGCTCGAGCAGCCCGTACATCGTCCCCGTCGCGTCGCGGCCGACGACCCACAAGCGCCGACGGCCTGCGTCAGGGCGCAGGACAAAGCCCTCTGCTGCCTCGGGCACACGCAGCCCCCCCGGCAGCCCCCCATCCCTCGCCACTCGGGCCACGACCAACCAGTTGCTGCTCTCTCCCGCTCCGGCGAGCGCGGACCGCAGGTCTGCTGCGCCGAAGGCGATCGGGCCCTCGTCGGCGGCGTCGATCGTCACGGCCCCCGCCCGCAGGCTGCTTCCCCACAGGACCAGACCCACGAGCAGCACACAACCGCCACTCTGGGAGAGCATCCGGCTTCGGCTCATCACAGCAGACCTCCACGAGGCAGGCTGGCACGCACGCGGCCCGCGAGTGACCGCTCCGTTCGCCGCCCATGCCTCCGGGCCCTCGCAAGGGAGCACGCGGCTGTCCGGCGAAGCCCTGGTCCAGAGCGAATGCGGGTCCCCCGGGGCCACGGAGGGTCTTCCATGCGGACATGGTGGGTACTGGGCACGGCGGTGGCGGCGGGTCTGATCGGCACCGCGCGGGGCGACATCGTCCTGGTGGAGGGCGGCGCGCCCCGCGCGACCGTGGTCTGCAGCAACGAGGCGGAGCGCCCCCTCGTCGAGGAGTTTGTCGCGGTGATCGAGCGCATGTCGGGCGCCCGGCTGCCCATCGCGGCCTCGGCCACGGGTCCACGGGTGCTGATCGGCGGGGCGGCGGGCGACGCCCCCGGGGCGGAGCGCCTCCAGTCCCTTGCCTTCGACGGGTACGCGATCGAAGCCGAGGGCGACGTACTGGCGATCCGGGGGCGAACGCTCCTGGGCACGGCGAACGGCGTCTACGGGTTCCTCCAGGACCATCTCGGGGCCCGTTGGTTCATGCCCTCGCCGCTCTTCGAGGTGCTTCCGCAGCGCGACACGATCCGAGTGCCGCCTTGTGCGGAGGTGCACAACCCCACCTTCGACTGCCGCCTGTTCAGCGGTCTGGACGGGGAGCATCAGGAGGCCTGGAGGAAGCGGCTGCGGCTCTCGCCCCACGACGCCGCCGTGCCCTTCCAGGCCGGCTTCAGTCACAACCTCTACGCCTTGTTCCCGCCCTCGAAGTTCGCGGCGACCGACCCCGACATCTACCCGCTGCTCGGCGGCGAGCGGGTCCGGCCGACCTCCGACGAGCAGCCCTACTGGCAGCCTTGCACCGCCAACCCGCGGACGGTCGAGCTGGCGGTCCAGGAGATCAACCGCTACTTCGACGAGCGCCCGCAGGCCCACTCATACTCGCTGAGCATCAACGACAACGACACCTGGTGCGAGTGCGACCGGTGTCGCGCGCTCGACATACCCCACGAGTTCCGCGGCAAGCAGACGCATTCGGAGCGGTACTACACCTTCGTGAACGCGGTAGCTCGCGGCGTGCGCGACCGCCACCCGGACCGCTTCGTCGGGTGCTTTGCCTACTGGGGCGTCGAGCCGCCCCCCGAGAACATCCCCGCCCTCGAACCGAACGTCTTCGTGAACATCACCCAGGACACGTCGCAGTACTTCGACCGCCGGTACCGCGAGCAGGACTACGCCTTCTGGCGCGAGTGGCAAGCGAAGTGTCGGCAGATGGGCAAGTACGACTACAGCGGCCTGGGTGCGCTGGCGCCGCGGTACTACCCGCACCTGTTGGCGGAGGACCTGCGGCACTCGAAGCGGATCGGCCTCACGGCGATGCACACCGAGGCCTACCCGTACTGGTCGAACTACGGGCCGATGATCTACCTGCAGGCCCGGATGATGTGGAACGCCGACCTGGACGAAGACAAGCTGCTGGCGGGGTTCTTCCAGGGGCTCTACGGTCCGGCGGCGGGCGAGATGGCGGCCTTCTACGAGCACTTGGAGCAGGCGTGGATGACGCCGCGCTCGGGCCGGTGGTTCGCCGGAATCGGGAGCGCGCGGCAGCAGTGCGAGCTCTACACGCTGGAGAGCCTCGCGAGCCTCGAGGACCGCCTCCGCCGCGCGGCGCGACTCGCGCCCGAGGGCGTCATTGCGGAGCGCATTGCCTACATCGAGCGGTGCTTCGAGTACCCGGCGCTGTTCATCCGAGGCTGGCTGGAAGCCGACGCCCTCGATCGGGCGCAGACGCCCGAAGACGTGGAACGCCACCTGCGGCGCCTCCTCCGCGTCAGCCGCGAGCGCGACGCCGCCTTCGCCCGCAGCGTGCTGGAGGACGATCTCAGCACCCACTGGTACGACGAGTACGCCGGGCGCGAAGGCGTGCAGTCCGAGTGGCGGGCGCAGGTAGACGGCGCCATCCTCCGGGGGATGCAGCGCATGGCCGCCGCGCGGGGGGATGGGCTGGACGCTCTGATCGACGAGTTCTCCGGCCGCGACCCCGACTCGCCGCTGGTCCTGCTGCTGCGCGCGCAGCGCGGGGACTTCGACGCCCTGCCCAACCTCGTGTCGAACCCGGGCTTCGAGGACGCCGAGGGCGGTCCGAGCCCCGTCGGCCCCGATTGGGTGACGCGGGACGCCCCGCCGGGTTGGTCGGTCTGGCGCGAGACCGAAGGGGCGGGCCGCCTGTTCCGCGACCGCGAGGTCTTCCGCTCGGGCGCGCAAGCCGTCGGGCTCCGGGGCGGCAAGTGCATGTGCTACATCACCAAGGTCCCGGTCACCCCCGGCCGGCGGTACGTGGGCTGGGCCTACGCGCGCACCGACACCGTCGAGCCGCCTCGTCGGACCACCTTCGAGATCCGCTGGAACGACGCGGAAGGTCGCTGGCACGCGGGCGACCGTCAGGCCACGGCCGTCGCCACCGAGGCAGGCCAGTGGGCGCGCCTGCCCGCGGCCGCGACAGCACCGGACGGCGCGGCGGCGGCGGTGCTGCTGCTGGTGGTCTACGACAACGCCGAGGACCAGACCGCGTGGTTCGACGATGTCTTCCTCACCGAGGTCCCGTGAGGCTCACGGCGGGGACCGCAGCAAGCGGTTGGCCTCAGCGGAAGCCTGCCAGTAGTCGTCGTGGGTGAAGTCCGCTGAGTGCCGGTAGACCTCCGGCACGGACTCGTCGAAGGCCGCGGCGCTCCAGAGCCAGTAGCCCGCGGTGGGCGCGGCGGCCTGAGCCACCAGGGACGGCAACTGCGGCGGCGTCACCGCCCCGAGGGAGAAGCCGGGCACGTAGAGCGTCGGGTAACCGGCCTCGACGAGGCCCTGAGCGCGCTGTCTGGTCCGCGAGACATCACCGCCGTACTCCAGCTCCGAGAAGATGAGCGCCGGCAGCGCGGGGGTGCCGAAGCCTCGCGCGAGGCCCGGCAGGCTCTCGGGGTCAAGGAGGTTGCCCAGCACGAAGCCCGGGTCCACGCCGTGCACGGCCTCCTCGATGCGCTGCAGCAGGGCTTGCACGGCCAGTTCCTGAGCCCGCGCGTAGTCCTCAGCAAGGCCGTTGCCCGCGATCCAGGCCTGGCGCTCCTCGGCCGCGACCTCGTCCGGCTGCACGCCCTCCAGGTAGTCCCCCACGAAGCGCGCGAAGCAGCGGTCGCAGTAGCACGGCCCCGCGTACCGCGTCGAGTCGGCGCCGTACATCTCCATGTCGACCACCAGCCCCGTCACCCCCGCGCGAGCGGCGATCAGCGCCCGATCCCCTACCACGCGCTGCCAATACTCCTCGGACACGGGGCATGGGGTGTGGGTCCACGTGTCCGCGTCACCGGCGTGGTACGCCCCGAACTGTGTGTTGGCATAGCGCTCATCACTGCCGAAGGGCCAGCTGAAGATGACCCGCAGGCCTCGTTCGCGCTGAACGCGGGCCCATTCCCCCGCCTCCTGCGGCCAACCGGCCTCCGAGTGGGACGTCGCCATCGTGTGCACGATCAGCGTGTTGAACCCGGCAGTGACGGCGTGGTCCAGCAGGTCGACGTCCTGCCACTTGCCCACGTACGTGTACAGGCCCCGTAGGCGCTCGGCCTCGATCCAGGCCAACACGGGCGCAGGGCCGGTTCGGGGCTCACGCTGAACGGCGGGCACGGCGCGAACGACCCGCAGCGGCAACGCCGCGACCGGCGTGGCGAGGGGTGACGCCCAGACCTCGATCTCCCCCACCTCCATCACGTCGGCGCTCTGGGCGACGCCGGTCAGCAGCAGCCGCAGCGTGCGCGCGGGACGGCGGATCTCCGCCGAGACGATGGGGTACTCTGACGCCGGCCGCTCGCCCGGCAGCACGGGGCACCGCGCCTCACCCCACGGAGTCCAAGCCGCCTCGGGGCCCACCTGGCCCCACAGAGAGAAGGCGTTCACATACGAGCGCGCGCCCTCGACATGCCCCGCCGACCAGACGATCACGCGCTCCACGCGCCACGCCTCCCCCAGGTCGAGCTCCACCGTCAGCTCCTTCGCCGAGTACCACTGGGGGTGCGACCGCACAGCGGTGCCAGGGTCGCCGTCGGTCAGTGCCCGCACGGACTCCGGGGATGGGTCAGCGTCGATCCAGGCCGCCGTCTGCGGGTCGCGGTACCGGGCGCGGGCGGTAAGACGCGTCTCCGGCCTCGCCGCCACATCCACGACACCGGGCGGCCTAGCGGGCAGGCGTGTCAGCGCCACCAGATCCCGCGCTGGAACCGCGAGCAACCCCGGGCCGGGTGCGCCCTCGGCAAAGGGGGTAAGGGGCTCGCCCTCGATCTCGACCTCTGCCAGGGCCATCTGCGGGGCGCCGCTGGCACAGACGACCTCGACGTAGCGTCCCTCGAACGCCTCGCCCTGCCAGGCCATCGCGTCTTCGTCGACGCGGGTACACCGCAGTTCGGGGGCCGCCGGCAGCAAGTCCTCCGTTGCAGCCACGCGGGTGAAGGCCGCGTCGAAGGGCTGCCCGGCCTGCGGCCAGACCACGATGCGCGACACGCGGGCGATGCGGCGCAGGTCGAAGCGGGCCCGGATGCGCTTGTCCATCGCGCTCCAGAACCACGACTGCACCGCCTCCCCGTCGCGGCGCCCGTCGGTGAGCGCATCGGGGTGGCCCTGCCACAGCGGGGCGTCGCGGAAGCCGTTCTCCGTCGCCGGGGTGTTCGTGCCGGGGATGACCTGTCCGCGGTACGCGAAGCCTGACACCGTGGCCGACCACGCCGCCGAGGGAGCGAGGTTCTCAGCGGTCGCTGTCGAGGCCGCCGCGAGCATCCACACGAGGTTCAGCCACGCCATGCGTCGCCCCTGTCAGCGTGTGACGACGAAGTCTGTGACCTGACACACGCCTTCACAGCCCTCGACGCCGAGGAAGAGCTGCTCCGGCAGCGCCGGAAGCAGGACGCCGGCCCGGCGGCCGTCGATCGACATCTCGAGCGCGGCGCCCTTTCGCTGCACGGAGAAGCGGTACGGCGTGTCCGGTTGCAGCTCAAACTCGAAGAAGACGGTCCGCTCGTAGACGCGCCGGCCCTCACGGGCGAAGTGCCGCCAGAGGTTGATGCCGCGCGCGTAGATGATGGCCTCGTAGAACTCCCCGTAGACCGGCCGCCCGTCGGCTCCGGGCGCCCAGTCCTGGGCCAGGACGATCCCCGGTGCGCCCCCCGGCCCGAACTGCAGCGTCGCGGTCGCGGTCCAGTCGCCCGCGACGGGCTCACGGTAGACCATCGTGGTCAGGGTGTCCTCCAGCGACGACATGCGCGCCGGATCGGTCGGCGTAGCGTTCTCGATGCACGTGTCGCGCTGGACCCACTGGCCCAGGTTCTCGACGGTGGGGTTGCGGGCCAGGACCCACGCGGCGGGGTCCCATGCCCCCTTCCCGAAAGACACGGAGACCACGGTCTCCTCGGCGAGGCCGAGGTTTCCGAGCCCGAGGCACAGTGCGGCGACGCCGAACACGGCCCTTCCGGTTCGTCTCACGAGCAGTCCCTCTCCTCTCACGGCAATACGGCGTGAGTCACTGACACGGCGCGCACGCCATGCGGGCCCTGATGCGTCGTCTGAGGCTGGCACAGGAACTCGGACGTCTGCGTGGCGGCATCCCAGGCCAGGGGCACGTCCTCTGCTACGGTCAGCCGCGTGTCGCCCCCGACGTGCTCGGCCGAGGTCACGGTGAAGGGCGAGAGCCTCTGGCCGCCGTGGTCGAGCAGCACCACCGTCCCAGCCGGTGGCAGCAAGTCACCCTTCACGGTGAGCGCCCGGTCCTCGGGATCGATAGCCAGCAGAGCGTGCGCGCCCGAGTCCGGGGCCCGCAACTGCATGTCCCCCCGCTGCAGCGCGCCATCGACGACCGTCACACCCGTTGCGCTCAGCACGACGAGCTCGGCGGTGGCCGTCAGCGCCCGCCCTTCCCACTCGGCCTCCAGCCGCCCCGGCCGCAGGAGCACGAGATCGCGCCGATCGGCGAGGGCGACCTCGAGCGCAAGCGCCGCGCCGGGCCACTCGAGCCGCCGCACGCCGGTGACTTGGGCACTGCCGGACAGGGGCTCGAGGACCGTGGCGAACAGGGACTGCCCTCCGCGACGCCGGAGCATCGCGAAGGGCCGCCAGTGCTCGCGGAGCTGGTTGTCATCCTCCCCGGCGCCGCGCACGGCCGGGTTCCGGCCCAGGACCAGCTCATCATCCGGCTGAGTCAGCAGGTGCGCCCGAAGCGCCGCCGGACTGCCTTCCAGCGCCCAGTCGAGCGTCATCTCGGCCGGGAGGGGCCCGGGGACGCGCTGCAGGTCACGGAGGTAGCCGTAGGCCCACCCGGGGGCGACCGCCAGCCCACACTCCCCCTCGTTGCGCGCCTCCGCGTACTCCACGCCCTCCGGAAGGAGCGCTGCAAGGGCGTCGCTGGCGCCACCCGGCGCCTGGACCCTCCCTGGCACGTCCGTGCAGCCATGCAGGAAGTAGTCGTGCTGCGCGCCTCCGCTCACCTCGAAGAGGTCCACCACGTACTCGCCCGCGACCGCAATGAGGGTGCGCCGGTATGTGCCGGCGAGGTTCGGGTAGACCGACGGGTTGTCCACCGACACAACCTGACACCCCGGGTCGGAGGCGTCGAAGTACCGCAGCGTGCCGTAGGTCGTGCGGTCCGCGACCTGGTTCAGGCCGTCGATGACCACCGTGCTGTGCGCCGCGGTGGGCAGCGTCCAGGCGCGGTCGCGACTGTGGCTGTAGCCCAGGTCCGAGAGCAGCTCCTCGCCCTGGGCGTACAGCAGCAGACTCAGGCCGTCGTAGTGCTGATGGCCCTGACCCGCCGACCAGGTGAGGTGGACCTGCCACTGAGCCTCGCCCTCGCCCCCGGCCAGGCAGCCGTGGCCCAACCCGCCCAGCAGGTAGGGGCCGGAGGCCTCCAGCGGGGCGATCCGATCGGTGGACCATGTGTCGTGCACGGGGACCCGCCGGCCGTTCGGCAGGCGCATCCGGTCGAGGCTCGCACGGGCGCGCTGCACGGCAGGCAGGCCGGCGGCGACGTCCAGGTTCACGAAGCGCTCCCCGGCAGGCTCGTAGTCCTCCGGGTCGCTGTAGCCCGCCAGCGCGTTCGCGACGACGCTCAGCGCCCCCACCACCTGGGAGTGGTACGACGGCGCGCCCTCGCTCCAGGTCCCGTCGTAATGGAACCCGGTCGCGACGAACTGGTCCAGGCGGCCCACCATCTCGTGGACCCACTCCGGTCGGGCGAGCACCCGCCCGGCCTCAATGACCGAGGCCCACATGCCGGGGCTCATGTTGGTGAGGTCGTCGTCGTTGTCCAGCACCTGCCGGACGGCCTCGGCGATGAAGCCCCCAATGTCGGCGCGAACGTCCTGCCCCTGCTCTTCGGACAGCGCGTCCAGCTCCGGGCTTTCGTAGACGAGATCGTAGGCCTGCACGAGGCGCGTGGGCACATCCATGTACGCCCACCACGTCCACCGCGCGGTGCGGAAGCCCGCCCGGAAGTCCTGCGGGTCCACGTCGCCGTCGTAGATGACCTTCTCCTGGAACGGATAGTCGAAGTGGTAACAGTAGCCGGGGTAGACCTCCGCGAAGCGCTGCAGGATCAGCGCGCAACGGCGGGCGTAGGGAGCCTCGCCGGTCGCCGCGTAGGCACGCGCGAGCCGCAGGGCGGCATCCTCCATGAAGCGGATGCGGTGATCGTCGATTCGGGCCCCGAAGTAGTGACGGTAACCCCTCTCGTCCTCCCAGTAGGGGTACTCTCGGGGCTCTCCGTCGGGGCTGTGGACGGCGAGGGCGCCGCGCATCGGGTACTGCTCGCTCGGGTACTCGTGCCCGCAGAACGAGCACCTCATCACGAGCGGCCGCGTCGATTCCCACGGGACGTGCGGCCCGCGATTGTGGAAGCCGAACTGCCCCTCCTGCAGGCCGCCCTCGCAGTTCGGGCAGTCGGTGAAGTACAGTCCCGACTGCTCCGGGATGATCGCCAGCAGCGCCGCCTCGTCCAGCTGCATGACGTCGGCGGCGGCATTCACACACGAGGCTGCCTGGGCCTTGTCGATGCGCGAGGGCAGCGCCGGATGCGCGGCCAGCGCAGCAGAGCCCAGCGCCAGGAACAGCAGGAGAGCGGGCATCGTGGATGACCCGGTCATCGGTGGCTCCCTCTCCCCTGGCGGTGGCCTCAGCGCGGGCTCAGTAACCGGCGCAGGTTGCCGCTGCGGATCAGGTCCTTCTCGGCCTCGGAGGCCCGGAGGACCTCCAGACGCAGTGTGGCAGGTTCGGGGTACTTGAACGGGATGCCGCTGCCGAAGACCAGCCGCTCGGCGCCCAGCGTGGCGAGCAGGCCGCCGATCTCGTCGTAATACACCGCGTCCGGCCGGGAGAGCTCCAGCCAGTAGTTCGCCGGAAGCTCCGCGGCCCGCCGGACGAGGTCCGACCCCAGGTATCCCAAGCCCTCCAACACCAGGAAGCGCGCCTGGGGGTGCGCCGCGACCAAGGCCGCGATGTCGGACAGCGGCACGTCGGGCGCGTCGACGAGCCAGTGGCGCTGGCGGTAGTCGACCTGCCGCATCGGGACCGAGATCAGCAGCCCGGCCTCTGTCGCCACCGCGATCAGCTCTGCACACCGCGCCTCAGCGAGCGAGTACCCGTGGTAGGTCGGGTACAGTCGCAGGCCGCGCGCGCCCAGGACCTCGCAGCACCACGCCAGGTCTCGCCGCCAGCCGGCGTAGGCGGGGTTCAGCACCGCGAAGGGGATGAACCGGTCGCCGCGCCCGTCCAGCGCCGCCGTCAACTCCTCGTTGCCCCGATGGCAGTCCTTGTACATCACGGCCGAGGCGGAGGAGACACAGGCCCGATCGATCCCCGCGCGGTCCATCAGCGCCAGGAGCCCCTCGGGGGTGTTGTGCCGCAGTTGGCGCGTGGCCCAGTGGCCGAGATATGCGTTCGTGTCGATCAGCATGGCGTGCTCCGATCCAGGAGGCGCAGGAAGGTCTCGCTCTCGATCTTCCGGCGGTCCTCGCCGGTGATCTGCGCCCCCCGCAGCTTGCCGACCCCCGCGCACATGCTGCCGTCGCACGCGAACAGCAGCCGGTCGGCGCCGAGGTGCTCCACCGCCATCTCCACCAGGCCCTCATCCACCACCGAGCCCGAGAGGTCCGCGTAGAGCGTCGGCGCCTCGGCGGCTTGCTTGATGGTCCACTCCCAGTCGCCGCCCCCGCCGATGTGGGCCAGGATCAGCTTCAGCTGAGGGTACTCGTTCGCCAGCCAGGCCAGGTCGGCGGCGTCGGAGATGTTCGGCTGGTCGCGGAGCGGGTCGGTGCAGTGGCCCTGGTGCCAGAGGATGGGCACGCCCCGGCCGAGGCAGTGCTCGGCGACAGGCCGCACGGCCGGGTCAGTGGCCCTATACTCGTTGTACAGCTTCACGCCGATCATGTCGTTCAGCGCCAAGCAGCGGTCGATCTCGGCGATGGCCTCGCGGGAGTAGCCGGGGTTGACGTACGCGTAGCCCCAGATACGACCCGGAAAGCGCCCGATGGCCGCGATAGTGCGGTCATTGGCGACGCGGAAGGTGTCCGGGGTCGAGGGGCGCGGAGCCAGGCACGAGCAGGCCAGCGTCGCGATGCCCAGCCGGTCGGCGGCCTCGATCAGCGCCCGGTCCTGCGTCCAGTCCGGATCATCCACGCGCCCGGACGCGGGCCAGGTGATGTGTTCGTGGGCAGAGATGAGCATTGAGCCGAGTCGTCCGTCCCTCCCTACGGGGTTGCGGCCGTCACCTCAACAGTCGTCGGGCCATCCAGCCGGACGGTCACGGTCAGCAGGCCGTCCGCGTTCGCCGTCGCGGAGGCCGCTTGACCGCCCTCCACTGCGAACCGACCACCCGCCTGCACCGGGAACTCGCCGTTCCGCAGCAGCACGTCCACCTTCCCCGAGCCGTTGAGCTCCAGCACTAGCCCGTCGGGACCGTAGTGGACGCAGCGGAGGTTGGCGGGCTGCGCAGCGCGGACGCTGACCGGGAGCCGCTTCAGCACCGCGCTCTCGTCGCGGTCCAGGCGAACCTCGGTCCGCACGCCGTCGGCGTCCGCGGTGCTGACGAACTCCGCCGGCACCTGCAGGCCCAGCGCGTTGAAGCGGTACGCCTGGTGCAGCTCGCGGCTCCCGGGCCAACCGTAGACACCCGAATGGAGGGTCACGATCCGCTCCCGGCCCCGGACGGTCCCGGAGTGGATGGACTCCACGGTGATCGGGTACATCTCCCGGGGCAGCGAGGGGTACGAAAGCGAGCCCTCGCCGTAGTAGAAGTAGAGCACCCCCCACTTCAGCTTGTCCAGCGCATCGCGATAGACGTCGATCTCGCTTCGGATGACCCCCGGGTTGCCCAGGGCGCAAGGGGTCTGGGCGAGGTGGACGTTCGGGCCGGAGCTGCACTCCTGGTCCACGATCAGCGGCAACTCGCCGATCGTGCGGGTCATAGTGGTCCCGTTGGCCACCACCACCGCGCCTTTCGCGTGCATCCGTTGCGCGAACTCCACGAGGGAGGGCTGTGACAGCAGCAGCACCGACCCGACCTTGCGCTTGATCGCGTGGGTCTCGGGGTCTAGCTCCACCGTGTGGCCGTCCCAGCGATCGTACGTGTACCGCGAGCCGTAGCCGTACATGAAGCCGTCCATGAACGCTCCGGTCGCCCCGATGTCGTCCACCAGGACATCGACGCTCTGCATCAACGCATCATGGAACGAGTTCCCCGGTGTCGGGTAGTAGATGTACCACCGCCAGCCCTGCTCGTGGCGCTCTCGGCTGAAGTAGGCGCAGGCGTCGTAGTCGTACGGGTAGAGCACCTGGTTGCCGGCGGCATCGAGGACGCGGGAGTCCGGGAACCGCTCAGCCGGGCGGTTAGTGGAAACGAGACTGTGGGCGATGTGGAACATCAGCTTCAGGTTCGGGTTCACCTGTCGGATGGCCTCGAACTCGGCCTTCAGCCTCGCGCGCTCCTTAGGCAGCCACAGAAAGTCGATCCCCTCGATCTCGATCTGGGGGTCATCAGCGACGTTGGTCAGGCAGCCAAAGGACCCGTACCGCACGCCGCGAGTCGCCACGTGGTCGGCGGTGACACCGGTGCGCGGCAGGAAGGCGAAGACCCCGTCAACGGTGCCGGTGCGCCCCAGATCCCGCCGCGCGGCGTTCAGGAAGTCGTAGTAGTCCGGCGACGCGCAGGGGTAGATGGCCCACTCGACGGTGTACTCCGCGCGAGGCGCGAGGCCGAACTCCCTATCTGCTACTCCGAGGCGCCCGTCTCGTGCGTAGACGGTGCAGTGCACGATGCTCACATCGTCCAGCGGCACGACGCCGATCCCCAGCTCGCCCCAGGCCATGAAGGTCGACGGGCTCTCCGCTTCCTTCCGCTCGGTGGCGTTGGGGTAGCCCGCCACCCAGGTGGGGTGGAACTCGCGCTCCCCTGAATCGACCCAGTTGTCCAGGAACAAACCCAAGTCCTCATCGGTCTCGTTGCGGATCGTGTCCTGCACCAGAAGGCGACCCGGCTCGGAGCGCACGCGGCGGGCGAGGCTGTAGTGCCGCCCTCGCGCCGTGACCTCGTGGCCCTCATCCGTGGTGCGCGTGCTGACCTCCCAGGCCGGCTCATCGGCGTCCTTCTCGCCCGCCGCGAGCTTGTTGAAGCCCCCGTTCGGGACCGAGTAGGAGGACTCCACCCGGAAGGTGCGCCCGCCCGTCCGCAGTGTGAGGCCTCCGCCGGGCTCAAGGTCCACCTGGTAGGGTGCCGGATTCGCAGGCGTGGGGAGCTCGCCGACAGTGAACGTGTCGGGGGTCGGGAGTCCGGTCGCCTCGGTGGGCGGACGGACGGGCTCCGTGGCCTCCAAGGCCCCCAGCGCGGCCCGAACGGTGTAGCCCGGCGCGGCATCCTGAGGCAAGGTGAAGTGCGTGAACCCCAGCCCCACGGCCGTTGCAGGTTGCGGCTCCGCCGCCAGAACGACCTGACCGTCAGGCGACCGCAGCTCCAGAGTGAGCGTCGCCCCCTCCGGCAGCGGGAACACGCCCCGGTAGTCGCAGGTGGCCAGGACGCGGCCGTCCCGCGGGAAGCAGTGGGTCTCCACACGAAGTCGGTCGAACCACGTGGTGTCCACGCCGAAGCGCCCGGCGGAGCGTCGGTAGTGCTGCACGGCTTCGCGATCGGTCAGGGCCCGGTTGTACAGCCGCACCTCGTCCAGCCGACCGCGCCAGTAGGAGGTGCCGGAGTACCCCGGGTCGGTCGCCGCCGGATCGGCGGCCAGCACCCCCATCAGGAACTTGCC
>Ga0233425_10007317_pt1 | contig 15607 bp, 10 predicted proteins | sample Watercolumn_Towu_2_FD_181712 | JGI IMG/M metagenome (GOLD analysis project Ga0233425, IMG submission 181712) | Freshwater microbial communities from Lake Towuti, South Sulawesi, Indonesia - Watercolumn_Towuti2014_140_MG | ecosystem: Environmental > Aquatic > Freshwater > Lake | place...
AGCCAAATTGACGATCAGAAAAGCCTATGGCTTCCGCACCTACGAGGCCATCGAAATCGCCCTATATCACACTCTTGGCAATCTCCCCGAACCTAAATCCACCCACGAATTCTGTTGACGAGGCATTAAAATAGACCGTTGCCCGTCAGATATCCTATATGTACGTCCGATGTTGCCATGGACGTGTTCCTGTGACTTCCCGAACTCCTGCGCGATTGCTGGAGGGACCGATACGGAAATCCCCCCGATCTCGACACGTTGCCACTCGTCTGGGACATCAACTGCCCGGAGTTCACCCACCTTGATTCCGGTTACCTCTCCCATGTTACAGGCGGAACTCAATCGCCAGGCAGCATGCCTCCAGTACATCTGGACAACTGAAAACGCCGAAGTGCATGTAACGACGAGACCAGACCACATCACCCAAGTCCGCCAAGATTCGCGACCTTTGACCTGCATATGCATGATGGACACGCTCGCTGCGTTGCTCTTTCCGTTCCCCCTCAGTAGGGCCTCAACATTGCTTTCAGGCAAGTCTGAAAGCCCCTTCGGAACTCGTCCCCGTCGAAGGATGGGTCTCTTGCTTCCTTCTTGTAGGATTTGAGAAGGACGCAACACAGTTGGGCGTATCTCGCGGAACCTGGATTAACCAGAAGTTTCCCGCAGGCGCGCTGTGCGCGCAAGTCCCCATACTTGTCAAAAAACCCGATTTCATCTTTGTCCTGCTCTTTATCGCACTCGTCCTCAAACGCATTGAACTGATTGGAAAACTCTACGCAGTCATATGCGAGCTTTCCCTTGTAACACCTCTTGAGCAAACGCCAAATTGGCCCAATGAACTGGTATTGCACGTTGGCGAGGTTGGCACCGATTCGCGAGGGAAGATGGTCGAATCGTGAGAGGTCTGCCTCCCGCCTAGGTGGAAAGCCGGGAGAGTACTGATACAGGACAAAGCCACCGCGAAGTCTTATGGGATCGCGACTCGCAAACCTCCCCAACTCAGCCAGGAGCGACCGATGCCGGTAGTGGTAGAGTCCCGTTTCGGCGTCGCGTTCCCGGCCAGTGTACAAGACGACGTTGGCGTAACTCGACGCGCTGCGCACATTGGCCCAGGAGCCATCGAACATCGTCACCTTGCCGTACGCATCGTACAGATACCGCTCCACAGCGTCGCCGTTCGTGTCCACGAGCGTGGTGACATTGAAGTTGGCATCGTTCAGAAAATACAGCCGCTCGTCGTCGCACGTGCCGTCGGTGTCCGTGTTCTTGTCCCGCAGCACGGCCGAGTCGATGTAGCGCGGTGACCAGACGTACTGGTACTTGGGCTGCAGATTCTCGGGCTGATCACTCTCGGTCGTGGTCTCGCGCGTCTCCAACGTCTGCCACGCGGAGTTATGGAAGTAGTGGATGTACGTGTCGACGCCGTTGGGCGAGTCCGGCGCCTGGCTGTCCACGTGCCGCTTCACCCGACGTTGCAGCCCGTCAAACTCGTACACCCCAATTACCGTCTGCCCATCCTTGGCTTCGACCAGCCGGTTCCAGGCGTCCCATTTCAAGGTCAAGCTGCTGGCCAGCGACGCCGGCTTGGGCACGCTGGTCATATTGCCGTTGCGATCCTGTGCCGGAGTGGCCCAGGCCGTGCCGCTGGTCTCGGAGATGTCGGTGATCTCGTTGACCTTGTTGTGCGTACGCTCCTGGTCCAAGTCCGTGGAGCCCGACGTCTTCTGCAGGTAATCCGACCAGTTGCCCGTCATGTCCAGGCCCCAGTCCTCTTCCCGCGCCGGCGTCCCCGAAATGGCCGTCTTGCCTTCGTTCAAGTCGCCCCGGTCCAGGTTGACCAAGCGGTTCACGCCGTCGTAAGTATAGAACTCGTCCTTGGCGCTGGCCGTCGTGTTCTCGCGGTACGTGCGATTCGATGCCCGATCGTAACCGTAGGTGTACCGATCCCGATCGGCGCTGGCCCCGTAGTCGTACCATTTCTGATCCACGACCCGACCGAAGCGATCAAAGCCGCCGTACGTGCCGCTGGTGTAATGGTCCAGCTTCACGTCGGGCTGCTGATAGTCTTCGATCACCACGGTGCCCAGGCCCAGATAGGTATAGGCGGCCAGCGTATCCCCCGGACTGCCGCCACTGTCGGCCTGGATCGCGTCCAGCCGATTGAGGTTGTCCGCGTCGCTGCCGGAACTGCCGTACGTCAGATGGACCAGCCGCGCATTGGGGTATCGCACGGAAGTGGGCCTCAGGCCTTTGGTGTACTCGCCGCTGGCCGCCGTGGTGTCCGCGTTGTATTGCACGTACAACGTATTGGCGTCTTTCGCGCCCTCGTGTTCCTGGTACTCCTTCTCCAGCGCGCCCAGGTCATTGTACTCCCAGGCCACTTCGTTGACCACATTGCCGCTGCCCACCGTGGCGTTGTCGTAACTGGTCACCTTTTCGCGCAGGCCCCGAATGTCGTAGCTGGTCGAGATGCGCCGCACGGCGCCGTCCACGCCAGTGGCTAGCGTGGTCACGCGGTCGTGCGTCAAGCGGCCCAGTTTGTCCAGCTCGTACGCGTGGACGCTGGTGAGCTGGTCTTTCATCTCGATCCGTTGGCCCTGCCGGTTGTACTGGAATTCGACCCGGTCGTAAGTGCCGTCGTTGCCGTCCCCCAGACCGGTCGTGTCGTCGGAGTCGGGATAGATTTCGGCGCGTACCAGGTCGTTGCGGTACACGGCCGGGGTAATGCCGCCGACGTCCGTGCCGTAGACGTAGTAGGTGGTCTGCACGCCCGTGGTCGGGTTCTGGGCTTTGAGCTGCGACACCAGCCCGTCGGAGTTGTAGACCGTCTCGACCGTCACAAGAACTCGAAGCCGCCAGGCAAAAAGCACGCGAAGCCCGAGCGGAGGCCAACCGAAAACAATATTGTGAACACTGTACGCTGTTGCCTGCAAGCCTGAGCTGAAGCCGCCGGCTCGACAATTCACCTTCTGTGCGATCGCCTTGCGCGCGCCGCTGCCAGAATAGCACGCGAACCACGGCCGGAGTCTCGAAATCAACAAAGGGTCCGCCAACATCATTGCGTCGATCCGGTTGGAAAGAGATCGATCGCGAAACCGCCAAGGGGCGAAAGCGCGAAAGGACAGATCACAGGATACCGCGCCCTTTTCGCGCTCTCGCGGTTTCGCGATTGGGGAACTGAATCGACATCGCGTCGCGTTGAACTTCGTTCGCGCTGCGCGCCCCGGCCGTCGACAAGCCATTCGCATCCACGTCGATCACAATTTCGGCTACGACGTACTCGACAATCCACTCCGCGCCGGCCGAGTATTCGCCCCACGGGGCCTCACTGAACTCGCGTAAACCAGGTGCCATTCGCGCGGCTCAGTATCTTGGCCTTACGCCGTCTCGTCGTCGTCCACGAGCGCGTCGGTCGAGCCCAGGGCGTCGGCCAGACGGTAGGCGGTGACACCCCCTACCGGGTCCGTCATGCCCTGACTCCACCTTGCTTGGTTCCCGCTCTTTTTTCCCATTTGCTGATGGCTACCCGCACGATTTGGGGCTGTTATTGGTAGAGGCGACGGCGGATTCGGGCCACCGGAACAAGGATGGGTCGATGGGCAAGCCCCGCGGAGCGTTCACGCTTGTGGAACTGCTGGTGGTGCTGGCGATCCTGGGCGTGCTCATGGCGCTGCTGCTACCGGCGGTGCAGGCCGTCAGGGAAGCAGCACGGCGCGCCAGTTGCCACAACAATCTCCGGCAGATCGGACTGGCCCTGCATAACTACCACGATCGCTCGCGCACACTACCCTACGGTTGGGATAACCGAGGGAGTATGTGGACGGCGCACATCCTGCCGTTTGTGGAACAGGTGTCCGTGTACGACACGCTGGTCTTTGACGAACACGGCTTGGGCAACTGGGAAGCTGACGGCGGGCCCAACGAAACGGCCTGTGCCACTGTGTTGCCGGTCTATCGCTGCCCGTCGTTGCCGTTGCCGAGTCATTTTGACTTTGACGGCATCAGGGACCGTGTACCGGCGAGCTATCGGGGCAACTCGGGATCCGAATCCACCTCCGACGACCGGAGTACGATCCCCATTCCGGGAACGAAGTCACTCGAGGATCCTCACCAGAACGGCATATTCTTCGCATGCCGCGGTGTCAACTTCGCAGAGGTGAGCGACGGTCTCTCGACAACGCTGCTGGCCGGTGAGTCGGCGACGGATCCCCAGTTCAGCAAGGACGGCAACGCCATGGATGTCTGGTACATCGGCTCGCCGCAGATTGATCCGTGCCGTTGTGACGGAGGGAATGGGGGCACCGAGTTCACGGAAGCCGTCGGGTCGACGTACGAGCGCATGAACTTGCGTGAACTCGACCCGGCCGCCAGCGGCATGCTCATGGAGACGGCGTTTGGCAGTTATCATGCGCACGGCGCGTACTTCCTGATGGGAGACGGCTCCGTGCGTTATCTCTCCGAGACAATGGACCTGGCAATCTATCGGTCCCTGGCAACTCGCAACGGCAACGAAGTAATACCGTCACTGTGAGACCAAACCAATAACAACGTCTGCCCTCCCGAGTTCCCGAACTCCTGAGCGTCAACGGCGCGGTTCATCCGGAGCCGTCTCGTAACGCAATCGCCAGCCCGGCAGCGTCACCGACTCCTGGGGTTCTACCAGTTTCCCATACAGTCCGGGTCGGCGGGCCTTCAAGTAGCGCCGCCCCGACGACTGTTCGATCTTCTCGGGCGTCAACAGCGCTACAACGACGTCGTCACCCAAGGCGCGGCACTCGGCCAGCACCTCTCCGAATGGGTCGAAGATCATCGATAGTCCCGGTTTCACCGTGTCGAAATCGATGCCGATGGGATTCGTAAACACGCCGTACACGCCGTTCTCATAGGCGCGCGTCGGCAGCCAGCGCAGGACCCATTGGCGACCCTTGGGACCATCGAATTCCTGTCGCAACCGCACGGGGTCGCGATCGCGGTTCTCCCACACGGACCGGTCGACGACACCGCGTCCTGGCATCGGCGAGGGAAGGCAACCGGTGACGTGCGGCATGAAAATGATCTCCGCTCCGAGCATCGTCGTAATGCGCACGTTTTCGGGCAGATTACAGTCGTAGCAGATCAGAAAGCCGACCTTGCAGCCCAACAGTTCCACGACGTTGAATTCGCTGCCGGGGGTCAAATGGGGGCTGACGAACGTGTGCAGTTTGCGGTACCGCGTGACGAAGCCGTCGGGAGCGACGGTAACATAGCAGTTGTAGATCCGCTCCTGTTCGTCCCGCTCGAAAAGCCCCGCCATGATCACGGTGCGGAACTCGCGCGCGATGCGTGTGAGTTCCTTCACGGAATTGCCCGCTGGGACAAGTTCCGCGACCTCGAGCAATTGTGCCTTCGACAGGTTCTGCACCCAAGTGTAGCCGGACAGGCAGCACTCGTGAAAACTCACGATTTCGGCCCCCTGCTCCACGGCTCGTCCGGTAAGCTCGCGCACTCTGGACAAGTTGTAGGCCTTGTCGTTGTCGCGGTGCTCAAATTGGGCCGCGCCGACTCGAATGTCCCGCATCGTGGCGTTCCTCGTTTCCAATTCGGTTAACGCGCGACGAATTGACGGTCTCGGAAACGAGACTCCCCGCCGTTCGGCGCGCATCGCTGTCTCGCGTGAAGTCGATACTAACTCGAAAGAGATGTCAAGAATGGATTAACGTCCGCGGGCCGGTCGGCGCCGTCGGCCGCAGTCCACGGCGTGGGGCGATTGCCGTGCTGCGAATCCACTCCGGGCCTGCTTCGAGTCCGGCACGCCCGCTGGTAGAATCGCCCGAGATCGTAGATGCTTCCGCCAGGGGAACGGTTGCCACGTACGGATGGCTCGGCCCGGACATCGTGGAGTTTGTATGAATCACCGTCGATCGTTTCTCAAGAGTGTGGCAGCGGCGGTTTGTGTTTCCGGATCTCCCTCCGTGCGCTGTTGTGCCGCCAGCGCCGCTACGGGATTTCGCTTGAACTACGTCCTCGCATCGCCGCTGTACGGTACGACGCTTTTGGCCGAGGTCCTGCCGGAGGTGCACAAGACCGGCGCAACCGCCCTGGATATCTGGCCGCGCCGCCACGCGGATCATCGCGAGCAAGTGGACGCGATGGGGCACGAGCGGTTTCTGGAGTTGCTGCAGGCCAGCGGTGTCAAGCTGGGCGTGATCACGCGTTTCGACTTGGGGCCGTATCGCTTGCGGGAAGAGATGGATGTGCTTCGGAAGCTCGGCGGGCGCATGCTGGTCACCGGCGCGGAGGCGACCGCCGGTGATACGCTCCGGCAGAAGGTGTGGAACTTCGTCGAATCCCTGAAACCGCACGTCGAGACAGCAGCGGAGTCAGGTCTTACGATTGCGATCGAGAACCACGCGAGCCTGTTGATCGACAGCGCCGATGCGATTCGCTACTTCGCGGAATTCGCACCAGCGGAGCATTTGGGACTGGCGCTGGCCCCTTATCATCTGCCGCAAGATCCCGCGCTGCTCGCAGGACTGATCAGCGACTTGGGTCCCAAACTGGCACTCTTCTATGCCTGGCAGCATGGTAACGGGTGCATGAGTGCCCAGCCCAAAGAGCAAGAGTTGCTGCAATTGCCGGGCAGAGGGCAGCTTGATTTCGGTCCCCTCTTGGCGGCGCTGAAGAAGATCAATTACTCGGGCTGGACTGAGATCTTCATGCATCCCTTCCCGCGCGGGATTTCCATTCTCGAATCTACAGAACGCGTGACCGCGGCGGTCAACGAATCGCGTCAGTACCTGGATCGGTTAGCGGCGGGTCTCGGTTGCTGAATACGCCGGGTCACGCTGCGGTTTCCGCCTTGACCAGGTAGTCGTCGGCGTGCCACCAGAGCGCCTCGTCGAAATCCTCCGGCACGTCATCCTCGGCGAATACCTCATCCACGCTCTCCGGCGAGGCGGCGACCGGTTCCTCGAGCGGCACGTCCCGGAACTCATCGTCGTCCGCGAAATCATTGAAGTGTAACGCCGACACCGGTACCGTGTCGTCGTCCTGCAGGACGTAGTCATCCTCGGGCTCGGGAAGATCGGCCGTCTCGACTGGCTCGGCTTCCGCCACCGGGACCGGTGCTTCCTCGACGATCTTCACCTCGGGCGGCGCGAGCGCGGGTGGTTCTTCCGGAGCGACTGTAACGGGTGTTTGGCGGCCAATGCGTACTCCCGGTTGACCGTGAGCAGGCAGCACGCGCACGTCCACGTCGGCCTTCAGGAACATTTCGCGGATGTGGTCGTGGCAGGTGAAGAAGAGGAGTTGTCGCGACTCCCGCGCGAAGTCACACAGCAGACCGACGGCGGCTTCCGCCCGCTGGGCATCGAGATTAACGAGCACGTCGTCCAGGACCAGCGGAATGTTGATGCCGCGGCGGCCATAGGAGGCGACCAGTGCCAGACGAAGACTGAGGAACACCGCTTCGCGCGTTCCGCGGCTGAGCACATCCAGGGACAGTGCCGTTCCCTCCTGGTCGTCGACGCGGAGTTCATGCCGTCCCAGCGGAGTCCAGACTCGAGCGTATTTTCCGCGCGTGAGTCGCTCCAGGTACATCGAAGCTTCGTCCAGTGTCTCCGGCTGTCGTTCCGCCTCGTACGTGACCCGGACCTGTTCCAGCAGGTGCCACGCGGTGGTGGCCGTACGCCACTGCGCGGCGGCATCGGCCAGCTGTCTTTGCGTTGTCGCCAGTTCGAAGCGCGCCGCCGCGAGGCGGTGATTTTCCGCGAGCGACTTCATTTCCTGGTTGATCTCGCCGCGGCGCTGGTGCAACTGTCCGAGATGTGTCTGCGAATCGTGCAACCGCGTCAGCAGGTCATCCCAGCGGCGCTGCAAGTTGCCTGGGTCGTAGGTGGTGATCTCGCGTTCGATGTCCGACTCCGTGCAGTGCTTGCCGACAATGCTGGCGATCTGTTCGGAGAGCGACTGTTGTTTCTGTTGCAGCGCTGCGGCTCGGGCGAGTTGCGCCACGCGTGCACGCAACTCGGGTTCGTCCGTTACCCGCGCTTCGGCGAAGAGCGATTCGCGGCTGCGGCGCAGTTTCCGCAGTTGCTCGAAGTCCGCGTTCAGCTGCTTGCGCAGGTCACGTTCTTCCTTCTGCAGGACACGTCGGCGCTCGACCATTTCGCGCTGACCTGCCAGAGCGGCCGCCAGTTGACTGATTTGCACCTGCGGATCCTGGCTCACGGCGTGAATGCCGACGTCCTGGTGCAGTTTCTGCAGTCGTTCGACCAGCGCGCCGCGGCTCGCCGCGAGCTTCGCCATCCGTTCCCGTTTGCGACCGAGCTGTTCCTCGATCTTGGATTTCTTCTGGTGATGCGCGCCCAGCTGCCGCACGTGTTTCGGTGTCAAGGAATCCGGCAGGCCCACCTGGTGCAGTCCGCGCTTCCAGCGTGCCCGCGCCTCGCGCATTTCTTCGTCCACGCCGGAGAGTTGGCGCCGGGACACCTGAGCGCGCTTGTGAGCTTCGACACGTTCGTGATGCAGCGGGGCCATGGATTCCAGTTCTTTCAATTCGCGTTCGGCCGTTGCCAATCGCGTACTGAAATTGCCGGCCCCTCCAGGAAGCTGCCCGTCGATCTCGTCCCGTTCCGCGACCAGGTCGCCGATTTCCCGTTCCAAGGCGTCGCGACCGCGGTCGCTGGTATCCAGTTCATCCTGGGAGGTGCGCTCGAGCACCACCTTCCAGGCCGCCGACAGGCTGATGCAGACCACTCCCAGGAAGCCCACGCCCCAGCTGACCTCAGCGGACATGGGCATGATCTTCCAGCCGAAGATGCCCGTCATCATCAAGACGAAACCAAAGACGAACATGATGCCGATGGCAAACAGGATGCGGACGCGCTGCAGTTGCGTGTCCAACAAATCCTGGTAGTCCTGCTCAGTCTCCTGTTGCTGGCGCCACAACTGTTCCAGGCGATCCTCGATCTTGACACGGCGGCGCAGATGATTGACCAGCTGCCCGGCGTGGGCGAGCGCATCGTCGAGGTTGTCGCCCCGTTTGCCGCTCAGTTCCGCGTGCAGGTCGGAATCGGCTTGTTCTTCGTCGTGGCGGTTCTTCTTCTGCTGTTTGCGGGTGATGAGCCGTTTCTTGGTGGCTTCGCGCAGGGCCAGGGCTGCCGGCTGCAGCTGCTGGACGACGCGTGCGGAAACGACGGTGGAATTCGCCAGGGTCACGCCACCTTCCGCCGCCAGCCGCTCGTCTTCGTGCAGCAACTCGACTTCCAGAGCTTCTGTTTCCTGTCGCAGTTGCTGGATCTCGCTGTCAAGCGATTCAATCCAGGGACCGTGTTCGCAGACGGCCTCGATGCGCGCACACTCGTCCCACAATACTCGATTGATTGGCTGGGCTGCCAACTGCCGGCGCACGTCCAGCCTTCGCTGCCGAAGCGGTTTGACGCGTTCGGTCTGCTCCTGCAATTGCAGGTTGATCTCGTCCAGTCGTTCCACGCATCCCGCAGGCAGGTCCTCCAATTCACCGCACGCTTCCAGGTCGCGGTTGACGTCGCGGCGTGCCAGCCACTTGTCGCGCACCTTGAGCGCGATCTCCACGGTCCGGGATTCCCATTCCAGCTGCGTGATCCGCTGCTCCAGTTGCGTCACTTCGCTGTTGAGATTCAGGCGCTCGGTGGCCAGGTCTGACCAGCGACGAGTCTGCATTTCCAGGTCGGCGATTTCACCGGCGAGTTTCTCGCGGGCGGCGAGCAGCTTGTTGATGCAGCCCGATTGCCCATCGGCGTTCAACAATTGATGGCGGTCCGTCTCGAGATTGCGCATCACTTCGACCAAGGACACGCGATCGACGCCGCTGGCGAGGTTGTAGAGCAATTCGGCAGCTTCGGTGTCATTCAGTGTCGCCAGTTCCTGCAATTCGCGAATGCCGACGGCAAAAACATTGTTGAAGATGGACTCGTCAACGCCCGACAAGAGCACATTCAACAGGTGCTGGCCCTGGCGGCTGCCATTGGCCGCCAGTACGACGACACGTCCCAACGCCGAGTCGTTACGTTCCGACTGGCGCCGTTCGACAACAAACTGGCCGTTGTGGTTCTCGACACGCAGCAGACCTCCGGGAACTCCCCCGTGCACCGGCGGCAGGTAGAGCTTGCGCCGGTCGGGCGAAAAACCGTAGAGTGCTGCGCGGATGAACTGCATGAGCGTGGTCTTGCCGGCCTCGTTGCGGCCGAAGAACAAGGTCACGCCGCCGGACAGATCGTCAACGGACAGTTCATTCCACACGCCAAAACCGTCAATGCGCACATCCGTAATCTTCACGTCGTCACCCCCTCCACGTCGGCATGTGACGAGTACTGGGCCTTGTTCCGGCCCGGAGCTTCATCGCCTCGCAAGAGATCGAATCCCCATACCGCCGATTCTCGCAGCGTGGCCGCCGACACTTGCGGATCGTTCCCCACCAGGTCGTGCAGCACTTCCTGCGGGAGTGCCAGTTGGGGCAGGTAACCGCTCAGGTCCAGCGGCGGCTGGTCTGGCTGCATCTGTCCGCGAATGGTGCGCAAGTAGTCTCCCAGTATGGAATCATCGTCGCACCAGTCGTCCGTAATGGCCTCCGGAGGTTCGACGTTCAACTGCAGTGACCAGAGGGCCGGTGTCCGGTGCCCGTAGTCGTTGCGCAGCCAGTCGAGAATCTCCTCGCGTTCCTTGGCACGCACCAGCGGAGTATCAAAGCGGCCGGAGCCGGTAACCAGCCATTTCACGAGCAGGGGCTGTCGCTGCCCCACCAGCAGTCGCTCCACGTGCGACCGGAAGGACTGCCGCGCGTCGCGCAAGGAACTGCTGCCGTCCACCAGCAGTCGTTCTTCGTGCCAGCGCACGGCGTCAGTCTCGATGCGCCGCACGCGGATTTCGCCTTCCCCGTCGACTCCTACCAGGCTGCATGTGTGCGGCCCCACGGCCCCGGGGTCGAAACCTTGCGGTCGGCCCGGACTGTGAACTACATGTGTTTTCGTGCTCGCCAGGTCGCTGGCCGTCGCGCTGTCTCCCAGCGCCCAGTAGTGCAGACCGGCACGCGGCGCGGTGTCCAGGTCGCCGCGACCGTACAACACGGCAATCTGAAATCCCTCCTGGTTCTCCCGCACAAATTCCGCGGCGCGCAACGGGCGTTTCTCGTGCCAACTGCGACCAAACAGAGTGCAGATCGGCGACTGCCCGCGGAAATGCGTGACGCGCTCGACGTGATCGCTGGGGAAGATCCGCACATTGTCAGGCAGCTGCAGCTGACGCAGAAAGTCGTTCGCCAGGTCGAGTCGGCTGGCTGCCCAATACACGGCGATCTTGCGCGTCTTGAGTTGCTCACACAGCCGCTGCAGAAAGGCGAGGGCGGCCGGCCCGCTGCAGGTCGGATCGACGATGTCACCGGTCAACAACACGAAGTCCACGTCTTCGCGGATCGCCGCCTCCGTGACGTGTTCCACGGCCTGAAACGGAGCGTTCACCAACAGATCGCGAAGGTGATCGGGTACCTCCGCCAGACCGGTGAGCGTGGATTCGAGTCGAAATCCACTCGTGTGCAAGAACCGAAATGATTGCCCGGTCATGAGCACCTCCCTGCGCTCCGCCAATACGGCTCCTTGCCGATGGCCTGACGGCATTCGTGCCCGAACAAACGGATGCGGGCGCGCGCAGCCGTCGGAATACAACCACGGAGTACGCGGAGTTTAGCGAGGACGGGAAAATAACGCCATGTCGATTCGGTGCGTGCTAGCAGCACGTCAGCGCTGCGCCGCCCGCTTCTGTTCTTCCCCGCGTTCTCGGCGGGCACCACCGCCGGAACGGGATCTCCGGAATTCGGCACGTGAAAACCGATCGCCGCCTCTTGCTCTTCGTATGCCGCTTCGCGTTGCGTCCGCACTGCCGCGGTCGCCGGGTCGCTCCCGAGGTTTCGCGGTCCGTAAGGATCGGATTTCAGTGCTCAACTGGCTCGAAATACTTGAACAGCACGTCGCTCAATTGAGCGCCGTATTTCTTCCAGTTAGCGGCGGTGGGATAGTCCTGCAGACCTTCAATCCAATTCGCATTCAACTCATGAATGCAGGCCGTGATGCCATAACGCGCCAACAAACCCTCACCGATGGTACCCGGATTCCGGAAACTGCTGGACGTACTCCCTTCCGTGAACCAACTGCCGGCGCGCAGGAGTCGTTCGAATTGCTCCATCCTCTGCAGATAGGCCGCGGTATCTCCCGTGGCCTCGTCAGGGCGACTGATATGCAGTCTGCCGGACGCATCGTTGTGGAAGTCGATCGCCAGGTCCGGCGGGCACTGCTGCGCGATGGTCGATTCGATCCATCTTTCGATGGCGGCATTCTCGGGCGCAAGCGTGGGATCCGCCGGCGTGTCCCATTTCCGGTTCAGGTCCATGCCGCGCATATTGAACCGAGTGCGTCCCCGGGCCACGCCGTCCTTGTTGGCCATGGGCAAGAGGTAGAGGCAGTAGCGGTCCAGGCAGCGCTGGGCATGCTCATCGTTGTCCAGCAACCGGCGCACCAGGCCCTCGATGACCCAATTACCGCCCGGTTCCCATGGATGCGCCCGCGCTCGCAGAAACACGCGATGAGGAGCCTGCGGCCGGCCAACGCGGATCAGTTCCAATTCCCGGCGTTCCACCGTGTGGCCGATGACCGTGATTTCGACAGCTGGATGCCGCGCAATCTCCGACTTGAATCGTTCCAGGTCGGAGATCCGATACGGTTCCAAGCGGGCTACGTACAATGAGGAGCTGTTCAGATGGACGCGCAGTCTCAGCCGATACGGTTCGGCTGGTTCCGCCGGCACGACCCGCCACTGCTGGCCGTCGTCCGAAAGGAAAGCGATCGTTGCTTCGGGAATCGGTTTGCTGAGCGTTCCATTCCAGACATTGCCGAAAGGCCCCAGGTCCAACGTCAAATCCGTGTCGGGCTCTCCCTCAATCCTGAACAACCAGTGTCCGTTGGCGCGGTTGGGAGAAGCACGCTCCTGATCATAGACGAAGTTGATCTGTACCGTGCCGTCCGCTGCCGTTTCCCACCACAGCGGTGATGCATTCTCCAGGGTCGTGTCCAGGTAATGCACCCTTGGGGGAGCACTTGTCGCCGCCGGAGCGGGCTCGGCGCCGCGCAACGATTCGCAGGCAGCGTACGGGAGGACACAGCACACGAGAACGAACGTAGTGTGAGCTTTCACGTGAGCGCTGCTCCCGGTGAAGGTAGGCGTTCACGGGTCGGTGGGGGATTGGCGCATTTTTCGGCGTTGACGGTTTAACGTCAGGAACAATCACTGTCCGAAAACATGGGCCGATCCCCGTCTCTTCACCGACCCGTGAACGCTGACCCGGTGAAGCGACTGCAATTTACCCGGCACGTGCCGCGCCAGTGTTCCAAATCCTAACATCGTCCGCAGCCATTGTGCAGAGAGCGAACACCTGGCGGTTCGGATGCGATCGCGGCCGCTGGTCCGATTCGCAGCTCCGCTGCGGGACTCAGGGCCACAGGAGCAACAGTCCCAGACCGCCGCAGAATGGAATTACGAAGACGATCACGACGCGCTGTAGCAATTCTCGGGGACCGAGACTGGCGACCAGAAATGTCTTGAAGGCCAGATTCGAGAGGGCGGCGCACAAGATGAGTCGCCAACCGTTGGCGACAATCCAGGGATCAGCGCTACTGGCACGGAACATTTTGGCAGTGGAGAGTGTAATCGCATCCATGTCCGTCAGGCCGGAGAGGATGGCCACGCCGAACAAGCCGCGGTTGCCGATGTACTGCCTGGTCAGCGCCAGCGCGATGAGCACCAGCGCGTACATACCGCCGAACATCAGTGCGCTTTTCAGTTGCGTCGGGTTGTGCTGTTCAGGCATTTCGCCGGGACGCTGGTGGATGCGCAGCCAGAGCAACGCTGCGGAGACGAGCATCAGCAGCATCATGATGACGACCGGGGGAGCGAGGCTGGCCAGCAATCCAGGTGCCACCACCGCCACTTCGATCAGCACGCGGACAAACACGACCGTGGAGGCGATCAGAATCACCAGGGCCGCGACGCGTGGTTCGCTCTCCCGAGCTGCAGCTTGACGTGAGTGGCTCACCGTCGTAGCCGTACTGGAGATCGCTCCGCCCAACAACCCGCCAAGCAACATGCCAGCGTCGCGCCCCAGGAACTTGTACGCGATATAGCCGCCCAAACTCATGCCGACGATCAGGACCACCATCAGCCAGGTCTCGCGCGGATTGAGCACGCCGAGATAAAAGTCCTTGTTGGGCAACACGGGCAGGATAACACAGCTCAGCAGCACGAATTGCATGATGGCTTTCAGATCGCCGTCTCCCAAGCGGCGCGCGAGGTTGTGCAATTCCGGTTTGAACTGCAGCAACACCGCGACTCCGCCGCCGACCGCGACGGCGATGCTGCGCTGTTCGGGCAAAACGATCAGCAAAGCGCCGACCAGGTACATCAATAACGCGGCTACGTCGGTAGTGATGCCGGGATCCGGATGCTCTTCCCGTAGTCGAATCAGGTTGGGAAAGAGCAGCATGACGGTGACGGCGAGAAAGCCCGTGGCGAGCACCCAACCACCCATGCTGGTACTGACCAGCGCGGCAGTCGTTCCCAGGACCGTGATCAGCGGAAAGGTCCGCAGGCCCGGCATGCCTGCTTCGGTGCGCTCCCGCTGCAGTCCCACCAGGAGCCCCAGTCCCAGCGCGATCCCCAACTGCTGAAACACCCAAGCGGTAGTCATACGAAGAGCCGGATACCTTGAATAGCTCGCTCAGAAACGCCGCTCATCATTGCCGGATGACACACACCCCGGTTGGCGTCCAGGCACGAGCGGCGTGCCCGGCTACTTCCGGGGTCCATTCCAATTCTGCGATGCGTTCCCGCGGCCAACAAGTCCCGCTCGGATACACAGACAGACGAGGACCAGGAAGCGAGGTGGGGCTGTGACGAGTGGAACGGTTCAAGCAGTCATCGTCTCGGCGGTCCGGCGTTCCCGGCGGCCTTCAGTTCGCTCAACAGCCTGATGATTTCGTCCACCACGCGTTCGCCAGTGCCTTCCTCCGCGTAGCTGTGAAGTCCCATCCAAGTCTGGTAGCCGCCCAATTGGTGTGCCTCGCGGTCCGGCAGGTACCCAATCCAATCGTTGGCCAGTTCGACCACCACCGTGTGCGGGAACGGCGAACGCTTCTTGATTTCCACTCCGAGTCCCGTGAAGTATTCTGCCGGCACGCCGACCACGGCGACATCGCCGAGCGCCATGACTTGCAGCCAGGTTTCCCGGACCTCGCCCTGATGCGGCGCCAATTCACCCCGCATGGTCCGGAACACTTTGGCGATTTCCTCCGCAGCACCCGCTGCGTACTTGCGACAGTATTGCTGGACTCTTGCATCTTCGGTCTGGTCATCAAACGTCCGCACCTTGAATTGGAATGGCCGCTTAAGTGATGCCAGTTGATCAGTTGGGTGCACGGTCGCACGCTCGAGTGCGTCCTGCACGGCTTTCTTCATTCGCAACACGGCTTCCGTGGCGCTGACGCCCGTGATGTTGTGCGTGGAGCCGGACGCACCTTCGAGAAAACCCACCGTGGTGCCAAATTCC
>Ga0233425_10007318_pt1 | contig 15606 bp, 10 predicted proteins | sample Watercolumn_Towu_2_FD_181712 | JGI IMG/M metagenome (GOLD analysis project Ga0233425, IMG submission 181712) | Freshwater microbial communities from Lake Towuti, South Sulawesi, Indonesia - Watercolumn_Towuti2014_140_MG | ecosystem: Environmental > Aquatic > Freshwater > Lake | place...
GTGCGCCCGGACGGGCTGGAGGAGAAACCCATCGTGCCCGGGGTCCGACCGGGTGCCGACCTGCAGTCCGCGACGTGGCCCTACAGGTACCCGTTCGCTTGGTCACCCGACGGCACTAGACTGGCGTCTCTCGGTTCAAAGCCACCGCTCCTCCTGCCGCCACCTCAACCACGAGGAGCCCCTCCTCCCGTCCGCACCGCACGGCCTGTCCTGCCTCATCCCACGCCGCCAGCCGCTGCTGCGGGTCCCAGACGCGACAGGTCCGGGCCCGGCTCGCGCGTAATGTTGCCTCGACCAGCTCGCCCTCGCGCCACTCGATGTCCACGCTGAACCCTCCCCGCGCCCGCAGTCCGGCCACCCGGCCCTCGGGCCACGCGGCCGGCAGGGCGGGCAGCAGATGCAGTTCCTCGTGGTAGCTCTGGATGAGCATCTCGATCACCGCCGCCACCCCGCCCAGGTTGCCGTCGATCTGGAAGATGCGTGGCGGGTGCAGGTCGAGGAGGCTGTCGGTCGCGAAGTCGGTGGCCAGGTGCTCGACGTGATAGAGCGCCTCATCGCCGCGCCCCGCACGCGCGAAGCAACACGCGGTCCACGCACGGCTCCAGCCCGTGTGGCCGCCCATCGCCTCCAGCCGCAGCTCCAGCGACCGCATCGCCGCCGCGAACAGCTCCGGCGTCCGTCGGGGACAGAGCTGGTCGCCCGGGTAGAAGCCGTACAGGTGCGAGATGTGCCGATGGCCAGGCTCCACCTCCTCGAACTCCTCGTTCCACTCCAGCAGCTGCCCCCGCGAGCCGACCTGCATCGCGGGGAGTCGCTCGCAGAGGGCGCGCCAGCGCTCGCGCCGCTCATCGTCGACGCCCAGCGTCTCCGCCGCGGCTGCCGCCCACGTCAGGGCATCCCGGGCGAGCTGCACATCCATCGTCGCATTCACACCGAGGCTGACCGGGTACCGCGGCCCGCTGCCGACGAAGCGGTTCTCCGGCGACTGCGAGGGCACGATCAGCAGGCCCCCGGCTTCGTCTTCGATGAGGTAGGACTCGTAGAAGGCGGCGACGTCCCGCAGAAACGGGTACGCGCGCTCCCGCAGGAAGCCCTCATCGAGGCTGAACTCGTAGTGCCACCAGAGGTGCTGTGCGAGCCACGCCGCCGCGCCGATCCACACCGCCCACCCGTCCGACTCCGGCGTGCAGCGGCCCCACGGGTCGGTCTGGATGGGCAGCCACACCCCCTCGCACCCGTACAGCTTCCGCGCGGCCTCCCGGCCGTGCGGCGCCTGTCGCTCGATGTGCTGGATCAGAGCCTCGGTGTACGCCTGCAGGCCGCCGGGCTCCGCGCCCCAGTAGGCCATCTGCAGGTTTACGTCCTGGTGCAGATCGCTGTTCCAGGGCGGGTCCAGCTCCTCGCACCACCGCCCCTGCAGCGTCGCCGGCAGCGAGGCGTTGGCCGAGGACGCGCACAGCAGATACCGCCCGTAGTTGAAGTACAGCAGCGCCAGCCCCGGGTCGAGCGTCCCGGCGCGCAGGTTGCGCAGCCGCTCATCGGTCGGCGCGTCCGGCTCCTCGAAAGACAGGTCGAGCCGCAGGCCTCCGTAGTGCCGCGCGTGCTCGGCGCGATGGCTCGCCAGCAGCGCCTCCCAGTCCCGCGTCGACAGCTTCCGTGACGCGCACTCCTCCTCGGGCGTCTGCCCCTGCGCAGAGGTCCCGATGTTCACCGCCACCAGGACCTCGGTCGCCTCCTCGACCGCCAGCTTGCTCCCCGGGAGGAGTGCGACGTTCCCCCCGGCAACATGCAGCTCGGCCTCGACCCGGAACGCCGTTCCGCCGGTGATCTCGCCCTCCAGGCGCAATCCCGACTCGCTCGCCGCCGTCCGCAGCGCGCACTTCGGGTCGTGGAGCCGGTCCAGCCACAGTCTGCAGCTGAGCGGCCCGCCGTCGCAGGTCAGCCGGACGAGGATCAGGTCCTCGGTGAGGTGCGCGACGTACTCCCGGCGGACGCGCTGGCCGTCGCGCCGGAGGGCGCCGTACGTGACCGTGGCGATGCCCGTGGACAGGTCCAGCTCGCGAGTGTAGTTGTGCCACGGACCCTGGCTGAACTCGATCCACAAGTCGCCCGCCGTCTGGAACGAGTCGACGCGCCCCGGCGTGCCGCTGATCCCCCCGGGCCCGCCGAAGTAGCGGTTCGCGAGTTCCGTCCCACGTTCGTACTCTCCGGCCAGCAGGAGCGCCCGCACCTCGGGGAGGTGCTGTGCCGCCTCATCCACGTCGCGGAAGCGGTTGATCCCCTCCCAGAGCCACTCATGGTTCAGCGCCAGGCGCTCGCGGGGGCAGGTGCCCAGCACCATCGCCGCCAACCGCCCCGTCCCGATCGGCAGCCCCTCGGTCCACGCCGCCGCGGGCTCGCGGTACCACAGTCGTTCGTGCATGGGGATGACTCCCTTCCAGTCCGAGCGCCGGCTCCGGCCTCCGCGAGGAGGCGCGCCGCCGGGCGAGGAAACTCCGGTTCGCGCGACCATAGCACCCGCCCGCCGCCCTGTCAACGAATCCGGAGTCCGCTGGAGGCCTCGCAGTGAAGCCCGAACTCACGCCGCGGGAGCGCGTCGCCTTGGCGCTCGAGCATCAGGCGACCGACCGCGTGCCCATCGCGATGGTCTGCTCCGGGATCAACTCGCCGGCCCACGCGGCGCTCGAGGCGTACCTGCAGCGCGAGCGTGGGATCGGCGTCGCGGAGTACCTCGATCCGCTGATCGACATCGCCGGCGTCGGCCCAGACTACGTAGGCGTGGAGTTCGCGTTCGGCTGCGACATGTGGGGCGTCCGGCGCGAGCCGGTCAGCTATGGTGCGGGAAGCTACTACGAGATCACTCACCATCCGCTGGCAGCCGCTGAGACGCTCGCCGACCTCGCCGCCCACGCCTGGCCGAGCGTGGACTGGTTCGACTACTCCACCGTGCCCGCGGCCGTGGCCCGTGCTCGCGCTCAGCGCGACTACTGCCTCATGGCGTCGAACGGCAACCTCTTCGAGTGCGCCTGGTACATGCGCGGCTTCGAGCGCATCCTCCTCGACGTCGCGCTCCGGCCCGACCTCGTACACGAGATCATGCGCCGCGTGACGGTTTTCTGGGTCGCCCACTTCGACCGCCTGCTCGCGGCCGCGCCCGGGCAGATCGACCTCGTCTTTACGGCCGACGACATCGGCGGGCAGGAGGGCCTGCTGATGTCCCTCCCCATGTGGGAGGAGTTCATCAAGCCCTACCATGTGCGGCTGAACCGCGTGATCCACGAGCACGGGGCGAAGGTGATCTACCACTCCGACGGCGCGGTGATGGACGCCGTTCCCGGCCTCATCGACATGGGCGTCGATGTGCTACAGGCCCTGCAGTTCGACGCGAAGGGGATGGACGACGAGACGCTCAAACGGGAGTACGGCGACCGCCTCTGCTTCGAGGGCGGGATCAGCGTGCAATCGACCCTGCCCTTCGGGACGCCCGAGGCCGTGGCCGCCGAGGTGCGCCGCCGCATCGACGTGCTCGGCCGCGACGGGGGCTACATCCTGGGCCCATCCCACGCGATCCAGGCCGGCACGCCGCCCGAGAACATCGTGGCGCTGTTCGACACCGCCGCCGAGCATCGCGCGCAGTAGGGCCTACAGCCCAGCCTGCCTTCACAGGAGCCCACGCATGTCCACCCTTGCCTGCGTCTTGGCGCTCACCCTCTCCGGCGCCGTGGCCCTCGCGGCGCCGACGCCGGACGAGGCCGCGCCTGGCCCCGGCGAGTGGGGCTTCCGGCCCTTCGACGGGAGAGTGTCCGCCGTCGATCCCCCCGGCTTCGTGTGGCGGCCCCAGCCCGATGCGGTAAGCTACCAGCTGCAGGTTTCCGCGTCGGCCGACTTCGCGCAACTCGTCTACGAGGCCCGCGACCTGCCCCTGTACTGCTGCTGCCCGAGCCGAACGCTGGGCGCGGGCGTCTACTACTGGCGCTTCCGCTTCGTGGATGCGGCGGGCGAGGCGTCCGCCTGGAGCACGGCACGCTCGTTCACGATCGATGCCTCCTCGCGCCCCTTCCCGCTTCCGGAGCGTTCCGAACTCCTCGCGCGCATCCCCGGTGGACACCCGCGTCTGTTCCTCCGCCCCGAGGACCTGCCGACCTACCGCGAGCTTGCCCAGGGCCGCCTGAAGCCCCAGTGGGACGGCATCGTGGCGGCGTGCGAGAAGCTCCTCGCGACGCCCACCGACGTGTCGGAGCCCCTGAAGTACCAGGAGAACGAGAAGCGCGGCGTCAACGATGACGCGTGGCGGCAGCGCTGGTGGGGCAACCGGCAGCGTGTCGAGGCGGTCTGCAACGGCGCAGCGACCCTGGCCTTCGCCTGGATGATCGGCGGCGATGAGCGCTTCGCCCAGGAGTCCAAGCGCCTGCTGCTCGCGGCGTGCGCGTGGGATGTGGAGGGGGCAACGAACCGCGCCTACAACGACGAGGCCGGGATGCCCTTCCTCTGGGGCGCTGCCCGCGCCTACACCTGGCTGCATGCCTACCTCACCGAGGAGGAGCGCCGGCAGGTCCGCACCTGCATGGCCGCGCGTGGCGAGGAAGCGTATCGCGCCATGATCCGCAAGCAGCATATCTGGCGCCCCTACGACAGCCACGCCAACCGGCTGTGGCACAAGATCGGGGAGGTCGGCACGGCCTTCCATGGCGAGGTCGAGGGCGCGGGCGAGTGGGCCTGGTTCGCGATGAACGTCTTCTACAACGCCTACCCGGTCTGGAACGACGACGCAGGCGGCTGGCACGAGGGCCTCGCCTACTGGAACAGCTACCAGACCAAGGTCACCTGGTGGCTGGCGCTCATGCGGTCGATCTACGGGCTGGACGGCTACGGCAAGCCCTTCTACGCCAACGCCGGCAACTTCCCCCTGTATGTCTCGCCCCCCGGTGAGACCCTCGGCGGCTTCGGCGACCTGACCCTGGCCAACGTCACCGCGAAGAGCTGCAGCCCCACCCTCAGCATCATAGCCCGTATGGCGCAGAACCCCTACTGGGAGTGGTATGTCCGCGAGTCCGGCGGCGCCGAGCTCCCCGGGGGCTACATGGGCTTCATCTACGGGACCACCGAGCCCGTCCCGCCCCAGCCCCCGGCGGACCTCCCCAGCTCCGCGCTCTTCCCCGGCGTCGGGGTCGCCGCCCTCCACAACGACCTCGTCCGGCGCGAGAACGATGTGCTGTTCATGCTGAAGAGCAGCCCGATGGGCACCCAGAGCCACGGGTATGACTCGCAGAACGCCTTTCTCCTCAGCGTCGCGGGCGACCCGGTCTTCGTGTACACGGGCTGGCGCGACCTCTACGGCAGCCCCCATCACCGCGACTGGATGTGGGAAACGAAGAGCCAGAACTGCCTCCTCGTCAACGGCCTCGGGCAGACGAAGCGCTCGAACCTGCCGCTCGGCGAGATCTCCCGCTTCGCGACCGGTCCGCGCTTCGACTACGTGGTCGGCGAGGCCGCGCCGGCCTACGAGGGCCGACTCACCCGCTTCACCCGCGCCGTGCTCTTCGTCAAGCCCGACGCGCTGCTCGTGTTCGATGCCCTCGAGGCGCCGGAGCCGAGCACCTTCCAGTGGCTCCTGCACGCGCGCGCACCGATGCAGGTCGAGGGGCAGACCATCCGCGCCCGCGGCCTGGGCAACGGCGCGGCGACGGTGCAGCTCCTGGCGCCGACGAACCTGCAGCTCACCCAGACGAACCTGTTCGACCCTCCGCCACAGGACTGGGTGAAGCTCGAGCAGTGGCATCTCCAGGCCGCGACCCCGGAGCCCACCACGTCCGCCCGCTTCATCGCACTCATCCGGCCCTACCGCGCCGACCGGGGCGAGCCGCCTCTCGCCGCGCAGCCCCTCGAATCCCCCGACGCCCTCGGCTGCGAGCTGGCCCTGCCCGGCGGCCGGGCCGTCGTGGTCTGGCGCGCGACTGGGGCCGGCCCGGTCTCCCTGGGCGACCTGACCACCGACGCCGAGGCCGCGTGCGTCGTCCTCGGCCCTGACGGCGCGGTCCGCGAGTCCTTCGGGCACGGAGGCAAGACGCTGGCATACCGGGGCGCCGCCGTGTCGGTCCCGTGAGCCGCCCGGCAGGTCCTTCCCGCCGCCGCGGGGCACTGCCTGCGCGGTCGATCGCTTGAGGAGGTCGTCACATGGACTACCGCACGCTGGGTCGCACAGGCCTGCCGGTCAGCGTCCTGTCGATGGGCGGGCTGTTCGTCTCGAAGATCGGCGGCGAGCGGGCGCAGGCCCGGGCCGCCGTACACCGCGCCCTTGACCTGGGTGTGAACTACATCGATACCGCTCCCGGTTACCTCGACAGCGAGGAGGTCCTCGGCGAGGCGCTCGAGGGCGTCACCCAGCCCTACATCCTCTCCACGAAGCTCGGCGGTCGGCCCGAGCCGTTCGACGCCCGCGACGTGGACGGCCTGAAGTTCTCATTCGCCGAGAGCCTCCGCCTGCTCAAGCGCGAGGCGGTCGACATCCTGATGGTCCACGAGCCCGACCGCCCGGCCCAGCACGACTGGTGGTGCGACTGGGAGAGCTTCACCGGCCCGGTCACCGAGGTCCTCGCCGAGCTGAAGGCGGAGGGCCTCGTCCGCTTCACGGGCCTCGGCGGCACGACGCCCTACATCCTCGCGCGGATCTGCGCGACGGGGCAGTTCGATGTCGTGCTGACCGCCTTCAACTACAGCCTCCTGTGGCGCGAGGCCGCGATCGCCGTGATCCCCGAGGCGCTGAAGCAGAACATGGGCCTCGTGATCGGCTCGCCGCTGCAGCAGGGCTGGCTGGCGCGGCGCTTCGACGCGGAGCTCGCCGATCCGCGCGCCTGGCTCAGCCCCCCGCGCCGGGGGCAGTTCCTCGCCCTGTACGCGCTGGTCGACGAGTCGGGAATCCCGCTCACCGACCTGGCGATCCGCTGGGTCATCTCCGACCCGCGTATTCACACGACCCTCATGGGTGCGCGGTCGGTGGCCGAGGTCGAGAAGAACGTCGCCGCCGTCGAGGCCGGGCCGCTACCCCCTGAGATCATGCAGCGGCTCGCCGAGATCGGGGACACGGTCCCCTTCCGACCGTTCAACGAGCCCTTCGGCTGCCAACTCGGCAACCCGAACTACCGCGGCCCCGGCGTCGCCAGCTGACTGAAACGGAGTCCCCGCATGAAAGCCGCCGTCGCCGAATCGCCCGGTCAACTGGTCGTCCACGAGGTCCCCGAGCCTGTGGTGGGCGACTACGACTGCCTTTGCGCAGGGCTCTACGGGGCCACGTGCAGCGGCACCGACCTGCACCTGCTGAACGGGCACCCGCTGTTCGGTATCGAGTTCCCCACGGTCCTCGGCCACGAGAGCATCGGCCGGGTGATCGAATGCGGGCCGCACGTCCGCAACTTCCAGGTCGGCGACCTGGTGACGCGGATCGTGAACCGGCCGACACCCGACCTTCGGGTGCACTGGGGCGGCTACGCGGAGCGCGGGATCGTCCAGGACTGGCGGGCGATGCAGGAGGACGGGCTCGCCCCGGAGTTCGCCGGCATCCACTGGACCTTGCCGCCGGACTTCGACCCGGCCGCGAGCACGATGGTCATCACCTGGCGCGAGACCTTCAGCTTCCTCACGCGCATCGGCGTGCGGCCCGGGGACAAGGTGCTGGTCCTCGGCACCGGAGGCAACGGACTGGCCTTCGCGAACCACGCCGCGACGCTCCTGGCGAGCATCATCTGCGTTGTCGGCAGCCCGCAACGCGAGTCGGCGGCCCGCGCGGTGGGCGGCACTCACTTCGTGAGCTACCGCGAGGACGACCTCGTCGCCGCCGTGCGCTCCCAGGGGCTGGGGGACTTCGACCTCATCCTGGACGCGGTGGGGAAGATCGGCCAGCTCGACCGCTGCCTGCCGCTGCTCCGTCCTCGGGGCACAGCCGCGATCTACGGGATCGACGACTTCGGCAACGTTACGGTCACACCCACCAAGGTCGCCGGCGGGTTCACATTCGCGAACTACGGCTACTTCGAGGGGGACACGCACGAACACGTGGTGCGGATTATCCGCATGGGCCTCCTGGACGCCCGCAACTACCTCGACCTGGAGCGCGTCTTCCCCCTCGACGACATCCGCTCTGCCTTCGCCGCCGTGAGGTCCCGCGACGCCATCAAAGCCCTCGTCAAGCTCTCCGACGCCACCTGACCCCGGCCTGCCGTTGCCGTCCCCCGGGACCGCGTCCCGCGTCTGCGGGATGGCCCCGGTGTGACCGCCGTTGCCGTGCCGTCGACTGCGGACTGCCGTCGGCGCCGTCGCCGCCGTTACCGCAGCCCCTTGGCGTTCAGCGCGATGCGGTAGATGGAGCTTCGCGCGGTGATGTAGAGGACGTTGTTCTCGGGCCCGCCGAAGGTGCAGTTCGCGGGGACTTCGGGCACGGCGATGGTGCCGAGGTGCGTTCCATCGGGGGCGATGACCCACACACCGCCTCCCCCCGTGCAGTACACGTTGCCGTCGGAGTCGAGGGTCATCCCGTCCGGGACGCCGTCGGCATCGGTCTGCATGTCGACGAAGTCCCGGCCGTCCGTCACCGAGCCGTCGTCCTGCACCGAGTACGCCCGGATCTTGCGGTCCTCCGAGTCCGCCACGTACAGCGCCTTCTGGTCGGGGCTGAGGAAGATGCCGTTGGGTCGGGTCATGTCATCAATGACCCGCGTGAGGGTGCCGTCGGTCGCCAGCCGATACACGCCCTCGCGGTCCTGCTCCTGCGGGCGGCCTTCCAGGCCGTACCACGGGTCGGTGAAGTAGATTGCGCCATCGGCCGCGATGATGCAGTCGTTGGGGCTGTTCAGCTTCTTCCCCGCGTACGCCTCGGCCAGCACCGTCACCTGTCCCTCGGCGGTGATGCGCGCGACGTTGCGCTCCCAGTGCCGACAGGCGATGAGGGTCCCGTCGGTGTCGAACATCGTCCCGTTCGACTTTCCGCTCGGCTTCAGGAACACGCTGACCTGCCCGTCCTCGGTGACCCGGTAGATCGTGTCGGCCGGGATGTCGGAGAAGTACAGCGCGCCGTGTCCCCAAGCCGGTCCCTCGGTGAACTGGAAGCCCGTCGCCACGCGCTCGACCTGCGCCCCCTCGGGCACGATCCTCTTGAGGCCGTCAGCCATCGGTTGCATCAAGCTGCCTCCCATCAGTGCCATCAGTGCCGTCAGTCCGAACACAGTCCGCTCCTCCCAATGTGGTCCGTAACCCGCAACCGCCGTTACCCCATCGCCGCCCTGATTTCGCCGAGGACCCGTGGCACGGCGGTCTTCGGGTCCTCCGCAGCCTCGTACTCCAGCGACAGGTAGCCGCTGAAGCTCGCATCCCGCAGCAGCTGCACGAGGCGAGCGTAGTCCGCGGGGGCGGCCGGCTGTCCCTGCGGCTGAACCGCCGTCTTGACGTGGGCGTTCACCGCGTAGGGCGCGACCCGGGCCAGCTCCTCGTAGGGGTCCGAACCGTGGAAGTTGCCCGTATCCAGGTTCGCCCCGACCCATTGGGAGTCCACCGCCTGCAGGATGGCCAGCACCCCGTCCGCCGTCGCGGTGACCCCGCCGTGGTTCTCCAGAGCCAGATAGATGCCCCGCGCCGCCGCGAGGGGCTCGGCTTCCTGCAGTGTCTCGACGGCCCATGCCGTCGCCTGCTCCAGCGTCGCGTCCTTGGGCACAGGGCCCCCGAACACGCGGATGCACGGCGCCCCCATCTCGGCCGCGAGGTCCACCCACTGCCGGATGGTCTCCAGCTGCTTCGCGCGGCCCTCGCCGGGTGGCACGGCGAACGCGTTCCCGACGGCTGTAGCGGACAGGTCCAGCCCCGCCAAGAAGCACGCGCGCCTCAGCCGATGGCAGTAGGCCGGGGTCTGCTCGTCGAAGTAGTAGCTCGTCAGCTCCACGCCGTCCAGGCCCCACTCGGCGCAAAGCCCGATGAAGTCCTCCAGCGAGAGGGTCCGGTCGTTCCCCTGCAAGTACTGCCGGAAGGAGTACGCGCAGCAGCTCAGCCGCAGCCGCGACGGCGTCTTCCGGCCCAGGGGCTCGACCGCGTGGCCCACTGTGGGCGCGACCGCTGCTCCGCCCGCGAGGGCGGCCGAGGTGAAGAAGCTGCGCCGATCCATGAGGGGTCCGCGCTCCCTTGCCGTGGAATGAACGGCCATTCGCGGGCGGAGGCACACCGCCCTCCGCCAGGGGCACGGAAGAACGTCTTCAGGGCGCTATTCGGGGGGAACCGCCGAGTCAGGGCGAGCCGATCGCGGCTTGCGGACCCGCGACTGCCGCGGGCGCCTGCGCGTCGCCCTCATCCACGAGGGACGCCGCAGCGCCCCCGACCGCGTCGGCTTGCGCCATGCTCGAGCACCACGCCAGCAGCAGCCCAAACGCCAACGCCACGATGAGCGTCACCACCAGGAACTCCGTCAGCCCGTAGCCGCGGTCGCCTCGCGCGAACATCGTCAACGCCTCCCGGGACGCAGTTGCACCGCCTTCGCGGTCCCTATACCACGATTCCCGGTGCGCTGGGAGGAACAAGTCGGTGTCCGGCGGCTACAGCTTCCCTCCCTTCCCCAGGCGTCGGCGAATCTGCCCCTTCACATGCTCCGGCAGCTCCTCCGCGGCGGCTGGCGTCGCCTCGGCCACGCCCCCCGGTTCCGCGCCCTCGGTCGACTGCACCCTCCGCCGCCACTGCCAGCCGTTCCCCGTGCCGGGCTTCGGCTCATACGGGGCTAAGCCCAGCACATCATGCAGGATCATCAGCGCCGCCGCCTTGTCGGGGATCGCGCCCTCGCTGTTCTCCGGGTCGTGCGGCAGCGTCGGCCGCAGGTAGAACCCCACGCAGAACGGACAGCCGTCCTCACACGGGCACTCCTCGATGAGCGACAGCGTCGTCTCCAGCAGCTCCTCGATCCGGCTGAACGCCAGCTCCGTGAAGCCCAGCGCGCCCTGATGGTTGTCGAAGATGAATGCCGAGTACGGGCTGCAGCCCCAGCGCCCGCACTCCGCGTCCGAGGCCGAACTCGTTCGCACATCGAGGGGGTCGCAGCTCGCGAAGAGGGCGGTCGTCACCATGAGCGCTTGGCCCAGGCCGTACCGACCCGCGTGCGGATCGCGCCCGGCGCTCAGGATGCGGTCGGTCGTCTGCGGCGTCGGGTTCACCCAGTACGCCACCGTCTCCAGAATCTGAGGCGGCAGGCTCACTGGTCGCCGCTCGAACGCCCGCCGAGTCCAGAGCCGGATCTTGTCATAGGCGTCGGTGTTGAAGTGGCACTGCACGTCCCCGAACCACACCTCCCCGCCGGGGAACTCCGCCCGCTCCTCCACGTTGTGGATGATCCCTACCCCTCGCCCACCCCACGGCGACGTGTAGTAGTCCACGTTCACCCGCCGAACCTCGGCCCGATGGCGCTCCAGGTCCAGGCGCTCGACGTAGTACTGCTCGCCCCCGTGGAAGTAGATCGCCTCCGGGTGCAACAGCGGGTACGCGGTGATCTGGTCGACCTCCCCGATGACCGTCTCGTGGTCCCGATCGGTGACATCCACGATGCTGTAGTTGTGCCGCGTGATCGCCCGCAGGCTGACCCGGTAGGCCGGTTTCGAGGTCTCCGTGTAGTACCAGCGCCCGCCCGAGTGCTTCACGAGGCCCTCGTCCTGCATCAGCCCCAGGATCGTCTCCGCCTCCGCGAGCGCCTCGTCCGCCTCGTCCTCGAAGACCGGCGCCCCGGCCGGGCGCTCCACCGATGTCACATCGGCCTCCGGAGCGTCCTTCGGCCCCTCCAGCCCCGGCGTCGAGTGCGCCCGCAACGCCGCCTGCTGCCGCTTCAGCAGGGCCTCGATGTCCCGCGTCGGGAGGTGCCCCGCCACCTTCCCCACCACGAACGCCGGCAGCTCCCTGCGCGAGAGCGGCAGCTCGTGGCACGCGCACGCGAGCTGCTGGGCCAGGATGTGCCGGTTCCGCGGGGCCACCAGGGCCTTCTCGTTCTGCCGCGTGAAGAAGTAGCCCGGGAAGTTCATCACGTACTGGTTGATCGCCGTGTCGTAGGCCACGAGGATCGCGACCGAGTCCTCCGCGCCGCGCCCGGCGCGCCCCGCTTGCTGCCAGGTCGCGGAGATGGTGCCCGGGAAGCCCACGATCAGCGCGGCCTCCAACCCGCCGATGTTCACCCCCAGCTCCAGCGCGTTCGTGCTGACCACCGCCCGCAGGTCGCCCTCGAAGAGGCGCTTCTCCACCTCCCTCCGATGGGACGCCAGGTACCCGCCCCGGTAGCTCTCGACCAGCGCCTCCAGGCCCTCCTTCTCCAACGAGTCCCGGGCGTACCGTGCCACGAGCTCCGTCGAGCCCCACCACTTGGTGAACGCGATGGCGCGGCAGCCCATCCGCACCAGCCCCGTGAGCAGCTCCACCGCCTCCACGTGCGCGCTCCGACGGCGTTGGGTCAGCGTGTCCATGACCGGGGGGTTCCAGAAGACGAAGAAGCGCCGGCCCTGCGGCGAGCCATCCTCCTCGATGAGCGTCACATCATGCCCGATCAGCGCCTCCGCGTGCTCCCGGGGGTTGCCGATCGTGGCTGAGCAGCAGATGAACTGCGGCTCGCGCGCGTCCCGGGCCTGATACCGTCGGGCCAGGCGCACCAGCCGGCGGAAGAGGTGGGCGCAGTGCGAGCCGAAGATGCCGCGCAGCGCGTGGATCTCGTCCACCACCACATACCGGAGGTTCGCGAGGAGCCGGTTCCAACGCGGATGACTGGGCAGGATGTTGACGTGCAGCATGTCCGGGTTGGAGAGCACCAGGCGCGCGGACTGCCGCACCTTCTGCCGCGCGCCCTGGGAGAGGTCGCCGTCGTAGGCTTGCGCGAGGGGTAGCTCCGGGCACTGAGCGTGCAGGTCCCGCAGGTGCCGCAGCTGGTCCTGCGCCAGCGCCTTTGTGGGGAACAGGTACAGCGCGCACGCCTCGGGGTCGGTCAGGCACTGCTCGAGGATCGGGAGGTTGTAACACAGGCTCTTGCCGCTCGCCGTACCCGAGACCACACACACATGCTCGCCCCGTCGCGCCGCCTCCAGCGCCTGCACCTGATGCGTGTACAGCCGCTCGACGCCCTGCGCCCGCCTCAGCGCCTCCGCCAGCGGCTCCGGCAGCGGCTCACCCGGCTCCGTATACCGGGCCTCCCGCGCTGGGAGCGCCTCGACGTGCGCGATCTGGCCTCGGTAGCCCCGCGCCTGCGTCAGTTCCTCGAGGTACGCTGTCACATCCATAGCACAGGTTCCGAGTTACGGGTCTCAATGGGCGAGCCCCAAGCCCCCCCTCTACTGCAGCCGCTTCCGGAAGCTCACCGCACCCACCGCCACCAGGCCCACGGCGAACGCCAGCAACGCTGTCAACTCCGGCCACAGGTCCGCGAGGCCGCTCCCCTTCAGCATGACCGAGCGAATGATGACCAGGAAGTACCGAAGCGGAACCGCGTACGTGGTCGCCTGCAGCCACTCGGGCATGTTGCGGATGGGGTACATGAACCCCGACAGGATCGTCGAGGGCAGCATGACGAAGAACATGGTCATCTGTGCCTGCTGCTGCGTCCGCGAGACGGTCGAGACCAGCAGCCCCGTTCCCAGACACGTCAACAGGAACAGGAACAGCGCGCTGAAGAGCAGCGGGTAACTGCCCTGCATGGGCACCCGGAACCATAGCAGGATCACGCCCATCACGATCAGCATGTCCGCCGTCGCCACCAGCGCGAAGGGGATCAGCTTGCCCAGCATCAGCTCCCATGCCCGCAGCGGGGTCACCATCACCTGCTCCAACGTCCCGGCCTCCCGCTCCTTCACGATCGAAAGGGACGTGAGGTTGGTGGTGATGACCAGCAGCACCAGCCCGAGCACCCCCGGAACCATGTAGTACACGCTCTCCAGGGTCGGGTTGTAGAGGACCCGCGTCCGCAGCTCGACCGCGGGCAGCCGGGATGCCGCGCCGCTGCTCTCGAGGGTGTGGGTCAGAGCACGAGCCCCGTGCGCCGTCAGAATCCCGCTTAGATACCCCGCCCCGATCCCGGCGGTGTTGGCGTCGCTCGCGTCGATCAGCAGCTGCACTTCCGCGTCGCTCGCCCGGAGATCCTCCTCGAAGCCACGGGGGATGTGCAGCGCGAGCTGGGCGCGCCCCCGGTCGAGGAGCGGCAGCAGGTCGGCCGAGCGGGTCGGCTGCGCACACACGACGAAGTACCCGGAGTTCGTGACCTCGGCCACCAGCCGGGCGGACGCCGCCGAGTGGTCGTCGTCGCAGATGGCGACGGGCAGATCCTCGACATCCAGGTTGGCGGCATACCCCAGCAGCGTCAGCTGGATGACCGGCGCCATGAGCGCCATAACGACCATCCGCCGGTCGCGCCGAAACTGCCGGAACTCCTTGATGATCAGCGCCCTCAACCGCATGTGAACCCTTGCCTACCCGCGTCCCTTCCGTGTGCTCCGTGTATTCCGTGGTTCTCTCGCCGTGCCGTAGCCTTCGTGTGTCTCGTCCCTTCCGTGTGTTCCGTGTTTTCCGTGGTTCTCTCGCCGTGCCGTAGCCTTCGTGTGTCTCGTCCCTTCCGTGTGTTCCGTGTATTCCGTGGTTCTCTCGCCGTGCCGTAGCCTTCGTGTGTCTCGTCCCTCCCGTGTGTTCCGTGTTTTCCGTGGTTCTCTCGCCGTGCCGTAGCCTTCGTGTGTTTCGTCCCTTCCGTGTGTTCCGTGGTTCAGAGACGTTTGCGGAACCTCACCACACAGGTCCCGATCAGCAACGCCGCGATGAGCCCCAGCACCAGCAGCGATCCCCACACGACTTCGAGGCCGACGCCCTTGAGGTAGATCGGCCGGGTGACGCGGAGGAAGTGAGTGGCGGGGATGGCTTGCGCGATGATGCGCAGCGGGAGGGGCATGTTGCGGATCGGGAAGATGAAACCCGAGAGCATGAGCGCCGGGAGGAGGGTAGAGACGATGGCGGCCATCATGGCCACTTGCTGGCGGCCCGCGACGGTTGAGATCAGCAGCCCGAAGCCGAGGGCTGAGGTCAGGAAGACGAGGCTGCAGAGCAGCAGCAGTTCGACGCTCCCGGCGACGTAGACGCGGAAGACGAGCGCCCCGGTGCAGATGGCGATGGCGACATCGACGAGACCGATGACGACGTAGGGGGCGAGCTTGCCCAGCAGGATCTCGGCCGGATGTACCGGCGAGGCGGCGAGGGTCTCGAAGGTGCCGCGTTCCCGTTCGCGGACGACGGTCCCGGAGGTCAGGAGCGCGCCGAGGATGACGAGGATGATGACGATGAGGCCAGGCACAACGAACTGGCGGCTCTCCATCGAGGGGTTGTAGAGCACCTTGCGCGCCACCGTGAGGGGCGGGGTCACGGGGCGAACGTCGAGGCCCAGGCGGCCCTGCGCCTGGGCCTGGAGGCGGGCCGACTGCGCGCCGAGGGCTCCGGTGAGGTAGTTGCGCGCCGTGGACGCGGTGTTGGCATCGCTGCCATCGAGAAGGACCTGCAGGGCGACCGACTTCCCGGCGGAGAGGTCGGCATCCATGTGGGGCGGGACGACCAGCAGGAAGAGGCAGTCGCCGTCGCGGA
>Ga0233425_10007319_pt1 | contig 15604 bp, 11 predicted proteins | sample Watercolumn_Towu_2_FD_181712 | JGI IMG/M metagenome (GOLD analysis project Ga0233425, IMG submission 181712) | Freshwater microbial communities from Lake Towuti, South Sulawesi, Indonesia - Watercolumn_Towuti2014_140_MG | ecosystem: Environmental > Aquatic > Freshwater > Lake | place...
CCACTACTACACCGGGCGGAACGGTCAACGCCGCCTGGACTCGGGTGGCAGTAACGGGCCCATTGTTTACCGCCGTAAGCAGAAGGACGAGCCGGTTGTTCAGCATTACCGGGTCGGGATAGTCCGCCAGAGTGACTGCCAAATCCGCCAGAGAGTCCGAAGGCGGCTCGGCCACGGCTGTGGTCATCGAACTCGCGTTATTGGCGGTATCGGGATCCGTCGGGCTGCCGGAAACCGAGCCGCTGACGAACAGAGCACCCAGCTCTTCAGGAACCACCAGGACACTGCGGAAATCCTGGCGACCGGACAGGATGCTGGCGATCGTGCACGTCAGTGTCCATGACGGCGTGCCGGAAACGACGCTGCAACCTTCCTGCAAGGCAGCCCGGTCGAGGCTTGCGGCCAGGCTCGCCGGCAAATTTGCAACCAATGTGACATCGGTGGCGATCGACGGACCGCCGTTGGAAACGGCAAACACCAATGTGAAAGGGCGCCCCGCGATGGCCGGAGAAGGTTGGCCAGCGATCCCCAGGGAAAGATCGGCCCGGTTTTCCGGTCCGGGGGTTGCGATCACCGCAGAACTGGCACCGGCCGTGTTATTGGCCCGCGTTGGGATCTTCCTCCGTCGCCGCAATGGTGGCGCTCAGATTCAGCGTGCCGACCGTTGCGGTCTTGACCGTGATCTCCCGCAACGCCTGGGCAGCAGAAGGGAGATCACCGATCGTGCACTGGTAGTTCCCCACGGCCTCGTTGCAATCGTCGGAAGCCGCCGTGACGCTAACCCCGTCGGGCAAGTCCGCGGAGATGATCACCCCCGTGGCTGCGTAGGCACCGAAATTGACGGCGCTAAATGTGTAGGTCAGAAAGTCGCCAACAACCACCGGGTCGGGATGATCCTGAACGCTGAGCCCGAGGTCGGCTTGCTGACTCAGCGGGAGGATCGTACTGCTCCGCTGCACGCTATTGTCGGTCTGATCCGGGTCGGACTCATCGGCGGCAACCTGGGCATCGGCAACCAGCGTTCCCTCCACCTTGGGGACGATGGTGACCTTGTCCTTGACCTGTGCGCCCGCTGCCAAATCGGGCAAGGGACAGGTCAATGTCCTTCCGCCGAGGGCGCAGCCGCTGACCGGGGTGGAATGCAAATCGACCGCCTGCGATAGATTGATCGTCAATGTGACGGAATGTGCGGTCGAAGCCCCATGATTGGTGGCGGTATAGCCGTAACTCAAAATTCCGCCCACCGGAACCGGCTCGGGGGAGGCAGTCATGGTTAATGACAGGTTGGCACTGCCACTGCTCAGAATGACCTTCTCGATTGTAATATTGTCGATATACCTCCCATAAGATACGTTTGCCCTACAATAACTAGGAAAACAGGTTTCTGTGTTGTCGTCATAATGCCCAAACTGGATCTGAACCTTTTTGTTCGCGTAGGCAGTCAGATCAATATCGTAGGGCGCCCATACATTACTCGCCCCGGTAACTCTGGCGCCGATTTCCGTTCCCGGCAACCAAACCCCGGTTACCGGATCCTGCTCTGTGGAAATATACTGAGATCCATAGTCACCAACGTAATAATTTACCCATTGCCAATAGCGCAGATGTAACTCCTCACCGGCCCCTAGAGCTGGAAGCTGAATATTGGGAGACAGCAGGTTCCTCCCAGTCCAGCGCGGGTATACCGCGGAAAGTCCGGTCTCCGCACAGTTCAGGCCGCCGAAGCATAGTAGGGGCCCGACAGAAGGCGTACCCACCTGCCAGACGCCATTATCGGTCTTCCATAACCCCCATCCCGTTTCGAAATCCTCCTCCCAGGTAATATCCGCTTGACTTGGCATTGCTGCCATTACCGCGGCAAGAATGGCAACCACCCTGACCAGACCGAATAACCAAGAAACTCCACCCGAGCCATTGTTCATCGCCTTTGCCCTCGACGTCCCAATCGGTAACCATCAACTCTCCGCCGGAGCCGCCGTTTCGGTGGGCGGCGGGAGCTTGTCCAGCGACTGAATGATCTTCCGGGCCATCATCCTGCCGTAGTCCTCCCGGATCTTCTGGTTGGCGTCGAGCCTCATGTCGTCGTCCCAATAGGTCGGCACCAGGGCGGACAGGAAGGCGACGCCGGTCAGCACGAACCAACCGACCACGGACCCGGAGAAGACTCCGCGGCTGCCGCTGGAATAGTGGATGTCGTAGTGGTCCTTGCTGGCGAGATCGGAGCCCTTGCCGGAGCGGGAATCGGTCATGGACACGGCGGTATCCACATCCAGGTAGTACAGAAGCCCGTTCCACCAGGTCGAGAAGACCACCACTCCGGGCCACTGGGTCGCCCAGTTCTGGGCCGCATTGTCGGAATAGACGATCTGGATCTTCGGCTGCACCACGAGATCCACGAGCTGTCCTGCAGGGATCCGTCCCGGCTGGTAGTTCTGCAGGACTTGGGAGAAGCAGCCGGAATGTCCCAGGGCATCGGCGACGCTTTCGGCCAGTGCCAGTTCGAACTTGTCCTTCACTTCCGGGCTGGCGATGGCCAGGATCGGACGCGACCGCGGGCAGGCGCCGGCCAGAGACAAGATCGGGCTGGCGCTGCCGCCGCGCTTGGCTTCCAGCGAGTGGGCACAGCCGCATAGCCAGGGAACAAAAGCCGCCAGCAGAATCGCCCATAACCACGATCGCATCGTTGCACGCATTGCCATCTCCTTCACAGTGCCCATTGAGGAAAACGGCGCCCGCCGGGCACCACCGAGATTGCGCCGCAACCAGAACCCCACGGAAAGGACCCAGCATCGACGCGCCCCGCTGCTTTTTCTTACCGCGAGTCGCGGCATGGCCGCCTTGCTTTCGGCCCGATTGCCGACAGGCTTGCCGCCGGGGCCATTGGATCCTAGCCGCCGAAACCAGCGGTTCCCATACCTCTAAAGTGGTAGCGGGCCGGTTTTTTTTGGCGTGACCGGCCGTTGCAGGGCCCAACCCCAGCCGCTGTCGAATCCGAGTATCCTGGCGGTCAGTTCGGCACGGCTATGGACTCCGACCTTCTCGTAGATGTTGCGCAGATGGACTTTCACCGTCGCCGGGTCAATGGCGCAGGCCTTGGCGATGGTGGGGTTGTTCCTGCCTCGCAGGACAGCGGCGGCGACCTCGATCTCCCGTTGCGAAAATCCGTGTTGGCGCAAGCGGGTCATCAGGTCATGGCGATGCCGGAGAGGCTCCAGCACGATGATTTGCGGGCACCTGGCTCCATTACAGCCGACGGCACCATTGCGACCATTGCCGGTAACGGCTGCACCCAGACCGCCGGTTTGGGCACGGTAACGGCCGAACAGGCTCGACGGCCGTAGCGGCACTCGGCGCACCCGCAGCGGCCCGGCCTCGGAATCGATGGGTCCGGAGGCATGCCGGAAAAGCCGCTGGACTCGGCAATCGGCGCTGACACCCAGGAGGGCCGCCGCCGCCGGCGTCTGATAGACCACCGCCCCGCCACCGTCGAAGACGACCACGGCCGTTTCCCGGAACGACATGTCTCCTTCCTTCAGGTCCAGAAGGGAAACTGCCCGCGCCAGATGCGGCACGATCCGTTCCAGGACGGCGGCGTCGGTCTCGGAGAAATCCGGCTCACCCCGCGGACGGCCCAGACCGAATGCCGCCACCGGCAGACCGGAAGTTCCGATCAGGCTGCCGAGGGGGTGGTGATAGGGCACCAACCGCATGAAATCGACAAATGCTGTCTGATCGACTCCGCAGGTGGAGGCGAAATCGGAGAACCGGAACGCCCGGTTCAGTTCCTGCAGGCATGGCGCAATCCGCAGAAAGGGATCGAGCGGCGCATAGTACTCGAGGTAAGACCGCATGACGTCCGTTTCGATACCCTGGTATATACCCGCCCGGTGTTCGTAGCTGCTGCGATCGACCGGCAGAAAAATCCCGCAACCGTGCGGGATCAGAGACTCCAGAGCGGCAAATGCAGCTTGGACCGCCGCTTCGACGGTTTCCTGCAAATAGACGGACTCGATCAGCTCCAGAATACGCGGACACCGCAATACAGAGATTTCGCTCATGACCTGCCCCTCCGAATTGCAACGGAAGCCGGGGGTTCCCGTACCGCCTGAAACCAAACTCCGATCGGCTGGACTTACTCCGCGGCGACCCCAGGTATCGGCGAATCGATCGATATTTTCCGGAACCCGGAAAACCGCAGTCCGATCCTTCCGCGACAACAAAAAAGCCGAACCGCCAGGCGTGACTCCAACGAGGTCACACTCGGCACTCCGGCTTTCCGCAGAGGCGGATCCGCGACTTTCTGCCCCTATCTCACGGTAGGTTTGGCCAGATATTCATTTCTAGGCCTATTCGGCCACAAAACAGGAGTTCTTTCAACGAAGCATTTCGCTAAGAAAACCCGAGACAACGGAAAAGAAAATCGATTTCCAGGTTTCCGGATTGTTCTTCAAGCCAGCGAATTCGCTCCGTCAAACCGATTACAACGATCCCCTCGGCCAGCGTCGTTAAGTCAAGCCCTTCTCCCTGCGGGGAGAGCGAAGCGAGGCGGGCGGAGCCGATTATGGGGTGAGGGCCAAGCGGTCAATGCTCGCGGGAACTCCGTTGAAACAATTGGGCGTTTTGGCCCTCACCCTAGCCCTCTCCCACAGGGAGAGGGAAGCAAGCCGAACTTAACCGGTCATGGCACTCGCGCCACCCCGGATCATGAAAGCACTCGCGCCATGGCCGTTTTCCCTCACCCCGTCCCTCTCCCAAAGGGAGAGGGAGATCAAGGTGTTCGCTTCGCGACTTTCATGGTAACGGCATTGTCCCCGCGGCCAGCGCCGGGAAAACCAGCCCGGCAGGCCGGGCTGGTTTTACCGATGATCCACAGAGGCGGTTGCGGGCCGACCACGTTGCTGCCATCCCATAGCGGCAGGGATCGCCGGTGATCGCACCCGGGCACGGTGCGGAAGTCTCCGCCAAGGGGCGTTATGCCATTTCGCATATATCATTCTTCCTTTTTATTCTTTTTCAGCAGGATTCGTCCTGGCTATAGTGCTTCCCGAGACGACGCCGTATTGGAAACCGACCCCGATGACGCAGCCAGCAACCCCTTCGAACCGAACCATCGCCCCCGCCGAGGTGTTCCGGCAGATCTCGGATGCCTTGCAGGGACTTCGTTACGGCACGGTGGAAATCACCGTCCACGACGGTCGCATCGTGCAGCTCGAACGGCGAGAAAAAATCCGGATCGCGCCCTTTTCTTGCGACTGAGTGACTCCCCCCCTCTCTGGAGTCTCCGGCGCAGGAAGTCTCTCCTGATCCTTCAGCGCTCACTCTCGAAGAACGCGGTCTCCCGCTGGCGCAAGACGGCAGCGGCTGTCCGCCAGCGAATTCCTGCGGCGCATCCCTGCACCGCGGAACAGCACCAAGCCTACCAGTTCACTGGCGGCTTCTCAGCCACTGCGGTTCGTTGACCGGCCCACCGGAAACGCCCGGAATGAGCAGGTAACGAAATGAACCGAATCAGATCATTGGCCGTGGCCATCGCCGTCCTCGGTCTGTTGAGCGGCAACGCGGCCGAAGCCAGGCCGCGTTCCCCCGCTTCCGCCAAGGACGCCCAGATCGAGACATTGACCCGGCGTTTGGAGCAGCTGGAAAAACGCCTGGAGGAAAGCGAGGCCCGCGCCGCGGCGCAACCGCCCAGGAAGACGGGCGTCGCCGACGCGGACCCGCAGACCCTCAAGCAGGTGGAGCAGAAGGTGAAACTGCTGGAACGGAAGCTGGAAGTGGACAAGGAGGAGAGCAAGACCAAGTGGGCCAGTCTGCCCAAGAACGTCGAACTGGGTACCCAGGGCCTGAAGGTGGTGTCCCAGGATGAGAACTTCATCCTCTACCTGCGGGCGCTGATCCAGGCCGACGGGCGCTTCTTCCTGGATGACAGCAAGGGCGGTGATGCCGCCAACAGCAACGGCGACTCCCTGCCCGACCAGTTCGCCCTGCGCCGCGTCCGCCCGATTCTGGAAGGCACGGTGTGGAAGTGGTTCGACTACCGCATCATGCCGGACTTCGCCGGCGGGACCACGCGTCTGTTCGACGCCTATGCGGACCTGCGCTATCTGCGCGAGGCCAGCCTCACCGCAGGAAAGCTGAAGGCACCGGTGAGCCTGGAGCGGTTGCAGAGCGCCTCCGCCCTGCCCTTCGTCGAGCGTGCCTTCCCGACCCAGCTCGCCCCCAACCGCGACGTCGGCATTATGCTGCACGGCGAATTCGACAAGCCGGGCTACGCCACCGACTTCGCCAAGCTGGAACGGAACCAGACCCACGCCGGCAGCTTTCCGCTCTACATGTACCCGGAGTTTTTCAGCTACCAGCTCGGTGTCTTCAACGGCGCGCGCAACAACGGCAACATCGACGGCGACAGCAACGATTCCAAGGAATTCCAGGGCCGCATCTTCGCCCACCCGTTCCTGCACAGCGGCATCGCCGCGCTGGAAGGCCTGGGCCTGGGCGTGGCGGGTACCTGGGGCCAGCCCAACGACGACCGCCTGTCCAGTTTCCAGAGTCCGGGCCTGAACACCATCTTCAGCTACGCCGGTTCGGCGCGGGCAGACGGCGTGCAGTACCGGGTGTATCCGCAGGGATATTGGATCTATGGGCCATTCCAGCTGGTCGGTGAGTACGCCCTGTCGAACCAGGATCTGGCCACCCAGAAGACGGTGAACGGACGCAGCGTGAACACCGAAGAGACCAACAGCACCGACCAGGCCTGGAACGTGACCGCCTCCTACATGCTGACCGGGGAGGAGAACGTGTTCCTGCGGCAGGGCGTCAAACCGCGCCATCCCTTCGACCCCGCGGCGGGAAGCTGGGGAGCGTTGCAGCTGGCGGCGCGCTGGTCCCGTATCGACTTCGACAACGGCGTGTTCGAAAACACCGGCACGGCCGCCAAGCCGGTTTACCCCTTCGCCGATCCGCGCCTCTCGGTATCCGCCGCCTCCACCTGGGCGCTGGGGGTGAACTGGTGGCTCAATCCCAACGTCAAGCTGATGGCCGATTATTCCCAAACCCGCTACGACGGCGGTGACGGCGTCCTCACCGCTGCCGGCAAGCTGGGCACCACCGTGCGCAATCTGGAAACCGAGAAGGTGTTTTCCACCCGAGTTCAATTGGGCTTTTGACCCGCCACGACCACCGAGGCAAACTTCATGCACACCGTATTCGAATTCATCCGGACGCTCTACGCCGTCCTGCTGTTCGGCCTGGGCCTGTCCCTCCTCCACTCGGAACTGGCGCATGCCACGACCCTGCTGAACGTCTCCTACGATCCGACGCGGGAGTTCTACCAGGAGTACAACGCCGTTTTCGTCAAGCACTGGCAGGAGAAGACCGGCGAAACCCTGGAGATCCAGCAGTCCCATGGAGGCAGCGGCAAGCAGGCGCGGGCGGTGATCGACGGCCTCGATGCCGACGTGGTGACCCTGGCCCTGGCCTACGATGTGGACCAGCTCTACCAGAAGGGCAGACTCATCTCCGAAAACTGGCAGAGCCGCCTGCCCGGCAACAGCGCCCCCTACACATCCACCATGGTATTCCTGGTGCGCAAGGGCAATCCCCTCGGCATCAAGGACTGGGACGATCTGGTGAAGCCGGGGGTCGCCATCGTCACACCCAACCCCAAGACCTCCGGCGGAGCCCGCTGGAACTACCTGGCGGCCTGGGGCTACGCCCAAAAGAAATACGGCGGCGAGGCGGCGGCGAAGGAATTCGTCAAGAAGCTGTACCGGAATGCGGCGGTGCTGGACACCGGCGCGCGCGGCTCCACCGTCTCCTTCGCCGAACGGGAGATCGGCGATGTGCTGATCACGTGGGAGAACGAGGCCTATCTGACCCTGAAGGAATACGGCGCTGACCAGTTCGAAGTGGTGGTGCCGTCCCTGAGCATCCTGGCGGAACCGCCGGTGACGGTAGTCGACGCGGTGGCCGCCAGAAAGGGCACGGCCAAGGCCGCCACCGAGTATGTGCAATTCCTCTACGGCAAGGAGGCACAGGAGCTGGCTGCCCAGCATTTTTTCCGCCCGCGGGACACCGAGGTCATGGCCAGGCACGCTGGCCAATTCAAGCCGGTGACGCTGTTCAGCATCGACGAGACATTCGGCGGCTGGAACAAGGCGCAATCCGCCCACTTCAACGATGGCGGGGTGTTTGACCAGATCTACAGCCAGTGAGGCCGCTGATATCAATGTGTTCTTCTTCTGAACCCTTCGGATCGGGTACGTTCTCGCCGCAGTGCAGCAGGCCGACGCCGGCGCCGTCACGACGATTCAACACGACACAGGCTTGCCAATGCTCATGAGACGACACCATGTCCTGCCCGGGTTTCACCTCAGCCTCGGCTTCACCCTGCTGTACTTGAGCCTGATCGTGCTGATCCCATTGTCCTCGGCCTTCCTGAAGAGCGCGGCACTGGGCCCGGATGCATTCTGGAACATCATCACCACGCCACGGGTCCTTGCCTCCTACCGGCTGACATTTTCCGCTTCGTTGCTGGCTGCCTTCCTGAACTCCGGCTGCGGGCTGCTGGTGGCGTGGGTACTGGTTCGCTACGACTTCACCGGCAAGAAGCTGGTGGACGCCCTGGTCGATCTGCCGTTCGCCCTGCCCACGGCGGTAGCGGGCATTGCCCTGACCACCGTCTACTCGAGCAAGGGCTGGGTCGGCAGCCTGTTCAGCCCTTTTGGCATCAAGATCGCACACACTCCCCTCGGAATCGTGGTGGCACTGACCTTCATCGGTCTGCCCTTCGTGGTGCGCACCGTGCAGCCGATCCTGGAGGACTTCGAGGCGGGACTGGAAGAGGCCGCCATGAGTTTGGGAGCGACGCGCTGGCAGACCTTCCGCCGGGTGATTTTCCCCGCCCTGTGGCCCGGGCTGTTGACCGGCTTCGCGCTGGCTTTCGCCCGCGCGGTCGGAGAATACGGCTCGGTCATTTTCATCGCCGGCAACATTCCGATGGTGTCGGAGATCACCCCGCTACTGATCATCACCAAGCTGGAACAGTATGACTACGCCGGAGCGACCGCCCTGGCGGTGTCCATGCTGCTGGTGTCGTTCCTGCTGCTGCTCGCCATCAATTTGTTGCAGGGGTGGGGACAGCATCGTCAGGGCAGCCGCTGACTTTGGCTGCCCTGCTCCGACCCACCGCCATGACACCCATAGCCGCCCGAACCCGCCCCGGCAGCAGCCGCCACAACCCGGCTCTCGGCGAACCGCGCTGGGTACGCTGGTGCCTGACCGCCCTGGCCCTGGCTTTCCTCGGAGGCTTCCTGTTCCTGCCCCTGGCCGCGCTGTTCGTGCAAGCCTTCAGCAAGGGGGTTACCGCGTACTGGAGCGCTCTGAGCGATCCCAACGCCCGAGCCGCGTTCCGGCTCACCCTGCTGGTGGCATCCATCGCGGTGCCCCTGAACCTGGCATTCGGCATCGCCGCCGCCTGGAGCATCGCTAAGTTTCACTTTCCCGGCAAGAACCTGCTGATCACCCTCATCGATCTGCCGTTCTCCGTGTCGCCGGTGGTGACGGGACTGCTGTACGTATTGCTGTTCGGGCTGCAAGGCTGGCTCGGCCCCTGGCTGCACGAGCGGGACATCAAACTGATTTTCGCCGTGCCCGGCATCGTCCTCGCCACCCTGTTCGTGACCTTCCCGTTCGTGGCCCGCGAGCTGATCCCCCTGATGCAGGCGCAGGGGACCGAGGAGGAGGAGGCAGCCATCATGCTCGGAGCATCCGGCTGGCAGACCTTGCGGCGGGTCACCCTGCCCAACGTGAAATGGGGCCTGTGGTATGGCGTGATCCTTTGCAACGCCCGGGCCATGGGCGAGTTCGGGGCGGTGTCGGTGGTCTCCGGCCATATCCGCGGCCTCACCAACACCATCCCGCTGCACGTGGAAATCCTCTACAACGAATACAACAGCGTCGCGGCATTCGCCGTGGCCTCCCAGCTCGCCTTGCTGGCCCTGGTCACCCTGGCCGCCAAGAGTTTCCTGCAGTGGCGTTTGCGCCATGAAGTCCACCCCGGCCAGAACTGCTAGCCAGCCACCATCAACCACCATGAGCATCGAAATCCGCAACATCGTCAAGAATTTCGGGCCGTTCCGCGCACTCAAGGGCATCAACTTCGAGATCGGCTCCGGTGAACTGGTAGCCCTGCTGGGTCCCTCCGGCTGCGGCAAGACCTCGCTGCTGCGCATCATCGCCGGCCTCGATGTGGCCGATGGCGGGCAGATCCGGTTCCACGGCGAGGACGCCACCGACCGCCACGTGGCGGAGCGCGAGGTGGGCTTCGTGTTCCAGCACTACGCGCTGTTCCGCCACATGACGGTGTTCGAGAACATCGCCTTCGGCCTCCGGGTCCGTCCGAAGAATCGAAGGCCGAACAACGCGGACATCGCCAGAAGGGTTCATGAACTGCTGGAACTGGTGCAGTTGGACTGGCTGGCGCAGCGCTATCCGCCGCAGCTCTCCGGCGGCCAGCGCCAGCGCATCGCCCTGGCGCGCGCCCTGGCGGTGGAGCCCAAGGTGCTGTTGCTGGACGAACCATTCGGTGCCTTGGATGCCAAGGTGCGCAAGGATCTGCGCCGTTGGCTGCGGCGCCTGCACGACGAATTGCACGTGACCAGCGTATTCGTCACCCACGACCAGGACGAGGCTCTGGAAGTGGCCGACCGCATCGTGGTCATGAACGAAGGCCAGGTGGAGCAGATCGGCACCCCCGAGGAAGTCTACGACCACCCGGCGACGCCCTTCGTCTACCAGTTCCTGGGAGATGTGAACCTGTTCCACGGCCGCGTCCACGACGGTCATGCGCGCATCGGCGACGCCCACATCCACCTGGGCCACCGGGGCGAAAATCAGGAGGGCCAGGCGGTGTTCTACTCGCGGCCGCACGAGATCGAGGTGACAGTGGCCGGCTCACGAACCCAAGGCATCATCGCCCGCATCCGCGACGTCCGGCGCCTGGGCGGCGTGGTGCGGCTGGAGCTGGAACGCAGCGATGGCCTCGGCCTGGTGGAAGCCGAAATGAGCCGGGACGAATTCCAGGAGATCGGTCTCTTCAAAGGCGACGAGGTGCTCATTCAGCCGAAGCGGCTGCGAGTATTTGGCAAAGAGGTGGAGCCAGCGCGGGCGGGTCCGTAGTGCTCGCCACGAGCCCAATCGCGTGATCGTCCGGACGACGGAGGTGGCAGGAATCACGTTCCGGCCATATCGCTTTCTTACGAAACACTACAATAGACCGCCAGGTCGCCCGGGCGCAGGGACGAACGGGAGTGCCGCAATGGCACGGAAGCGGATGGAAAGGGATCGCCGTACCGTAGCGGGTCGGTGCATCTTGCCGGTAGACCTCGGGGCCGGGTCGTGCCGGAAATCTCGCCGATGGAGAAACGTATGCTGGATGAATTCCTTCCCCTGGCCGGGGCAGCGGACCTCATGCCACATGGCTATTGCCTGTTCTGGCGTCCCGAATTGCTGGGGCTGCATGTGCTGTCCGACGCCTTGATCGCCGTCTCCTACTATTCGATTCCTGCCACCCTGAGCTATTTCGCGGTGAAACGGGCAGACTTCAATTACCGGCCCATCTTCCTGCTGTTCAGCGCATTCATCCTGGCCTGCGGAACCACCCATTTCATGGAGATCTGGACGCTGTGGAATCCGGACTACTGGATCGCCGGGATGATCAAACTGGTTACGGCGATACTCTCGGTAGTCGCGGTAACCATGTTGTGGCCGCTGGTTCCCCGGATCCTGGAGATTCCGAGCCCGGCTCAGCTGGAACTGAAAAACCAGAAACTGCAGCAAGAGATCCGGGAGCGGGTCCGCAGTGAACGCAACTTCCGGCTGCTCAACGACAACCTCGAAAAGGTCATCTGCATCCGCACTCAGGAACTGACCGACATCAATGCAAGATTAATGTCGGAGGTGCAGGAACGGAAACGCATCGAGCAGTCGCTGCGGGAATCGGAAGTCCGTTATCGCGTGCTGTTCGAACAAATGCCGCATACCGTCGTCGTGATGAAAGCCGCCACCGGGGAATTCATCGATTTCAACCGCACGGCCTACGAAACCCTGGGTTATTCGGCGCAGGATTTCCGCCGGCTGCGCATCAGCGAGATCGACGAAGTGGATTCCGATGACGATGTCCGGCGCCGCTTCGAGCAGATTCGCTCAGCGGGGGAAGTGTTATTCGAGACCCGTCACGTTCACAGGAATGGCAGCGTCCGCGACGTTCTGGTCAATGCCAAATTGATCGGGTTCAACAACGAGGAGTTCGTCCAAGCCATCTGGACCGACATTTCCGATTACAAGCAATTGGAGATGAGCTTGCGCTCCAAGCAGCAGGAACTGGAGATTTCCCAGCGGCAAATCGAACACATCCTGAAAGCCAGTCCTGCGGTCATTTATGCGTTGGATCCGACACCGGATGGGGGAACCCCGTTCCGGCTGCGCTTCGTTTCCGAATCCGTCGCCGCGTTGACCGGCTTCGAGGCGAGCGAATGGCAGTCTGCCCCATCACTTTGGTTCGACCGCCTCCATCCGGACGATCGGATGGCCACGATCAGCCAATATCAGCGGCTAAACGCCCGCTACAGCACCGGCGACGCCATGATCTGCCGCTATCGGCTGCAGCGCCGGGACGGCAACTACCGCTGGATCCACGACGAATTGCGGACGATCCGGGATTCGTCCGGGTCGATCGTTGAAATCATCGGAGCCTGGCTGGACATTTCGGCACTCAAGGAAACCGAAGAAGCGCTGTTGCGCAGCATCCGGCTGAAACGAGCCATCCTCGACACCGCCAACGAGGGATTCCTGTTGTTGGGGCAGAAGTCCGCGATTCATGACGTCAACCCGGCATACTGCCGCATGCTAGGATATCGCCGGCAGGAATTGATCGGCCGGTCGCTTGCGGAATTCGAATTGGGAACCGCAGACGAGGGCGTGACGGCCCGCTTGGCTCGTTTTCCCGATTCGGGAGCGGACCGGTTCGACAGCCGCCAGCGGAAGCGGAACGGCGAGGCTCTCGAAGTCGAGGTCAGCGTCAGCGCTCTGCCCGACCGCGACGACGGCAGCCGGTATTGCTGCTTCGTCCACGATATTTCGGAACGCAAGCGCTCCGAACAGCGACGGCTGGCCGAAGTCGAAACGCAGAGGGAAACCTTGGTCAACGAGGTCCATCATCGGATCAAGAACAATCTGCAGGGCATGATCGGACTGCTGGGCATTCACTTGCAAATCCATCCCGAGGCGGCGGAGCTCATCAATTCCCTCATCGGAAAGATCAAGTCGGTGGCGGTGGTATTCGGACTGCAGGGGCGACTGGGCGATAACGAGATCCGCCTTTGCGAAATGACCAGCGAGGTCTGCCAGGGAGCCGAGCTCCTGGCCGGGGGCACGCTGGCACCACTGGTGGAATTGCAGGTGGCGGAACCGGTGTCGGTGGACAAGTCGAAAGCGGTCGCCGTGGCGCTGATCATCAACGAACTGGTGGTCAATGCCCTCAAGCATGGCGCGCGATCCGGCAGCTTCGAACCGATTTCGGTCACGGTGAGAGCCGATCCGGACGCGGCCAGCGTCGTGATCCAAAACCTCAGCGACGGCATGCCGGCGGGGTTCGATTTTGAGCGGGGCTCCGGCCTGGGAACCGGCCTGACCCTGGTTCGGGCCATGCTGCCGTCCCAAGGCGCCGTTTTGACGATGAATTTCGACAGTGGCAGGGTGACATCCCGATTGCGGCTGACCGCGCCGATCGTCCGCAACCTGCCCGATCCGGCGAGATGCTAAGATCTACACTTATTTTCTCTGTGGATTTTCGCGGTCGAGGACAATGCCAGGGGCCTGGAAATTTCACAAATTCGTTCAACACCGAGCAGGAGCCCGCTGGCGGAGGAGCCCGCTGGCGGGCGACCCGGAGCGTCCGGCGTCCTCGCACCGCTCGCTCGCGGCCGAGGCCGCTCCTGCGGGGATTTCTCCCACCGCTGGGTAATGGCAAACATCCGGGCTGCTATGGCCAAGATTCTGGTGGTTGACGACGATCTGGTGGTCCTGGCCACGGTAAGCATGGGGCTGCGGAACGCCGGCTACGAAGTGCTGCAGGTGGATACGGAAACTTCCGCCATCCGGCTCGCCGAACGGGAAAGCCCCGATCTGGTGGTGCTGGACATTCGCATGCCCGGCATGGGCGGAATCAAGGTTGCGGAGGCACTGCGGGACCGGCTTCGATTGCCGTTCATTTTCCTGACTGCGTTTAGCGGAGACGAGATGGTGCGGGCAGCCACCGCAACCGGTGCCTTGGGCTATCTGGTCAAGCCCCTGGAGGTTTCCCGCATCGTTCCCGCCATCGAAACCGCTCTGGTGCGGGCCCAGGAGCGTGCCACCCTGCAACAGGAAGTCGCCAATCTGAGCGAGGCGCTCGACCGTAACCGGGAAATCGACATTGCCGTCGGACTACTGATGGAGCGTTACGCGCTCGGACGCACGGTCGCCTTCGAATCCCTACGCCGTCTCGCCAGAAACCAGCGCTGCCGGGTCGCCGAGCTGGCGCGGCGGCTGATCGATGGCGAAACCATCCAATTCCCCCTTGAGTCCCAGTAGATTTTGATCTAGATTAAGAAAACAGAGCTTTTTTCCGAAGGATTAGCTCGCACTGCGCAACCCGGTCCCCGTTGCTCAGCGGTTTCAACCATCAGGGGATCTCCGCATTGTCGAACACTTTCGAACCGGCCTCGGTAGCGAGCGCCCTCGGCATCGACGACGCCGAAATCGCGCTACGCAAAGTTTTCCTCGGGTTTACGGATGTCGATGCGGCCTTGCTGGCGCAAGCCGAGCAAGGCCTTTGCAGGCACCGGCAGGAATTCGTGGATGCCTTCTATGCCCATCTGGAGCAATTCCCGGAAATGCGCGCCCTCATCCCCGACGGCGCTGTCCGGGAGCGGCTGAAACGCTCCCAGGAAGACTATTTCCGGCGCCTGTCGTCGGGCGACTACGGCGCGGCTTACGTCCATGACCGGCTGCGGGTCGGGCTGGCCCATCAGCATGTGGGCCTCACGCCGGTCTGGTACATGGGCGCCTATTGCCATTATCTCCGCAACCTCCTGCCATTGCTGTGCCACTGCTTTGGCGAGGACCGGGAGACATTTCTGCCCATGGTGGCGGCCTGGTTGAAAATCGTGTTTTTCGATATGGGCCTGGCGATCGATACCTACATCCACGCCGACAAGCAGGCCATATTCCAGCTCGAATCGCAGGTCCGCTGCCTGGTGGACGGGATCGATGCCATCGTCTGGGAGGCCACGGCGGACCTGGAAAGCTATCGGTTCGTCAGCCACCAGACCAGTGCGATGCTGGGCTATCGCCCGGAAACCTGGATTTCGGAACCGTCGTTCTGGAGCCAGATCATCGTGGAAAAGGACCGGGACGCGGTGGTTCGGCGGCGCCTGGCGGCGATTGCGGAGGGCCGCGACCACGAAGTGGATTACCGTGTGCTGGCAGCCGACGGTCGATTGGTGTGGATCCACGAGCGGGTCAATCTGGTCCGTGATCACAACGGTGTCGTGACCTCGTTGCGCGG
>Ga0233425_10007320_pt1 | contig 15603 bp, 10 predicted proteins | sample Watercolumn_Towu_2_FD_181712 | JGI IMG/M metagenome (GOLD analysis project Ga0233425, IMG submission 181712) | Freshwater microbial communities from Lake Towuti, South Sulawesi, Indonesia - Watercolumn_Towuti2014_140_MG | ecosystem: Environmental > Aquatic > Freshwater > Lake | place...
CGAAGAGCCCGACCGGGTGGGCCGCGCCGATGTTCGTCGTGGGCGCCATGGCGGCGACGTTGGCCGCGAGCGTGAGGAAGACGCCGGCAGACCCGGCGCGCGCGCCCTGCGGTGTGACGTACACGACCACCGGCGCGTCGGCGGCGAGCATGGCTCGCACGACGTCCCGTGTGGCCTCGAGCAGCCCGCCCGGCGTATCGAGCTCGACGACCAGGGCCGCGGCGTGGCGGCGCCCCGCCTCGTCCACCGCGTCGATGAGGTAGTCGCGCGTGGCGTTGGTGATGGCCGTGTCGACCCTCGCGGCGAGCACGAGGGGCCGCGGGTCCGCGGCCGCGGCACGGTCGCGCGGCCCCGGCCTGGTCGGCTCGTCGCACGACGCGACGAGCAGCGCGGCGCCCGCCAGGCCCAGTGCCGTCAGGACGGCACGCGACGCTCGGGTGAGGTCCCCCATCGCCGCCAGCCTACACCAAGACACGCCGTACGTGGGAGGGAGACGTGGCGTGGTTCCCTGCCGGGTGGACGTCGTGGACAGTGTGGAGGCAGTGGATGCGGTGGGGTGGTCCACTCGGTCCACCCAGTCCACACTGTCCACCAGTCCAACGCAACCGAACCCTCAGAACGCGGCCTTGAAGACGTCGCGGTAGGACCGGGCGTAGACGAATTCGAGGCCCTCGACGTTGTGCGCCGGGATCTCGCCCACGTCGCGGCGGTTGCCCTCGGGCAGGACGATGGTCCGGATGCCGGCGCGGTGCGCGGCGAGGACCTTGTCACGGATGCCGCCGACCGGGAGCACCTCGCCGCGCAGGGTCATCTCGCCCGTCATGGCCAGGCGGCTCCTCACCTTCCGACCCTTGCCTCCCGCGAGCAGGCTGACGAGGGCCGTGACGATGGTCACCCCCGCGCTCGGCCCGTCCTTGGGGATGGCGCCGGCCGGGAAGTGGACGTGGACGTCGAGCTGCTTGAACACCTCGGGGTCGATGTCGAAGCTCTCGGCCCGCCGCATCACGTACGAGAGCGCGATGCTGGCCGACTCCTGCATGACGCTGCCGATCTGGCCGGTGAGCTTCAGGCTCCCTCGGCCGCTGAGGCCCGTCGTCTCGATGAAGAGCACGTCGCCGCCCACCGGCGTCCAGGCCAGACCCACCGCCACCCCGGCCGGCGGCGAGGTGCGGACCTGCTTCTGGTCGTAGCGGAACGGTCCGAGGTACCCGTCGAGGTCGTCGATCCGTATGTTGGCCGCGACCTCGTCGCCTCCCGCGACGCGCCTCGCGACTTTTCGGCAGATCCGTCCGATGCGTCGCTCGAGCTCGCGCACGCCCGCCTCGTGCGTCCAGCCCACGACGATGCGCGGCACCGCGGCCTTCGTGATCCGAAGGTGCGACGCGGTCAGCCCGTGCGCCTCCCGCTGGCGCGGGACCAGATACCGCGTGGCGATGTGCGTCTTCTCCTCGACCGTGTACCCGGGCAGCTCGATGACCTCCATCCGGTCGAGGAGCGGAGGCGGGATGTTGGCCCGGACGTTCGCCGTGCAGATGAACATCACGCGCGAGAGGTCGAACGGCACGTCGAGGTAGTGGTCCTGGAACGAGTTGTTCTGCGCCGGGTCGAGCACCTCCAGCATCGCGCTCGAGGGATCGCCGCGCCAGTCGGAGCCGAGCTTGTCGATCTCGTCGAGCATGAACACGGGGTTGCGGACCCCGACGCGCTTGAGCTCCTGCAGGATCTTGCCGGGCATGGCGCCGATGTACGTCCGGCGGTGACCCTTGATCTCCGCCTCGTCGCGCATACCGCCGAGGCTGAACCGGATGAACGTGCGCCCAAGGGCGCGGGCGATGGACTGGCCGAGGCTGGTCTTGCCGACCCCGGGCGGCCCGGAGAAGCAGAGGATGGCGCCCTGCTGGTCCGGCCTGAGCTGGCGCACGGCGAGGAACTCGACGATCCGCTCCTTGACCTCCTCGAGGCCGTAGTGGTCCGCGTCGAGCACGGACTCCGCCAGGCCGAGGTCGATGTTGTCCTTCGTCTCCTCTTTCCACGGCAGGCCCACGAGCCAGTCGAGGTAGGTCCGGACCACGTTGTACTCGGGCGACTCGGGCGAGAGGACCTCGAGCCGCTTGAGCTCGTCGCCGGCCTTCTTCTTGGCCGTCTCCGACAGGCCGCGCTCCTCGATGGCCTTGCGGAGCTCGTCGAGCGCGAGCTCCCGCTGGTCGACCTCCTCGCCGAGCTCCTTGCGGATGGCCTTGAGCTGCTCACGCAGGTAGTACTCGCGCTGCTGCGTTTCGATCTTGGCCCGCATCTCGCCCCGGAGCTTGCCCGCGAGCTGGGCCAAGTTGAGCTCGCGCTCGAGGATCTCGAGGGTGCGGCGGAGCCGCAGGCCGATGTCGAAGAGCTCGAGGAGGTCGATCCGTTCCTGGTGCTTGAGGTCGAGGTAGGTGCCGGCGAAGTTGCAGAGCTCCGCGGGGCCGTCGAGGTTGGCGACGGCGAGGGCGAAACCCTCGGGCAGGTTCGGGATGGTCTGGGTCAGCTCGGACAGCGAGGCCTTGGCCGCGCGCCAGAGCGCCAGGTTCTCGTCCGTCTCCTCGAACGTCTCGGCCGGGTACTCCACCTTCGCGATCAGGTACGGCGTCGTTCGGAGGATCCGGTCGATCCGTGCGCGCGCGAGGCCCTGGATGAGGTAGGCCTGGGAGCCGTCGGGGAGGGTGATGGCCCTCACGATGCGCGCGAGGACGACGACGTCGAGCAGGACATGGGGCGAGATCTCCGCGTCCTCGGCAGTGCCCGGCCTGACGAGGGCGATCCCGGCGAACGGGCCCTGGCTCTCGGCGAACTTGAGCGCCTCCCGTGAGGGGCCGGGCGGGAGCACGACCGGCACGGTGACCCCGGGGAACAGCACGCGCTCGCGGATGGGGACGAGGATCACGCTCCGCGGCTGGTCCGCCGCCGGGACGATGGCGCCGGCGCCGGACGACACGGGGACGCCCTCCGGTGTGACGATCAGCGGCTTCTCCTCGTCGGTCATGGCTCCTCCGGAACGAGTGCTCGTGCTGCGTACCATAACGCGCGAATTGCGTCCTGGCGAGGACTCGCACCGCACTCGCGCCGCACTCCAAGCTTGACTCGGGGGTGACGGAGTCTGTCTAGTATCCGGGGCGGGCTCATGCTGAACTCGATCCTGGTCATCGACGACGAGAAGAACATCTGTCGCACCGTGTCCATGGTGCTCGAGGGCGCCGGGTACACCGTGGGGTCGGCCGCGTCGGCGGAGCAGGCGCTCGAGGTCCTGGAGCGCGAGGACTTCGACCTCCTCATCCTCGACGTGCGTCTGCCCGGGATGAGCGGGATCGACCTGCTCCAGCACGTCCGCGCCAGCCAGCGGGCGTGGGCGGGCATCCCCATCGTCATCATCTCCGGTCACGCCTCGCTCCAGGAGGCGGTCGAGGCGGTCAAGCTCGGCGCGGCGGACTTCCTCGAGAAACCCCTGGACCGCGACAGGCTGGTGATCACGGTCCGCAACTGCCTCGAGCAGGCCGGGCTACGGCGCGAGGTGGCGGAGCTGCGCGCTCAGGAGGACTCCAGGCGCGAGATGATCGGCTCCAGCCCGCCGATGCGCCGGCTCCTCGGCGAGATCGAGAAGGTCGCGCCGACGAGGGGGAGGGTCCTCATCACGGGCGAGAGCGGCGTGGGCAAGGAGCTGGTCGCGCGCGCCATCCACCGCCTCAGCCCGCGCTCGGCGCGGCGCTTCGTCAAGGTCAACTGCGCCGCCATCCCCGTCGAGCTCATAGAGAGCGAGATGTTCGGCTACGAGCGCGGGGCGTTCACGGGCGCCCAGGGACGCAAGCGCGGGCAGTTCGAGCTGGCGAGCGGCGGTACATTGCTCCTCGATGAGGTGGGCGACATGAGCCCGAGCGCCCAGGCCAAGGTGCTCCGCGTGCTCCAGTCGGGCGAGCTGGTCCGTGTGGGCGGCGAGCGCACCGTCGAGGTCGACGTGAGGGTCCTCGCCGCCACCAACCAGGACCTCGGCCAGCTCGTCCGGGACGGCTCGTTCCGCGAGGACCTCTACTTCAGGCTGAACGTCGTCCGGCTCCACGTGCCCCCGCTCCGCGAGCGGGCCGACGACATCGCCGACCTCGTGCGGGTCTTCGTCGCGGAGTCGTGCTCAGAGAACGGGTTCAAGGCGAAGCCCATCGAGCTCGAGCTGATCCGCCGTATGCAGGCGTATCACTGGCCCGGGAACGTGCGTGAGCTCAAGAACGTGGTCGAGCGCATGGTGATCATGAGCGGCGAGACGATCACGCCCGCGGACCTCCCGGACGAGCTGGTGGGCAGCCCCGTGATCCCGCTACGGATGGGCCAGCAGACGAGGCCGAGCCTCAAGGACTTCAAGGAGGAAGCGGAGCGGGCCTACATCGCGGACACGCTCGACCGCTACGGGTGGAACGTCTCGCGCGCGTCCCAGGAGCTCGGCGTGGAGCGCACCAACCTGCACAAGAAGATCAAGTCGCTGGGGATCAGGAGAGACGAGCACCACTGAGCCCCGTCTGGGCTCCTGGGCGCGCTCCCCCCATTCCTTGAAGCCGCACCCCTCCAACGCGCGCTCTCTTTCCCGCCCGCGGTCTGCGGAGTATGCTTCAAGTCGAGATGTCACGACGCGGAACGCTCCCACTGCTGCTCGCGGCCGTGCTGGCGATCGGCTGCGGCGCGAAGACCGGGCTGTTCGTCCCAGATGGGGAGCGCGACGCTGAGCCGGACGCGCGGGACAACTGCGTCGAGGTCGACCCGGAGACCCTCACCGCGGACCTCGACCTCGACGTGGCCACGAAGCTGCTCTCGGCGGACGTGTTCTTCCTCGTCGATTGCACGGGCAGCATGCGTGGCGAGATCGCCAACATCCAGCAGGGGCTGACCGACACGATCGTCCCGGGCGCCCTGGCTCAGATCCCGGACGTCCGGTTCGGCGTCGGCGCCTTCGGCGATTTCCCGATCGATCCGTACGGCGAGCGCGGCGACACTCCGTTCGAGATGCGCCGGGCGGTCACCGGCGACATCGGCGCGGTCCAGGCGGCGATCGATGGGCTCCCGTACTACGACGGCGCCGACCTGCCCGAGAGCCAGGTCGAGGCCCTGTACCAGGTCGCGACCGGCGAAGGGCTCGAGACCTTCGTCCCCCCGGCGCCCGGCTGCCCGCAGCCCGGCCTCGGGTACCCGTGCTTCCGCGAGGGCTCGCAACCCGTCATCGTCCTCGTCACCGATGCCCCGTTCCACAACGGGCCGGGCTGGGCCTACCCGTACACCGGTTTCACGCCGATGCCGCATCGGTACGAGGACGCGGTCGATGCGTTGGATCGGGTGCGGGCACGTGTCATCGGGATCGCCTCGGAGCCCGATGCGCGCGACCACCTCGAGCAACTGGCGCGGGCGACCGGGGCCGTGGACACCGACGGCGTGCCGCTCGTGTACTCGGTGTCGTCGAGCGGGACGGGGCTCGACATCGAGGTCGTCCGGGGGATCGAGTCGCTCGCCTTGCGAGTGCCGCTCGACGTCGATGCCGTATCGCTCGACTGGCCAGGCGACGACCTGGACGCGACGATCCTGATCGAACGGATCGAGGCCGTGAGCGCCGACCCGCCGGCGGGGGTCGACAGGATCGAGGGGAACACGTTCTACAACGCCCAGCCGGGGACCCGCCTCGCCTTCAGGGTGTACGTCGACGTCTCCGTCATCCCGCGGCCGCCCACGGTCCGCGTCTATCCGGTCATCGTGCGCATCCGCGGGAACCGCGTCAGCGTGCTCCGCGAGGAGACCCTCTACATCGCCGTCCCCGGCCTCGACGGCACAACAGGTTGCTGAGCGGGCAGGAGATCACGGGGGAGGAACTTTTCTGAAGAGAGCGGTTTCCCCCGGACCCCATTCCTAAAAAACTTTCGAGAATTTTCTGGCATGTGAACGTGCTTGATTGAGCACTTCGCTCACGCTCACGCTCACGAAAAAAATATCTGAAGTCTTTTGAGGAGGGGGCTCGGGGGAGGAACTTTTCTCCAGAAAAGTTCCCCCCCCCGTGTACGCGCTCACATGTCCTCGGCGCCGCCGCCGAGGGTAGGGAGCTTGCGCGACCAGAGCAGCGCGTCCACGTACTTGTCCTTCTCCCTGGTCTGGTGCTGCAGCAGGCCGGTGCGGCGGAAGCCCGCCGCCGCGTACAACCCGTTGAGCATGGTCTGATCGACGCGGGCGAGGGCGAAGACCGACACCACGCCGCGGTCGCCCAGCACCGTCAGGATCTGCTGCAGGCCCGCGTATGCCACGGCCAGCTCGGCCTGCGTGTTCGGCGCGAAGAGCAGCTCGAAGTGCGCATTGCCGAAGCAGTCCTGGTACTCGGCGCTGAGCACGTTCTCGTGGCCTCCGCGCCTCGTGGTCGCGTGGAGGAAGAGCCGATCGCCGTGGCGACCGAACGGATCGAAGCTCGTGAGCCGGGTCCTGTCCCGTGGGCCCTTCTTCCGGATCTTCAACGCCTCGTCGACATCGATCACCCTGATCCTGCACGCGGGCCCCTTGATCTCGGACAGCTCCTTGCCCAGCTTCTTCGCGTTCTGGACGATGAGCTTGTCGTCGATGGCGGTCTCGTCCGGAGGCGCGATGTCCTCGTAGACCTTGCTCATGACGTAGGCGTCGCTGCGCTTGTAGAAGCCGGGGATCGTCCCCTCCTTCGTGAAGCCCAGCCGCTGCCAGCCGGAGACCTCGTCGCGCTCGATGAGCGTGAAGACCTTGTGGGCCTTCTCCTCCTGGACGACGCTGTTGATGAAGACCTTCTTCATCGGGAAATTGCCCGTCCGGAAGTCGATGACCCGGATGTGGTTGTGCGTGCGGTTGCGCAGCAGGCACATGAAGACGTGCTCGCTGCGCAGCATGATCTGCCGCACGGTGTCGCTCTTTTCGTTCTCGACCAGGACCGCTTTCGGGGTGTTGTTTTGTAACATGCCGTTTTTCTTGGGCTAATCCTATATCACGATTGGCGGCGCGCGTCAAGGTGGCTTCGAACCCTTGCGATCACCTGGTGATCGAGCGCCTCGACCCAATGAATCCGGGCCTCCGAACGGAACCAGTTCCGCTGCCGGCGCGAGTACCGAGCCGTGTCGCGGACGGTCTCCTGCGCCGCGTCGTCGAGCGAGATCTCGCCCGCGACGTGGCGGCAGGCGGCGCGGTAGCCCAGCGCGCGCATGGGCGGGAGCTCGGGTGAATACCCCCTGTCCAGCAGCCGACGGACCTCGGCCACGAACCCGGCCTCGAACATCGCGACGGTGCGACGCTCGATTCGCACGCGGAGCGCCGCGGCACCGGGGTCCAGACCCAGCCAGAGCGAGTCGTACCGGTCGGGACGGCGCCGGTGCCGGTCGTGGAGCTCGCTGATCGGGAGCCCCGTGAGCTCGAGGACCTCGAGGGCTCTCGTGATCCGGACGAGGTCGCGCGACCCGATGGTGGCGGCGTACGCGGGGTCTGATGCGGCCAGCTCGCGATGGAGCGCCTCGACGCCCTCGGCGTCGGCCCTCGCCGACAGCGCGCGCCGGAGCTCGGGGTCCGCGCCGGGCATGGCCGCGAGCCCCCGCACGAGGGCTCGCGCGTAGAGGCCGGTCCCGCCGACGACGATGGCCGCCCGGGCGCGTCCAGCCACTCCGGCGACTGCCGCGTCTGCCAGCTCCGTGTAACGGTGGGCGTCGAAGTGCTCGTCGGGGTCCGCGACATCCACGAGGTGGTGAGCGATGCCGTCGAGCTCCGCGGCGGTCGGCTTCGAAGTGCCGATGTCCATGCCGCGGTAGACCTGGTATGCGTCGGCTCCGACGAGCTCGCCGTCGACTCGGCGCGCCAGCTCGATCGCGAGCGACGTCTTCCCCGCGGCGGTCGGCCCGACGACCACGACCAGCGGAGGTCGGCTCGGATCGATCATCTCCGCCCCAGGCGCCGCTCGACCTCGGCCCACGAGAGATGGAACGAGACGGGGCGGCCGTGGGGGCAGTGCCCGCCCAGGTCGGCCGCGTCGAGGTCGTGGAGCAGGGAATCGACCTCTGCCGGGCTCAACCGCGTCCCGGCCCTCACGCTCCCGTGGCACGCCAACCGCGACAGCAGCCGGTCCATCGATTCCGCCAGGGGGGTCCGGAGCCCCGTGATCTCGCCGAGCACCTCGTCGAGGAGGCGGCGGGGATCGGCGCCGTCGAGCAGGGCGGGGATCGCGGCGATCGCCACGGTCGTGGTGCCGAACGGCTCCACGTCGAAGCCGATCGCCGCGAGCTCCTCGCGTCGTTCGGCCAGCTCCTCGAGCTCCTCGGGCGACACCTCGGCCTGCTCGGGCACGAGGAGCTGTTGAGCGCGCGGCCTTCGCTCGGTGATGCTCGTGCGCAGCTTCTCGAACGTGACCCGCTCGTGCGCGGCGTGCTGGTCGATGAGGTGGAGCCCGTCGGGGCCCTCGCAGACCAGCCACGCCGGACCCGCTGGTCCGAGGTACCGGAGCGAGGCGTAGCCTCCGGCGCGGAGCGGCGACGCCATGCTCCCGACGTCGGGCGGGGTGACGAGCCGGTCCGCGAGACCGGCGAAGTGATGAGGTGAAGGCGCGGAACGCGTCGCTCCACCGGACCAGCCGGTGAAGGGCAACGGCACGCTCCCGCCGTGCGGCGTCTCGGGTCTGAGCTGGTACGGGGGCTCGACGTCGGAGCCGGGGGGCGCGAGCGACACGTCCCGGACGCGGACCGCAGCGCCCACGACCCGGATCACGGCCGCGTTGACGGCTCCGCGATCGACGAATCGGACCTCGGCCTTCTGCGGGTGCACGTTGACGTCCAGCAGGTGAGGGTCGATGGTGATCGAGACCACGCCCAGCGGGTAGGTCCCGTGGTCGATGGTGCCGTCGTACCCGGCCCAGATGGCCCTGAGGAGGGCGGGGTCGCGAACGAGCCGACCGTTGACCAGCAGGTGCAGCCCGCGGGCGCCGACGCGGGCCCGTTCGGGGCCGGTCAGCCAGGCGGAGACCCGCACCGGGCCGAGCTGTCCGTCGGCGTGACGCAGCTCGACCGTGCTCCCGACGATCTCCTGGGCACGCTCTCCCAGCTCCGTGCGCGGCAGGAAGCTCCGCTGCGGCTTGTTGTTGCGGAGCAGCGTGAAGGCCACCTCGGGACGGCTCAGCGCGAGGCGCGCCACCTGCTCGCTGATCCGCGCGGTCTCGGCCGAGGACGACTTCAGGAATTTGCGGCGCGCCGGCGTGTTGAAGAACAGGTCGCGGACCTCGATCCTCGTCCCGTCGGGCGCGCCGGTGGGCTTGACCTCGAGGGGCTCGCCTGGCGTGGCCTTGATCTGGGTCCCGGCCACGGAACCCCGCGGCTTGGTCACCATGACGAGGTGCGAGACCGAGGCGATCGAGGGCAGGGCCTCGCCCCGGAATCCCAGGGTGAGGATGCAAGCGAGGTCCTCGGCGCGACGGATCTTGCTCGTGGCGTGACGCTCGAGGGATCGAGCCGCGTCGGTGTCCGACATCCCCTCGCCGTCGTCCGCGACGCGGAGCAGGTCGCCCGCGTCACCGTCGATCATGACCGTGATGCGCTGTGCTCCGGCGTCGAGGGAGTTCTCGATCAGCTCCTTGACCACCGAGGCCGGGTTCTCGATGACCTCGCCAGCGGCGATCTGGTTCGCCAGCGCCACATCGAGGACTCGGATCTTCCCGTCTTCGGCAGTGCTCGCCACGTTCCGCGGCCTTGGTAGCACGGAGCGTCTGGCCGGGCAAGCCGACGAGAATGATGTGCCCGTCTCCCTTGCCAGGTCCCGGAGTCAGGCATAGATTCGTGCGAACAGCAGGGGCCCGGGTCTGATGAGAGCATTGATGATCGGAATCGCTGCCCTCCTCGCCGTCACTTCGGCCGAGGGGTCGGCCTTGGCACAGAGCAACCGGGACGTGCTGGAGGCCCGGAGGCACATGGAGGAGGGGCAGGAGCTCTTCCTCCAGGAACGCTGGGAGGATGCGGCGACGGCCTTCATGGCCGCGTACGACCTCCGACCGCACACGGCGTTCCTGTACAACGCCGCGCTGGCCGTTCACCGGGCCGGCCTGGCGGTCCGGGCCATCGAGCTCTATCGACGCTACCTGGAGACCGCCGAGGGCTCCGCCGACCGCGAGGACGTCGAGGCGCGGATCGCCCTGCTCGAGCGGGCCGCGGCCACGGCCGTCGAGACCGCGCCGCCATGCGAGGGCGCCGACTGTCCGACCGAGGCGCCCCCCCCGTGCCAGCCGGACGACCCCGACTGCCAGGAAGCGTCCTCGAGGCCGCCACAGGTCACGATCACCCTGGACCCCGAGGCCTCTGCGGCCGGTGAGCGGGCCCACATGAAGTCGGTCATCCTCGTCGAATCCGAGCCGACCGACGCGACGATCATCCTCGTCGATGAGCAGGAGCACGAGGTGGCGCGCGGATCGGCGCCGCTCGACTACACGGCCGATCCCGGCCGCTACACGTTGCGCCTCGAGCACCCGCAGTACCGTTCGACGCGGACTCCCGTCCAGGTGACCGCCGGACGCTACTACGTCTTCCACATCGAGATGAGCCAGCCGCCAGCGTTCCTCCAGGTCGTCACGAGCCCGCCGGGCGCCAGGGTGTTCCTCGACGAGCCCGCAAACGGCACGGTCGGGCCCACACCCTGGGGCGACGTGGTCCGCGCCGGGAGGCACAACATCTGGGTGGAGCTGCCGGGGTACCAGCCAGTGGAGCGCGAGATCGAGGTCGGGCTCGGTGCGGAGGAGCAGATCGAGATCGCGCTCGAGCGGCTCCCCTTCGGCATCGCCCGGGTGCTCACCAACGTCGAGGGCTCGATGATCGAGATCGACGGCCAGGAGATCGGAGTGGCCCCCCTCGATCATCAGATCCCCCCGGGCGAGCACCAGCTTCTCGTCCAGTCCGACGGGATGAAGGACTACGAGACGGCCTTCACCATCAACGCGGGACAGACGACCCGCTTGCTCGTGCGGCTCAACCCTCGCCCGAGCCGGACCTCGGCGTGGGTCTCGCTCGTCTTCTCGACGCTCCTCTTCACGGGCGCGGGCATCTGCGGATGGTACTCGACCACGGTCTACGACGACATCGAGCAGGCCGCGAACGCCGGGCGCCTCGCATCCGACGACCCGCGGATCGAGAGAGGCTTCATCTGGGCGCTCGTGGCCGACGTCGGGTTCCTCGTCGGGACCGTGACGTCCGCGCTCACGCTGTATTACTTCCTCCGCGATCCTCTCCCGCCGAGCGAGGGCCGGGTCGAGGCACCCGTGGACTTCACCGAGAACCCGGAGCAGTACCGAGTCGCCACCTCGCGCGACGGCGCGGCTCGCCCCCCGGCGGTCGCCGCACCACCGCCCGGGGAGCCCCCGGCGCCCGCCCAACCGCCACAGGAGGAGGCCGCGCCCCCGACGGACTCGACCCCGCCGGAGCCGCCCGTGGGCGACGCCGTGGAGCCGGCGCCGGTCCAGCCGTCGAGCGGACCCGGGCCGCGAGCGGCCGAGGACGACCTGTCCCCCGACGAGGCGTCCTGGCTCTACGACGAGGGGCCGTCGGCGCCGGGCCGCCGTGCTCGCAGGATGCCGACGGTCGTGGGGAGCGGCGGACCATTCCCCGGGCTGGTCATTCGCTTCTGAGGTGGGATCATGACGCGGAGTATTCGAAGATATGCTGCCTGGGCCGTGCTCCTGATGGGGTGTACGAGCCAGCCCTTCTGCGATTTCCACGACACGGCGCCCATCGTGGTGATGCCCGTCCCGGACAACTACCTGAGCGGCGGCTCCTTCGGCTCGGTGATGATCCCGCTGCGGATGAACCACCAGGACACCGATCTGCTCGGGGACTACGTCGCGGTCACGGCCGGCCCCGGCTCCCAGGTCGAGGTCATCCGGGTCGCCCTCGGTGACGAGATGACCCTGGCCCGCTCGCCGCAGCTCACGGGCATCTGCGACAACGACGCCGTGTCCGACACGGACTCGACCTGCTACGAGCGGCGGTCCGGCGCCGGTCTCGCGTACCGATCGACGTGGGAGGACGGCGAGCAGTGCCTCGTCGTGGGCATGCACGGCCACGACCGCGACCCCGGGATCGGGTTCTGGTGCGCGCTCGGCATGGAGCACGCGAACGAGGCGTTCTTCCTGGCATCGATCGGCGACCTCCCGGTCCTCACGCTCGCCTACGTCACCGAGCCACGGGAGCGTGTCTTCATCGGCACCGAGCGCTCGCTCCAGGTCCTCGAGGGCGACCGGCACAGCATCGACTCCGTGACCTGGGAGTCGGAAGACGACCTCCCCGCCGACACCGAGGACGTGGTGGTCATGGCGACCATCGAGAGCGACGAGGTCGATGCCGGCTACCTGCTCGCCATCGGCTATCCCGCCCTGCAACGCGTCCTGATCGGCTCGGTGTCGGACGCGACGGAGGGGAGCGCGACGCTCACTCCGCACGCCTGCATCGCCAGCGACGTGCCGAGGTTCGGCGGGGTCGTCGAGCTCGCGCGACTCCGGCCCGACGGTCCCGTGATGCTCCTGACCGGCTTCGCCTGGGAGGACCGCCAGGACGTGATCGATCCCGCCGTGGCGATGTACGAGCTCGAGCTGAGCGAGCCGCCGGACACGGTGACGTGCGAGTCCCTCGCGCCGACGTGGACGCTGGCGTGCGATCCCACCCTCGCCGAGGTCGAGGGCGTGGACTGCACGGTGGGCGAGAGCGGCTTCGGTGCGGCGCTCGACGTGGGGAACATCGATGACACGGCGGACCTCGAGGTCATCGTTGGGTGCCCGGGCTGCGAGGCCGACGGGTACGAGAAGGCCGGCGCCGCGTTCGTCTACCGCCCGTCGTCGCCGATCAGCGGCACCGACGTCCTCGCGGTCCTCGTGGACTCGATCGAAGACCGCGGCAACCATCGCCTCGGTTCGGGCGTCCTGATCGCTCAGGTCGGAGATCGCCCGGAGCCCATCCTGGCGGCTCCGGGGGTCGAGCGGCTCCTCATGTTCCTGTGCACAGGCGTGGGCGACGCTCCTCCGCTCTGGGATAGCCCGTACTCCGAAGGCGGCTCGCTGGAGGACCGACGGTGTCGAAGGCCGGAGCGGTGAGCCGTCCCCAGATCCTCGTCGTCGATGACGAGGCCAACATGCGCAAGATCCTGGGCGCGATGCTCGCCCAGGCCGGCTACGACGTCATGGCGGCGGGCGACGGGGTCGAGGCGCTCGAGGTGCTCGCGGCGCACCACATCGACGTGGTCGTCACCGACCTGCGCATGCCGCGCCTCGACGGGATGGGGCTCCTGCAGAAGCTCCGCCTCGCGTCTCCGACCCTCCCGGTGATCATCATCACGGCCCACGGGACCATCGAGGCCGCGGTCCAGGCTCTCAAGCACGGGGCCTTCGACTTCATCACCAAGCCCTTCGAGACCATCGAGCTGCGGCAGGTGGTGGCCAAGGCCGTGCGGACGCAGCTCCTCGGCCCGGGGGAGATCCTGGCCGAGGACGCGCAGATGGGGCGCTTCAAGATCATCGGCCAGAGCGAGGCCATGCAGGAGGTCTACGGCATCATCGACAAGGTCGCGGCGACTCCATCGACGATCCTCATCACGGGCGAGAGCGGGACCGGCAAGGAGCTGATCGCGCAGGCCCTCCACGACCAGTCGCTCCGGCCGGGCAAGCCGCTCATCAAGGTCAACTGCGCCGCCATCCCATCCAACCTGATCGAGAGCGAGCTCTTCGGTCACGAGAAGGGCGCCTTCACCGGCGCGATCACCAGCAAGCCGGGCCGGTTCGAGCTCGCCGACGAGGGGACCCTGTTCCTCGACGAGGTCGGCGCGATCGCGCCCGAGGTCCAGGTCAAGCTCCTGCGCGCCATCCAGTCGGGCGAGTTCGAGCGCGTCGGCGGCATCCGGAGCAAGAAGGTCGACGTCCGGCTCATTGCCGCGACCAACCGCGACCTGCGTCAGGCCGTCGAGGACGGAGAGTTCCGAGACGACCTGTACTACAGGCTCAACGTCGTCCAGGTCCACCTGCCGCCGCTGCGCGAACGGCGCAGCGACATCCCCCTGCTCATCGATCATTTCCTGGCGAAGTTCAACGTGCGGCTCGGCCGGTCGGTGCAGAGCGTGGACGAGGAGGCAGGGCAGCGGCTCCTGTCGTACGACTGGCCCGGGAACATCCGCGAGCTGGAGAACGCCATCGAGCGGTGCATCCTGTTCTCCGAGGGAGAGACCGTCACCGTGTCCGACCTGCCGCCCGAGATCCGGGACCGGCGGCTCAGCCAGCCGCTCGAGGGCGACACCTCGCTCAAGGCCCAGGTCCGGGCCGCGGCGGAGCGGGTCGAGCGGGACCTGATCATCAAGGCGCTCAACCAGACCAAGGGCAACGTCACCCATGCCGCTCGCCTGCTGAAGATCAGCCGGAAGAGCCTCCAGAACAAGATGAAGGAGTTCGGTCTTCGCGACGCGGAGACCTGAAGCCGGACCTCGTCGCGGCGAGGTGTTTCCGTCGGGCTCCGGGGCGTCTCGAGCCGTGGGTGAGACTCCCGACCCGGGAACGGATCGCCAGTGAACCCACCTCCCCCGCGTCGGGGGGAGGCGGCTCCTGCTGCTCCGATGGCATGATGGCCGCCGGGAGCGGCTCGACGCGGTGGTTTTCTGCGAGCGGCTGTCCGAGCGGATCGGCCTGCCAGCTCGTCTGCCGACGGAGCCCGAGTGGGAGCGCGCGGCGCGGGGCACGGACGACAGAACGTACCCGTGGGGCGACGAGGCGCCTGACGCGACCCGGGCCTGCTTCGGTCAGGAGTGGAACACGGGCCGACCGGCTTCCGTGGGCTCCTTCCCTGCCGGAGGGGGACCATTCGGACACCTCGACCTCGCCGGCAATGTCTGGGAGTGGTGTCAGGACGAGGTCAGCAAGGACTTCGGCCTCGACGACTTCGGGGCGAGGGCGCTGCGTGGTGGCTCTTGGAGCAACGTCGCGAGGAGGCTGCGGGCTGCGAGCCGGAGCTGGCTCTGGTCCGAGGGCCGGAGCTGGTTCGTCGGGTTTCGCGTGGCGGTGTCCGCCTCGAGCACGTGATGACTCGACCACACACCCCGGTAGCGACATACTGCCAAGTAACGTGGGTCCAAACACGCTGGTCGAGAAACCCCGAAGGGGTGGCCAGAAGTCAGCCCAGGGTGGAGCCGCGCGAGGAACGAGCGTGGCAAAACCCTGGGTATCGAAGCCGCCACCACACAACCACCAGAACCCCGAAGGGGTGGCCGTACCCAAGGAGGGAGCATCATGCCCCAATCATTGGCCAAAGTCATCGCCCATATCGTTTACAGCACCAAGAGCCGCGAGCCATGGCTCGAAGACAAGACCATCAGAACCGAGCTCTTTGCCTACAACGCCTCGATCCTCTCATCGAGCATGGACTGCCCAGTGATACTCATCGATGGTGTTGAGGATCACATCCACATCTTGTGCCTCCTGCCTCGGAAGTTCTCCATCATGGACGTGATCAAGAAATCCAAGACCGAGACCTCCAAGTGGCTCAAGAGGAAGGGTCCGGAGCTCCGGAATTTTCAGTGGCAAGCAGGATACGGGATATTTTCAGTCAG
>Ga0233425_10007321_pt1 | contig 15603 bp, 14 predicted proteins | sample Watercolumn_Towu_2_FD_181712 | JGI IMG/M metagenome (GOLD analysis project Ga0233425, IMG submission 181712) | Freshwater microbial communities from Lake Towuti, South Sulawesi, Indonesia - Watercolumn_Towuti2014_140_MG | ecosystem: Environmental > Aquatic > Freshwater > Lake | place...
CTCTATTTGCGCCTTCTTGTAATATTCTTCAAGCCGGTAGCAATCATTGGCACCGCTGATATGGATTACCTGAACATCCTTGATATTTCTGACCGCCTCGGAGAAATATTTGTTTATCCTGCTCGATCCCTGACTACCTCCCATCGCCAATATGGTAAGCCTGTTGTCGCTCAAACCGAAGAACTCCAACGCCTTCTTCTTATCCAGCTTCACCAAGTCAGGCCTTACGGGATTCCCCGTAAAGATTATTTTCGCCGGATTCACATCAAAAAGAGTCTCGGTCCGGCTAAAACTCACCGCGATTCGGTCAGCAAACCTCGCCAGAAAACTATTAGCCCTGCCCGGTACGACATTCTGCTCATGAATAACGGTATGAATACGGAATAACCAGGCAAACATCACCAGCGGGATGGAATCGATGCTGCCGAACCCGATTACGACGTCCGGCCTGAACCTCAGAATCAATTCAAGAGACTGGGCCACTCCCTTTAAATACACAAACCCTGCGATCAGGTTTCTAAAACTCGGCTTCAAAGAGAGCTGGGTGGTGCAGATATACTCTACCATTGCCGTATCCGGGATAATAGTCCTGGATATGCTCCTCCGGGGAACGACAAGAAGAGTCTGTGCGGATTCGATCCTGTTTCTTACGGCACTTAACAGACTCATGGCGGGATAAATATGCCCGCCGCTGGAACCGGCAACCGCTAGTATCTTCATATTTACGGATACTCTCCTGTGCGGGCGATGTTTATGAGGATCCCCACCGCTACCATATCGAATATAAAGGAAGACCCTCCGTAACTGATAAACGGTAGCGGAAGCCCCTTGGTGGGAAAGAACCCGCAGGATACCCCTATATTGATCACCGCCCTCAAGGTTATCATCATCACCAGGCCCAGGGCGAGAAAGTATCCGAATTTATCCGGTGCATTCTTGACGATCTTCAGGCCCTGCTGGATAAAAAGTATGAAAAGGATAATCACCCCCACGGTCCCGATTAAACCCAGTTCCTCTCCTATGATCGAGAAAATAAAATCCGTATGCGCCGCGGGTAGATAGAAGAGTTTCTGCTTGGAGTGGCCTAATCCCACGCCGAAAATGCCGCCGGAGCCCAATGCGATCTGGGACTGGATTATCTGAAAGCCCGTACCGCGGGGATCCAGCCAGGGATTCAAGAATGCCAATATTCTTGCCCGGCGGTAAGCGACTTTAAAAATAAGGACGTATAGAGCGGGAATACTGGCTAATAATACCGAGAGGAGATAAACCGGACGCGTTCCGGCTATAAAAAGCATGAGAAAAACCACTGTTGCCAGGGCCAGAGTAGTCCCCAGGTCGGGCTGCGCAAGGATCAAAATACAGAAACATCCCAGCACGCCGGCAGGAGGAAGAAATCCCCGGAAAAACTGTCTTATCGCCTCGCCTTTACGGCTTATAAAATCCGCTATGTAAATCAGGACCGCCAGATTCGCCAGCTCCGAAGGTTGGAAGCTTAAGAATTTAAACCTGAACCAACGACGCGCACCCGAAACCTCGCGACCAAGCCCGGGTATCAGGACCAAAACCAGGAGTATTGCAGATATGATCAGGATGGGCTTAGCGTATTTCTTGAGCCGGCGGTAATCCACGCTCATTACCATAAAGGTGAGCGCCGCCCCGATGGCAAGAAAGCTTAAGTGCCGCTTAAGAAAAAACATACTATCCTTATACTGCTCCAGGGCGTAAATATTGGAGGCCGAATATATCATTACGATCCCCACGCAAATAAGGAGAACCGATACTGAAAATATATTTATCCTGAGGTTGCGGACCATATTATACTGAAGCGGCCAGTTTACGGACTGATTCCTTGAACGCCCTCCCCCTCTCCTCGTAACTCGAGAACATATCGAAGCTCGAGCACATAGGCGAAAGCAGCACGCAATCTCCGGGGGAGGCCCTGGAAAAGGCCTTCTGTACCGCCTCCTGCAGCGAACTGGCCTCGTCGATCTTCAATGCCCCCTTCAGATCATTTATTATATTCTCTTTTGCCTCTCCGATCACTATAAGCTCTTTCACCTTGCCCCTGGCCGACGGACCGATCAACGAATAATCCACGCCTTTATGCCTGCCGCCGGCGATCAAAATTACCGGGCTGTTGATATTCTCCAGGGCCCAGATCGTCGAATCTGCCAGCGTAGCCTTGGAGTCGTTGATGAATTTTACCTTGTTCACCTCGGCTACGAATTCCATACGGTGCTCTATGCATTTGAAATCGCGAAACACCTTCATTACAACGTCCTTATCGATACCGAGAACGGAACCAACGCTTGCCACCGCGGCCTGGTTAGGATTCAAGCCATCTCCAGCGCGAAAGTAAATCACCCGCGATTTTGCCTCGGCCGCCGCCTCTTTCAATACCGGGACATCCGCGTTCAATATGAGATAATCATCCCCGTCCTGATTCCTGAATATGCGCTTCTTGGCGTTAAGATACTCCTCCATGTCTTTATGCCTGTCCAGGTGGTTTCTGGCAAAATTCAGAATCAGGGCTATTTTCGGTTTGAAATTAACGGTCCGCTCAAGCTGAAAAGAACTCACCTCCAGGGAAACATAATCCCCTTTGCGCATCCTGGCGACTTGAGCGCAAAAGGGAACCCCTATATTCCCACAGGTGAAGGCCCTCTGTCCACCGGCCTCGATCATCTTGCCTATCAATGTGGTAACAGTAGTCTTTCCGCTGGAACCGGTGACTGCGATTACGTCTGCCGGACAAATCCCAAAAGCGAATTCTATCTCGCTGATCACCGGGATATTCTGGTCCTGCGCCCATAAAACAGGTTGGGCATTAGGCATTACCCCGGGCGAAATAACCATAAGGTCGCAACCTTTAACAAAATCGCTGCTGTGCCCGCCCAACTCCACCTCTACTCCCCGGGATCTTAATTGCACGCCAGCCGCCCGGATAGTTTCGTTATCCTGGAGATCCGTGACGCGCACCAAGGCCCCCAGTTCGCAGAGCAGGTTCGCGCAGGCCTGGCCGCTGCGGGCAAGGCCCACGACTATTATTCTTTTAGATTTGTAACGTTCGGCGTTTATCATAAGGAGCCGGTGATTAGCGGATCTTCAAGGTCACGATTGTCATCAAGGCAAGGAGCGCCGCGACAATCCAGAACCTGACGATCACCTTATTCTCCGGCCAGTTAAGGAATTGAAAATGATGGTGCAAGGGGGCGATCTTAAACAACCTTTTCTTCGTAAGCTTGAAGGACGCGACCTGAAGGATTACCGATAGCGCCTCCACAACGAATATCCCTCCCACAACGATCAAAAGGAGTTCTTTCCTTATAAGGAGGGCTACCGTACCTATTGCCCCGCCCAGGGCGAGCGATCCCACGTCCCCCATGAAGACGGTCGCAGGATAGCAGTTAAACCACAGAAAACCCAGTCCGGCGCCCAGTATAGCGGCACAGAAAACAGTCAATTCCCCGCTCCCTCTGATGTAAGGAATTAACAAATATTCGCTTAATTTAATGTTTCCCGATACATAAGACAATATACTGAAAGCTATAGCCACCATCACCACTATCCCGATAGCCAGGCCGTCCAATCCGTCTGTAAGGTTTACGGCGTTGGAGGAACCGGCTATAACCAGGATCACGAAGAGTATAAAAAATCCGTCGAGATTGATGCTTATGTTTTTTACGAAAGGCAGGTCAAGCCTGATACTGGAATGGGAATCAAAGTAAAGTATTGAACCCAAAATAAGGCCCAGGACGATCTGACTGGTCAATTTGGATACAGCATTCAGACCTTTAGGTCTCTTTTTAATCTGTTTCAGGTAATCATCGATAAACCCGGTGAGCCCTAACCAGAGAGTAACGAAGAGGACTATTATTATATTGCGGTTAGTTATATCGGCCCAAAGAAGCGTAGAGACGGTTATCGCGGATAAGATCAGCAGCCCGCCCATTGTAGGGGTATCCTTCTTATGCTGCTGTATCTCATCCAACCTAAGGGAATCATTCTTGATTATCTTATCCCCGATCTTAAAGCGCTTAAGCCTCCTTATTACCGGAGGGCCAAGTATAATACTGATAAGAAAAGCGGTAAGCGCCGCCATCGCCGCGCGGAAGGTTATATAACGGAAGATATTCAGGAACGAAAATAATTCGTGAAGCGGAAAAAACAGAAGATAAAGCATGCTAGACCTTAAATACCCCTTCCAGCGCCATGGCGCGCGAACCCTTGATTAAAACTACGTCCCTATCCGAAAATTTTATCTTTCTAAACAATAATTCCCTGGCCTGAGCGGAATCTCCGCAGGAAAATATCTTTTTGGAGCCCCTGAACCCCGAACACGCATCTCTCGAAAGGTTTCCCACTGTAACCAGGCAGTCGCAGAACTCCAGAGCCGCTCTTACCGCCTGCGCGTGGAATTCTTTCGAGCCCGCGCCCAATTCCAGCATATCCCCCATAACCAGGATCTTCCTTCCCCCGGAATCGATCTTCCTTAAGGTCTCCAGGGCTACCGAAAACGAAAGAGGATTGGAATTATAAGTATCATCGATAAAGGTTATACCCCTTACTTTTATCAGGTTTAGCCTGCTTTTGGGGAATGCGAATGTCTTAAGGCGGGCTGATATATCCTTATAGCCTAAGCCGAAGATCCTTCCCGCGGCAACCGCCGCCAGGGCATTATATATATTATAACTCCCCGGGGTATTTAATGTAAATTTATATTTTTCGTTCACCGTAAATTGCGTGCCTTTTGTACAGGAATAGATAGACCCCGCCATGTAGTCGCAGCGCTTCTCGATCCCGATCCCCAGCCTGAATCCCTTCTTTGCGCCGGCTCGCAGATCCCTGCACAGAAAGTTGTCATCCGCGTTTAAAACAGCGATACGCGGTCCGGACAATTTTCCCAACAAAGTGCGCTTCTCCCGGTAAACCCCCTCAAGGTTTTTAAGGAATTCCAGATGAGAAGGCCCGATATTGGTAATAACCGCCATATCGGGTTTGCAGATATCCGCCAGGCAACCTACTTCTCCGAAATGATTGGTCCCGATTTCAAGGACGGCTAATCGGTATGTCTTATCCAAACCCAGAAGAGTTTGGGGAAGCCCGATATGATTATTATGCGTTCCCGGGTTTTTCAATATTTTAAAACGAGACCCCAGGACCCAGGCAATCATATCCTTAGTGGTGGTCTTGCCGTTGGAGCCGGTGACGGCGATAACCGGTATGCCGGACTTTCTGCGCCAATAGCCGGCAAGGTCTCCCAGGGCCTTCAGTGTATCTTTTACCCGGACAACGGATACTCCTGACCCCTTAACAGCGGCATCGCGTTCTGTTATTATCAGCCTGGCTCCGCACTTAACGGCCTGAGAGACAAAATCGTGTCCGTCAAATCTGTCTCCTTTAATGGCTATAAAGGCATCCTGCGGTTTAACCGTACGCGAATCGCTGGATACGGATCTTATCCGTCCGTACCCCGGTCCGGAAGACAATCTCCCCTGCGTACCTTTTAATATATCGTCTACCGTAAACATGCGCTCACCGCTTCCCTGTCGTCAAAATGCACTGTCTTATTCTTAAAAACCTGATAATTCTCATGTCCCTTGCCTGCGATTAGAACTATATCCCCGTTCTTGGCTAAAGAGAGCGCTTTTTTAATCGCCGTAGCGCGCTCAGGGACTATACAATAATTATCCTTTATTATGCCCGCTTCAATATCCCTGATAATATCCAGGGGCTCTTCCGAGCGGGGATTATCGCTGGTGATGACGGCAAAATCCGCCAGCTCCGTGGCCACCCTGCCCATCTTCGGCCGCTTGGTTTTATCCCGGTCTCCGCCGCAACCGAAAACCACGATAATCCTCTCCTGCGAAACTTCCCGCAGAGAACGAAGAATATTGTTCAATGCGTCTTCCGTATGCGCATAATCCACGAATACGGAAAAACCTCTTCCGGTCTCTACCCCTTCAAGCCTGCCGGGAACGTATTTAAACCCGGCTACGGCATCCCGAACCCTGCTGATATTCAATCCTGCCTTTAGTGACCAGGCCAAGACAGCAAGAACATTGTAGACGTTATGCTTACCGATAAAATTCGTCTTTAAACGCGTCTTTCTGCCCCGGTATGTAAAGCTGAACTCGGTAGAGTCACTTTTAAAAACAATATCGCCTGCCTGCAAATCCGCCGGAGAATCAACGGCATAAGTTATGACTCTAGCCCTGGTGCATTTCTTCAGCCTGCGGGAGAATTTATCATCGTTATTGAGCACGGCAAATACCTCCGGCGATAATCCGCTGAATAATTTGGCCTTGGCCAGAAAATATCTCTCCATGGTCCGGTGGTAATCGAGATGATCCTGGGTAAGGTTGGTGAAGATCGCGGAATGAAATTTTATCCCCGCAACCCTATCCTGATCGAGGGCGTGGGAAGAAACCTCCATAGCGCAATAATCGACCCGCGCCCTGCGCATCCGGTCCAGCACCGACTGCAGTTCCACCGGACCGGGAGTAGTGTTTTTAGAGGCGATTACATTATTATTAAAACGGTAATTAATCGTCCCGACCACTCCGGAGCTGAACCCAGATCTCTTAAGTACGGCCTCCAAAAGATAGGTTATGGTGGTCTTCCCGTTAGTGCCGGTTATCCCCACGACCTTTATTTTCCGGGAAGGATTACCGTAAAACTCCGCCGCTAGCTCTCCGGTAAATTGACGCGCATTTTCTACATTTACATATGCAACGCGGCCTAATTTTTGAGTTTTGGTTTTTTGCTTTTGGCTTACAACGACCTTCGCCCCTTTTCCTACCGCCTCATCGATGAACTTATTTCCGTCTTCTTTAATCCCCTTGACGGCGACAAAGACAAAACCTTTTTTGACGGACCCGGAATTGCAGCTTACGCCCTTTACCGGACGGAATTTAGCGAGTAATTTTCGTGCTCTCATTTAAAACGAACTCCTGCCGGGAAACGGGCTTGGTCTTTAAATACCTGATAACGTCGCCGGCCACATTCTTGAACACCGGGGCTGCCACTACTCCGCCGAAATATACGGGGCGCGGCTCATCCACCATTACAACCACGGTTATAATCGGCTCTTCTGCGGGCGCAAAACCGACAAAAGAGGCGATGTATTTACTGTGCGAATACCTTCCGTTAGGCTCGATTTTCTGGGCGGTCCCCGTTTTTCCCGCGGCACTAAAGCCTATAAGCTTGGCCATCTTGCCCGTGCCTTCCTCTATTACCCCGGTAAGCATCTTGGTCATGCGTGCCGAAGTATCTGCGGAAATCGCCTTGTTACGCACCTGCGGACCGAACTTCTTCACCATTTCCCCATCCCTGCTTTTTATTGCGCTGACAACATAAGGCTTCATCAGATTACCGCCGTTGGCGATCACCGACATGGCGCAGGCAAGCTGTATGGCGGTCGCCCCCACCTCTTGGCCGATGGGGATTGAGGCGATGGATATCTTGGACCATTGCCTGGGCTCTTTAGCCACTCCCGATATCTCGCCGATAAGATCAATCCCGGTCTTGGACCCGAAACCGTAAAGCTTCATATATTTGTAAATAATCTGCGGCCCGAGAATCTGGGCGACCTTGACCGTACCTATATTGCTGGACTGTTCGATGACTTCGCGGAAGGTAAGTAAACCGTGCTTTGTGTGGTCATGGAGGACATGCGCCCCGACCCGGTATGACCCGTTTTCGCAGAAGAACTTGTCTTCTTCAGTCACCTTCTTCTCTTCGAGCGCGGCCGATGCGGTCACGATCTTAAATACCGAACCGGGCTCGAACATATCGGCGATCGCCCTGTCGCGGGTCTTATCTTTGGTGACCCCGCTGGGATTATTCAGGTCATACGTAGGGCGGTTGGCCAGGGCAAGGATTGCTCCGGTGTAAGGATCCATGACAATGATACTGGCGCCCTTGGCATGATATTTCTTAAAGGCTTTATCTAGCTCGCGCTCGGCGATGTATTGTATGACCTCGTCGATAGTAAGCACCAGATCGAAGCCGTCTTTAGGCAGGACCATCTTCTGCCACAGATCCAACCTTTTCTGACGGGCATCGCGCAGAAAGACCGCCCATCCCGGCTGCCCCTTTAAGAATATATCGTAATTAAGCTCGGTTGCCTCCAGGCCGGAGTTATCCATCCCGGCGAACCCGATGATATGGCTTGCCAGGTAGCTGTTGGGATAAGTCCTTTTACTCTCTTTGATAAAACCCAGCCCCTTAATCTTAAGGTTCTTTATGGCCTGCGACTGCTCGGGAGTAACCTTACGGGCCACCCAGATAAACGATTTATTACGGTAGAGGCGGTCTTTCAGGTATGCATAGGAGCTCCCCAATATTCCGGATAACTTCTTAATAACCGCTTCCTTATCTTTGATGTCGCGGGGAGATGCATAAAGCGAATCCGCTGCCAGATTGATGGCCTGGGGCCTTGAAGCTGAATCATATATGGTCCCGCGGACGGGTTCAAGCTCTACAAACAGGTTATGCTGCTTATCGGCCAGCTCGGAGAGGTAATTTGAACGGAAAAACTGGATGTAACAGAGGCGCAGAATAAAGAGCAAGAAGAGGATGAAAAAAACCAGAAATACCGCCTCGCTTTTGCGGCGAGAATTGCTTATATACACAATGTATAAAAGTTAACTGGAGCTGATTAAGGATTTTAAGGGTTTAAAGTCTTTGCCTCGGCCTGGCTCTTGATTCCGAAGACCCTGGATAATAGCGGCTGCTTTTCCGGATTCGCCTCCCGCAGACGGAATCCCTCGCGCGAAGGAGATATCCTGACCAGTTTGTAGCTGTCCGGCATCTGAAAATCCGCAGAGTCCGAAATCTTATCGCCTATCTGCACCAGCGATCCGCTTCTTCCTATATTGTATCTTAGCAACGTATTCTTATCAAGCAATTCCTGGAAAGCGGTGCGGTTCTTCTGGCCCAGGTAAGCCAGACGGAAGATCTCCGCCTGCTGATATACGTAAAGGAGGGAAAAACAGGTGACACAACTGACTATGGAAAGGAATCTGGATAATCTCATCTTTATGCCTTCTTTGCTGCCCTGAGCTTACTGCTGCGGCTGGGAGGATTCGTTTTGACCTCGCCAGGCGCCGGCGTCAGGGGCTTGGGTGTAAGTATATTGATCAGGCCTCCTGCTGAGGCCTTTCTAAAAGTATGCTTGATTATTCGGTCCTCAAGGGAATGGAACGAAATAACACAGATCCTCCCGCCGCTTTTCAAGGATTCGATGCCTTTATTGACAGCAGCTTCCAATATCTCAAGCTCCCGGTTCACGGCGATGCGCACCGCCTGAAACGTCCGCGTAGCCGGATGAATCCGGTAATGGCGGTGGCGGTAGCGCAGGGGGACAGAACGGCAGGCTATATCGGCAAGCTGTGTTGTGGTAGCAATCGGGGATTTCTCTCTCTGCTCCACTATTATATGCGCAATGCGGTTATGCCACCTCTCCTCCCCGAATGCCCAAAGGAGATCGGAGATCTCCTTTTCCTTCAGGTTATTCACCACATCGTACGCCGAGAAATAGCTTGATCTATCCATGCGCATGTCCAAAGGGCCCTCCTCCAGGAAACTGAACCCCCGGTCTTTATTTTTAAGCTGAAAAGTTGAAATGCCTAAATCGAACAGGATACCGTCAATCTTCTTTATCTTCAGGTTCTTCAGAATCAAATCCAGTTCGGAAAAGCTCCCGTGAACCAGCTCAAAAGAACCCTTAAACTTCTCGAATCTCTTCCTGCAGACTTCCAGCGAATCCTCGTCCCGGTCGATGCCTACGAGTCTTCCTCCGGGGGCTATACGCTCAAGGATCATTTCCGAGTGCCCCCCTGTCCCGACTGTCGCATCTACTATTAAATCGCCGTGAGAAAGATCCAGAAACTTTATCGCTTCATCCGGCATCACCGGAACATGGTATTGCACTGAAATTATATATCCATCAACTTCTCGGATATCTCTTCGTAAGTAGATTTGGAATTGCCGTAAAACTCGTCCCACTTTGTCTTAGACCAGATCTCTATACGGTTGGATACGCCGACGATAACTACGTCTTTCTTGATATCGGCATAGTCCTTTAAATTCTGCGGCAGGAGAATCCTCCCTTGAGAATCCGGAATGACCTCCATCGCACCGGAGAAATACAGCCGGTTAAAGGTACGTGACTGCTGTTTGGTAAAAGGCATGGCCTTCAGTTTATTCTCTTGCGAGCGCCACTCTTCTTCGGCGAGCATGAATAAACATTTATCCAGGCCGCGGGTGACAAAGAACTTTTCCACGAAATGATTTTTGGCGACTTCCCTGAATTTGGCGGGCAAGATTAAACGACCCTTACGGTCTATGGAATGCTGGAACTCACCATAGAACATGGTTTTGAGTCTCCTTCCACTTTACTCCACTTTATTCCACTTGTAGGTTGATTTTAGTTAAATTTACCTGTTTTGTCAAGAAAAAAATTGCCTAACTTGCGAATTTACAAGGGGTAGGGGATTTTGGGACTATAAGGAGGCAGATATTGTGGTATCTAACGGGAGAGCCTAAACATAGTGCGGATAGAGCTGATATCTTTACTGATCTGGCAGGCTAAAGAACGGAGATTCTTGAATTTTTTATCGTTTCGAATCTTTTTTACGAATTGAATTTCGAGAAACTTTCCATAGATCTTGCGTTTAAAACCGAACATGTGCACTTCGATATGCTTACCCTCGGAGATTTCAAAAGTAGGCCTGCTTCCGATATAGCAGGCGCCGAAATATATTTTATTATTATATACGGCACGCACGGCATATATTCCCGGTAACGGAGTTACTTCATGATGCGGATCGATATTTGCCGTCGGGAAACCGAATATCCTAGCAAGCGACTGGCCCTTGATAACCGTACCCAACACGCTTACCGGCCGGGTTAGTAGTTTCTGTGCTCCGACCAGGCTTCCCTTTCTGATCAGATTACGGATATTCGTGCTGCTTACGGGCCGGTTATTTATTTTAATGACTTTAAATACTCTGACTTTGTAATTATAAATATGCGAAAGTTTTCTTAAGAGCCTGGCATCCCCTGTACCGTTTTTACCGAACCTGAAATTCGCACCCACAAATACACGGCGCACTCCCAGCCTGCCGGCCAGGATATTCTTTACGAAATCCTCCGCCTTTATTCTACGGAAACGCGAATTAAAATTTATCACCAGGCAAGCCTGAATTCCCAGCTGCGAGATCAGACGCAGGCGGTGCTCCAGCGAATAAAGACTCTTCTCTTTCTGCGGGTGTGGCCAGAAAGTTACTACGAGGCTGGTCCCTCTGATCCTGCGCGCCTCCCTTACTGCGCTACGCAGGATATTGATATGGCCTGCGTGTACGCCGTCAAAGACCCCCAGCGCCGCCACCGGCCTATTTAACCTTTTAATGCTCTCAATCCCACGGAAAACTTTCATAATCGCCTGCAAAAGAAATTAAAGAGCTGCTCTAATCTTCGCTAAGACCTTCTTGCGCACCGAAGAGATACCGCCGTGCATGGTGATGCCGGCGGCGCTCTTGTGCCCTCCTCCGCCGAAACATTTGGCTATCTTGTTCACGTCAGTCTTTCCCTGCGAACGCAGGTTGACCCGGATTTCGCGTCTTACTCCCAGGTTCTCCTTAAACAGGGCCACTACCTCTACCCCTTTCATCGCCCGGCCGAAACTTAAGATATGCTCACCGATATCAAAAATTATTTTCTTGCCTTTAAGCAGGTTATGCGGCACCTGAAACCATACCAGCTTTCCGCCGCATTCACGCTTCATGGTAGGAAGTATTCTTACCAGAAGTCTGGCTTCTTCGTAAGGAACACTCCCATAAATATTCTTGTAGACCTCAACCGTATCGATGCCGTGCCTCATGAGTTCGGCCGCAACCCGGTGGGTAAAGGCTGAAGTATTGGAATAACGGAACGACCCGGTATCGGTCATTATGCCTACATATAAAGCCATGGCTGTATCGCGGTCGATGGGCAGGCGCAGATATTTGTAAAGCTTATAGACCATCTCCGAAGTACAGGAGGCTTCCGGCTCCACCCAATTTATATCTCCAAACTTGATATTGCTGATATGATGGTCGATGTTTAAGATGGTCCTAGACTCATAATTCAAATGCGACATCTTGCCAGCCCTCTCTAGATCGGAACAGTCAAGAACGCAGAGACAGTCGAAATCCGAGATCATTCTTACCTTATGATTCAGTACTCTTATTATCTCCTGACCCGGGATAAATTCATATTCCAGGGGCGTCCGGTCAGCGTTAAGCATGACCGCCTGTTTGCCCAGTTTTTTCAAAAGGTTATAGAACGCGATCTGCGAGCCCAGGGCATCGCCTTCCGGGTTTACATGGGTGGTAATTACAAAGCTTTTATTTCTTCTTACGGCTGCGGCGCACTTTTTTAGGCTCAACTCTTCCTCCCTTTGCCTTCGATTTCCTGGTTTTCGGCGCATTTTCCTTCCCGGCGCCATCAAGCTGCCTTATTTCGTTTAAGACCTCTTCTATGCGTACGCTATATTCGCTGGAGTGGTCTTCGTAAAATGCGATATCCGGAGCGAACTTCAGGTTTATCCTCTCGGAAATCAGTTTCCGGATAAAGCCTTTTGCGGAATCAAGCGCATCCTGGGTCTTTTTGTAATCTTCGGGCTTGCCCAGTACGCTGAAGAATATCTTGGCATAGCGCAAATCATCAGTCATCTCCACCCTGGTTATAGTCACAAACCCCAGGCGGGGATCTTTCAAAATGTCGTGCACGATAAGGCTTGCCTCCTGTCTGATCGCCTCTACCACCTTGTCTACCCTTGCCATTTTTGACTCCGTTTCCGTTTATAATCCTCAGATTTTGTTAAATAACTCCTTAGCCATATGAAGCTCTTCCTCCCTGGTCCCTACCTTTCCGTCAAGCTTAGCGGCCAGCACCGCTTTTAATATCCTCTGGTAGTGCGGGCCGGGCTTAAGCCCCAATAAATGCAGATCTTCCCCTCGGATATGTATACGCATGCCGTTGAGATAAACAAAGAACTTCCTGATATTGTCCTGCAGATTACGGTCGCTGTATCGCGCCTTAAGAAGAAGGATGACCTCATAGCTTAACGGCTCGAGTATAGCCGAGAGCCCCGAAGGCGGAATGCTTTTACGCTTCAATGCGGATGCAACCTTAGAGACGCAGGCGTGGTAACTCATAATTCTTTTCTCCTCGCCTTTCTTTAAGGCAAGGCGCCTGATGATCAGCTTCAGGGAACGGGTACTTAAGGAGGCGGTAAGCGCCATAAAATAAACCAGCCATTTATCCGGTTTTCTTCTTTCGGGATGAGCCTTAATGAACCAGGCGACCTGCCTTTGCACGCTATGCAACAGCTTAACCGTATCATTAGAAACGTTTAAGCGCCTGTCGATGAATTTAAATCCGGATAATCTCCGGAGGCGGAGTACGCATCTTGCCGGATTATCTTCTTTCAAAAGCAGAATGATATCGTCGCGGATCCTCTGCGGCTCTACCTTTTCAAGCATGCATAACCTTACTGCTTCTTTAAATCTCCCTAGGGTCCGGGGCTCTATACTGAAACCGTACCTCTCTTTGAAACGTACCGCGCGAATAAGGCGGGTAGGGTCGTCGATAAAACTTAGGTCGTGCAGTATGCGGATCTTTCCGGAATCCAGGTCCTGTTTCCCGCCGAAATAATCCACAATGCTTCCGAAGTCGCGCTCCTTAAGACTGACAGCCATGGCATTAATGGTAAAGTCGCGGCGATACAGATCATCCTTAAGGCTTCCGGGTCTCACAATTGGGAGGCTCGCCGGTTCCGGATAGACCTCGCTGCGGGCGCTGGCGAAATCGATCTTAAGGCCGTGTTTCAAAACCAGAGTCGCCGTTCCGAATCTCCTGTGACGGACCAGTTTTCCTTTCAGGAGCTTGGCGAAATATTCGCCGAATCTGATGCCGTCCCCGACAACTACGATATCCAGGTCAAAATTCTTCACTCCCAAAAGCATGTCGCGCACAAAGCCGCCTACTAAATAAGCCTCCGCACCGCGATAAGCAGCCAGCTCTTTGGCGAAATAAATCAACTCCCGTATTTCTTCCGGTAGTCTCTCTATATATTTCTTCATCTGGACTCTCCTACATACTGCCTGTTATATGCTACCTGTTGCCTTTAAGGGCGCGGGTGGAACTGCTTGTGCACGGATTTCAGTCTGTCCCGGTTGATGTGCGTGTAAATCTGGGTCGTCGATATATTCGAATGCCCCAACATCTCCTGCACCGAACGCAGGTCCGCCCCCCTCTCCAGAAGATGGGTGGCAAACGAATGCCTTAAAATGTGGGGCCGGATAGGTTTCTTGATCTTTGCACCCCGCGCATACTTTTTAATTATCTTCCAGAAAGACTGCCGGGAGATCTTCCTACCGAAACGACTCACAAAAAGGTATTCCGACTGTTTATTCTTGAGAAAACGCGGCCGGCTCGCCTCAAGGTAACGCCTGATGCTCGATATCGCCTTTGTGCCTAGGGGGACCACCCTCTCCTTATTGCCTTTTCCGATACAGCGCAGAAAACCTATATCAAGATTCACATTATCCAACCTCAGATTAACCGCCTCGGAGACACGCATGCCGGTGGCGTAAAGCGTCTCGAGAATAGCCTTGTCGCGGCAGCCCTGTTTATCGCGTATATTGGGCTCGGCAATCAAAGCTTCGACTTCGTTCAGGGTAAGCGAATCAGGAATCTTTTTCCACAATTTAGGGGAATCGATCAGGGTCGTAGGGTCATTCTTGATAATCCGCTCCCTGGCCAGAAATCTGTGGAACATCCTGATGGCAGCCAGCCTCCGGGCCACGGAATTTGCCGCCAGCCCCCGGTCTTTCTGGAAAAGCATAAAATTGGTAATATCGTTTTTATTGATCTTGGAGAGGGCATCGATATGTTTACCCTCCAAAAAGTCAATATAGGTATTCAGGTCCTCGCGATAGGAGATAATTGTATTACTGGAGAGCCCGCGCTCTACTGAGATATAATTAAGAAATGAATCGATCAATTCTTTCATAAGTAGGGATTCTCCCGCCTCTCTTCTTCCACGGTCGTGGACGGGCCGTGGCCAGGATAGATTGCTGTGTCGGGAGGAAGACTAAGCAGTTTCTCCTTTATATTCTTAACCAGCAGTTCTCCGTCTCCGCCCTCCAGGTCAGACCTCCCTATACCCTGACAAAAAAGAGTGTCTCCGGTAAAAGCAACTTGCCTGTCAGGCTTGGTTAATACCAGAGCTATCCCGCCCCGGGTGTGCCCGGGTATATGCAATACCTTCAATTCTATCCCGTCAAGCGCAACCGTGTCTCCCTCTTGCAGAATCCGTAGTTCGGATTTTACGCCGTAAGCTAGAGAGAAGAGCCCCGAGAGGTTCAGCATGGGGTCCTTGAGCATTGCGGCATCGAGCTTATGTATATAAACAGGCACGCCGAACTTATCGTCGGCACCGATATGATCGTAATGGCCGTGGGTATTGACGATTATACCGGGCTTTAGCTTATACCTTTCAAGGACTCTCCTTATTTTATGCTCTTCAGCCCCCGGGTCTATTATTAC
>Ga0233425_10007322_pt1 | contig 15600 bp, 20 predicted proteins | sample Watercolumn_Towu_2_FD_181712 | JGI IMG/M metagenome (GOLD analysis project Ga0233425, IMG submission 181712) | Freshwater microbial communities from Lake Towuti, South Sulawesi, Indonesia - Watercolumn_Towuti2014_140_MG | ecosystem: Environmental > Aquatic > Freshwater > Lake | place...
GGCGGCTCGGCAATCAGCACCGCGTTTTTTCGCGCAGCCGGCGATGGTTCCCTGGTCGGAGAGGCGTATGGTAATTTTGGTCGTTGACAGGATACGGACTTGGGCGAAGTGGTCTTTGAGTTCTTGAATTTCTTCTTTCAATCGTTTGACCAGATCGCAGTGACTGGAATTTTGATGTGGACATGGCTCCATTATTTGTCCGCCGGAACTCCTTGGCTTTTCATTCTCGAATGACTGGGACCAGAAGCAGCATTCGAAGAGATCTTTGGGATCGACGCGCATGATGTCCTCCTGTGAAGCGCGGTGTTAAAGAACCACAACGAAAAAGCCACCGGACGGTGGCTTTTGATAGACTGAAATTAATGGGTATATCAAATAATCCACCGTGACCGCTGGCTAAAGCTAAAGAAGAAATTGTTGGTGGTTATTCTCATATAATTAAAGCGTATCATAGAGCACAAAGTTGTCAAATGAAAAACCCCGATTATTTCGGGGTATGATTAGAATTTTGGTTCTTCGGTGGGTGTGGAGGAACTGTTTCGTTCAGCGATCAGCTTCCAGATCAGACTGTTGATTTCCGCGCGGAGCTTTTGCGGTTTTTCTTCATAAAAGGTGCGAATTTTCTTGTAGGCGATTTTGTCCGGTGAGCGATTGAGACCGACGCGCTGCAGCGCTTCCCAGCGTTCATCGACAATCGTGGTCGGAACGTCGAGAGCTTCGAAGCGATTGATCATATCTTTGCACGTGATTAGGGCCAGGCTTCGGCATTCGAAATCTTGTCGGCAGGCATCGGGGAGGTAAGTGAAACCATCGTAGGCAACATCTTGATACCAGGGATGATCGGCAGAAATGTCGACTGAATACGGCAGGAACATCAGTTTGCCGTCAGAACGGAGAATTAAGATGACATTGTTCTGATTATGAATCCAATCATCGCCGGTGCCGGTCAAAGCTGAGAGACATTGAAATTGATGAATCGCCGGCCAGTCGATGACGTTTTCCGTGGCTCTCATAAAACCATCGCCGATCGGTACTTCGTGTATGCTATCCACGATGGCTGTAAGTTGCTCATCATCGCATTCTTCATGTTGGCTCCATTTACATTCACCGGCCCAAGCATTGGCGAAGATATCTCCCCATCCTTCCCAGACTGAAACCACGCTGATGTTGTTGCTCTGAAAGAACGCGCTTTTGTATTGCTCTCGCAATACATATCCGGACCAGGCGCCGGCATGAAATTCCGTGTCCCAGACATTGGTGCGCACTTGGGCGAATGAGCTGCGAGGCGCGGGATATCCCATCTCTCGCCAGATCTTCAGAGCGATTGGCTCCCGCAAGATAGTTGATTCAGCCTGGCCATTATTGAAACGGATGTTCTTGATATTCTCAGGGAAAGATTGGTCTGGATTGAACGTGGAAACGTTCAAACGAAAATTGGGAATTTCTCGCCACAGTCTAAAGGATGATTGTCCCACGGTATCTAGAGCGACTTTGCCAGTATCGGTACAGACGATATTTCCTTCTTTTTGACCATAGGGAACCACCCGGACATTATCCGCTGAGTTCGGACAGACGGACGAACTGCTGTCGCCATTATCTAGGTCATAGACATTCATGTTGTAGTTCCTGTTTTGGCAGAGCATGGCATCGGCAAGGTTTCGCTGATCCGGCGTGACTTCGAAGTAGAACAGCGTGCCGTCAGTCCAGAGTAGGTCATTGTCTTGATTTTGCAGGGTGATAAAGGAATTGCATTCCGGCAGGCTTGTCGAGTCATAGTGTTCCATGGTAACTTCAGCCACGTCAGTATCGATCGCGTCTTTGTCCATGTAATATTGGTTGTACGTGTCGCAGGCCGTGATCATGGTGAACAGGTAGAACATGGTCAGCGTCGCGAGCTTGTGAATGAACCGCTTCATTTGGCCCTCCTCTGAAAGAATGTTTAGTCTCGCCAAAGGACTGATAATTATAGCAAAATCTAAGTATTTGTCAAGGATCATTAATTCTTTTATATGTCTTGTAATAAAACAAAAAACAGCCTTACTCAGACTGTTTTTTTCACAATGGCGCGCCATTCGTAGCTCGAAGAGCGAAGAATGGAGTTCCTTGGTAATGGAGGTTAGGACTTGTTTTTTATCCAAGTAGATATCTTTTTTGAGCACACTCGCAAGCGATTTGGGAAATTTTTATCTGAAATGTGAAGGAAAATATCTTTTGTGTGTTTTTCTAAAAAATTATTGTGATCATTTATCAGCTTGTCTAGCTTTTGTAATGATTTGGTATAACTTTTTGCTTTGTATAGCTTTTTCAACAATGGCTTGCCTAAATCAATGCTAATGATTAAGTATTGATATCCGTGTTTTTCAAATATTTTTTTTAAATCAAGCCAGGTTCGATCACAGCTGGCATCCAAAATGAAGGATGTCCTACTCTTCATTATCTCAGCAATTCTTTTGTCTCGGCGTTTCACATGTTCATGTATATCAAATTTCCCCATGTCTTCTGTGACCTCGGTTCTGACGGCGTCGTTGTTATATATGGGTAAGTTTAGCTTCGTACTCAGATAATTAGAGATCGGAGTTTTTGAACATCCGACTACGCCAGCGAAAGTAATGCAAAATGGTTTTTTCATATGTCATAATTATAGCACAAATTCTATTCCCTTTATGGGTAATTATTTTTACAAAGTAAAAATCGCTAAACTTAGATGAAACTTTAGCGACTTTTTCTGGAGCGGGTAGCCCTTCGACTTCTTACAGTCGCTCAGGACTAAACAGACTCAAACCAAGATGGCGATGATAGTTTTTTCTTGGAGCTCTTTGGTAGGGGATGTTATAACTATTTTACAGGCTGTTCAGACAAAAAACAAATCCTTATCTTCTCTACCAAATAATAAATAAAAGTTAAAACTACAAAATAAAATAGCACATCCAAAAAGAATGATAATACATAAAAATTATCTTCGCCCCACCATAAACCACCCATTACCGACACCCCCTCCGCATCAAATAAGTAAGGCAAAGGGAAGCCACCAGATAATTGACAATAATGATAAGGGCACAAGATATCTGGTGTAATTACCCTTTCATATTTTATTGAAAATGACGCTATCATCATTGACCAAACTAACCCAATAATCACGGTAGTAGTTCTGCTTAAATTTTTCTTCATAAAAATATTTCTATAACTATATAATGACAGATAATAATATTATAGTAAATACTACATTCGATTCGACTCCACCATTACCCTGTCACTTAAAATCTAAAACTCCCCGTTGGGGAGTTTTAGATTTTAGAGCTCTTTGGTGTGGGAGGTTAGAACTTGTTTTATTATTTCTTGAATAAGTTAATGTAATCTTCAAATACAAACAAACGGTTGCGCTTGAAACCAGTAATCTCTTTTAAGATGCCTGCGTTTTGAAAATCCCTAACAAGTGCTGCGGCAGACGGATGTGTTATTTCTAAATAGGAAGAAATTTGTTTAAGATTTACTATAGGCTGAGAATATAGATATTTTAATAATAACTGCCCAGACTTTGCTCTTTTACCCATATCCAGAATTTTCTTTTCAGTTTTATGGCGCAATGAAATTATTTTTTCAAATGTTTCCTTCCCATTTTTAGCAGTTTCTGAAACCCCGACCAGAAAAAATTTAATCCAATGCTCTATATCATTAGAAACTCTTACTCTTGTAAGTGCGTCGTAGTAAGAACCCTTATTTCGTTCAAAAAAATCCGATAAATAAAGAGTGGGTTTTTGTAGTAAACCCTTTGATACCAAATAAAGGGTTATTAATAACCGGCCAATACGTCCGTTGCCATCTAAAAATGGATGAATAGTTTCAAATTGATAATGAGTTATGGCTACTTTAATAAGATGCGGCAAATTTATTTCCTGATTGTGCCAAAATTTTTCAAGGTCATTTAACAATTCCGGTATTTCTGTGTGATGTGGTGGAATGAATACGGCATCTTGAAGATTTGAGCCGCCAATCCAATTTTGACTTGTTCTTATTTCACCGGGTGTTTTGTATTTTCCTCTTACCCCGTCAAGTAAAATTTGATGAGTATTTTTTAGTAACCGGATAGAAAGTGGTAATTCTTTTAATTTATCTATAGAAAAATTCATTGCCTTGGTATAGTTTTGGACCTCGGCCCAGTCATCTCTTCTTTCAGGATTTACTTCTTCTTCAGGGAGCAAGGCTTCATCAATTGCAGTTTTTGTGCCTTCAATTTTACTTGATGTGGTTGCCTCTTTGAAGATATGCATTCTAATAAAAAAATCCACGTCTGGGACTAACAAAGAATAGGCATTTAATTCACCCAAATATCTCGTTGCCTCTTCTAGTAGTACATCAATTTTTGTATCCTTCCAATGAAATGGTTTATTTATTAAAGAAGGATAAAAACTTTTATATTGATATTGTTGTTTATATATACCAGCTTTATATAATGTGTTATCCATAAAGTTTAAGTTTTTATATGATATTTTATATGTAAAGTTTAGCATTTAACTTTACATATGTCAAATCTTATAAAAAGTTTAGAATTCTTACAAAAAACAGCCTTACTCAGACTGTTTTCTCACAATGGAGCGGGTAGCCCTGCACCAGTCGTTTCACTCCGATGCAGGGTAAACGGGAATCGGCTATTAGGGTTCGATTCCCGATACAATCAAAAGAAAAAAGTACCATGATAAACATGCTACTTTTTTCCTGGAGCTCCTTGGTAGAGGATGTTAGAACTTTATTTATAACTTTTCCCACAAGGCAGGATTATTCTTTCCAGCCTCAGTCAAAGGTCTAAAATACTTAGTTAATTCTCCTTCTGGCGGGACAGCCATTTCATATATTGCCAAAATACCCTTTGATTTCAGAACACGAGCAATTTCTAACAATAATTTTGAAAAATCGTGTTTATATAATGAATCATCAAAAGCACCACGGTCATAGACTATATCAAAACTTTCATCCGCAAAAGGCATCTTATAAGCATCGCCTACTACAGGATTCGCTTCAGGGTCAGCATTCCATTTGTTACGATCCAAACTCACACATCGGACACCTTGAGTATTAAGATGTTTAGAAAACTTTCCATCAGCGCCACCAACATCTAAAACAACAGGGCTTTGTAGAATATCTTTCCTACCATTATTTTCAATTGCCCGCACGATATCTTTCCAAAAAAATTTTGGGTCACCTTCAAAGGTTAAAATTTCTGCTGAAGAAAATAAGTCTGTCATAAAAAAAATTTGCTTACTCTATAATCTTACCATAAATACAAAGAAAGACAAGCTCATATTAATTAGTTTGGTTCTATTTCTCCTTACCGGTATACAAAAAACCCCGCTGTTTTAGCGAAGTTTTACGGTGAGCTCCTTGGTGTGGGAGGTTAGAACTTGTTTTTAATAATCTCTAGATTCTTTCGGTTTTCGCATCATTCTCAGCCATGAAAGAATCACTCCATTTTTATGAAAGGCATCTTCTGCTAACTCGTGATTTTCTAAAAATTTGGTATCAACAAGTGCTTGCTCGATAGCCTGATATTTCCGTTCTAGATCCTCTTTGCGTCTATTTAGATCACCAAGCTTATCGTTAAATTTTGTTTCCATGATCGCAAGTTGTTCCTCTGCTTCAGTAATTAACCTTAAAGTCTTTTTCTTTTTTAAATCAAAAAACTTTATTGGAGTGCTCATTAATTTTTCTTTGAAACTCTGCAATGTATGGCTACCAGACAGATCTAATTTAACACCATGGTTGAACTTTTCCAAGTATACTGCCAACTGTTGATTTAAACGTTTAATAAAAGCTTCTTTTTCCGTAGACATTTGGGCCTTAAGACGTTCTTCTTCGGGTTTTAATTTTTTAATTCTTTCATTAGCCAACTCTTCATATTGTTTATATAATTCTATTATCTTCGTCACATTTTTACTGTTAGCCTGCAAAGCTTCTTCTCTTCGATGTTTGTCTTCTAATCCGCGAGCTTTTTTATCTTCCTCTTGTTTTCTGATAGTTTCAAGCTCTTCCCATGCTGTCTTAGCTTCATCGTCGTGTTCACTTAGAGATTTTAATAGTCTTCTAAAGTCTGAGGTAGTCCATCCACGATAATGTTCATCCATAATACTCCTTCTTGTATCATCAAGATTGGCGACAATATTAGTCTGGGCAATAACAAAAATATCATTAATTATGCTATGAAAACGTGCGATAGAAGCATCGCGAATTTTTAATATATTATCAAGATGTTCTTGAATTTTATCATCTCCGGGTGACTCTGGTTGTTCAGATTTATTGTTAGTAGTTGGTAATAGATCTTTTTTCATATAAGTAATATTTAAATAATTTCGTGAAGTTTTTGTGTGGTTGGTTGATTTTGATGAGTATGTTATTATTATGTTTAATTGAATAATAGCATTTTTTATCTGAAAGTTCAATTTGTTTTGGAAAGTGAATTTTATAATAACAAGATGTCAAATAAAGTAGATAAGTTAGCGACTTTTATGGTTTGCTGTTTGTAACTCGAAGAGCGAAGAATGGAGCGGGTAGACATTCGACTCCTCACAGTCGCTCATGACTGGACAAACTCAAACCAAGAAAAAACTACCATCTTGCGATGATAGTTTTTTCCTGGAGCTCATTGGTGGATGATGTTAGAACCACTTTACACCATACATAAAGTATAAGCAGTCCTTTTTGACACACAAGATATTTTGTGTGTATTTCATGATTTTGTTCAGTGTCTTGTTGTATTATTCTATTTCATATCCACCATGGATAATTGAAGCGTTTTTGTGTAGAGAGTTCCCCAGCTGTTTTATATGGGTGTGGACATTTGACAAGTTTTTTCTCTTTTGCTAATATAACATATATGTTATAATTGAAATACAAATAAAATATGTCGTTAGATTTTGATTTCTGGGATTGTGGTAAAAATTCTCCATGTAAATTTTATAAGAGTCTAGATAATAATGCTAAAGCACGATTGGATAAAGAGCAGGACAAGATTAGTAGAAATGGTTTTTTCCAATGTATGAAAGATAATAGTGTTGAAAAGGTGAAAGAATGTAAAGAGCCAATATATGAAGTAAAGGTAAAATGTAGGGATAAACGGGAATTAAGATTATTGTCTTATCCGACTGAATTTCTTATATATTATTTAGTGATTTTTTGGAAGAAAGACCAAAAAATACGAAGAAAATATATTAAGCTAGCCGTTCAAAGGTATAAAAAATTAATTTAAATATAATATGAGATATTCAGAAATTAAGAAAAAATTAATTAAAGATGAAAAGTATCTTCAATCTGTTCGTGAGTTAAATAAAGATGTCTTATATCGTATTGGTAGGATGATTTCAGAGGCAAGAGTAATAAAAGGGTTAACTCAGACACAATTAGCGAAAAAACTGGAGACAAAACAGCCAGCCATTGCTAGATTTGAGAATGGAAAGGGCAATATTAGTATTAAAACACTAATGAATATGGCAGATGTTTTTGAGACGGATTTAATTACTCCAAAGTTTGAATTTATGAGAGAAACAGAGGAAAAATATGATAATGATTGTAACTATTCAAGCAATGAAATTTATTATTTCAGTACAAATAGAGAGGAATCTTCAAATAAAGAAAACGCTAGTGGAAATTTATTATCAATCCCAAGTGTGTTAAATTATGATGTTGGAAAGGAGAAAGCTAAAGCATTTTAATATTTTAATACAAAGTTTTAAATATGAATAAATATAAGCACAGATGGTCTATATTGTGTCAAAAGGGTATTATTGACAGAAGTGACAATAATTTAAGTCTGATAGGTGTGTTAGAGATGTTAACTTTTAATATCCCTAAGGATGCTGATAAGAGTTCGGAGTTTGTTTTTCCGATAGCGATTGACGTTGTGTCCCTTTGGGATAATGATATGGAAAAGGAGGGTGAGCTTGATTTTATTTTAGAGGTTTTTTCTCCAGATAAAAAAAGGATTTTAAAGATTGTACCAAAATTCGATATAGATAAATCAAAAGAACGTTTAAGGACTATTATAACCGCCAATGGCTTGAAAGCACTTCCAATTGATGGTGTATATACATTTTTTATTAAGGAGAGAAGAGGTAGTGGGTATAAAAAGGTTAGCGAAATTCCTCTTAAGGTAAAGATTGACGAAGTATAAGTCTTCTTTATTTATTGTGTAAATATAAAAGAGACCGTTTATTAGGGGCTCTTTTTGTATAAATGAGGATTTTGCTTCATATCTTCATAAATAAGCCAGTTAGATACATTTACAAGAGCAGACAGCTCTTGCTTTTTGTGATAGGCGGTATGCTTGCGATTTTTTATAAAGTTTACCATTATTTGTTTTTACTAAACAAAGAAGATATAAAATTATATATTTTAGATATAAGCGTTTTTACTTCTGATATAATTGTCGTATTTTGTTCATTTGCTTTATCGGAAACATTCATGTTTAAGCCCATTGATGTTTGTGAGGTAATTGATTGAGTTTCGTCTACTATAACATTTGTTGAAATAGGATTGGTTTCATTATCAGTGTTGTGTGGAGTAGTAGTAGTAGTAGTAGTAGTATCGACAGTTTGCTTTTTTTGTGGATAAAACACTTCAAAATTACCAATAAACTTTACTGGTGTTGTTGTGCTATCGTTATTTAATACTTTGATATACAAATTATTGACTCCATTTTTTATATATTTGTAACGGTTATTTTGGGATTACTTGTAAAAGTAAAATTTGATAAATCGTCACTCATTGTTTGCGCCTGTCCAAAGTAAACGTAGAATCCTTTATAGTAAGTTAATTTGTTTGAGCTCCAATCGATTGTAAAAGAGCCCTCATTTATTGGTCTTGTTGCCAGAGATTTTTCTCTATCGAAATCAATAATAAGCTCGTTTGTGTCACTAGAGAATATTTTAATTTTTGTAATCGTTGTATTTTGTTGCTTTATTTTGTTTTGTGCAATTAAATCACAATAACGTTCCATCTCGTTGGCAGCATTTTCTTTACCTCTAGGGTAGCAAATAGCAATACAATCATTAATATTACGTTCTAGTTCGGCTGATGATTCAATTTCTTTATCAAGACAAATTTCATGTTGACATTCTGATGTAATAGCTGTTTTTCGTCCTTCATAATCAAAATTAAGAAATTCATGATAGGAAAGACCTAAAATATCCCTACAGTATTGAAGTGCCAATGTGTATGGATCCGGTATTAATTTTGATGTTTCGCACGATGTCATGTTAGAGTATTGTACTGAACTATCTCTCCACCCATCGTTACAAATAACACTTCCATCCCAATCTGCCCCAGCTGAACAATCGACACCGTCATGATATGAACAAGCGCCGCTTGTTGCTTTTGAGCTCGGAATGAATAAAAACATACAACAAATTATTGAGAGTGGCAGAATGAATAATACTTTTTTTAGATTCATATTATAATATGACATTAATATTATATAAAAGGGTTACTAATATGTCATATTTTAAATATATACAAAAAGGTCCCCCGAGCCAGCAATAACCCCTTTCGGGATTACTTGACGTCTTTTCGGAACGCCAACTATAACAACGCGGTATCATATTAATAATAACATAAGAACAATAGAAAAACAGCCTTACTCAGACTGTTTTTTCACAATGGCTCGTCATTCGTAGCTCGAAGAGCGAAGAATGGAGCGGGTAGCCCTTCGACTCCTTAAAATCGCTCAGGGCAAAACATACTCAATTCAAGAAAAAACTACCATCTTGAGATGATAGTTTTTTCTTGGAGCGGGTAGCGGGAATCGAACCCGCCTCTCAACCTTGGAAGGGTCGCATAATAGCCACTATACTATACCCGCATATTTTGTTCAGAATAAAGTTATTATAGCAGATTATTTGTATTATTTCAAGATAAGAAAAAGCACTGATTATCAGTGCTTAGCGATTAGATGATTTCGATGATGAACATGCCGTAGTGCATGCCACCCGGAGGGTCTTGGTCGTAGAACGGACCGCGGTAGAAGTGGTCCAGTATCAGTTTGCCAGTTTCCATGAAGCCCCTTACAGCATTTACCAGCTCCAGATAAGTCTTGTATTCACGCGAGAGCTGGTAGGCAGAAAAGCGCGAACGTTCGGCCAGCGGCAGATCCGTGTGGTCGAAGTGGAATCTCAGCTCATAGCGCCCGCTGGCGGCGAAGAAATGGGATTCTTCCGGCAGTAGACGCGTCGGATGGAATCGCAACCCTTGTAGTTGCCGATCCATGTTGAAACTGGCTCGCACGTCATGGCAGGCGATGCGGAAACGCTTTTCCGTGAGAAATTCAGCCAGTTTGAACACTTTAATCGCCGATGGATATTCGGCAGGAACGATCACTTCGATTGGTTCGGAATGCATGTCATTCCTCCATGCGTGCTGTGGTTGCATTTTCTAACCGCATCATCCAGGGTCCACCCCACAGACCTCCATGCCAGTCATGATGCTGGAGTGGATAGTGGTGGAGGAAGACTTGCACTGAGGCCATCTTGAGCAGTCGACGAACACGAGTATTGAAGTGAATTCGGTTTCGGTCACTGATCTCGAGGGTGAAATGAGTGTATCCGTTGGGATTACCCTCGATCATGTCATCGACTCGGCACAGGATTCTCAGCCAGTGACTGCCCGGGTAGTGAAATTCGGTCACTTCGGCCTTGGCAAAGCGCAAGCGTTTACCGTGGATCGCATCTACCTTAGTGTTGTCATAATGTTCGATAACGATGATTTTTCCCTTCAAGAACTCACGCACACTCGGACCGCAGGGCTTCTTAACTCTGGACATGTTTTCCTCCATTGACTGGTTGTCGAACAAACAATAATAACAAAAAACCATTGTTTTGTCAATGGTCTTTGTGTTTCTTGTTAAATATAAGCGTTAATAAGCCTCTTTCGTAGTGACTCTTCAGTTGACTTCAATGTCAATATGTTTCACTCCCGGGAATTTTTTATGTAATTTTTGTTCCAATTCATCGATTCTTCTTCCCATCAATCGGGCTACTTGATCACTGTAGTCCACACAGAAACGGAGGAACTCTTCATAATCGTTGTTAATAGCTTCAAAATCTTCGTGAAGGTCGCCATCTTTGATTATATCTTTTAGCAAGGAATAACCATTAAATTCAATTTCACATTTTACTCGGTAGATACCATAATCAAGCACGGCTGATTTGAAATCAAGGACTTTTTCAATCGCCGAGTCTGCTTCGAGGACCGCGATGATTTCTTCTTTCATTTCTTCGGGCATGGCTTTACCGACCAGAAATTCTCGATTCTTGTTAATAAGGAAGATAGCCATGATTCCCAGAACTATACCGATAATAATTGAACCGATGGCGTCAAAATAATGTTGACCCGTATAGTGTGAAAGGAGAATACTGATAAAAGCGATGGTTACACCTAAGACCGCAATGCCATCTTCATAGAACACGGCCAGCGTTGATGGGTCCCCATCACGCAAGATGCTTTTTAAATGTTTTTGGGGGTTCATTTTTTTCAATTCATGCCAGGCTAGCGCAAAGGTGATTAATTCAATGACAAAAGCGATAATTAAAACCAAATAGGTGAGAAAACCGGTATGCAATGGTTTCTCGTGAATGAGAGCCATAATGCCACTATACACGGTGACTCCGGCGCCGATAAAAAACACACCACAAGCTGAAATCAAGGCCCACAAGAAGCGCTCTCTTCCATGACCGTATATAAAGGAATCGCTTGGTTTCTTCACGGATCGTTTGATGCCGATAAACAGGAGAATTTGGTTGGAAGAATCAGCCAAGCTATGGATGGCTTCTGAGAACATGGTCGCTGATCCCGATATGAAAGCGCTGATAAATTTCAAAACCATGACAATGATATTGCCACCCAGCGCCGCTATTACAGGCAGATAGCCTATAGTTTTATTTTTGGTATTCATATGTTATATATTAACACATTGGCTGCGAAAATTCAAAGCAGGCAATACAATAAAAAGAACCCCCAGTGGGGGCCTTTTGGTTGTTATTTAACAGTGGGGGGAGGAGTTGGTGTCGGAGTGTTTGTTGGTAATCTACCATCTGGTGTAGTTGTGCTGGTTGGTGGTTTGATGGTTCGGTTAATTTGAGACTTGCTTTTCTTTTGCTCGGCCAGTTTATTTTCTTTCCACTGACCAAGGCCATAACCGACCGCGATAATCACCAAAACAGCGAGAACAATATACCAAAACTTTTTGAAATAAAAGTAAAATTTTTCGCCAGCGAGTGATAATTTCCCAGTGATGACATAGTAGAAGGCGCGGCGTACCACTTCCAAAATTACCAAGGCCACGAGAAAACATAGGATAGTTTTGAAGGTGACAAAGAGGTCACTTTCAATCCGTTTGGTAATTTTTTGGGCATATTCCCAGGCTTGCAGCAACACATAGCCGGTTAGAAAGAGAAATAATACGCGGTACAGACGATACCAGACGTTGGATTTCAACTCTGAGAGATTGATATTCATAATTCTTTATTGTTAATTTGTCAATAGTTTAGCTTAAATACCATGGTTGAACAACCGAGAGTTGTGGATATTATTATGAATGTTTTTTGAATGATCCTCGGTAACCGATTTGGTTTTTTTTATCTGGATTGGCTTTTTTGTAAGCCCTTAAAAATTTTTCTTCTTCCAGATAATATTTACCATTGACATAATGATTCTTGAAGTCTTTGATGATTAAATAAAATTTTTCCAAATCAGTAAACATTTTATCCTGCCGGAGTTCTGGGAGCCTTGGTGACTTTCCATCAATTATGGTGAAAAAATCAAGTAAAGATAATTTGGTTTTTAATAAATGAAGACGTCTCTCGATGGCGGATACTGCCACTTGCTCGCAATATAGTTGTCCAGTTAAATAAAGAATGGCTCGGGCTTTGTTGGCCTCATCCCAGGTTGGATTTTTCTGGTTAATAATTTTTGTGTAATTGGTCCAGAGACGCTTTAGATCTTTTTTGATTTTAGCATTGTCCAGCTGATAAGTGTGAGCAATGAGGTTGATCATAAATGTTACACATTTACAGTATGATAAATTTCATTTTTTACTTTTCTCAATTAATGATCGAAGTTGGGATTGTTACTGCTTTTTTCCCAAGAAGAATTGATTACTATGTTCATATTATACTGAATTACGTTCTTTTGGTAAATGAAAAGCCTACCGTTTATGGTAGGTTGGATTACTATCCCAACTCGGGAATCGTATTGCAGTTAGGAGTGCCTTTGAGCGGACAGGTCGGACAGGCAGTCTGGATCATCTCGTGGAGGTTCTGGAAGGGTTTCTGGTGCCAGCAGTACGGGTCACTGGCTCGGGGACAGCCGGTATCCCAGAACGCCTCGCCCCGGCAGCCGGAGTGGCAGTAGTCGAAGTGTTCGCAGTCGCGGCAGGGGCCGATTAGCCATGTCTGGTGGTCGCGGATCATTTCACGTAGCGGATGCTGGATGATTTCAGTCAGCGGCTGCGTGAAGATGTTCCCCAGGATGATAACTGGTTGGCCCACGCAGGGGATAACCTCACCGGAGATTGTGACGTGGAGGCCGGTTTCAGTCATGGTACAGTTGTGTCCGTAGGATGGCGGAGTATGCACCTTTGAGGCCAGGTGGGGGTAGTATTGTTCATCGTAAGCGCGGAGCTGTTCATAGAAAGCCAGGACTTCGGCCGGCGATACGTCCAGGCGGTGGCCGCGTTCGAAGATGGGGCCGGGCTTGGTGAGCTCGATGATCGGTTCGTACCCTTGGCTTCGGGCCCATTTGAAGACTTCGAAAGCCAGGCCGCTATCAATCAGGGGTTTGAGCACATTGAGCTGGACGCAAACCATGTTTTCTTTGGGCCAAAGACGGCCAATATTGGCCCAGGCCTTTTGCGACCGACGGAATGTCCCGGGCATTTGAGCCAAGTCATCAACGATTTTGCTATTTTCTGGAGTGTCCTGAATCGCCCAGCGATGCATGGAAATCCCGACTCCAGGCAAGGCGATAGACTGACAGTATTTTTCGCTAGCGAATTTGACGCCATTGGTCACGATGATGATGACCTTGAATTTGCCATCAGCGTATTCCAGCAGTGGCTTCAAGTCCGGGTGCATGGTTGGCTCACCACCGAGCAAGTACAGCTCGGTGAATTGCGCTTCGACCGCCTGGTCGATGATGTGTTTCACTTGGACTGTAGACATGATTCGGTGGTGACCGACACTTTTCTGGTAGAAACACTGGGCGCAGGCCAGGTTGCATCCATCCACGAGATCTAGCCCGATACCGATGTTCGGCCCAGAAGTTTTGTTTTCGCGGAAAGGCATTTCATCCTCCCCTTTTCCAGACTCTGAAGGCCTGACCGAGAGTGGTTTCGACCAGTCGATAATTGAAGTTGGTCGTTACGATGCTCGGTTGTCGGTCGAGACGAAAGTCTTCACGATGGTAGGCCCCGAGTACATCAGCCATGAAGAAGTCATGCGTCGCTTGGCGAGATCTGGAGTGATCCAAGCTTTTTATTACCTTACATTCCAGAACCAGCGGAGAATTCTCCAGACGCGGAGTGCTGATCTTGTCGGCGTCTTCCAGCGCCAATTCTAATACCGATGCTTTGTCGATCTGACGGCCAGATCGTGACCCGCAAAAGTCGAGAGCTTTCAGCATGTCCGGCGCGGGCAGGTTCAGAGTAAATTCGCCGGTGGTCGTGAGCAATCGGTGCGTATCTCTAGTGGGCCTTACCGCCAATCCAATCATGGCCGGCAGTTCACTGATCACGCTGACATAGCTGATGGTGGCAATGTTGACACCAGAGGCATGCTTTGGGTCTTTCGTTACCACGAGCATCGGACACAAGACCAGGGACTGCATGGTAATCTTGTTGGCCGTCATTTCTTTCTTGGGAGCCATAGTGTCCTCCTGATGTTAAAGTTGTAAAACAACGAACTAATAGCTTATGTTAGGCTTATTTAATATGCCTGTCAAATTGAATTTCTGACGTTTTGTTATCTAATATTAAAACAAAAAAACAGCCATAGCTGTGCAGTGAAAGTGTGAAAAATATTAAATTTGTGATTTTGCTCCCAGCGTTCCATTTATTAGCTGAATTTTCTTTTTTCTAGTCCAACCTTTTACTTGTTTTTCTCTTTGGCGGGCGGTAATTAGAGTCGGATGAATCTCAAAATAAACAAGTTTTACAGGTCTTCGTTTTTTCGTCCATTCAGCCGCTTCACCTGCATTATGCTCCTTTAGTCTTTTTTGTAGATTATTCGTTGAACCACAGTAAAAGCTACTATCAGAGCATGTTAGTAAATACATATAATAATTGCGACCATTATATGTTGGACAAGAGATTTCGATTATTGAGGGGAACATATAAAGTTATTGCCCTTCAACTACGTCCCCTCAGTATGATTCAGGGACTTCGTTCAGGACATTTGACTCCGATTGTGCTAATTGGTCGGGGTGACCCCGCTTAGCGGGGCGACCTCTTGGTCCCAAACCAAGCGCCTCCAGTGGAAACTGAGCATATAAAAAAACAGCTGAGGCTGTTTCAAAAGTATCTACTTGTATCTCTGAACTGGTCGGGGTGACCCCGCTTAGCGGGGC
>Ga0233425_10007323_pt1 | contig 15597 bp, 12 predicted proteins | sample Watercolumn_Towu_2_FD_181712 | JGI IMG/M metagenome (GOLD analysis project Ga0233425, IMG submission 181712) | Freshwater microbial communities from Lake Towuti, South Sulawesi, Indonesia - Watercolumn_Towuti2014_140_MG | ecosystem: Environmental > Aquatic > Freshwater > Lake | place...
CCCCCCTCTGCCCGCACGCGACCAGGAGCGCCCGCGGCCGGAGCATTGCCACGTAAGGTACCACGCGAGTGCCCGTGAAGAAAGCACCAAATCCACGACGGGGTTCGGCTGAGCTACATGCCCGCCACATCATCCGGAGCGCAAGCAGCCTGCCACGCCGTAGCCTTGGCGGAGGCGGGACGGGCCGCGCATAGCTACCTCGGCCGTGTCTTCACCGATCCGGACGACATGCCCCCCGCACCTCGGGTGTGAACCAGCGTGTGGCAGGAGTCCGCGTGGAGGGGAGCGGGGGGAACCGGCTCTGAGCCGCAGTCCCCCCGGCTGCCCCGGAAGCAGAGCGGCTCCTGCCTATCTGCCACGGCCCCGATCACACCCCCGCGCCTCAGGCTGCTTGACTGTTGGATGGTCGCGTGTACACTCCGCCCCTCGAAAGGCCCCTCGCCGTGTAGTGGGGCATCAGGGGGATGCATGAGCAACGACTCGTTGGCGCCCGTTCCGGAGTGCCTGGCGCACGCAGCGGCCCGGCCGCACTGGGAACGGATCGGGGCGGAGCGTCGGTTCGGTGTCTGCGTGCCCGTGTCCGCGCTGCGCTCGAACCGGGACTGCGGCATCGGCGACTTCGGTGACCTGCCCGCGCTCGTGGACTGGTGCGCACAGGTCGGCGCATCGGTCATCCAGATCCTGCCCGTCAACGACATGGGCGTGGACGGGACGATCCCCTACGCGGCCATCTCCGCATTCGCGCTGGACCCCCTGTACATCGCACTGGACAAGGTCGACGAGATCCGTGCGGACAAGGGCCTCATGTCCCGGCTCGGCAAGTTGAGAAAGCACCTCAACGCCCTGGCCCGGGTCGACTACGCCCAGGTCCGAAGGGAGAAGGAAGCGCTGCTGCGGCAAGCCCTCGAACGCCACGGCTCTCAGGAGCTGGACTCCCGGCTGGCCGCTTTCCAGTCCGTGAATCCCTGGCTGCACGACTACCTGCTCTACCGCTGCCTCAAGGAGCGCCACGAGTCCCGGTCGTTCGAGGAGTGGACCCATCTCTACCCGACCGAGTCCCGCCTGGACCGCGCACGACAGGAGCTGGCTTCCCGGATCCGGTTCCACCTGTACGAGCAGTGGCTGCTCCTTCGCCAGCTGCGCTCCGCAAGGGAATACGCCAACAGCCGCGGGGTGCTGCTCAAGGGAGACATCCCGATCCTGGTCGCCCGGGACAGCGCGGACGTCTGGCGCAACCAGCGCCTGTTCCGCATGGACACCGCGGCCGGCGCTCCGCCGGACATGTACACGCAGGAGGGCCAGAACTGGGGCTTTCCGACCTACAACTGGGACGTGCTGGCCTCCGAGGACTACTCCTGGTGGCGCAGCCGCCTGCGCCACGCCGCGCAGTTCTTCGACCTCTACCGCATCGACCACGTGGTGGGGTTCTTCCGCATCTGGACCATCCCGTACGGCCGGCAAGGCGGAAAGGACGGCGTCTTCGTCCCCGGGGACACCGCGGTCTGGGGCGAGCACGGAGCCCGCCTCCTCACCATGATGCTCGACTCCTGCAACATGCTGCCCCTGGCCGAGGACCTCGGCACCATCCCGCACGTCTGCAGAAGCACGCTCAGGAACCTCGGCATCTGCGGCCTCAAGGTGCAGCGCTGGGAGAAGTGGTGGGAGTCAAACCGCCGCTTCATCGATGCTGAAGACTACCCGGTCCTGTCGGTCGCCACGCTGTCGACGCATGACTCGGATACGCTGGCAGGCTGGTGGCGCGATACCCCCGGGGAGCGCCAGGAGCTCTTCGAGTTCCTCGGCCACAACGGGCCCGCTCCCGAGACCCTCGACGCCTCCACCGAGGAGGAGCTCATCCGCTTCCTGGCGTCCTGCCCGTCGCTCTTCCTGATCCTGATGCTCCAGGACGTGCTCCATCCCGTGGGGCTGCTTCCCGGCAACCCCGACGACCACCGCATCAACATCCCCGGGACCTTGCTCCACGCCAATTGGACCTGGCGCTGCCCGGCCACCCTCGAAGCGCTGCTTGCCGACGGCGCGGCGTGCAACGCCATCCGCGGGTTCTCGGCTCGCTGAGCAGCGCTTCTGCCCGCGGGCGGGCTTGCGCACCGGCCCGCCCCGCTCTCGTCCGTATCTCTGCCAGGGGTGAGGGCGTGGGCTAATGCCTCGTCCACCGGATCGGCTCGCCCGGCGCGGCCAGGTCCCAACCTCCCGCGGCCACCGGACCAAAGCTCACCGCAGCCAGCATCCGGCTGTATTCCCGAGCCAGGTTGGTGAGGCCCGCAGCCTGCAGCATTACGCGGCGCCGGTCCAGGCACTCGGCCACGAATCGCGCGTCCCCCAGCACCTGCCAGCCGTCGCCCAGGAAGAGCGCAAGGTCGTACTCGGTCCGCAGCCGCTCCCGGGCCAGCGTGTGGTACGCTTCCACGATGAGCGGGAACGCATCCCGCGCGGCCTGCGCGAAGTGCGCGGGCACGCGGTCCGGGTGGATCTCCAGCGCAAGCTGCCTGTAGCGTTCGCGGACAGCGTCCCGGCTCGCGTCCACGGCAAGGCCGAGCAGCTCGTAGTGGCACGCGCGCACCTGGGCCAGGCCGAACAGCCGCTCCAGGCCGGTCTGTGCCGGTCGCGGCTGCGCGGCCGACACCTCCTGCTTCCGGGGCATCGTGTTGACGTACTCGAGGAAGTCGAAGGAGAGCAGAAACGTCAGGGACCGCAGCTGCGACGGGGCTTCCATCAGCCGGTCCAGCCGCTCCTCGGCCTGCAGCGCGGCCAGCAGGGTGGGGGAGAGATGCCGCCGCACCTGGGGCGGGATCCGCTTCTCGGGCGACAGGCGGGCGTGCGTGGCCGGAACGCGAGCGGCCGCAAACGGGAAGAACGTCTCCAGCGGCCCCGTGCACGCAGCCATGGCAGCCACCTCCAGAGGGTTCACCAGGGGGCTGGCCAGCGGCACGTCCGCAAAGCGGGACATCCCGTCCTCGAACCGGTAGGACAGCCCGGACCGCGCAGAGCACGACACGAGCCGCTTGTTCACCTGCGCCAGCAGCGCGGCCTGCAGCTCGTCCGTGGAGACCACCGATTCCCGCAGCAGTATCTGGCCCGAAAGCTGCCGCAAGCCGTCCGTGCCGGAGGCCTGCCGGCGCAGCACGGAAGAAACCAGCTTCTGCTTGGATTCCCCCAGCATCTCGCCCAGCGGTGCGATGCCGTCCCGGCTCCGGCTGAAGCACGGATACCCGCGCTTGAGCCAGAACGTGAACACCGCGTCGCTGCCTTCACGGTCGTACACCGAGAGCACGCCGGTCCGCTTCCCGGTGTACAGCGAGCCCAGCACAGCACAGAATGGAACGTCTCTTGCCGTGGCGTCCCGCTCGTCGAACATTCCCATGTCGCGCCCCCTGCACGTACACCCGCATTATTCCCTGCCCGTCCCCGCGGTCAAAAAAGCGCGCGGTTCGCATCGTGCCCCGATGGAAGGAGCGCACCGCTGCCTTCTTTTTTGACCGGGGATCTTCACCGCCCTAGAATAGGCCCGCAGGTTCTATCGGGGGCGCCACCCATGGGTTCGATGGTCGTCTTCTCAAACGTGTCCAAGCGCTACGTCGGTGGCATCGTGGCGCTCGACAGCCTCTCCTTCAGCCTGGAGGAGGGAGAGTTCCTGTTCCTCACCGGACCCTCCGGGGCAGGCAAGACGACCGTGCTGCGCCTCATGCTGGCAGAGGAGCGTCCCACCTCGGGCCAGATCATCGTGGCCCGACGCAACCTCGGGGCGCTGCGCGAGTCCGCGATCCCGTTCCTCCGCCGCAACATGGGCGTCATCTTCCAGGACTTCCGCCTCATCGAAAGCCGCACCGCGTTCGAGAACATCGCAGTCACCCTGGAGGTGCTTGCCCTGCCCCAGAGGGAGATCCGTACGCGGGTCGGCCAGGTCATGGAGGTGCTGGGGATCTCGCGGCTTGCCGACCATCGGCCGCCGATGCTTTCGGGCGGCGAGCAGCAGCGGGTCGCAATCGCCCGCGCCATCGTCAACGACCCACCCCTCATCATCGCGGACGAGCCCACGGGAAACCTCGACCCCCTGCTGGCCGTGGAGGTGATGAACCTGCTCATGGACTGCCACCGGCGGGGCACCACCCTGCTGGTCGCGACCCACGACCTGGCTCTCATGAACCGCTACCGCGCCCGCTGCCTCGGCCTCGAGCGCGGGGTGCTCGTGGAGGAAACCATTACAGGGGGCGACGGTGAAGTCGCTTAGAGCAACCAGCTACTTCGCCCGCGAGGCCCTGGCCAACCTCGGCCGGCATCCCCTGTACTCCGGCGTCGGCATCATGACGCTGGCCGTTTCCCTCATCATGGTCGGCTTCCTCGGACTGTTCGTCTGGAAGGCCCACGGCCTCGTGGACCGCATGGCGGGCGGCCTCACCCTGACCGTCTACCTCGAGCCCGGCGTCGACGCTTCCGCCGCGGACGAGCTTTCCACCGTGATCTCCTCGCAGTGGGAGGAGGTCGAGTCCGTCTCCTTCATGACCGAAGAGCAGGACCGCGAGCGCAACATCAAGCTCCTGCCCGCGGTGCTCATGGACGAGCTTACCCCCGAAATGGTCCCGGGGCAGCCCACCCTGGAAATCGAGCTCAAGGTCGAGAAGCTCACCGAAGCGCGCGTGGACGCGCTGGTCAAGTGGTTCACCTCGCTGGAGAACGTGCGCGGGGTCGACCAGGTCCTGTTCGGCGCGGAGAAGATCGCCGCGGCGTTCTCCCTGCTCCAGGGAGCGCGCAAGCTGCTGGCGTTCATCTCCGTGGTGCTCGTGCTGGCCGCGCTCTTCTTCGTCATGACCACGACGCGGCTCATCGTCGAAGGCCGGCGCAAGGAGATCGAGGTGCTCCTGCTGGTGGGCGCTACCCCCGGGTTCATCCGCATCCCCCACTACCTGGAAGGCGCGCTCCAGGGCCTGCTGTCCGGCGCCCTCGCCTACTTCTGCGTCTGGCTCCTCCAGCGCAACCTGCTGTCCACGCTTCGGTCCGACGTGCTCCTGCAGGTGCCCGTGGACCTGCTTCCCTTCGGCGTGGTGGTGTGGTTCCTGCTGGGCGGCCTGGCGCTGGGCCTTGCCGGAAGCGCGATAGGGCTGGCCCGCTACTTGCGGATGACGCGATGAGCAGCGTGCGCAACGCGGCAGCGCTGACAGCAGCGGTCACCGCGTTACTCACCGTGGCCGCGATGGCCGCGGATATCATCCCCGCAGACCCCAAGAGCCGCATGCTCATGGAGGTGGTCTCCACCCTCGAGCGCGACCTCGAGCACCTCGGCAAGAAGCGCCGCGTGCTGGCAAAGAGCAAGGACGCACTGGAGACCGAGGTCGCGATCAACCAGGAGAGCCTGCTCGCGGTGGACAGCGAGCTGGACTCCTCCCTCGCCAAGCTCCAGCGCCTCACCCGCAGCATCGTCCGCATGCGCGAGCCCGACGACCTCCTCCTCCTCTTCTCGTCCATGCGCTACCACGACCTCCAGGTGTACCGCAGGGTCGTGTCCAAGATGGCCTTGAGCGTGTCGCAGCAGCTCGCGGTCCTGGCCACCTCCCGCAAGACGCTGGCTCGCAGGCAGGAGTCGCTGCTCAAGGAGCAGAAGATCCTTTCCGAGCAGAGGGAAGCCATGGCCGCGGAAGTCGCGGACGTCGAAAAGACGCTGGACCGAAAGCGCAAGGAGCTGCACGAGCGGCTGGACCGCATCGCCGCGGTGGAAAGCCTGTTCATGCCCACCAGCGCGTCGCCGCCTGAGGTCGCGGGCGCCACGCCCGTGCCCCCGGCCACCGTGCCGCTGGTGAACCTCGGCGACTTCAAGAACAAGAAGGAGCTCCAGATCCCCATCAGCCCGGGCCGCGTGATCAAGGCCTTTGACCGCACGCCCCAGCCGCCCATGGGCACCGAGAAGATGGCGCGCGGCTGGATTCTCGTGCCGTTCTTCAAGGGCAAGAAGAAGGAAGCCAAGGAGACCGGCTTCGTGCGGGCCCCCGCACCCGGGATCGTCGCGTTCGTCGGCGACGTGCCGGGCTTCGGCTACACGCTCATCATCGACCACGGGTTCGGCTACTTCACGGTCTACTCGAACCTCCAGAAGATCGTCCCCCTCAAGGGCGAGTCGGTCAAGGACGACCAGCTCATCGCCACGGTCCACAGCACCAGCCCGGCGGCCGAGCCGCCCTACCTCTACTTCGAGATGCGTGAGAACCGCGCCGCGGTCGACCCGAGACCCTGGTTCAAGCTCCGCGCGGTCGAGCCCGGAGAGGGACCGCAGCAGTAGGCGCGGGGCGGAAGGTCCCCTACTTGGCTCCGGGCCAGAGCTTGCGCGAAATCGCGTTGTCCTGGCCCAGCGCCCAGAGCGTGCGGCCTGCCGCATACACCAGCGGGTCCAGGCCCGGCCGCGACGTGACCAGCCGCATCGCCGCGCACTTCTGCTTGCCCCACTTGCCCACGATGCACGCCTCGTCGCACCGCCGGCGCAGCAGCTCCTCCTCGCTCACGTCCGGACGGGCAAAGCCCAGGCGCAGCTGCCCGCTTCGGTGCATGGCCATGAAGTCCGAAAAGGTCTCCACCTTGCGGATGATGCCGTACCGCTCGGGTCGCAGCCACAGCGGGGCCATGGGCTCCAGCTCGCACGGGTGGTGCTGCACCCGCTCCACCGCAGGATGGCGGTGCAGCCGGTCCATGAACTTCGAAACCTGCCCGCGGTCCACACCCCGTGGCGGCAGGCCGTACAGGAAATGCACGCCGGCCAGCACCGAGCGCGCGGCAAGCCGGTCCAGCGTGGCAAACAGGTCGTCGTTGGTGAACTGGTATCCCTTGTAGAACTCCCGCTGCTCCTCCAGCGGGAAGTCGGGCGAGAACTCGATAGCGGACCCCGGCGCGGTGCTCGCCGCGAACTCGTCGACGAACTCCGCGGACGGGAGGGTCCAGGACTCCATGGTCAGCCGCGGCTTGAGCCCCTTCTTGCGGCAGATCCCGAGCATCCCCCGGATGACGGCCTCGACGCCCGGCCCGTTGAAGTCCGTGGCTACCGAAGAGAAGCCCGCGGCCAGCACCTGCTCCACCACGGCCGCGGCCGCGTCGGGCGACATGTGGGAGATGCAGCGCCGGCCCAGCAGGCCCGTGGTCGCATCCACCCCGCCGCCGCACCACGCACAGTGGTTCATGCAGCCGCGGCCCAGCGGAAGCAGGAACGACGCGGACCGCTTCAGCTCGAACAGAAGCCGGTTCAGATGCCGCCGCTGCGGAGGGAACATGTACGGGAACAGGTGCTTGTAGTCCTCCGCACGGCCCAGCAGGTCGAACCGCGCAAACTCGAACGCGGACAGGTCGTCGTCGGACGCGTGCCACGTGACTCCGTTGTCCTGGATACCCGCGGCGCCGCGCCACACGAGGTTGGGAACGTCGGCCAGAGGCCGGCTTCCCCCCACGGCTTCCATGAGCCTCACCATGGGAAGCTCGCCCTCGCCCCGCACCACGCCGTCCACCGCAGCATGGGTCTCGAGGATCTCGTGTGCGAAAGACCCCGCGGTGAATCCCCCCAGCACGACGTACGCGGAAGGCCACCCGGCTTTGACCGCCTCTGCCGCGGCAATGGTATCCACGCTCTGGTGGTGCCAGTTCAGCGAAAGCCCCACGACCCGGGGTTTCAGCCGCGCCACCTCCGCGGCCAGGTCGTACGCCTCGTCCGCCAGCCGCTCCATGCCCACGTGCACGATGCGCACGTCGTGTCCGCGGCGCCTCAGCTCCGCCGCGATGGAGAACAGTCCGCTGGCCATTATGTTGATGAAGGTGGCGCTGCCGAACGGCCCATACGTGTGGTTGAACTTCGGGACGTGCAACAGCAGGCAGTCCATGTTTCCGCACACCCTCCCCCTGTCTGTAGTACCACAACCGGCCCCGTACTTGAAGCAAACGGGCCGATTCGCGGCTTGTCGCCGCCTCACGGAAGGAGCGCGGGCCGTCAGAGCCACCCCACGCCTGCGGCTTCGGATGTGGCACGGCACGGGAGTGGAACGAGAGCGGAGGAGCCTCGACCGTCAGCGCGTCGCCTCACCTTCCGCGTTTGAGCCGGTCCAGGAGCTCGCAGGCTCGGCGAAGTCCGGCGCAGAGCTCGGCGATGCCCTTGTCCTCTTGTGCGAGCTTCTCGATGTCCATCTTCCGAGCGATGTCGCTCCCGTACTCCGCGCCGTGAAAGATCGGCGTTGCGCCCGCCGCTTCAACGGCTGCAGCCAGGAACTCCTTGTATCGATCTCGGTCGCATTTGTGATCCGGTGCTGAGCAGCCCTTACCGAGGACGCTCTTGAACGCGGCGGAATCGAGCAGCAACCACCGTTCGCAGTGGGGGTCGGCTACAGCGATGATGACCGCGTCGAGAGGCAAGCGCGTCGACTTGCGCGTTGAGGCCGTCACTTCCTCCCGGCGGGAAACGAACCCGCGGCAGTTCCCGTCAACCGCAACAACCAGGATGTCCGGTGCATCGCGTCGACCAGCCTCGATCTCGGCCAGGTACTGTTCGAGCTCCGCGAGCAGCCGGCCGACGCCCCCCCGCACGCTGACCGGGACCACCTCGCACTGCCGTTCAAGCTCAGCAAGGATTCGGGTCACCAACTCCGCAACGACGGCCTCGTGCAGTTGGTCTTCCGCAAACAGGTCCACCCTAGTCATTGAGGTCCCCACGCAGGACCCGCTCCGACGGCTGAAGGCCTTCCGAGTCCAGGGCCTCGTTGATGGCCTGCTGTCTGAACAACCCGCTCATCAGCCGGGCACGGTACGGCTCTACGACAGTGCATCCATCTCTCTTCGTGCAAACGAACAGCTCGTCCTCCTTGAACATGTCGATGAAGACGGGCGAATGCGTGGTGACGATCAACTGGGTCCCGCGCGACAGTGTCCGAAGGAAATCCGCGATCAGCCGAATCCGCCTGGGATGGATGCCGTTTTCCGGCTCTTCAAACCCTATCAGGCCAGGAACAGGATGCATCGCGGTCAGAGAAAGAAGCCCCAGAGTTCGCAAGGTACCTTCGGATGCAACGCTCGCGGGTACTTCCATGTTTCCTTCCCGCACGAGCATCTCCACCTCGCCGTACTCGTTGACACGCGTGACTATGCCCGTTGCCGACGGGACGATCTTGCCCAGGGCAAGCTCCAGGGCCTTGAACTGGCGCCTGCCCGCCTCATCCGCCTGAATGGTGTTCAAGAACGCGGGGAGCTCCTCACCCATGAGGCCAACGTGCCGGACCTCACGCACCGGACCGGGCGAACGCATCTTCTCTCTCGGCTCGAAGTACAGGAACAGCCAGTTCTCAAGCTCCCGGCGCAGCGCGACCAGGTAGGGGTAGTGGGGGGCGTAGTGAGACATCGACACGACCGTCCGGTCGAGCCCCCGTTCAAAGAACATCGGGTGGCCTGCACCGCCTTGCCGCCGAACGTGAATCCGCTTGCCATCCACCTGCACGTAGGGGAGCTTGGAATAGGGCTGGCCGTCCTGGCGAAGCAGCGCCAGGAGCTCGTCGCTCACTCTTAGCAGGCCGGAAGAGGGCTTGACTTCGACGTCGACCTTGTATGTCACGTGCCGATGTGGAAGGAGGGATCTTGATGTCGAGCGTTCCCCCTTGATTTCGCGGATCTCGGATTCGACCTGGGCAACGACCTGGTCGGACAGCTCCAAGTCGACCTGGATGGAGAAATGGACGTGCTCTCGTTCAAGGACGTCCTTGATGCCCCTGAGGCCGAAGCTGACGCTCTCTAGAGGTGAGCCTCGATACGGAGGGGAGAATGCGTCCTTCAGCGTTGGACGCGTGGCCATTCTCGCTACCAACTGGAGAGCGTCCAGCACGTTGCTCTTGCCCGCGGCGTTCGGACCAAACAGAACGGTCAGGCCTTTGAGTGAGACATCGACCTCCTTGAGAGACTTGAACCCTGATACCCTGAGTCGCCGAAGCATGGCTTTGCTCCATCAGCGCCGAAAAGCCGTCCGCTACGAATCGTGATCTTCTGCACCGGGGTTGTCAAGCCCGGTTGTCTCAGCCTCAACGCGAAGCAGGCTGAGACGGGCACGGCCGGACAACCGGGCGGTTCGGCCGTCCTCATGCTCCACCCGCTGGAACGTTGCGGTCGGGGCTCCCGGACGCGGCGGGATGCTACTTCACGTCCCCTGCGGCAAACGGCACTCCCAGCGCGGCCGGCGCACGGCTGTGCCGCTTGGCCAGCGCCGCGGCCACCAGCACCAGCACCGCGGCAAGGTACGGGAGCATGTTGAGGAAGTAGGCCGTGTTGGGGTCCTGGAACAGCGGGATCCCAAGCCCCTGCAGGTCCAGCGCCAGCCGCTGGATGGTACCCAGCAGCAGCGCCCCGGCCGCGGCAGGAACCGGCCGCCAGCCCCCGACCACCACCAGCCCGATGGCCATCCACCCCTGCCCCGCGGTGAGCCCGTCCACCCAGCCCGGCGTCACCGCGAGGGACAGCGTCGCACCGGCAACCCCCGCGAGTGCACCGCCAGCGGTCACGCACGCATAGCGCAGCCGCATCACGTCGATGCCCATGGCAGACGCCGCGTTGGGGTTCTCCCCCGACGCGGTGATGGACAAGCCCCACGACGTGCGCGTCAGGAACAGGTGCAGCAACGGCACCGCGAGGAACGCCGCGTACACCAGCCACACGTGCCCGAACAGCACGTGGCCGGCAAACGGGACCTCTCCCAGCAACGGAATCCGCGCAGCGTCGAAGTGGGGCACCGCCTGCCGCAACGCCACCAGCCCCGCTCCGCCGACCGACGCGATGCCGCTGCCCACGAACACCATGGCAAGCCCGGTCACCACCTGGTCGCAGCGCAGCGACACCGTGAGCCACGCATGCGCCAGCCCGAACACCGCCCCGACGCAAGCGGCCACGCACAGGCCCAGCATCGGCGAACCCGTGGCGTGCGCGGTGCCCGCACCCGCCATGGCGCTGGCCAGCATCACCCCTTCAAGCCCCAGGTTCATCACCCCCGATCGCTCCGCCAGCGTCTCGCCCAGCACCGCGATGAGCAGCGGCGTGCCCCGTGCGATCCCCGCTGCCAGCAGGCTCTCGATGAATCCCATGGCCGCTCACCGCCCTTCCGCAGCGGCCGGGCCGCTGCCCGCCGCGTCGCGCTGCACCGCGGCCGTCCGACGCACGGAATACCGGGCGAAGAAGTCCGCGGCGACCACGCAGAGCAACACCACGCCCTGGAGCATCATGGCAATGCCCGAAGGCTGGATCTGCTTGGCCCCTACCAGCAGGGCGGACAACAGCAGCGACACGGCCACGATGGCCGCGGGATTCAGCCGGGCGAGCCACGCCACCAGGATCGCGGTGAAGCCGTAGCCCGGAGAGAAGCTCTCCTGAAGCCGGTGCACCACGCCCGCGGTTTCGCAGGCCCCGCCCAGGCCCGCCAGCGCTCCGGAAAGCGCCATGACCAGCACCGCGTTTCGAGCCACGGGCATACCCGCATGGTGCGCGACCTTCGGGCTCACCCCGCTGATGCGCACCTCGAACCCGAACCGCGTCCGGTACATCAGCACCCACAGTGCGGCGGCCGCGACCAGCGCGATGACGAAACCCACGTGCAGCGTCAGCCCCGCAAAGGCTGGCACGCTCCCCGCCGCGTCCGAAAGCCGGGGAAGCCACGCACTTGCCGGATACACCGGAGTCATCTGGAACCCGCGGTCGCTCCAGAGCGAGTAGATGAAGTAGTTGTTCCAATGCACCGCAACGTACGTGAGCATCAGCGTCGTGAGCACCTCGCTCACCGACAGCCGGGCCTTCAAATACCCGGGCACCGCCCCCCACGCGGCGCCGGCCGCCGCGCCCGCAACCGCCATGGCCGTCAGCATCACAACGCCCGGAATGTCCGGCGGCAGCAGGAACGACGCGACCCCGGTAGCTGCCCACGCACCAAGGAAGAGCTGCCCTTCGGCCCCGACGTTCCAGAGGCCCGCACGGAACGCGACCGCACACCCCAGCGCACACAGGATGAGCGGCGTTGCCTTGGTCATCGTGTCCGACCAGGCATACAGCCCTCCCGTAAGCCCCGCCTTGAGGATGGTGGCATAGGCCGCGGCGCTCGATACGCCGAACACCTCGAGCAGCAGCGCTCCCAGCACGAGCCCGACGGCCAGTCCTGCCACGGGGGTCGCGACCCGGAGGCGAAGCGGCAGCTCCACGCGAGGCTCCACGTGCCACCCGCGCCTCATGCTTCCACCCCCGCCATGAGCGCGCCGATGGCCGCGCGGTCGATGCCCTTGCCGCTTCCGCCGTGGAGCAGCCGGCCCCGGTACATCACCTCCACCACGTCGGACAGCTCCAGCACCTCGTCGAGATCGCTGCTGAGCAGCAGCACCGCGGCCCCCGCGGCTGCCATGCGCTTGAGCTCGTCCCGCAGGAACCGCGTCGCGGCCAGGTCGAGGCCCTGCGTCGGCTGGTGCACCACCAGCACCCGGGGGCCGGAAGCCAGCTCCCGCCCCAGCAGCAGCTTCTGCAGATTCCCCCCGGACAGCGCGGCCGTGAGCGCGGTCGGGGACGGAGCCACGACGTCGTAGTCCCGCATCAGCTTCTCCGCATGCGCGGCAAGCTTCCCCCGGTCGAGGAAGCCGAGCCTGCCGGACACGAGCGACGGGTAGTCCTTGAGCGCGGCGGTCTCGGTGAGCGTCAAGCACCGGCTGGACCCCTCGTGATAGCGGTCCTCGCACAGGTAGCGCAGCCCCGCGTCGCCAAAGGCCCGTGGTCCGAGCCCCGTCAGGTCCCTGCCGCACACCCGCACCGATCCGCGGGTCGCGGCAAGCATGCCCGCACACACCGCTGCCAGCTCCCTCTGGCCGTTCCCGGACACCCCGGCAATGCCCGTGATCTGCCCGCCGCTTACCGTCAGCGACACGTCGTCCAGCAGCATCACGCGGCCTTGGGCTGCACGCACACCGGGGGCTGTGCCCCCATGTTCCAGCGTCACGTGATCGAGCACCAGCGTGTTGCGGCCAGCATCCGCAGCACCGCCCGTCCGCCCGCTGTGCGCCGTAGCACCGTCAGTTTCCCGCAGCGATGCCGTAGCTCCGGCATCCGCAGCGCTGCGCACATGCCGGCCGGCCGCCGCGGCGCTGCCCTCACTCCGTACCGGTGCCGCAGGCCCGCTCGAAGTCTGGCTCTGGCCGGCCGCGTCCGCCAGCCCCACCATCATCGCGGCCACCTGCTTGGCAGAAGCCCCGCGTCCCCCCACGCTTTCCGCCACCGTGCGGCCCTTGTGCATCACCGTGATGCGGTCCGACACCGCCAGGATCTCGGGCAGCTTGTGGCTTACGAACAGGATGGAAACGCCGGACGCGGCCAGCCGGCGCATGGTGTCCATGAGCGTCTCCGCCTCGGACGGCGTGAGCACCGCGGTGGGCTCGTCCAGCACCAGCACCTTCACGTCACGGGACAGCGCGCGCAGGAGCGCGACCTTCTGCTTGTCGCCAGCAGAAAGGGTGCGCACCTCCGCATCCAGGTCCACTGCAAGCCCGACGCGCCCGGCAATGGAACGGACCTCGCGTGCGAGCGTGTTGCGGTTCAGCACCCCGCGGGCCTTGCTCCATCCCAGCAGGATGTTGTCCAGCACCGTCTGTGGCTCCACCAGCAGGAAGTTCTGGAATACCATGGCCACGCCGGACTGCTGGGCCTCCGCTGCCGATGCGAACGCCCTCTCCCTGCCGTTGAGCCGCAGGATGCCGGACTCGGGCCGCAGCAAGCCCGCTGCCACGTGCATCAGCGTGCTCTTGCCCGCACCGTTTTCACCGACCAGCGAATGGATCTCCCCGTGCGCGAGGCTCAGCCCCGCATGGTCGCACGCGACCACACGCCCGAAGCGCACCACGATGCCGGAAAGCTCCAGCGCCAGTCTGGGACCGGGCTCCATCTGCCCCTACTGGCCCCCGGACGGGATCACTCCGTCGACGTTGGCCGCAAGCCAGCTCATGCACACCGTGCAGTCGGGCCGGCCAGGAACGCCCTTCAGCCCCTCGAGGTCCTCCTGCGTCATCGTCTGGCCCGCGCTCAGCACCTCGTTGCCCTTGTTGTTCGTGATGGGCCCGGTGAAGATGCTGAAGCGGTTGAACTCACCCTTGCGCATCTTCTCGCGCAGCTCGATGACCCGGGGAACGATCTCCTCCGGAACGCCCGGGGCCACCCTCTCGCCCGGCTCGAATCCGAGCAGCCCCACGAGCTGCGAGTCCGCGTCCGGGTACAGGTCGGCGGGCTTGAACGTGCCGGCCTTGACCTGCTCCGCGACCTGCTGGTACGTCGGTCCCCAGTTCCAGTAGGTCGTGGTGAGGCAGCGCTCGGCCGCGGCGTCACAGGCATTTCGCGAGTCGTACCCGATCCCCCACTTGCCGGCCTCGCCCGCGGCCGCCACGGGGCCGGGGGTGTCTGCGCCCGTGATGATCACGTCCGCGCCCGCCTGCAGCAGCGACAAAGCGGCCTCCTTCTCCTTGACCGGGTCGAACCAGGAGTTGATCCATCTCAAGCTGATGCGGCAGTCCGGGCACGTCACCTGGACGCCGAGGGCAAACGCGTTGAGCAGCCGGATCACCTCGGGAATGGGGAACGGCTCCACCGCGCCGATCCTCTTCGATCCGTCCTTGGCCGCACGGGCGCCTGCAATGACCCCCGCGAGGTACCGCATCGACTCCATCGCGCCCATCAGGTTGGCCATGTTCGTCTCGTTCTTCCGGAACCCGGACACGTGCACGAACTTCACCGCGGGAAACTCCGATGCGACGGCCGCGGTCGCGTCCATGAAGCCGAACGACGTGGTCACGATGAGGTTGTTCCCGTCCCGCGCCAGCGTCCGGATGACCTGCTCCGCTTCCGCGCCCTCGGCCACCTTCTCGAAGAACGACGTCTTGACCCCCGGCACGGCCTTCTCGAGAAACCTGCGCCCCTCGTCGTGGGCCCACGTCCAGCCGCCGTCCCCCACCGGCCCCACGTACACGAACGCCACCTTCAGATCCCCTGCGGGCGCCGCTTCCTGCTTCGAGCAGCCGGCGGCCGGGACCGTGAGCACCAACCCCAGCAGCGCCAGCCATCCACGCGTCGTTCCCATGCGTCACCTCGTGCGATACGCAACACTACCACAGCGCACTCAAAACTCAATCCCGCGATTGACTTTGCGCCGCGTCCGGGTATATCCGATGCGCGGGCAGGAGGCGCTATGGCCGTGGCAGCCTACATCGGGCTCGGTTCCAACCTCGGTGACTCGAGGGCCGTGCTGGAGCGCGCGCTCGACGCACTGGCAGCACTGCCTGGAACGCGGGTGACTGCCGCATCGTCGCTCTATGCCACGGCCCCGGTGGGCGTCACCCAGCAGCCCGAGTTCCTCAACAGGGTCGCCGCGCTGGAGACCTCGCTTCCGCCCGCGGACCTCATGGCCCGCCTCCTCGAGATCGAAGCAAGGGAGGGCCGGGTGCGCTCCACGCGCTGGGGACCCCGCACCATCGACCTGGACATCCTGCTCTACGGCGACCTGGCCATCTCCGGCGCGTCGCTGACCGTGCCGCACCCGGAGATGACCCGCCGCGGGTTCGTCCTGGCCCC
>Ga0233425_10007324_pt1 | contig 15597 bp, 12 predicted proteins | sample Watercolumn_Towu_2_FD_181712 | JGI IMG/M metagenome (GOLD analysis project Ga0233425, IMG submission 181712) | Freshwater microbial communities from Lake Towuti, South Sulawesi, Indonesia - Watercolumn_Towuti2014_140_MG | ecosystem: Environmental > Aquatic > Freshwater > Lake | place...
CCTACGGGGCGGGCGTGGCAGGTGTCGGCGTGGCAGGTGTCGGCGTGGCAGGTGTCGGCGCCGGTGGCGCGCCGGGGGGCGGGGGCGGCGGCTTCGGGGCGGGCGTGACGGCGCCGGGCCCGATTTCGATTCCGGCCTGGTTCTTCCAGTTCTTCATCTCCAGCGCATACCGGCCGCCTGGGAAGGCGTCGAGATAGGCGTTGCAGTCGTCAATCGCGTCCTTCCACTGCTTGGTCTCGAGGCTCAGCGGCACGCTCTCGTGGTAGGCGTCCTCGATGAGCGGGCCGAGCGCGGCGTTGGACGGGTCGGCGCCGAGCAGCAGCATGTGGTAGCTGTTGACGGCCTGCCCGAACATGTCGCGGGCCTTCGCGGGCGTGCCGAACTTCTCCTCGGCGCGCGCCTTGCGCACGAGCAGGCGGCCGACCTCCAGGTCGGTGCCGAGGCGCTCGATCAGGTTGGTGCGGTAGGTCTTGATGGTGCGCATGGCCGTGACCGCGGTGTTGAACAGGACCAGGCGCTTCTCGGCGCTCGGCTCGCGCATGCCCATCTCGCTGGCGGCGCGGCTCAGCAGCAGGTTGGCGTCCAGCAGCCGGCGCGTGCCCTTGAGGGCGTTGGTGAGCGCGGTGAGCGCCGGGACGGCGGCGGCGTACTGCTCCTGCGCGATCTGGACCTGGGCCTTGTCGAGTTGGGCCGTGGTGCGGACGGCGGGATCCTTGGAGCGCGCGGCCACGCGGTCGAACGCCTCGGACGCGAGATCGTACTGCTTGGCCTTGAGCAGCTCCTCGCCGGCCATCAGGACCTGGGCGTCGCTGTAGGTGCCCTCCTCCGTGAACATCTTCTTGAAGGCGTCCACGCCCTGCGCGCGCAGGCCCATGTCGAGAAAGCGGCGGCCCATCTCGAAGAGCACGTTCTTGGCCTCGGGCGAGTCGGGGTGCTCCTTGCGCAGCCGTTCGAAGACGTCGCTGGCCCCGGAGGAGTCGCCGCCGACGCTGCGGATCATGCCGGCCTGCATCAGCGCGCCGGGGGCGTACCTGGACTTCGGGAAGCGCCGGGCCAGGTCGAGATAGCCCTCCACGGCCAGCCGGCGCAGATCGGGCACCTTCTCGGCCGGCAGCTTGATGAGCTGCAGGCAGTAGGCGCGGTTGAAGATCGCCGATTCCAGCAGGGGGGCGTTGCGGTCGCGGTCCTCGGCCGTGCGGGCGAACGGACTGTTGGTGTCGCTCAGCGCCTTGACGATCTGGTCGAAGACCTGCGCGGCCTGGGCCAGGTCGCGGGCGACGCCGGCGGGGTCGTTGGTCTCGCCGCCGCTTTGCTGGAGGCTCTGGGCCATGTTCTTGTGGGCCGCGGCCAGGCGGAAGCGGGCGGCAAGCAGCGCCGGGCCGGGCCGGCCGCGCGCCTCGGTGTCGCGGACGAACTGCTCGAGCACGGCGATGGCGTTGGTGAAGCTCTCGCTCTTTTCGTGGATCTCGGCGATGCGGTTGAGCGCGTCGAAGTACAGCGGCGAGTTGGAATAGGCCTGGGCGACCTGCCGGAAGTGGCCCAGGGCGGTGCCGTAGTCCTGCTGCTGGAAGGCCTGCTCGCCGAAGCGCACGAGCGTGGACGGCACGAGGCTGTGGTCGCGGAAGTTGCGCAGGTAGAGGTCGTACATCTGCTTGCGCTTGAGGTCCATCTTGCGCTCGCCGTAGTACTCGGCCAGGCGCAGCATCTCGTTGCCGGCGGACTCCTGCAGCTCGCGGCTGGCGCCGAAGCGCTCCGCCAGATGGCCGGCGCCCATGTCGGCGTAGAGGGCGGACATCTCGGCGCCCATGTCGCCGGAGCGCTCGATGTAGCAGCGGACGAGGTCGCCGATGGCCCCGATCGTCTCGGGCACGTCGGGATAGCGGTTGACCGCGGTCAGCAGGGCCTCGATGGCCTCCTCGAAGTGGTTCTGGTTGAAGAGCACGCGCGCCTCGGCGAACTGGCGGCCGCGCATCCGCTCCCAGTGCTCGCGCGTGATCGGCACGTCGATCTTCACGCCCCACGTCTTCATGGCCAGGTCCTTGATCTCGTCGGCGCGCTCGCCGGCGTCCGCGGCCCACTGGCTCTCCGGGTACTGGACGAAGACGTTGATGAAATGGTTGAACGCGCCGTTGCCCGTGCGGCCGCCGTTGGCCAGCTTGGCGCCGAAGAGCAGCGTCTTGACCTTCTCCGGGTCGTAGCTGGCGGCCTTCATCTGCTTGCGCGACTCGTTGAGCAGCATCATGCCGAGCAGGTAGCGGCACTCGGCCATGGGGCTGAGGCGCACGAGCCCCGGCGTGCCCTGCTCCTTCTCCTCCTTCACCAGCGTGTCGTGGATCTCCTTGAGCTGGGGCATGTAGCTCTCGATCATGCGCTGGGCGTCGTCGATCTTGCCCTGGATGAGCTTGATGTGCGCCTTGAGCACCACCGCCTTGCCGAACCAGAGATCCAGCTCCCACAGCAGGGCGTCGACGGTCTTGTCCGCCTCGGGCAGGAGCTTGTCCCTGTCGTCCTTGGTGCCGTCCTCGGCGACGCGCACCATCAGCTCGGCCATCTCCGCGCGCACCTGCCGCTCGACGGGCTTCTCCAGCTTCTGCTTGAGCATGCGGCGGTAGCCGTCGAGCGCCTGCTTGTCCTGCTTCAGCAGCATCATCATCTGCGTGAACTTGTAGGCCGAGTCGCGGTAGAAGACCGCCAGTTCGGGCGGCGGCGTCTCGTAGCGCTTGAAGAAGGCGTCGTACAGGCCCGCGGCCTCGCCGTAGCGGCCGTAGGCGAAATAGTAGTCCGCCAGCTTCAGCTTCATCGCCCAGGTCTCGGCGCTGTCGGTGTCCGGCCGCGCGGCGACGATCTTCTTGACGTCGTCGAACTTGCCCTGCAGCAGCAGGCCCTCGATCTCGGCCACGCGCAACTGCACCTCGGCCTCGGGGTACTTTTTCTTCAGGTCCTGGATCACCAGGTCGGCGAAGTCGGGCAGGCGCAGGTAGGTCTGGAGGAGCTGGATGTACTCCAGTTCCTGCTTGATGTGCGCCTGGCGCGGGTCGGCCGGCGCGGGCGCCTCCGCCGGCGTCTGCGCGGCGGCGAAGGGCGCCGCGCTCAGGGACAGGAGAACCACGCCCGCCGCGAGGGCGCGGCGCAAGGATGCAAGCGCACTCATAGGTTTCATATTTAAGCCCAGCTTCGGCGTGAGCGTCAATGGAAACCGGTCGGGCGGGTCAGGCGACTTCCACCCCCCACTCGCGCAGCCGGGCGGAGAGGAAGGCGAGCGTCGCCGCCTGCATCTCCCGCGGCGGGAGGTCGGGCGGCAGCAGCGGACCGGCGGCGAAGCGCACCGGCCGGCGCGGGTCAACGGGGCCGAAGTCCTTCAGCACGCGGCCCAGGCCGGCAAAGGCGGTGCACAGCGCCACCGGCAGCAGCGGCGCCCGGCCGCGCTGCGCCAGCTTGGCGGCCAGCGAGTTGAAATGCGCGGCCTCGAAGCGCGCGCTGCGCGTGTGCTGCGGGAAGAGCACGACCGACCGGCCGGCCGCCAGCCGCTGCACGCCCTGTTCGAGCACGGCCGCCAGGTCGGCGCGCGCATGGCGGCGGGTGACGGTGATCGGGGCGATGCGCCGGATGGAAGCGCCGAAGACCGGATAGCGGCGCAGGCTCTCCTTGAGCACCACGCACACCGGGCCGAAGGCCATCAGCGCGCCGGGCAGGACCAGCGTCTCCAGCGCGCTCATGTGGTTGGCGGCGTAGACCACGGGTCCCTGCCAGGCGGTGCGGACGGCGAAGCCCTCGTACGCCACCGTGCCGCCGCAGCGCTCCACGGTCCGCTGGATCCCGTAGGCGTGCCGCGCCCAGGCCGCGTCGTCGAAGCGTCCGCGCCAGGCATCCCAGGCGCCGCCCAGGATGTCGCGCGCCACGCCGGCATGGTAACGTAACGTCAGCCCGGCCCGCGGCGCGGGCGGCGGGCACGGCGGCGATGGCGTCGCGTACGCGCCGGTCTCCCGCAACTGGCGGTGGAACTCCTGGACCGTCATGCCGGTATGTCATACCACAACGGCCAGGCCGCGTCATCGTCGTCGTCAGCCCCACATCGGCGTTGATCTTCCCGCGGCGGAGGCGGATAATCCCCCGGTCTCGAGGAAGGAGACGCATGAACCCCGCCGCCCTGCGCTATACGAAGGACCACGAGTGGATCGGCCTGGAAGGCGACCTGGCCGCCGTCGGCATCACCGCCCACGCCCAGCAGGCGCTGGGCGACATCACCTTCGTCGATCCGCCGGCCGTCGGCAAGGCGCTCAAACGGCACGACGTGCTCGGGGTGGTGGAGTCGGTCAAGGCCGCCAGCGACATCTTCGCGCCCGCCGCGGGCACCGTCGCCGCGGTCAACGCGGCGCTCGCCGGCCAGCCCGAGCTGATCAACCAGGATCCCTGCGGCCGGGGCTGGATCTGCAAGCTCCGGGGCGTGAAGCCGGCCGATCTCGACGGCCTGCTGACGCTGGAGCAGTACGAGGCGTTCTGCAAGACGAAAGGGAAGTAGGAAGGCGATGACCGGCTACGTCGACATCCAGCTCAACGGCTACTTCGGTTGCGACTTCAACGACAACGCCCTGACGGCCGAGGCGTTCCACGGCTGCTGCCTGAAGCTGCGCGAACATGGCGTGGCCGCGTTCCTGCCGACAGTCACCACGGCGGCCCTGGACGACATGTGCCTGCGTCTGCGGCACCTCGCCGAGTACGTGGCCGCCGACCACCTGGCGCGCGAGATGGCGCCCGGCTTCCACGTCGAAGGGCCGCTGATCAACGAAACGGCCGGCTTTCGCGGCGCCCATCCGGCCGAGCATATCCGGCCGGCCACGCCCGACGCCGCCAAGCGGCTCGTCGAGGCCGGCGGCGGCCGCGTGCGCCTCTTCACCCTCGCGCCGGAGCGCGACGCCGGCCTCGCCACCACGCGCTGGCTCGCCGGCCAGGGCATCGCCGTCGCCGGCGGCCACTGCGACCCGACGCTCGACGAGCTGCGCGCCGCGGCCGACGCCGGCCTGCGCCTCTTCACGCACCTCGGCAACGGCGTGCCCATGCAGGTGCACCGCCACGACAACATCGTGCAGCGCGTGCTGAGCCTGCGCGACCGCATCACGCCCTGCTTCATCGCCGACGGCGTCCACATCCCGCTCTTCGCGCTGGGCAACTACCTCGAACTGGTCGGCTGCGACCGCGCCGTGGCCGTCACCGACGGCATCCACCTCGCGGGCCTCGGCCCGGGCCGCCACCGCCTGCGCAGCGGCGCGGACGTCGAGGTCGGGCCCGACCTGGCCGTCTGGGCGCCGGACCGCTCGCACCTGTGCGGCTCGGCCCTGACCATGCCGCAGTGCGAGGCCAACCTGCGCAAGCTGGGCTATGATGACGCCCGGATCCGCCGGTTGCTGCGCGACAATCCCGCGCGCGCGGTGGGGCTGAACCTGTAGCGCCGAGGCTACTGCAGGAACGCCCTCACCTTCGGATCGAGCAGCGCGATGCGGCGCTGGAGCTCCAGCACCTGCTCGTCCGCCGAGGGGTCGGGCGCGGTCGGATCGGCGTTGCCGGACTGCCACTTGCGGTGCTTGTCCTGCGCCTGGTCGAATGCCGCCTTCAGGCGCTGCCCCTCGCCGATCATGCCGCGCAACTGGTCAATCAGCCGCGCGCGCTCCGCGCCCGTGGCGCGGTCGCGCTGCGCGGTCAGGCGCTGGCTGCGCTCGACGAAGGCGTTGTACTCGTCCGCCGTGCGGCGGTACTCGGCGGCGTACGGGTTGCCGCTGTCGCCGCGCGGCTTCTTCAGTTCCGCCAGGCGCGCGTCGAGCCGCCCCTTGTACTCGTAGTACTCCTTCAGCAGTTGCAGGTTCTCGGCCGGAACGTCCTGCCGCGGCATCTGGAACAGCACCAGGTCGGCCGCGGCAATGAGATACGGCCCGGCCCACTCGGCGCCGCGCTGGAGGCGGCAGACCACCATCTCCCCGGCCGAGGAGGTGCGGCGTCCCTGCGACTCGACCGTCGCGCCGCCGGCCAGCATCCCCAGGTTCGCGCCCTCGGGCGAGTAGCAGGCCGTGCGGGTGACGGTCATGCCCCAGGGAAGAGAGGAGGATGGAGGCGGAGCGGACGGGGTGGAGGGCAGGACGGCGGTAGGAGTCGCCGGCGCGACAGGTGCGACCGGAGCCACCGGCACAACGGGCACAGTCGGATTGCCGGCCGGCGGCACGGGCCGCGATGCGGCCGGAGGCGGCATGGCCGGCTCGGCCGGAATGTTCTCGACCACCACCGCCGGCGTCCGGGAAATGTCCCTGGATGATACCGAGGACTGCAGTTGCGGCGCGCCGTAGTAGACCGCCAGCGTGCCGACGACGGCGGTCAGGATGTAGTCCAGCCAGAATCGCACGACAACGTCAGGGTACCAGAACCCGGCACGCCGCGCCAAGCGCGGCGCGTCAGGCGGCCGGCGCCGGCGCCGCGTAGGTCGCGCTGCCGAATCCGAGAATCGGAAGGAAGACGATCGGCAGCAGGATCAGACCCACGGCAAAGCCGCCGCCCTTGCCAAAGACCTTGGCCAGCTCCAGACAGACGAGGATGCCGACCACCAGGTTCACGACCGGGATGAAATAGAGGACGAGCCACCACCCCGGCTTGCCCACGATCTTCAACAGGACATAGGCGTTGTAGATCGGGATGAGGCACGCCCACCCGGGCTGCCCCGCCTTGGCGAACACCTTCCACAGCCCCACGATGACGGCAATTGCAACCGCCAGCCAGACGACCATCAACAGTCCGCCCATGACACACCCCTTTCCACAGGTCCGGCACCATGCCGGCCCATCAGGTTGCACGTACTTATGACAGGCCGGCGCACATCTGTCAACCGGCTCGCGCGGGGCGTGTGGGGCGTGTGGGCGGGGCGCACGCTTTCCCGCTCGCCATCGGGAGGGGCCGGCGGCATAATGGCCGCATGCTTTGGCGCTGGATGGTCCTGACGCTGGCGGTGTGGGTGGCGGCCGCCGTCGTGCCGGGCATCGAATGCGCCTCCTGGCAGGATCTGCTGATCGCCGCGCTGGTGCTGGGCGTGCTGAATGTCTTCGTCAAGCCCGTGCTGCGGCTGGTGTCGCTGCCGGTGATCCTGCTCACGCTGGGCCTCTTCCTGCTGGCGATCAACGCGCTCCTGCTGCTCTTCACCGCCTGGATCGTCAAGGGCTTCCACGTCGCAAGCTTCTGGTCCGCGCTCGGCGGCAGCCTTGTCATCAGCCTGGTGAGCCTCCTGCTGGGCGTGTCCGGCCGCCGGAGCCGCGTCGCGTACGCGCGCTACCCGCCGCCCCGCCCGCCGCCGCCCGAGCCGCAGCAGGGACCGCCGCCGGGCAAGGGCCCGATCATCGACGTGTGACCCCGGAGACCACCCCATGCAAAGCATCCCCGTCCTGCATGTGCGCGGGCGCTCGCTGGCCGAGGCCTACGAACGCGCCCTGGTCGCGCTCTACCGCGAGGGCACGCGCTTCCCCACCCAGTACGACAAGCCCGGCGATCCGCCCTCGCTCGATGCCACCATGAACCTCACGATCGACGACCCGCTCGCCGATCCCATGATCCACAAGGCCTTCCCCGGCGGACTCGCCGACCTGCGCGAGTACGTCTATGAACTCGAGGGCCGCAAGGACAACTGGGTCAAGGCCATCAACGACCCGGCCGACACGCGGTGGGAGTACACCTACCACGGCCGCCTCCAGAATTACGGCCAGTGGAAGGAGAAGCGCGACGGCCGGACCGCCTTCACCGGCCCCATCCGCGTGGACCAGATCGAATACGTGATCGCCAAGCTCGCCAGCCAGCCCTTCACGCGCCAGGCCCAGGCCATCACCTGGATGCCGAACCTCGACCTGACCTGCTACGACCCGCCCTGCCTCCAGTCGCTCTGGTACCGCATCCTGCCGGACGCCGACGGCACCCAGTGGCTGAACGTCAACGTGCGCTTCCGCAGCAACGACGCCTGGGGCGCCAACTTCATGAACATGTTCGGCTTCACCATGTTCAACCGCGACGTCGTGGCCGCCGGCATCGCGCAGCGCACCGGCCGGCCCGTCCGCCTCACCCGCATGAACTGGCAGGCCGACTCCTACCACATTTACGGCAAGGATATCGCGCAGGCCGAGCAGCGGCTCTTCAGCCGCCTGGAGAGCACCGCCTTCGAGGACCGCGTCTACAACCTCGGCGATCCCTCCATCGCCGAGATGTACCACGAGGAGGAAGCCGCAATCCTCCGGAAGATCGGCGAGATGAGCGCGCGAATGGACAAGGAAGGTTGAAGAGGTTGGCGAGGTAGCTCCCCAAACGCGAACCTCCCCAACCGCGAACCTCCCCAACCGTGAACCTCCCCAACCTCTCCAACCCGGTTCCAAACCTGTGGCGGGTGGTGTGCGGGGATCTGCGCGGCCTGTACACCGGCCGCAGCCTGCTGCGCGTGCTGGCCGGATTTCTGGCCGGCGGCATCCTGGCCAACACGCCGTTGGACCAGTGGCTGGAGGACGCCTACCGCACCCACGTCCATGCCGACTCGCGGACCGCGAGGACGTGCCAGTGGATCGCCAAGCAGGTCGGCGACCGGTACGTCGTGATCGGCGCGCCCGTCGCCGCGATGGCGGCCGGCTGGCTGGCGCCGGCAAGCTCGGCCGCCGCGGCCGCCGGCTCATGGGGCGCGCAGTTCGCGCGCACCTTTGTCGCCGCGGCGCCGGCGGCCTACGGCGGCACGTGGCTGCTGGGCGGCGATCGGCCGAAGAAAAACCACGGCTCGGCCTGGCAGCCGTGGCGCTGGGTGGAGAAGGGCGTTTCGGGGCACGCCATGGCCGGCGCGATCCCGTTTCTGGTCGCGGCGGGCATGACCGCCAACCCGGCCGCGCGCGCGGTGCTCTACGCCGGTTCGGGCGCCGCGGCCTGGTCGCGCCTGGATTCGCGCTCGCATTATCCGTCCCAGATCTTCCTGGGTTGGTGGTGCTCGTTCATGGCCCTGTGCGCGGTGCGGCGCCGCCGCGCACCGCGAACGTGACGACCGGCCGCTGGGCTTCTTTACGCGGGATCCGCTGGTGAGCGGGTGGTTCGCGAAGAAGCGGCGCGCCGTCACGTCACGTCCATGTTCAGTCTGCGCCGGCGCAGCCGGAACCGCCGGCCGAACGGCACGGTGGGCGGCGGCCGCAGGTCCAGCCCCTCCCCGCTCCAGACGGCCCAGCCGCGCGGCGCCGCGCGTCCGTAGACCGTGCGCATGGCGTCGAGGAACCGCTCCTCGCCGCGCCAGAAGGGCAGCGGCCCCAGCCGGCGCAGCAGCGGCGCGGCCGCGGCCGCCTCGGGCGCCGGCCCGAAATCCGGCTCGCCCGCCGCCGCGCCCCCCGTCCAGAACGCCGCGGCGGCGGCCGGGGGCTGTCCCATACTTTCGAAAGAGTGAGACTGTGCGCCGGCCGCCGGAACCTCACTTCGCGAAGTGTGGTCGCCGGCCCCGGTCAGCGCGGCGCGGTCCAGGCCGCGCAGCGTCAGCAGCAGCAGCGGATCGCGGTCAATCGCCTCGGCCAGCAGCAGCGCCACCGCGGCGGCGTGCTTGCACGGGTTGGCCCAGTCGGGACAGGTGCAGTCCGCCACCAGATCCTCGCGCGGCGGCGGAAAGAGCGGGCAGCCCGCCGCCGCGAACAGCGCCTCCATCTCGGCCGGCAGCTCGTGCACCAGCAGCCGCGCCGCCAGCAGCGGCCGGCGCTGCATGTCCGCCAGCATCCGCCGCCGCCCGGCGGCCGACAGCGTGCGCAGCTTCAACTGCACGCGGTACGGCTGCGGACTGGCGCCCTGCACCACCGCCGTCACGCGCCCCGGTTCGAGGCGGATCTCCGCCACCTGCCCCGACGCCGCGTAGCTCCGGCCGCGGCCCAGGCGCGCGCCCGCCATCCGGCCCTCCAGCGCCGCCACCCAGCGCAGACCCCACCAGTGGCGCGCCATCCGGCCGCGCCCGGCCTGCGCGCGGATGCCGCCGCTCACGCTCAGCGGCACGCGCGGCGCGTGCTTTTTCCGTTTGCGGCTCATGCGCCGCGCCTCCGCGGGAAGGCTGTTAGGCTGAAGGCTATTAGGCTGTTAGGCCCAACATCCCGCCGAAGGTAACACCCATCTTCATCGTAGTAACTGAGTCCTACGATGACGTTCTTGCCCACATGGTCCTTGTTGCGCAGAACCTGTCGTATCGTCTTTATCGTCCTTCTCCCTAACAGTCTAGCGGCCTACAGCCTATTCACCTTCTTCCCCGTCATCCACCACCGCGTCCGGTGACAACGCCAGCACGCGCTTGAGCTGCTCGTCCGGCAGCTCGGTCAGCCACGCCTCGCCGCTGCCGATCACCTCCTCCGCCACCGCCGTCTTGGAGGCGATCAGCGCGTCAATCCGCTCCTCCAGCGTGCCGGCGCAGACGAGCTTGTGCACCAGCACGTTCCGCGTCTGGCCGATGCGGAACGCGCGGTCCGTGGCCTGGTTCTCCACCGCCGGGTTCCACCAGCGGTCGAAGTGGAACACGTGGCTGGCCGCGGTCAGGTTCAGGCCCGTGCCGCCGGCGCGCAGCGAGAGCACGAACACCGGCGGCCCGCCCGCCGCCTGGAACGCCGCCACCATGCGGTCGCGCGCCGCCAGCGGCACGCCGCCGTGCAGGAACGGCGGCTCGAACCCGAACGTCTGCCCGATGTGGCGCTGCAGCAGCGCGCCCATGGCCGCGAACTGCGTGAAGACCAGCGCGCGGTCGCCGGCGTCGAGCGTCTCGTCCAGCATCGCCGTCAGCCGGTCCAGCTTGCCGGAGCGGCCGGCCAGCTCCGCGCCGTCGCCGGCATAGTGCGCGGGATGGTTGCAGACCTGCTTGAGCCGCGTGATGATCGCCAGGACGAGGCCGCGCCGCGCGATGCCGGCGGCCCCCTCCAGCGACGCTTCCAGCTCCTGCAGCACCGCCGCGTACAGCGCGGCCTGCTCGCGCGTCAGCGGACAGAACACGCGCGCCTCGGTCTTCTCCGGCAGGTCGGCGATCACGCTGCGGTCGGTCTTCAGCCGCCGCAGCACGAACGGCGCCGTCGCCCGCCGCAGCCGGCCGCGCGCCTCCGGGTCGGCGCCGGCCTGGATCGGCGCCTGGAACTTCTCGCGGAAGCTCCGCCGGCTGCCCAGCAGGCCGGGGTTCAGGAAGTCCATGATGGACCAGAGGTCGCCGACGTGGTTCTCCACCGGCGTGCCGGTGAGCGCCAGGCGGTACTCGGCCGCCAGCGCCCGCGCCGCCTGCGACTGGCGCGTCTCCGGGTTCTTGACGTTCTGCGCTTCGTCGAGCACCACGCCCGCCCACGACACCTGCCGCAGCGCGGCGTAGTCGCGCGGCACCAGCGCGTAGCCGGTCACCACCAGCGCGTGCTGCGGCGCCTCCTCGGCGAAAGCCTGCCCCAGCAGCCGGTCCGGGCCGTGGTGCCGCAGCACGCTCAGCCCGGGCGTGAAGCGCGCCGCCTCGCGCTCCCAGTTGCCGATCACGGAGGTCGGGCAGACGAGCAGCACCGGCCGGCGCTCGCCGCGTTCGCGCTCGCGCAGGATCAGCGCCAGCGCCTGCACGGTCTTGCCCAGGCCCATGTCGTCCGCCAGGCAGGCGCCGAGGCGCCACTGCCGCAGGAAGGCCAGCCAGGCGTAGCCGCGCCGCTGGTACGGGCGCAGCTCGCCGCAAAAACCGTCCGGCGGCGGCAGGTCCTCCAGCGCCGCCTCGCCGCGCAGGCGGCGGACCAGCTCCTCGATCCAGCCCGCCGGACGCACGCCGGCGACCGGCATCCCGTGCGCCTCGGCGTCGAGGCCGATCATCATCCGCACGATGTCGCCGGCCGACCGTTCTTCGGCGCGCCCGCGGCGCCAGAGGCGCAAGGCCTCCTCTGCCTGCCGCGGCTCCAGCTCGATCCAGCGGTCGCGAAAGCGCACCAGCCTGCCGCCGCTGCCGGCCAGCTTCTCCAGCTCCTCGATCGTCACCGCCTCGCCGCCCAGCGCCACCTGCCAGTTCACGTCCACCAGCGAGGCCAGCGAACAGCTCCGCGGGTCGGCCGGCGATGCCGCCTGCGCGACCAGCTCGATGCGCGGCCGGCTGGCGGCCGCCTGCCACCAGGCAGGCGCCAGCACGCCGAAGCCCGCCGCGGTCAGCAGCGGCGCGTGGCGCGTCAGAAACTCGTGCGCCTCGCCGGTGGCGAGCGCCTCGCCGGCGGCGTCCGCCTCCAGGCTGCGGCCGATGAAGGGACACAGGGCCGCGGCCTGCCCGAGCGCGATCAGCGCCAGCTCGCGCCGCCCCGCGCCGGCCGGCGTGCGGTCGCGCCAGACCGTGTCGAGCGGTTCGGCGCCCTCCGGACGGTCGAACGGCTGCGCGAGACAACGCAGGCGCCAGCGGTCGCCGCCGGCCGGCGGTTCCTCGAGGCGCAGCGCCAGGCGCCAGTCGGCGCGCGAGGCGAGATCCACCGGCCGCCGCCAGTTCGCGATTTCGTCCGCAAGCGCGGCGAGTTCGTCGCGCCGCGGCCAGCGCACGGCGCGGTCGTCGCCGCGCAGCGCCGCCAGCCAGGCGTCGTGCGCGCTGTAGAAGCGGCCGCGGCCGGCGTGGGCGCGGGAGAGCGTGGTGACCGCCCCGCAGCGCACGAGACGGTCGAGCGTGTCGGCCACGAACGCCCCGGCCGCGGCGGCGGAGTCGGACGTGTCGGACGCGTCGGACGCCAGGCACAACGCGGAAGCCGGCAGGCGCGCCGCAAGGGCGTAGAGCCGCTGGCGGTCGCTGCCGTCAAAGGCCGGCTGCCAGCGCGACTCCCATCCTTCGCCGGCCGGCACCAGCGCCGGCAGGAAGGCTTGGCGCGCGACCAGCGCCCCGGCGAACCGGAAGAGCTGCGCCCAGGCGGCCAGGTCGTCGCCGGCCACCACGCCGTCCGCGAGGCGGCGCGACTCGCCGGCGGCCGCTGCCAGCAGCGCGAACTGTGCGCGCCAGGAAAGACGCCGGGCCGACACCTGCCACGCCGCCGGGGATGGCGCCGGAGTGCCGGGGGCGTCGGAGGCGGCGAGGCGCCAGGTCTCGCGCGAGTGGGCAGGCCGGCCGTCGAACGTGGGCAGGCGGGCGGCGAGGAGTACGGGCGGATCCCCTCCCTCGTACGAGGCGCCCGTGGCGGCTGTCAGACCGCGGTCTGTCTCCTCCGGCGGCGCGTCCCAGGGCGAGAGGGGCGGCTGTCCTTCCTGCGGCGGAGGCGCGCCGGCCGCACCGTCCATGGGCCAGCGCTCGGCCCACAGGTGCAGGCGCTCCTCCAGCCACGAGGCATGCAGCACGACCACGCGTCCGTCCTCCGCGTGTCCGGCCCGCGGCGCACCTGCCGCGAGCCGAACAGATCAATATACGCGATTCTGCGGAATCTGCACAATCTGCCTGACAGCCCCCAAATCTACGGCTAAGCCCTCCTTCCCGACACGGGCCGGACTGCGTCGCAGCCTTCCACACGGCCCGCGAGGACGCGGGCCCTCCCGAGGACGTTGCCAAGCAGTGCTTGGTCTTCCACGGGGAGGGCGCGCGTCCTCGCGCGCCGCAGCCGCAGGCACGCCCGTGAATCGGCGGTTGGCTTAGAGATTTTGGGGGCCGCGGCGGACTTGCCGCACGGGCGTCGTTTCTGGCAGAATGAACCATCCGTTCCGTGAGGAAACCGCGAATGCGCTCCCTTGTGCTTCCTTTCTTCGCGCTGGTGGCCGCCGCCTGCGCGGCCGCCGACGCCACCAACCGGCCGGTCGCCGCACCGCTGCCGGCGGAGGCCACGCGCCTCGGCGACCTCTATCGCGCCGGCGTCGTCCGCCTGGCGGCGCAGTACAAGGAAGCGGTCAAGGCGCTTCCCGGCGCCTACCTCGCCCGGCTGACGGCGTTGCAGAAGGAGCTGCAGGAGTCCGGCGACCTGGAGGGCTACCTCGCGGCCGACAAGGAGGTCAAGCGCTTCAGCGCCGCCATCCGGGGCGAGGCCGACCCCTTCGAGAAGGTGCCCGAGATGCCCGAGAGCGCGGTGGTGGCGGCCCCGGAGAAACTGCGCGCGCTCCAGACCCAGTACCTGAAAGACTTCCAGGAGCGCGCCGACCGGCGCAGGAAGCAGATCGAGGACCTGGCCACGGCCTACATCGCCAAGCTCGAGGACCTGCAGAAGGAACTGACGCGCGGCAGCCACATCCAGGACGCCATCGCCGTCAAGCAGGAGGTCGACCGGCTGCGCAAGGCGGTCAAGGAGGACAACTTCGTCCAGCAGGCGCTGGCGGCCGAGGCGCCGGCCGCGCGCGTGGAGGCCGTCAACCCGGCGCCGGCCGCGCCCGAGACCGCCGTTCCCACCTTCGGCCGCGTGCCCGACTGGGCCAAGTGGCAGTTCGAGCGCACGGGCAATTTCGCCTGGCAGGGCTTCCTCTTCCGGCACCCGGACCTGCCGGACGAACTGGACATGGAGTTCGACGCACGCGTCGGGCAGGGACGCGTCCGCGGGCGCTGCATGGTGGACCGCGTGGTGATTGACGGCCGGGAAAGCGCCTGGTTCGGCAAGGCCGTCACCTGGAAGGCCTCCGACCCGGCCACGCTCAACGCCACGATCGTGCTGCAGTCGCGCGAAATCTCGGCCGGCAAGGACAGCGGACCGTACGCCGTGCTGGCGATCCTGGGCGACAAGGGGCGGATCGGCGAATCGCTGGACGTGCCGCTGGCCTGGAACGAGGTGACGATCGCGCTGGCCAAGGACCCGGCCGCGAACCGCTGCGCGCTGGTGTTCCCGCAGGGCAAGGTGCGGAAGTTCGTCGACCTGCCGGCCGGCGGCACCCTGCACGTGCTGCTGGCCGTGGTGGCGCACAACCCCGGCGAGCAGTGCGACACGAGCTTCTCGATGCAGTGACCCGGCCGCGAACGACGCCCCGCGCGGGAGGTTCATAAGCCGGATTCTGTCCCGCCGCGCGAGGCGGCGGTCCGGTCATTCGTCTGTGCGATCTACCCGGGACCTCTCCGGACGAGCCGGGCGGCGCGGGCCACGCCATCGGTCCCCTATTCGATCTTGCTCCGGGCGGGGTTTGCCATGCGGCGCCGCTTGCGCGAACGCCCGGTGGTCTCTTACACCACCTTTTCACCCTTACCCCGCGCCTTGCGGCGCGCGGCGGTGCGTTTTCTGTGGCACTTTCCGTCGGCGCCGGTCTGGCGGCGCCTCTCCCGCGTTGACCGCGGGACACCCTGCCCTGCGGAGTCCGGACTTTCCTCCCCGGCCGTCGCAAGCGACGTCCGGAGCGACCGGTCCCCTCCCGCGCAGGCGTCGGAAAAGACTATACCCCGCGCGGGGCGATCCCGCAAGCCGGGGAATCCGCGGGCGCGGCGGCTACAGGCTGCACGCGCCGGGGCAGCCCCGGCCGGCGGACGGACAGGTGGGCGTCGCCGCGCAGCGGTCGCAGGCCTTCGAGGCCGGCGACGCGGAGCGGGCGGCGAACGTCGAAAGGGACTTGCGCGGACGGGCCGCGCCGCACTTCGGGCAGGCGCGCGCGCCGTCGGCGAGCGTGCGCGCCAGATGTTCGAAGGCATGGCCGCACCGGCCGCAGACGTATTCGTAG
>Ga0233425_10007325_pt1 | contig 15596 bp, 12 predicted proteins | sample Watercolumn_Towu_2_FD_181712 | JGI IMG/M metagenome (GOLD analysis project Ga0233425, IMG submission 181712) | Freshwater microbial communities from Lake Towuti, South Sulawesi, Indonesia - Watercolumn_Towuti2014_140_MG | ecosystem: Environmental > Aquatic > Freshwater > Lake | place...
TATCGATCCCCGCGCTGAAGTCGTTGATGAGATCGACATAATAGATAACCGTAGAGCTGGCGGTGTTGCCGTTTTTGTCGGTGACGGTGAGGGTATACTGTATAGAGGTATTAACGGAGCTGGCTGTCGGGTTGGGAAGCGTGGTCGAGTTCAGAAAAGTACCGGGCTGCCAGCTGTAGGAGTAGGGAGCGGTGCCGCCTGTGGCTGCCGGTGCGCCTCCCAGCGAAACGGTTCTTCCGGGACAGATATTCCGGTTGGCTCCGGCATCGGCTGTCAGCGGGATCTGGGCCAGGGTATTACCTGCAAAAAGCAGGAGAACGCAATAAGTGAAAAAAGACCTTATCATTTTCACAAATATAAAAAAAGAAACGGGGAAGAGCTAGCTTTTGCTGTGAGGCCGCGTCTTTTTTACCAGATTTCGAAATTGTTGTAGATCATCGTTTTGCCCCATTTTTCCTTGCCATATTGTTTTTCCAGCTGAGCCCTGAGCTCGGCCACCTGGTAAAGCTTCAGCTTCGTTTTTTTAGGGACAAGGGCTGCGGCGTCCTGTTTCAGGATCTCCACATTTTTGGCGAAGTAGATCACGCCGCCATCTTCGGTGGCCAGGCCCAGGATGGTGCCGGGCAAGCCCACAAAGCTCTCGGGGCCGATGGACGGCATAATCTCGTTGCTGTACCATGCGTAGAGACGTGTGGTGTCATTGGCGATCCAGATAGCTTTGCGGCACTGGTAGCCGCAGATCTTCCGCTTGCTGTCCGTTATTTTCCAGGTGAGATGCCGCACCGAATCCGCCACAAGGAACTTCTCGCCCCAGATCGTTTTCTCGGTGAGCCGCGTATGCTTCCGTTGATCCTGGTACACCACATTCTTGCTGGTGGCCCAGCTCATGCGCTCCACCAGGTCGCTTTCCTGTGGCTTGAATACCGAGAGCGTATCGTTAAAATACAGCTCGAAGACATCCACCTTGTTTTTGTCCTCTTCCTTCAGCCATTCTTTGACGTCGCCGTTGTTCTTAAATTTTTTGTACAGGTTGGTCTTCCGCTCGTAGGTGATCTTGCCGTAGCTGATCTGCCCGTAAGCGAAGCTGCTGCACATGGCCACAAGGCATCCCAGGATAATACGCCTAATCATCATTTCCCTCCTCCTTAACTTTGTTGCTGTTGAATTTAAACGTTGCTTTCAGTAAAAAGTACCTCGAAATAATATTGGTTTTCGTATCCGAGATAATATTGCTGTTGATGGTCCTGTTCACGCTGATGTTCTGGTTCAGCATATCGTAGGCATACAGCCCCACGATGAAATTCTCCATTTTGAAGAAGGTCTTTGCCAGCGAGGCGTTCCACACCAGGTAATTGATGTTGTAGCCGTTGCTCCGTTGCCCGTTCATGGTATAGGTAGCGTCGCTTTCGAAGCGGAATTTTTTCGGAAGGTCGATGCCGATATTGCCGATAATGCCCTGCGCTGTATAGGGCTTGGTGCTGTTGGTGTTGAGGGTGGACGACGACTGGTTGTACTCCGCATAGCCCGTAAGCCCGGCCGTTACTTTTTCGAAGTTGAGCCTGATCTCCAGGCCGACGTTCGTTCTCAGGTCCTGGGTGCGGTTTTCCAGGTTATTGATGATGGTTTTGCTGTTGGAGATGGAGCCATTGGCATTGGGCTGCAATTCGAGCTTCTTGGAGAAGAAAGGAATGCTGGTGCCGAAATAGAAGCTGCCGTAATTGTTGCCATCCACATTGATAGTCTGGCTCACGCTGCGGCCGATGCTGTCGTAATAGGTGCGCTCCGAGAAGTCGTTGTTGGTGATCGTATAGTTCAGGCCGAACCAGGTGTATTTTCCGCTGATGGGCTTCCAGGAGTTGAAGTTGACGTTGAACTCGTTGTTAAAGGTCGGAAGCAGGTTCGGATTACCGATGTTGATGAAGTTGGGATTGGTATTGTCGGGCACCGGCTGCAGCTGCGATACGGAAGGATTGCTGGAATTGGTGGTATACCTGAAGTCGATGTTCTTGTTGTCGGAGAACTTGTACCTCAGGGAAGCAAAAGGAAGGATGTTGTTGAAGTTCTGTCTGATCTGCTGGTTCTTGAAAATATTGTTGTTGTTTACCATCACGTTCCGGGCTTTGGTGCCGGCGGCAAAGCGCAGCTTCTTCACCTCGTAGATGAATTTCAGGCCGGCGCGGTTGATCTGCTTGTCGGTGAGGAAGTTGTTGGTAAAATTAGAGTCCAGCTGCGTATACTCGCCGCCGATGTTATTCATCGCTTTTTTATCCTGTGTGCTTTTGTAGTACATGAAATCGTACGATACCTCCAGCTTGATCTTTTTGCTGAGCGGCTCGGTAAAAGCCCCGCTGATAAAGTGATTCTGGCTGCCCGGCAGGTTTGTTTTCCGCTGGTCTACCGAGCTGATATAGCTGGTATCCACGTAGAAGCTGTTGTCCGTTTTCAAGAGGCCTTCCGATTCGTTCTTCGATAGCATGTTGTTATAGCTCAGCATCAGCAGGCGGTCTTTTTTCTTAAAACGTTTGTTGAGCTTGAGGGTGTTATTAAGCTCATAGCCGCTGGCTTTGGTATTGTTGGAGATCGTCGTGTTGCGGGTGCGGGCATTGTCTTCGCGGATAAAGTCCGTTTGGTCGAGGCTCGAACCGCGGTCGCTCAGCAGCTTTACCTTCGAGATCAGGCTCAGGTCCGTTAAGGAATCCAGCTGCTGGTCGAGTGTAAAATTGATGCTGTGTGTCTCGTTCTTGCGCAGCGATTGGTTTTCGTTGGCCGTGGAGTAGGTGGTGTCGCTCAGGAAGTATTGAGAGTTGTTGCTGGTGCGTGAGTTGAGCTGGTTGTAGTTGTATGAATAGTTGAAGCCGATCTTCGTTTTTTTGGAAAGCCGGTCGGAGTAGTAGAAGCCGGATTTGATCGTTTGCGGGATCCCCTGGTTCTGGTTGTTGTTCATGTAATAGAAGTTGTCGCCATTGTCGTTGGTGCCCATATTCATTTCATTGTTCAGGCCGTATTTGAACACATCGTTCCATCCGAAGCTGGAGCGTGGCGTATTACTCGCCAGGCCGAATACCGATACCTTGAGCTTCTTCTTGAAATAATTGGCCAAAGCCTCGCCCTCGTAGAATTTCTGAAAATCGCTGGCGGCGCTCAGCTTACCGAAGTAGCCTTTCTTGGCTTCGTCCTTCAGCTTCAGGTTCAGGATCTTTTGGGTTTCCTCACCCGTATTGGAGTTGGCGGCATCGTCGCTTTTTTTCTCATACACCTGCACCGATTCGATGGCGCTCGCATTGAGGTTCTTGGTAGCCACCGTGGGATCGCTTCCGAAAAACTCGTCGCCGTCCACCAATACCTTGTCCACCGCTTTGCCCTGAGAGGTGATCTTGCCGTCCTTATCCACTTTCAGGCCGGGTAATTTTTTCAGCAGGTCTTCCACCGTGGCATTGGCTTTCACCTTAAAGGAGTCGGCCGTATAGATGAGCGTATCGCCCTTATAATAGATCGGGTCTTTAAAAGCAAAGATGGTCACTTCGTCGAGCGACACATTTTTCGGTTGCAGGATGATCTTCCCGAAATCGTAGTCCAGGTTTTTCTTATCACCAAAAATAAAATAGGCCTGGTCGGCAAATTTTGGATGCGAAATGATTACCTGGTAGGTATCTACCGGCAGCGACTGAAGCTTAAACATGCCCTGCTCGTCGGTCCTTGTAAAATTTACAAGGGTGGAATCCATCAGCCGCACGGCCATAACCACGGCATAAGGTAAAGGTTGCCTGGCAGCCGTGTCCTGTACGTTACCCGATACATTCAGCTTCTGTGAGAAAGAGTGAAAGAAGAGGGAGACAAAAAGTAGTGTATATAATTTCTTCATGAAATTCGGGCTGCCACAAATTAATGAAGATTATAAACGCCATAAGGTGAAGGAAAATACAAAAAAGGTTAAAGTAAAATTAAATTTAGATTGAATCTTAATAAGCGCCCGTAGTTTTACGCGAGCGGGAAGATGTTTGAGCAGAAGCCGATCAGCCTTGCAGGACCTCTTCCATTTTATCGAAGGATTCTTCCCAGCCTTTTTTGCAGTCGTCGTACATTTCAGGCGGAATGCCTTCATGCCTCAGGGTAAAGTCCGTTTTGCCGAGGTTCTCGTCAAATTCCAGGCTGATGATCAGCTCATCCGCCCAGTTGCCCGGCATTACCTCGTTGGGAGGAATGATGTTGCCTTTGCTGTCCGAAAAGTTATCGGTCATGACGATCTTCCGGCCTTCTTCAATCTCTTTGTAGATGCCCGTTCCCCACATTTCCCCGCCTTCCTTTGATTTCATGCAGGCCAGGTACTTTCCGCCGGGCCTGAAGTCGATGGAGGCATGCGGACAGCTATAGGTTTTGGGGCCCCACCATTTTTTAAAGATGGCCGGGTCGCTCCAGGCGTTCCATACCTCTTGCAGGGGCACAGTAAACGAACGGGTGATGACGATGTCTTTTCGGTTCGTGGTTTGGTCTGAGGCTTTCATAACGGTATGATTAATAGGTTTAGAATGATGGCCTCAAATCTGGTGCCTGTTTAACTTAAGCTTAAACGCGAAGAGCGCAGAGTATGGCGCAGAGAAAAAGGAGAAAATTCATGAACCCTGTCAGTTCGTCATCACGATTGCCCGTTTCCAGTAATCACGCTCTGGTTTGAGTATCGGGAACGACTGAAAATAAATTCAAAACACTTCTCGATACGATGTACCGAAAAGGAACAATCGGGACACCACCCGAAGTGACATAAAACAACCTTCTTAAAACGACTGCATCTTCACCGCCAGGTCTACAAGGCGGTTGCTATAGCCATACTCGTTGTCGTACCAGCCGATGATCTTCACCAGGTTGCCGACAACGCTCGTAAATTCAGAATCGAATACCACCGAGTGCGGGTTGCCGATCACGTCGGTAGACACCAGGGGATCGCTCGTGTATTCCATGATGCTCTTCAGGTCCGTTTCCGATGCCAGCTTAAACGCATCGTTGATCTGCTGCACGCTCGGGTATTGCGTCAGTACACAGGTAATGTCGGTAAGGGAGCCGTCAGGCACAGGCACGCGCATGCCGCATCCGCCGAGCTTGTCTTCCATATCCGGGAAGATTTTTCCGAGCGCCTTGGCTGCGCCGGTGCTGGTAGGAATAATGCTCATCGCAGCGGCCCTGGCCCTGCGCAGGTCTTTGTGCGGCGCATCGTGCAGACGCTGGTCGCCGGTGTAAGAGTGTACGGTGGTCACATAAGCCTCTTCGATGCCCCATTGCTGCAGTACTTTCAGCATCGGTGCCGCGCAGTTGGTAGTGCAGGACGCATTGGAGACGATGATGTCATCGTCCCTGAGCAGCGCATCATTCACACCCATCACAATGGTTTTAATATCGTCGTCTTTGGCGGGAGCCGATAAGATGATCTTTTTGGCGCCTGCATTCAGGTGTTTCTGAGCAGAGGCTTTGTCTAAAAACAGGCCGGTGGACTCGATCACGATGTCAATGTCCAGCGCCTTCCACGGTAGGTTTTCCGGATCTTTGGAAGCGAAGATCTTCACCTCTTTTCCATTGATGTAAAGGTGGTCGGTATCGTGCTTCACTTCGCCGTTGAACCGGCGGTGCACCGAATCGTATTTCAGCAGGTGGGCCAGGGTGGCAGAGTCGGTAATATCATTGATCGCTACGATATTGATCTGTGGGTTGGTAATGGCGTTTCTCAGGAAGACACGGCCTATCCTTCCAAAGCCGTTGATCGCAATATTTATTTTTTTCATAGGGTGATATGTTTTTAATGATCAGGTGAGATGTCTTTTCGTGTTTTATCGTTCGCAACAGGCTTGCTTAACAGCCGGGCATTTTTGTTAATACCGGATAAAGGTACACAATGTCCGATATTATACCTCTAAAAATAAAGGCTTGGTCTATAAAAAATGTTAGCGTCATTTCTATGCTCTAATTTCATGTTCAGGTTTATTCAACCGTTAAACAATTCAATAATGAAAAGGTTAATTTTTACGGCGCTTTCTTTTTATACGGTATTAGCGGCTCAGGCTCAGCTTAGCCCCGCGGTGACTTCCTGGTTACAGAACACGACAATCAAAGGGAGGCACTATGTGTCGGGCAACTCTACAGCGATCACGGATGCCGGGCTTACCGCCAATGTGCAAAGCGTGCAATACTCTGCGTCTTCCGTGTATATTACCACGCAGGGTATTCCCGCGTATGTTACGGGGCCTTTCCTGGATGGGAATCCTTCGCTGGCGTCGAACCAGAACGCCATCTTCAAATTTCCTCTGGCGCCGACCCAGAATACGGGCTCCCTCACGCCCACCAGCGGCGGTAATATCGGTGTGTTTATCAATGGTGTCGCCATGTTCGATTACCGCGACGGCGCTTCCTGGAAGAGCTCCACCAACAGCATGGCGGGCGGTCCTTCAGGCGGCATGGGCGACGGTGTGTGGAACAGGGACGCTATTGTGGCAGAGCGTGGCGGCTTCGACTGCTCCAAGGGGCATCCTGCCATGGGTAATTATCACCATCATCAGAACCCGAGCGCTTTCGACCTCGATCTCAATGTGATCTCCACGGTTTGTAATTTATACGATGCCGACGGGCTGTATGGCATCGATGCGGGCACGCACTCGCCGCTGATCGGCTATGCCTATGACGGCTTCCCGGTATATGGCGCCTACGGCTATAAAAATGCGGATGGCACCGGCGGCATCGTGCGTATGAAATCCAGCTGGGTGCTGAGGAACATCACCACGCGCACCACCTTATATACAGGAGCCACGGTAACTGCCGGCCCTCCCGTAAGCTCTACCTATCCTTTGGGAACCTTCCGGGAAGACTACGAGTACATTGCCACGAGTGCGGCCACGCCCGATTACCTCGACGAGCATAACGGCCGCTTTTGTGTGACGCCCGAATATCCCAATGGAACGTATTGCTATTTTGCCACGGTGGATGCCAACTGGAACTCCGCTTATCCTTACCTAATCGGGCCGACCTACTACGGGAACAAAACGGCCGCTAAGGTCAGCTCCGTATCGGAGCCAACAACGACCTATACTTCCGCGACGGGTCTGCATGAGCAAAAAACGGAGGTCATCAATGTTACAGTATTCCCTAATCCTTCGAGTGAGCTCCTCGCCGTACAGGTGAAAGACCTGGTGGAGGAAACCTATGAGGTGGCGCTGTATGATATGCAGGGCAGGCTCGTTGACAAAACATTTTTGTACCAGGGCACGACGATTGTGTATTTCGATACCAAAACGCTTTACAGCGGAGATTATTTTGTCATCCTCGCCGATAACAGCGGTCACAAGATCTCCCGGAAAGTGTCTATTGTGAAGTAGGTGGCTGAGCCTGCCTGTCGGCAGACGGGCGTCGTTGAATCCACCGATGAGCCATTGCTTTCGGGCTGATTTCTGCACCAGGGATGGAGCGATTTGTCTGAGCGAGTCGTGACAGCCCGACCGGGCCTACCTGCGAACAGGCAGGCGCCAAAAAAATAAAAAGTAATACAATGATTATACAGGGAACATCATTCGTTTCAAACATATACTCCCTCTGAAAAAACTTCTTCTCATATTCGTTTTGCACAAGGTTGCTGCCCTTGCCCAGCACAAGGAGGTGATGCTCTCTTTCAGGCCCGTGGCACATGGAAAGGCTGTTGTGCTGAACGATAGCTTTTATGTGAAAGGGCATGAACGCATTGTCGTAGAAACCCTGCGGTTTTACATTTCGGGTATCCGGCTCCTGCAGAGCGATTCGCTGGTGTGGCAGGAAAGCGGTAGTTACCATTTATACGACCTGGAAGAGGCAAAGGGCATCGCGTTGAGGGTGCCGGCTTCTGTTGCTTATAACCACATCCGTTTTTATATAGGCATCGACAGCCTTACCAATGTATCGGGTGCGATGGGCGGAGAGCTCGATCCTGTAAAAGGCATGTACTGGACCTGGCAGAGCGGCTATATTAATTTCAAGGCCGAAGGGCGCAGCAGCGCCAGCTCTCATCCCAAAAAAGAATTTCAGCTGCACCTCGGAGGTTACGAAAGCCCTCATAATGCCCTCAGGCAAATTACCTTATCCGTAGAACCGCAGAGCGATATCGAGGTGTACTTCGATCTGCAGCAGTTCCTGGAAACAGCCGAGCTGGCCAAACGTTCTCATCTCATGTCCCCCGGGCCAGAAGCTGTAAAATTATCTGTTATGGCCTCCCGGTGTTTTAAGACAAAGCAGCAATGAAAAAACTGACATTGGGAATTGTTGCTCTGGGAGTTATGGCAGGTTTTACAGTGCCCGGGGCTTTTTTTGAAAAACCGCCGGGCTGGCCTGAGCCGGTCTATGCGTTTGCGCGTAACAAGCCTGATCCGGAGAAAATCCGCCTGGGCCGGGTGCTGTTCTATGATCCTGCTTTGTCTGAAAACAACCAGATCTCCTGCGCCTCCTGTCATTCGCCCTTCTCAGCCTTTGCCCATACCGACCATGCCCTGAGTCACGGCATCCGCGACAGCATCGGAACACGAAATGCCCCGGCCCTGATGAACCTGGCCTGGCAGCCGGTATTTATGTGGGATGGAGCCATCAATAACCTCGACATGCAGGCATTGGCTCCCATCACGCACCGGGCGGAAATGGGGAGCTCCATGCAGTCGGTGGTCGGCAAGCTCCGCGCCAGCCTGCTCTACCGCCGCCTGTTCAAAGAGGCTTTCGGGGATAGCCTGGCGACAGGAGAGCACACGCTGAAAGCCCTGTCGCAGTTTATGCTCAGCCTTACGAGCGCGCAGTCGAAATACGACCGCATGAAGCGGGGAGAGGAAGCCTTTAATGAGCAGGAGCAAAAAGGCTATAGCCTGTTCCAGAAACACTGTGCTTCCTGTCATGCCGAGCCATTGTTTACCACGCACGCTTTCGCCAACAATGGTTTGCCCGTAGATCCGCTGCTGAAAGATTATGGCCGCATGCAGATCTCGCATCAGCCCGGCGATTCGCTCAGGTTTAAAATTCCCACCCTGCGCAATATCGCCTATACCTATCCTTACATGCACGACGGGCGTTTTAAGAAGCTCTCGCAGGTATTGGACCATTATGCCGGCGGGATCCGCCCCGGCGCCACGCTGGCGGCAGAGCTCCAGACGAAGATGGAGCTAAGCTCCAACGATAAAGTGGATCTCATCGCTTTCCTCATGACCCTTTCCGACCAGGAATTTGTGTTTAATAAGGCGCATGGATTTCCGAAGGAGTTGATGAAGACTCAATAACCACCTAGGCAAAGACAAAACATAGCTTGTTATTGAATAAAAGTGTAGGTTTCTATGTTCCCTAATCAGTCCTGTTCTCTGTGTGCTCTATGTGACTATGTGGTTAAACCAAAAATCACTTCACCTCAAATTCCAGCATCTGCCGACCATCGATGTAGCCCTGCAGCTTATCGCCGATCTTCACAGGGCCTACGCCTTCGGGGGTGCCGGTGTAAATGAGGTCGCCCACCTTCAGGGTCACGAACTGAGACACATAGGCAATGATCTTGTCGAAGCTGAAAAGCAGGTCGGAGGTATTTCCTTTCTGACGCGTCTCGCCGTTTATCTTAAGCTCAAAGCCGATAGCGGAAAGATCGGCGAGCTGCGCTTTGGGCATGAACGTACCGAGCGGGGCGGAGCCGTCGAAGGCCTTGGCTTTTTCCCAGGGAAGCCCTTTCTCCTTGGCTTTGGCTTGCAGGTCGCGGGCGGTGAAGTCGATGCCCAGGCCGATCTCTTCGTAATACTTATGGGCGAACCGCTCCTCGATGTGCTTGCCTACCTTGTTGATTTTGAGGACAATCTCGATCTCGTGGTGCAGGTCTCTGGTAAACTCAGGATAATAGAAAGGCTCGCCGTCTTTCAGGAGAGCGGTGTCGGGCTTCATAAAGAATACCGGCTCGGTAGGGATGTCGTTCTTTAATTCTTTGGCATGTTCGGCATAGTTCCTGCCAATGCAGATGATCTTCATAGCGTTCCGTTTGTATAGTGTTCCTGACCTGTCCGGTGTGATACCGGTTCCGGGTATTTGCCGTAAAATTAGATCAGGCAAAATTAAATTCACAGCTAAATTGGTATATTTAGCGCAAATTTACAAGCATTATCATGAACTCTACGAATTACGACATTATAGTGATCGGAGGCGGTATCGTAGGGCTGGCAACAGCCTATAAGCTGACCCTTCAAAACCCGAATAAGACCATCCTGGTGCTGGAGAAGGAAAAGGAGGTGGCGGCGCACCAAACAGGGCATAACTCCGGGGTGATCCACTCGGGCATCTACTATAAGCCGGGTTCCTATAAAGCGGTGAACTGTGTGAAAGGCCGCCGCGAGCTGGTGCAGTTTGTGAAGGATTACAACATTCCGCATGACATCTGCGGAAAGATCATCGTGGCGACCGATCAGAGCGAGCTGGCGCATATGAGCAAGGTGTTCAATAATGGCCTTGCCAACGATGTGGAAGGCATCGAGATGATCGACTCCGCAAAAATCAGGGAGATCGAGCCGCACTGCCAGGGGATCTCCGGGATCTGGGTGCCATGCACCGGCATCATCGACTATACCGATGTGGCGCGTAAATATGTGGAGCTTATCCACGCAAAAAACAACGGCAGCAAGGTGCTCACAGGCCATATGGTGAAAGGCTTCGAGAAAAAAGGGGACAGCACCGATGTGATCACGCCACAAGGCACCTTCAACGGAAAATACATTATCTCCTGTGCGGGCCTGCATGCCGACAGGATCACCAAAAAAGACCATGTGAAAACAGATTCCGCCATTGTGGGCTTCCGTGGCGATTATTACGATTTGACGGAGAAAGGCAGGAGCAAGGTGAAGAACCTGATCTACCCGGTGCCGAACCCGAAATTCCCTTTCCTGGGCGTACACTTTACGCGCATGATCAAAGGAGGCGTGGAGTGCGGGCCGAATGCGGTGTTCGTGTTCAAGCGCGAGGGCTATAGCAAAACGGCCTTCAGCCTGAGAGATACGACGGAAGCGTTCGGCTACAAGGGCACCTGGAAATTCTTCGGCAAGCACTGGCGTTTCGGCCTCGATGAGTACCGCGGTGCCTTCAGCAAAACCTATTTCCTGAACCGTCTGCGCAAGCTCATCCCCGATCTGCAAATGGACGACATTGAGCCGGCGCGCTGTGGCGTGAGGGCGATGGCCTTAGGGCCGGATGGCGAGATGCTGGATGATTTCAAGATCGAGTACCAGGGCAATTCCATGCACGTGATCAATTCACCCTCACCAGCAGCGACAGCCTCTTTGGCTTATGGCAACGAGATCGCCACGATGGCGAAGGAGTATTTTAAGCTGTCTTAGTTTGTTTCTGAAGTTATCCTGAACTTGCATCCCGATCTTGCGGATCTCCGGGAATTACCTATTTTTGAGGAGAATGGTCCAGGCAATCCGATATCGGCTATTTTTATTCTTCCTTTGTACAATAGGCTTTCCGGGCTTTGCCCAGGAGCCGGAAGACAGCTCCCGCTTTGTCCTAAGCCTGAGCTTATACAATCATGCGGAGCTTGTCTACAAGGGCAGCATGACTTACCGTTTAACGAACGATTACCTTGGGATCAGCCGTCGCAACCTCTTCGATAAAAGGGACATTCCGCTGTACTCCACCAATATCCGGAAAAGCGTGTCGGATTCTATTGGACTGCTGAGGCTGGATACGCTTCAGTTCTTTTACCATAATGATTGCGTCATGTCCACCAGTGGCAATGAGTATTTCATTTCCATAGAACGCGGCAGGCAGGAAAAGCGCATTCACCTGCACAGTTATTACCATCCGCAAGTCGAAAGGCTGATCGGCATCATGAATGCAGTAGTGCCCGAAGAATACCGGATTCACTACATGAGCAAAGACACCAAGCAGGATTGTAAGTAATATCAGTGTGTCAATTGAGTGCGATAACGTGGTGTAACTGTTTTGTGTGTTAAGCTGTGTAACCCTGTGAGAAGGACACGTCTCCAACCCTATTACAAGCCATGGATCTCTGGGGCCTGCGGCAGACAGGTGAGTCTTATGCTTCATCTCAGCCCAGGGTAAATACCGGCCACAAAAATCTGCGTTCTTTTTTGTATTTTGCTTTCAATAAACAGCCCATGAACAAACTTTACTATACCTTATTCCTGGCAGGCGTTTTAAATGCGGCACAGGCCCAGAGCGATCTGAAGCCTTGCGGCGCCGACGAGCTGCGGATCGCCACGCTGAAACAGCATCCCGAAATAGCCAAGGCCGTGATTAAGCGCGACGCGCAGCTGGAGGCACATACCGCCGCCTTTGTGGCAGGGCAGGGGAAAAGCCCATCCACGGCTACTTACATCATTCCGGTGGTGTTTCATGTGATCCATAACTACGGCTCCGAGAACATCTCCGATGCCCAGCTCAAGGATGGCCTCGACATCGTCAATAAGACCTTTAATAAAACGCATCCCAATACAGCATCCATTATTCCGGCCTTCCAGGGCATTCATGCCGATTGTGACATTGAGTTCCGGCTGGCAACCAAAGACCCCAACGGGAATTGCCACAGCGGCATCAACCGTATTGCTTCTCCATTGACGAGCTCCGGCGATCACCGCGTGAAAAGCCTGATCCACTGGCCTCCTACCAAGTACCTGAACGTGTATGTGGTGACGAACGCTGCAGGCCTTGCCGGGCATGCCGTGTGGCCTTCCGATGCCGATACCATGCCTTCCTGGGACGGCATTGTGTTATCGCATAATTATGTAGGCACCATCGGCACATCCAACCTCACCCAGTCGGTAGCCTTTGCGCACGAGTGCGGCCACTTCCTGAACCTGCATCACATCTGGGGAGGAAACAATGTTCCCAATTTTTACTATTACCCCTGCGCCGATCCCAACAAGGATTGCAGCATCGACGACCTGGTGGCCGATACGCCGCCAACCATTGGCTGGCAGAGCTGCAGCCTCACCGGCGCTTCCTGTGGCAATACGGTAGACAACGTGCAGAATGCGATGGACTACAGCTATTGCAACATCATGTTCACGCAGGGGCAAAAGGCGAGGATGCAGGCCTGCCTGACCTCCACCGTGGCCGGCAGGAATAACCTGTGGCAGACGTCTAACCTCATCGCTACCGGTGTATATACGACAGCGACCTTGTGCGGTGCGAATTTCAGCTCCGATAAAAAAGTGATCTGCGCCGGCAGCAGCATTGCCTTTACCAATACCTCGTACCATGGCGCTGTGTCGTCCTACAGCTGGAAATTCCAGGGTGGATCGCCGGCTACCTCTGCTGCGGCCAACCCGACGGTGTCGTATGCCACGCCCGGCACCTACAGCGTGGAGCTTAGCGTGAGCGACGGAAGCAGTACCGTTACGACAGCTAAACAGCAGTATGTGATTGTGCAGCCTGCGACAGCAACGGTAGCCTATCCATTTACGGAAGGCTTCGAAACCTTGACCGATCTCAACAGCGGCGGCTGGTTTACCAATAACCTGGATTCCTCCGGCACCTGGCAGCTCACCGGGGCTGCGGCTTCCGGAGGGAGCAGATCGGTGATGATCAATAATTTCAGCAGCACGCTGAACGGAAGGGACGAGCTCCTGAGCAAGCCCATCAACCTGAGCGGCGCTTCATCGCTCAACCTGAGCTTTAAATATGCCTTTGCGCGGAAGGATACCAGCAACCGCGACCAGCTCCAGGTGTTCTGCATGCAAAGCTGCACAGGCACTAACCTGCAACGCCTGAACCTCGTTGGCTCGGCCCTCGAAACCACGACACCCAGGAGCGGCTACTTTGTGCCTGCTGCCTCCGAATGGAAAACAGCGTCGGCGATTATCCCTTCGGTATTGTTTACCAACAGCTTCCGCCTGAAATTCGTCTTCACCGGCAACGGCGGTAATAATATTTACATCGACGATATTAACCTGGCTATTGATGCAGGGATCCGCGATATTTCCGAAGAGGTGCAGCTGCTGAACGTATTTCCGAATCCTGCCTCCGGCAACAGCTCCCTGTCTTTTTTCCTGGAGAGGCCAAAAACGCTGAGCCTGAAAATAACGGATGTGCTGGGAAAAGAGGTAATGAGCCTGAAGCCTGAGCTTTACGCTGCGGGAGAGCAGCAGCTTGCCTTGCCTACAGCGGGCCTTCAGAGCGGTATTTACCTTGTCCTTCTTTCCGACGGATGGCGGCAGCTCAGCAGGCAGCTGGTGATCTCTGAATAGGGATGTGCTCAAGGCTGTTATCAAGCCTCAACAGGTGCATCCAGAATCATAAGAGCAGAAGAGACCATAGCGTGATTTCGTCACGGGGCATCGTGACAGTTACCGGGCATCAACGCTGTGCTGATCCTTGTTCTGAATGGGCCTTATCGGCACGATTTTCAGATCAATGATAGCTGCTAATCTTTTTTCAGGAAGTCTTTGAGCTCCCGCACGGCTTTCTCGATCTTCTTTTTCTGTTCCTGAAGCTCGTCCATCGTGTCGGCCTTTGCCAGGGCGAGCTGCAGCTCGAGGTGCTCCAGCTTTCCTTTGACCTTATCGATGTTCTCCTTGTTGTCTGCCACAAAGGAATTGACCTCCGACTTAAATTGATGCACTTTCGCTTTGGCATCTTTTTTCAGCTCTTCCATTTTATCCGAAAGCTCCGCTTTTCCCAGCGCGCCTTGCAGCTGCAGCTCTTCCAGCTTCGTCGCAGCGTTTCTCAGGAAGGATGCTACTTTATCTCCGAAATGTTCCATAGGGTATTGGTTTTGTGTTCATTAAAGGTAAGTAAAATTGTGGAAGAAACACCCCGCCTTTTTTCGGGGACAACAGCAAATGCTTATTCCTGATGGTATTCATCTACAAGGATTATTTTATTTCCGTCTGGTGTTTTTTTGCCGCTCTGCTCAGCGTATCGGTCATTTATGTGCTGGTTTCCGTCCGGCGTAAAGCAGCGACAGGGCCTTCCATCGGGCACTCGCCGCATTAATGCCTTCCTTGTTTAAGTATTGAGCTGCTATTACCTCTTCAATACCCTTATGTTAGTATCCCGCAGGGCTTAATATGAACTAAGGCCCGTTCATTTAAGCAAATCAATTAGCCTTTCTTCTTAGCGGAAAGGTTCTTAACAGGAACCTTTTCCGGCAATACATCCTTCAGCGTATAGATCTGCACGCGGTTGTTGAGCAGCGAAATGGCATTGATGGGGCGAGTGTTGCCGTAACCGTTAGCGCTTAGCTTGCTTTTCGGGATTCCTTTTTTAGCCAGGTAATCTACAACCGACATGGCAAAATTCTGAGAGATCTTTTTCAGGTAAGAGGCTTGTGTTGCAGGGCTTGCGGCCACAACGATCTCTTTTTCTTCATCGATATACGTTCCACCATAATCCGCATCCACCTGGATCCGGGGGCTTTGCCCGCACAGCTTCCAGGCTTCGGCAAATTCATCAATGGCCTTTTTGGCTTCCGGATACAGGGTGATCTTGTCCTGGTGCTGGTAGATCGTCAAAGGCTTATCCTTACTGATCACGAAGGGAGTCGGCCAGTTAGCCGGGTATTCCACAGTGCGGTAGGCAAAGTCCTGCATCACCAGGTTCAGCAGCGAGCTATTGCCTGT
>Ga0233425_10007326_pt1 | contig 15595 bp, 3 predicted proteins | sample Watercolumn_Towu_2_FD_181712 | JGI IMG/M metagenome (GOLD analysis project Ga0233425, IMG submission 181712) | Freshwater microbial communities from Lake Towuti, South Sulawesi, Indonesia - Watercolumn_Towuti2014_140_MG | ecosystem: Environmental > Aquatic > Freshwater > Lake | place: Indonesia...
AGAATCAACAGTTACAGCAGGAGGTGGCGGACTCATGCTTGCTTTTCTCATTTTTGAACCAAAATCTGAAACTGAAAGAGGATCAGAATTCGACTCTTCATTAAAAGGTGTCTGATTTAGGTCTTTCTTTTTATCTTTATCTTTAAGCATATCGGAGTTTAAAGAAGTTAAACCACCACTTAGAGAGGGAGTATTATCAATACCAGAAAAAGATGATGATGTAGCATTGTTTGACGCTAGAGTAGATGCACCCATCATCGATGAACTTGAAGCTGTTGTAGAGGAAACATATTGATTTTCCGATTTTCTAATTACATTATAATTATACGTTTGAGAATTTGAAGTGGATGATTTTGAATAACTCGACCTAGGTGCAGATTGATAAGAATTATACGAACTGGTTATTGTTGGTGATATGAATTCAGAATACGAATTATAGCTTCCTGAACTTTTGGGAGCATTGGTAATAGATCCATTAAAAACAACACCTTGAGAATAATTTACTTGACCAATACTTGAGTTTTTGTTAATACTACCCCAAGGGATATAAAAAAATTCTACAACCAATATGACACAAGCCAAAATCGAAAACACGAGTATTTCAACACCTTTTTTCATTGACTAATTAATAACACTTCAATATAATGAATTTATAATTATCTAATACCAAACACAAAAATAGTATTAAAAGTTAAAGAACTCCTAATTTAATTGAAAATAATAAACTTAAATTACGCATTAAAAATTTCTTAATCGCTATCTAATTAGTATACATGGCATTTTACAAAAACCTTGTACCAATTATAGAGGCTTTTGCCTTACGGAATCATTCGTTAGTTTTTCAAAAATTCTAATGAAATATTCGCATTAAATTAACTAAGGATTATACATCTACTACTGCAATCTCACAATAAAAATTATGAATTAACAGTAGTAAATGTACGAATTTTTATGGCAATATTAATTTCGCAGAGATAGACTTTCCATTTATCAATTGAACCTTAGCCACATACAAACCAGTAGGTAGATTTGAATCAATTACATTTTTTACACCTGCAGTGACTTTGAATTTCTTAATAAATTCACCTGAAACATTATATAAATTCAACATTCCGTCGCTAGAATAGGTATTATCCACTTCAATAATACTACCATTGCTAGAAATAAGACAATCACCTTTTATCAGATTAAGATTTGTAGCCACACCCGATTCTTCAAAAGAGGTAACAATTTTAAAACGATTGGTTGGTGAAGCAGTTTGACGCGATACGAAAGTATATTTTGAACCAGATTCTGTAACGTCTATGGTTTTGTTTACCTCTAAATCAACCAAGTAAACATGAGAATAGTGTTCATCTATATTTTCATGATTAAAGGTGATGGTGTATAGAGTATCCTTAGTACTGGCTTGAAAACCAATATTTGTCTGATTAACATCATCTACAGCGGCTACTTGATATTTTTTACCATCTGGTTCGGCTGCGAACAATTGCAAAACACCTGCCGAAGTATTTGTTCGCAAACCATCCCATCCATTATCGAATTGATGCGAACATCCAGGATTAGTAACCAACCAAAGACAATCTTGATTTTTGTTTTTAGTCTGAATATACATTCTAGTAGAAGTTACTGGTTTTCGTTTTGACTTAAGAAGCTCTGTGTTTTTAGTCCTCACAGAAGTATAACTCATAGAAACAGAAGCAAGTGCATTATTACTTTTTACAAATACCAAAAATGCACCCATAGAAGGTATTTGAGAAGGTAAACCATTCAAACCTGCAAGGTTAATTGGCACAGAAGTATATTGACCAGCAGCTGAGCCATAAGTTCCTCCATAGCCAGCACTCTCCCAATCGTCATAAGACCCAGTATTGAAAATATAAACAGTATTTTCAATAATCGAAGGATCTGAAGAGCCAAAGGATAAAGCTGAAATATCCACTGCTGCAGTATAAGGATTGGCCAAAAAGTGTTGACCTTTATAAGTAGCTGTATTTGTATATGACAATTGACCCGAACTGAAATCACCATTTTCTAAGGTACCTTGAAAGGTTATTACTCCTGCAGCAGTTGATCCTAAAGCAAGTCCCCAGAAAGGAGTAAGACCATAAGTACCATTTCTTATTGTCCACATTCCAGATGTTCCGACTACGTTTTCATTCCATGTCCACAGATATTTACTTGAGAAACTTGCTGAATACGTGGTAGACCGCAAAGGGATGCCAACATATTGAATTTTAGGGTATACAGATTTGGTATATAATTCTACGGTAGCTGTTACAGGAGAACCTACAACATTATTAAATATCAATGTTCCATTAGCCGACGCTCCTTCAGGATCAGCTTTTACAACTAATCCAGAGACACCAGCATTATTAGTAATAGAGCCTGTGACTACCAATTTCTTAGTAACTGGAATAGTAAGAATTTTTCCAGAATTGATGGTCAATAAGGTATTGACGATAAAATCAGTACCCAGACTAACACCAGCAGCATTGTCAATTACAAGGTTCTTTATAGAGTCACCTGGAAACAAACCTGTATTGATGGTCTGAGCCGAGCTACCTCCATAAGTAAAGCTAGGTGAATTGGTAAACACATCCAGTTTACTTGTTGTGGCTGTGAGTGTATTCAACAAAGTGATATTACCATTGTACTTTACATTGTAAGGACTGTTGATGGTTAAATTATAAACTTGATCATTCACAAAACAACTGGCTGGCAATGTAAGAGGGGTTTGCTTATTTAGTACCACCGTAGAACTCTCAGTAGATGCATCTACTTTTGCGCTATTGGACAAATTCAAATCTCCCTTAATAGTAAGTGTATAACCATTAGTATAGAGTTTATAGGTAGATTGATTATTAGTCAAATCAGTAATAGAGCGATTGGCTGTAAGATAACAATCACGACTAGGAGCATCAGCAAAAGCTATACTTGCATCAGTTGAAGGCACTATTCCTCCAGACCAGTTAGCAGCCAATTCAAAATTGGTACTGGTACCTCCTACCCATTTATTGGTCTCGGTCTCCCATGCACCCATACATGGTGCGGTGGTACTACGTAGGTTATTATTAAAATCGCCAGTGATAGAAAGACCTGAAAGATCTGTTCCATTCAACGTCAAAGTTGTAGGTTTAAATGACACTGGTGTGGTACCTGCTGTGACTCCTGGGTCAGTAGTTAGACTACTTGCATCATTACCTGTCACTCCAGTGGCAATAGGTAAAGCTGTTTTATTTGCAGCAAAATACCCAAGTGTCTGACCAGCACCTGCAGTTATTTTATAATCATTAAAATTACAATTCAAAGTTCCTCCAGAGGCTACGCAATACAATGTATAGTGTAGGTTGGACCCACTGGTTGTTGTTCTTGTATTGTAAAAAATATTATTCCTGTAATCACGCGTATTAGAAGCGGCATTATTCCAAAGACAAGCCGATATATTGGTAGCTCCCGACCCAACAGTTCCAGATAAATAAACTGTGTTATAGAAAATGCTACAAGTTTGGGAGGCTGCCCCAGTATCATAGAGTCCATTGATTGTGGTTTTGGTGTTACCTCCCAATGAAATTACATTGTTATAATACGAAGTAACTCCAGCCAAAGCAAATATTCCATTCATAGTAGCGGATGTGGAACTTGCATGAACTGACAAGCCATAAATAAAATTACTTTTAACGGTATTGGCAGTAGTACTACCATTGAAATAAATTCCATTTACTCTGCCCGCAAAACTGGAATAAGAATTAGACAAATTATATACCGTATTCCCTGTTATTGACTGAGCTGCAGCAGTGGTATAATTAAGTACAATACCTGCAACGGATGCCTGATAGGTACTGGATGTGTTAGCATTTGCTATAGTTAAATTATAGATGGTATTATTCGATATCGTATTTGTACCATTTGTACATACAATGCCATTCACTAATCCAACTGTTCCTGCAGTGGTATTAGTAGTCCCATTTGTCAAATTGACAATGGTATTATAATCAATGGTAACAGTACCAGAACCAGCACTATTGATACCATAAACAGATTGAGCATTGGAAGTACTACCAGAACTAGCATAAATGCTTGCCGAAGATCCAGCATCGCCTATCACGTTTCCTTTTATGGTGGTAGTACCAGCACCTGTTTTGAATATCCCAAAGAAATTTGAAGCTAGTGTTCCGGCGTTATCTACTTTTATACCATATATATTATTGTTTTCACAGTTAGTCACTCCTGATGTCCCATTATAGATACCATATACATTAGCACCGGTTGTTGCTGCTGTAATAATGATAGAATAAGGTGAAGTTCCAGTGGAACCAATGGTATTGGCAGAGACCTTACCTATATTTACATCCCCTGTAGAACTTTCTGAAGAAATAGCATTCCAATTTGAAGCACCTGCATCAGACCATGCAAAATTCTTAATCACGTTATTATCAACTGTGGTGGTGGTAGTAATAGTAGGTCCAACTATCACTCTGATACCATCAAAATTATTTGTAAAAGCAGCAGTTTTTGTCCAGGTACCTGAACAATAAGCAGCGCTACCCCCAATATAATTATTTGTAATTGAAATATCTTTTGAATTAGTTGAAGAAACATAGATTGCTCTATAGGCAACAGTAGCTGTAGGTACAAAAGAAGCTGTCTCATACAAGGTATTTCCAGAAATGGAACAAGTATAGTTGAATCCAGCCAAGTTAATACCATTTGAAGCTGTACCTCGGTTCAGAAAATCATATATCTTATTATTACTGATAGTCACCCGGTTGTATTTAGTAGCAGAAAAGCCCGCAGAATAAATTGCATTTAGAGGTCGATTGGCATCAGCTGCACAGGTAATCTTGTTAGATGAGATGGTGACGCCTGTCATGTAACTGCTGGCATTAGTAGTACTGCTTAAAAGTATAATACCACCTGTAGCATCGGTTGTAGATGCTTTGATAGTGCAATACTTGATGTTGGTGGCGAAATCAGTTGGTGTAGTGGTATTGTTGTACACACGTATAGCACATGTACCAGCAGTACTTGAAGTGCTGGTATTTGTGATGGTTAAATCTTGCGTGTTACCATTTACCAAAGTCCCACCCGAATAATACAAACGGCCATCGATGGTGACATTATCACAAGCGTTCAAGTCAATGAGGGGTGTAGCCAATGAACCTGAAATGGACAATGCTGTGGTAGTAGGATAAATGGTGATGGAACTATAATTGGTACTTTTTGAATTCAAAACTGCAGCTGCAGTTTCGGTTGTATTGCCTGTGATTTGAAGAGTAATAGCGTCAGAACTTGCGTATGAACCACAATTGATAGCATCAAAAGCTTCTTTAAGAGTGGAAAATCTTGTTCTCACAACAGAACTTACAACCAAAGACACATTGGATGCTGGAGCAGTAGGTGCGACCAAGCCTTCATAAGCACCAATACTTGGTACGGTTACTGAACGAGTAGTTCCAGCATAATCCGTGAGCACATTTTTGTTGTAATTGGCATACAATGTAGTTGCACTCTGAGGCTTCAATTCGGATGCTGTACCCGAATAGGCAGCAAAGGTAGGATCTGTATTTACACTATTCAAATCCTGACCTGAAGCTGACTGTAATGTTCCCAGTGTGGTTTTGTCCGCTGCAAAATAAGCCATTACACCACCCGAATTGGGAGCATAATAGTCATTATAGTCAATATAGTAGGTACCGCCTGCAGCAGCTACATACATACCGTAATGAGAACCACTGGCTGTACCACCATTAGAGCGGGTGTTGGCACAAATATTATTTCTAAAGGTACGTGTATTGGAAGTACCTGTACTGTAGAGTGCATAACTTAGGATAGTAGTACCAGATAGAGGTGTACCTGTAATATTCAGAGTATTGTACAGCAATGAGTTATTATTTGAAGCTGCACCTGTCTGATAAATTCCGTAAATAGTAGCTGGAGTAGCATCACCAATACTTATTATGTTGTTGTAATAGCTTGCAGCACCAGCAGCAATCTGAATTCCATAGAATACATTTACATTTGAAGATGTAGGCGCAGCAGGAGCGGCAGTTGTAAAGTTGGTGATGAAATTTTTATTGATGGTATTGGTACCTGTACCGCCACTGTAATAAATACCACAGATAGTTCCTGGAGTAGATCCTCCACTAGCACAGGCATTATTGATATTTTTGATGGTATTACCAGAAATAGTTAAGTTTCCTGTGCCAGTATTGTAGACACCATATACTACTTGAGCAGCACCTGTACTAGCACTACTTGCATTAATACTACTACCAGTGGACGCACTTCCGATATAATTATTAGAGATTGTAGTGGTCCCGCCATTGGATTTTAATATTCCATAAAAATTGATTTTGGAGGCAGCACTAGAATTGGCTACAGTGATAGAACCAATAGTGTTATTACTACAAGTAGAAACACCTGTTCCCTCCATTTTTATGGCATAAAAAGATTCGCTAGCAGATGCACCCGATCCTTCCGTAAAAGTAATTCCACCAGTACCTGTAGTTGCACCAATGGTATTAGCAGTAGATGTTCCAATATTTACATCCCCGCTTCCTCCTGTATAAATCATTACAGTTTGAGGTGTACCTGATATGGTTACACCATTAGCTTGACTCCATGAAATATTATTAATGGTATTTCCCTGTATGCTATTTCCAGAACCTCCAGTTACAGGAAAGAGTACGATTCCATAAAACTTGTTATGAGCACTATTTGTTTTGGTAAACGTACCACTGTGGTCAGCAGCACTCCCCCCGATGTAATTATTAGAAATCGTTATATCATATGTTCCTGTTGTAGTACTGGGCTGATTAGAGGCATCCTTATTTCCTACAATAATCCCACATACCGAACCTGCATATGCCCCTGTAAGTGAAAGGTTTGTAGTTTCATAAATTGTATTATTGGAAATAGTACAACTGGTATTGTAGTCACCTATTCTTATGCCATTAGAGAACCATGAGGCAGCAAGAATAAAATCGTATATGGTGTTATCGCTGACTGTTATATTGGAGTTTACTTTACCAGATGCACCTACAACATATACCCCTCCAGCACACCTACCACCTGTAGAACTGGTGATTTGATTGTTGTTAATAGTAATATTTGAATTTCCTGATAATCCAGAAACATTTGTTACTTGTACTACTCCAGACGCACCATAGTAGCTAGATCCTGAGGCCTTTAATATACAATACTTCACAGTGCAATTGCTTGCTCCATCCTTAAAACGAACTGCACAATCTGTTCCATTTGTTCCCGAAGAGGCTTTTTGATTATTGATAGTTAAATCTTGACTAGTACCTGAGCCTCCATTACTACCCCAAATAGTAACATTACTTACGCCACTAATATCTAACATAGGAGCTGAAATTCCTGATGCAGAAGAAATGGTGACGTTGGTAGAAGAAGGGTAAATATTTAATGCTGTCCATTGAGCATTAGTTGCATTGAGCACAGCTGATGCTGTCTCTGTGGTATTGGCAGAAATAGAAATGGTGATGGTTCGTCCACTTTGAGACACTCCAACAGCATTCAACGCATCAAAAGCAGCTTTGACTGTAGTATAACTACCATCTGCTGCTCCTGCTGAGCCAGATACTACAACTGCAGCATTGACATTCGTAATTACAAAGAATGCAAATGCTATTAAAAAAGCATATTTCATTAATGAATTTTTCATGATTGTATAAATTAAATAGAAATAAGGATAATAATTAAAACTAACTTAAAGTAAAAACTCATCTATCAACATCACCAAAATCAATTAAAACATATCAAAATTCAACAGACTTGAACTATTTCTGCATTAATTAATGATAAATATAATAGTTGAGCCATGATACACCAAAATATTTTCTATAAAAAATTATCTCAATTGGAAATTATAACTATTCCAAATTTAAAAATCAAACACCTAAAGACTAATTAACGAAAAAGTGTCAAAATTATATTGACATTTAACTAAAACAACAAACTAAACAAACCACAAGCTAAAATAAGTGTAATCAATACACTTTCAATCATTTAGATATAAAACAACTCATTCAAACAAGCTATAACTTTGAAACAACTATCCAATACAAAGAATTGAAGAAAAAGCTTCAAGCAAGCTGTATTTTCCAAAGTTAGCTAAGCAAACGACATCACACATATGCATATTAGCCTAAATATAAAACAACAATCATAGTACTTTTGAACTATATGTATTATGGAGATAAAATATCAAAAACACATATCAGTTAACAGAATTAACAAAATAAAAAATTATCGTAAATTAAACTCAAGACTTACTTCAAAACTTCTATTGATAAATTCGAGTTTAAATACTTCTAGCATTAACTTGACGAATAATTTATAAAAAACAGAAATATAAAGTTATTATATTTCTGTTTTTCAAATCAATATATGTATTAATAAAACAATTAAGACTAAGCTAAAACATTTTAAAATGATGCTGTAAATATAAAGTCAACTATAAACGAACAGTAATGAAAATTTATCACAAAAAGAAAGATATCAAAAATCTAATTATCAATTAAGTAGAAATCTAGATTCATAACTTTTGTTTGATTCAGTTATAATTTGAGCTACATAAGGACCTGATGGTAGGTTAAGCTCAACAACAGTCTTTAGATTTTTTGAATAAGGAACTCTATGAACCAAAGTACCAGACAAATTATAGACATTTACATAACCATCTTCATTACTTGGATTATCAATAACAAGTTCTTTACCTCTAGCGTAAACCTTTACTTTATCATTTAGACTGTCAGCATCAAGAGTCGTTGCAATTCCTGGACTGGGAAGTTTTGTAGATATTTTGAAACGATTTGTATACGATGCTGTTTGTTTGGAAATGAATGTGTATTTTGTACCTGTTACACTTACATCAATTTGTTTTCCTGTAACATTATCTAAAAGATAAAGCTGTGGATAAACATTGTCAGTATTTTGATGATTGAAGGTAATTGTATATACGCTATCTTTAGTGCTTGCTTGCATAGCAATATCAATATTATCTATATTATTAACTGAGTTTACTTGGTAGCTTTTACCATCAGATTCAATTGCAAACAACTGTAACACTCCAGCAGAAGCAACGGATTTAATACCATCCCATCCATTATCAAACCCATGTGTACATGTAGAGTCGATAACAATCCACATACAGTCGTATGATTTGGTACCTACTATTTCGATACGTGTACAGGTTTTTTCGTTAGCTCTTTTGGCTCTCATCATTTCTGAGTTTTTTACAGACACTGCCGAATAAGGAAATTCCACCCAAGCATCAGGGCTACTAGACTTTGTTAAAATCATAACCGATGACATAGAAGGTATTTGTGAAGGCAATCCGTTGAGGCCAGCCACAAACACTGGCACTGTAAGATATTGACCTGGAGCATTACCCGAAACCGAACCCGAACCTGCTGCTGCCCAATCGGCATACGATCCAGTGTTGTAAAACAACAAACTATTATCAATAATATTGGGGTCAGAAGAACCAAATACTATCTGAGAAATATCAATAGCAGCTGTATAGGGATTGGCAATCAGATGATAACCAGCATAGGATGAAGCAGGTGAATAACTAAAAGGAGTATGGATAGAATTATAATCATGGTTGACCAATTCGCCTTGAAATGTAAGAACTGCAGGCGATGTTCTCATCAAAGCATATCCTTTAAAAGCATTTAGGACTGAATTAGTACCTAAAGCAGTCCACAACCCTGCTGAACCTACTACATTTTCGTCAAAACTATACAATCTCGAACCAACAAAAGGACTTGATTGAAAAACGGCAGTACGAATAGGCATTCCAATGTATTGCGCTTTATTTGCATTTGATTTCGAATACATTTCAACAGTAGCCTGAACGGGAGAATTATAATCATTATGATATACCATAGATGCATTTGGTGTAAAACCTAGAGGATCAGCTTTAAGAATCAAACCTGAAACACCAGCCAAATTATCAATGTTTCCTATTACATTACAGAATGTAGCAGTAGGGATAGTTAAAGAAGAACCATTATTGATTGTAAGTTTTGTGTTAATTGTAAAATCAGTAGTAAGAGTTACACCAGCAGTATTCTCTATCTTTAGATTAGACAATGTATTATTTAAAAACAATCCACTAGCAATAGTTTGTGCGCTAGTCCCACCATAGCTAAAGGTTGGTGTATTAGTTACCCCATCTAATTTACCTGCTAGTACAGTAAGATTATTCAACAACTTGATGGTGCCACTGAATGTGACATTTTGAGAATTGTTTATTATAAGATTATACACTTCATTATTGGTAAAAATATTGGATGGCAAATTTTGAGTTACTGTTCCAGCCAGTTCTAAGCTGGAGCCTGAACCAGAAAGATTCATATTAGCACCATTAGATAAAGTGATTGATCCGTTGATAGTGATTTTACGCCCATTAGCATTCAGAGTATAAAAAGACTGCGCATTAACGAAGTCCTTAATTACGATATCAGCAGATAAAATCGCATTATTTATTGGATTATCATGCAGATAAATGTTTGAATTGGAAGAAGGAACAATATTGGCAGTCCAGTTGGCAGGATTGGAATAATTCGTATCAACTGTCCCTTTCCATTTGTTTACAATAGCTTCCCAAGCACCTGCATATGGCACTGTTGATCTGGCTACATTGGCATAATCAGTAGATACACCAAGACCAGCAACAGCTATTAGATCGATGGCATTTGGATAAAAATCGGCAGCATTGGAACCTACAGCATTTACAAAATTTGGGTTTATATTATAGCTATTAGCATCTCTTAACGTAGATGTTTTCCAAGCATTGAAGCTCAGAACATCACCACCATAGTATCCAAACTTAGAGCCAGTACCTGACACAAAATAATCGTTATTGTCAGCAGTTAAATTAGTATTTCCAGAAGGTAAATAGATGGCATAATGGTTACCACTTGCACCACCGGTATTACTTCTAGTGTTGCAGAGGATATTATTACGATAGTCACGAGCAGCCGAAACAGATGAATTTAAAAGTGCATAGCTAGGATAATTTCCATTAGAAGGTGACCCGCCTATATACACGGTGTTGTAATATAGATTTGTATTTTGTCCAGACGTACCTGCATCGATGATGCCATATACAGTTGCAGGAGCAGAGCTAGAGATAGTAATGATGTTGTTTGAATAGGTTGACAAGCCAGAAGATATTCTCAATCCTACCAACCGAGCACCAGATGAAGCGTTGTGCACATTCAGTCCACTAATAAAATTGCGAGAAATGGTATTTCCGCCTATACTACCAGCAAAATAAAGCCCTGTGATATAACCAGTGAAACTGGTATAGGTGTTAGATAAATTGTAAATTGTGTTTGCTGTGAGAGTTTTAAGTGCTGTAGTTCCAGAAACCATTATCCCGATTACAGAACCTGTAGATCCAGAAGAAGAAAAGGCATTTGAATTGGTCAAATCGTGAACAATGTTATCATTCATGGTTAACAATGCGGTAGCCGAAGCAATACCTGTAATGGTCCCTCCTGTTCCAGTATTGGTGTTGGTAGAGCCGTTTACAATATTGGCAACCGTATTACCATTAATAGTAGCAGTACCAGTACATTGAGAGTAAATGCCATACACATATTGTGAGCTAGCCGTACTAGAAGAAGAAGCAAAAATACTATTGGCAACAGTATTACTTCCCACAGTATTATTACTTATAGTAACAGTGCTAGCTGTGGCAGTTTTATTAATTCCATAAATATTCGTTGCAAGTGTAGGAGCATTCGAAGAGCTAATACCTGCAACAATATTGTTTCTACAATCCACTGTGCCTGTACTTGAGATATTGATGCCATATAGATTGGCACCATTAGCTGCTGCTGTAAGAAGAATAGAATTAGTCACAGCAGGCAAACCCACTATATTTCCAATAGAAGTTCCCACGTTTACATTTCCAGATGAGATATTAATTCCTGTCCAGTTAGCCGAGCTGGAATTGCTCCATGAGAAATTTTGAATTCTGTTATTTTGAACCGAAGTAGCAGTAGCTGTTCCCACATTAATACTGACACCGACAAATGTAGAGTTCATACCTGCTTTTGTAAAGGTACCATCATTGTTGGATGAGCTACCACCAATAACATTATCAGTAATAACAAATCCATTACCAGAGGTATTGCTTATAGATATTGCGTTATAAGCCACTGATGCCGTGGGATTAAATAGTGTGGTTTCATAAAATCTATTATTCGTCACAGTAGAAGTAGTAGTACTGGTGGTAAGTAAAACACCATTGGATGCTATTCCCCTATTAAAACAATCATAAATATTATTATTTGAAATAGTAATTCCACTATTGTCTTTGGCAGTAGTTCCTGATGAATAGATGGCATTGACAGGTCTGTTAGCATTGGTTGATGCAGAAATATTGTTATTAGAAATGGTATTATTGTCATTCCCAGTAGATCCTGTAGTAGTGCTAAAAAACACCACACCACTTGTGGTTCTAGTTTCAGCACCCAAGATGGAGCAATATTTAATAGTGTTATTCGTTGCGTCATTAAGGAACCGGATGGTGCAAGTGCCCGCAGTGTTTGAAGTACTTTGATTATTGATAACAAGATCAGGAACATCACCAGTAGCACCTACCCTTCCATCAATGGTGACATTATCTGCACCACTTAGGTCTATAAGAGGAGTAGCCACATTTCCGATTATTGAAAGCCCTGAAATCGTAGGATAAACAAGTACTGAAGTATAATTGGCAGAGCCTGTCCCACTTGCATTGAGAATAGCAGTAGCTGCTTCAGTAGTAGAACTATTTATTTTCAATTCTAAGTTTCCAGTATGTGAACCTGCGTTGATGGCACTAAATGCACCGCGCAAGGTGTTATATCCAGCCTGAAAAACACCCGCCTTGTACACATCTACATTGGTAAACATGGCACCAATTTCGAATGCACCCATAGTAGGAGTAGCTAGTCTTCCTGCTCCTGTATAATCGGAGGCAACACCTGTAGTAGTTGAGCCCAATAAAATCAATGACGAAGGCATAAAATCAGAAGGCAATGTTCCTGATACATTTGCAAAACCTGGATTAACCACCACACTGTTTGAATTTTGCGCGGTAGTAGTTTGAAGTGCAGCCAGTGTGATTCTATTGCCACCAAAGTAAGCCAATACACTACCAGTACCAGTAGCCCAGTAATCATTGTAATCAATGGCATAAGTTCCACCAGTAGAGACAACATACATAGGGAAATGCAAATTAGCTCCAGAGGTAGTTGATCTTGCATTGAAGAACAAATTGTTTTTGATGTTTCTAATATTATTCGTAGAGGCACTATATAAACAATACGAAGGATTAGTGACTCCAGAAGGAAGATTTCCAGCAATATATATGGTGTTATAATACAAACTATTAGTAGATCCAGCACCTCCTGTTTCGTATATTCCGTAAATGGTAGTGGCAGTATTTCCGTTCAGGGTGATGATGTTGTTGGAGTAAAGAGTTGAACCTGAAACAATTCTTACTCCATAGATCTTAGCACTGGCACCTGTGGCTTGATTGACAAGATTGTAAATAAAGTTTTGTGACACAGCATTTGAAGTATTGCCTGCACTAAAATACAGCCCAGTAACTACTACATTGGATACTCCGGTGTGTAAACTGTAAAGGTTGTAAATTTTATTTCCATTCACAGTCCTTTGAGTTGCACTTCCAGAGATAGAAATACCCATCACAGAAGCAGCCGACGTATTAGCCGCGTTACCATTCAATGCAGTGAGGTTGTGAATCGCATTATTGGAAATGTTATTAGTACCGTTGGTAGATGCAATACCGATAATACTACCTGAGCTAGTATTGGTAGAACTATTGGTGAGGTTGGCTACTTTATTATTCATGATGGTAACGGTAGCAGTTCCTGCAGAGTAAATACCATACACATATTGTGAAAAGGAAGTACTAGCTGACGCAGCATGAATAGAGTTTAGGGTAGCTTCATCACCAATCACATTATTGGTGATGTACATATTGCCTACTGATGCAGATTTATATATTCCGTAAAAGTTGGAAGCGAAAGTACTTGCATTGTTAGTAGTAAAAGCGGCTATGGTGTTGTTTTTACAATCAACAGTAGCAGTACTTGACACATATATACCATACATATTGGCGCCAGTAGAACCTGCGCTAACAATGATGGAGCCTATTCCATTGGCTGTGCCAATAACATTACCTAGATCAGCACCAATATTCACTGTACCTGAAGTGATATTTATACCTACAAAGTCAGCAGCGCCAGAATTAGTCCAAGAAATTGACTTGATGACATTGTTTTGAATACTGGTAACTGTACCTGTCCCTACATTTACATTGATGGCATAAAAGTTATTGTTATTTCCAGTTTTTGTAAATTTGCCGTTGTTTCCGAGGGTGCTACCACCCATTACATTTCCACTTACAACAAATCCAGTTCCAGAAGGATTGTTCAAATATATCAAGCTGTAGGAAGATGTAGTTGTTGTGGCAAAGGATGTTGTTTCGTAAAAACTATTATCAATGATGGAACATGCAGTGGTATTCGAAGAAAGATTCACCCCATAAGAAGTAGCCGAAGCTCTAAAGAAATCAAAAATTATGTTTGCATTAATTATTAATCCTGTATTATCCTTGGTAGCTGTTCCCGAAGAAAAGATAGCATTGGTAGGTCTGTTGGTTGAACTGACAGACGAAATTTTATTGTTGGCAATGGTATTATTGCTATTACCTAGAGCGGAAGTAGAAGTACTAAAAAAAACAACACCGCTGGATGCATTAGTTTCAGCTCCGAGAATGTTGGAATATTTAATAACATTATTAACAGCTCCATTAATAAAGCGGATGGTCGAAGTTCCAGCATTGCTGGAGGTGGAAGTGTTAGAGATAGTCAAGTCGGGAATAGCACCAGTAGCATTTAGACGTCCATCGATTATAACACTCTCAGCATTATTCAAATCAATGAGTGGTGCACTGGCAATAGAACCAGAGATGGATTTACCAGAAACAATGGGATAAATAATTACGGAGGTATAGCCAGAACTGGCATTAAGCGAAGCTGTAGCTGTCTCAGTAGTATTGTCTTTAATCTGAAGTGTTACAACTCCACTATACAAACCGGCAGAGTTTAAGTTTATAGCATCAAAGGCTTGCTTTAATGTAGCGAAGTCACTTCCAGTAGCGCCTACGGTTTTAGTTATATCAGCATGAAGCAAAGTGACATTGCAAAATATCAATAAAGAAAAAATGATAAATTTCATTGTAATCGATTCGTTTCTATACGAACTTTTCATCATAATAATTCAAGGTAATAAATTTAAAATTAACTATGCAAACAACTAAATATGGTTCATTATGTTCAAAAAACTACTTAGATTAACATTTAAACTAGATTTAGAAGTATTAGGTGTAAAAAAAGAGATTTATTGGGCGACAAAATTAATTGAATCTTTGTCGAAAAAGCATAGTACTTATTGTCTATTTTATTAATATTGTGATATTTAACACAAATAAAAATATATAACAATTAATAACGAACAAACTATAAATTACACAGTG
>Ga0233425_10007327_pt1 | contig 15594 bp, 13 predicted proteins | sample Watercolumn_Towu_2_FD_181712 | JGI IMG/M metagenome (GOLD analysis project Ga0233425, IMG submission 181712) | Freshwater microbial communities from Lake Towuti, South Sulawesi, Indonesia - Watercolumn_Towuti2014_140_MG | ecosystem: Environmental > Aquatic > Freshwater > Lake | place...
CATTTTGATGCGGGTAATTGGCTCAATTTGTAAGGTTCGGTGCTCCCGGAGATCCATTCCGGTAGTTTTGTTGGGCTTCTACATCAGCCCGGCGCATTTTGCTCTCTTCTGTTAGCGGAAAGTAAAGTTATCTATTTTTTCTTTTAAATCTTTGGCCTGTTGCGGTACAACAACCATATACACCGTAACTTCACTACCTACTTTTTCTTCCCCGCGTTGAATTTGCCAGATTTGACGATAGACGCCCGGGGTTATCGGGGCAGTAATAGGAATTTGCCATTTAGCTATTTCACCGGCTGTAATATCTCCCGGAATGGGATAAGAAGATTCTGCGCCGCGGGAGTCGCCTATGCTCTTTAATGCATATTCGCGTTGTCTCCAGGGTATAACGCCGTCATTCAAGATTTTTATTGTATTGTTGCCCTTGTCTGCCGGGAAATAAGTGGCAGCAAAGACCCCCTGGGCAACTGCATTATCAGCACAAAGAGGAGAGATATTCAAGTATTCAAGAATTGCTCTTGCAACTGCCCGGCCAAAATCCTCTTGGTTATTCTCTAGCAGTTCATAATCCTTTTGCAGGTAGGCTAACTCTATTATGGCGGATGGTACTTTCCAATCACGTATATATAGCTTTCCAAAGCGGCTCCTCGAATCAGGTATTGTTCCTAAATCGTTTATGCCGACTTGAGCTGATACACTTTCAGCGAGCGCCTTTGCCAGCAATAGGCTGTTGGCATCATCATACCCACCCTCTGTATACCAACCTTCCGTCCCTGATTGTGAACCGGAATTTGCATGGATCGCAACGGCAACTGTTGGGTTGTACGATTGAACAATTTGGGCAATTTGTATCAAAGTGTGTTGATCATCATCCCCCTCGCGGGTCAAATAGACGTCCACCGGGCAACGTTTGAGAAACCCCTCAGCATATTTCGCGACTTCAAGGTTTATATCCTTTTCAATCAATCCATTGTAGACAGCACCTGGGTCTATAGTGACGCCATCATCCCCTAAAATACCGTGACCAGGTGAAATTACTACGACCGGCTTGCTCTGTTGAGCAGATGCGATGGAAGCGCGACTGAACGAGAAAAAGATGAGGGTCGCCAGTGCAGCTAAGGAGACGATAACCACAAGTTTATAATTGGGTTTGGTTTTCATGTTATATCTCCATAAAACGCCGCCCGAAGCAGCGCGGACGGGAGACGGTTGATTTCAGCAAGTTGTTCCTGCGCAGACCGGCGCGCCTGCGCCACCGCTGCCATTTGCTCATTCAGCCGCGCGGCGATGCGCCGTTGCTCGGTCAGCGGCGGGAGGGGAATTTCAAGGTTTATTAGATCATCTCGTCTTATTGCTTCGAATGTGCTTCCACTTCCTAATTTGACAAGAGCGGTTTCACGAAATTTTAATGCTAGAAGAATAAAATCTCGGTCTGCTTGGTCGTTTGGCCGAATTGCTGCTAAACCACGCCCAATACAACATTCTACATCAGCAACATTAGTTGGACCTACTGGTGCCCGAACGGATAATAAAATGTCGCCTGGTTTAGCAATTCTTGTTGGCAAGATACACCACGTTCTGGCAATTGGATGAAGTAAACCAAAATCAGCTTTCCCTTGAAAGAAGGGTAAACCATTTGGCGTTTTTCTATAAGTATTACCGGGAGGAGATTGCCCCATAATGATGGTACAAACATCATTCAATTTTGCCCAATGCCAACCAGCAGGTAAAGTAAATTTAGCCATCATGCCTCACGCGGCAAAAATCCGCGCCTTGGTCTCGCGCAGCACATCGGCGGGGCGTCCCAGGCTGCGCAGGGCCTCCAACCCGCCGGATTTCTTGACCTCGGGAGTCTCGAAGACAAGCTGGTTCTCCAGCCCTTCGGTGCCGGCGCGGGCGAACTGTCCCGCCAGGGCGCGCAGGGCGTCTGCAGAACGAGAGGGCATCCCGCCCAGCCAGGCGGCGTGTTTGTAGTTGAAGGCATCGGCGCGCTGGCGGCGGGTGAGCGGGCGCAGGCCGTAGCCCAGGTCCGCCAGCACGTCGTACAGGTCGTAAGCGTCGCGCTTCTCCAGCGAGCGCACCAGCAGCGCCGAGCGTGCGCCATCCGGCAACCGATCCAGCAGGCGGCGGCGTTCGGGCGGGTTGATCCAGATACTCCGGAAACTTTCCAGCGAGGGCGCTTCTTTCACCAGCCGGGCGGCCAAGCGCTCCTTGTACTCCTCCACCGTCACCGGCATGGCTTGGCCGTCCACCATCGCCAGGATGGATTGGCCGGCGTCGCTGATGGTCACATCGAAGCCTTCCACCTGGATGGGCGAGGCGGGCTGGGGCCTTTGCTCTTCCCCTCCTTCCCTGGGTTTGACAAAGCGGGTGACGAAATCCTCGCCGAACAGCCGCGTGGCATCGGTGTAATCGTAGACGCGGAACATCAACTTGCCGCTTGGCGGATGCAGGCGGGCGCCGCGCCCGACCATCTGCGAGAATGCAATTGCCGAACGCACGTACTTGAAGAAGACCACATTGCGCACGACCGGCACATCCACGCCGGTGGTCAACAAGTCCACGGTGCAGGCGATGAAATAGCTGCGTGAACTGCCGCGCAGGTCGGCTAACTGGTCGTTGCCCGAACTGGCCGCGGTGCACTTGAAGGCGTAGTGTTCCAGCGGCCTTTGTGCGTGCGCCGCGCACCAATCGGCGTACAGGTTATTCATCTCGGCGGCCACCTGGTCGGCGTGGCTGTCGCGGGCGCAGAAAATGATGGACTTCTGCTCCGCGCCGCCATTGGCAAGCAGCAGCTCGAACAAATCCTGGCACATCGCCCGCACCCGGTCGGGCAGCATCAAGCGGGCTTCGAAGGCGTTGGCTTCGTAGCGCCGCTCACGCACGTCCGAGATACTCAGCCGCTCGCCCGTGATGGGGCTGCTCAGGCGTTTGCCTTTCAGGTCTGCGCGCTCCACACCCGTTTCGCGTTCAGACCGCTCCTTTTCGTCCAGGAAAATATCCCGCCGGACCACTTCGCAGGCGGCCAGGTAACCGTCTTCGATGCCTTGCGCCATGTTGTACTCGTAGGCCGGCTCGCCAAAATACTTCAGGTTATCGGCGGTGATCTGCAAATCTTCTGGCGTCATTTCCGGCCCGGTCAATTGGCGCGGCGTGGCCGTCAGCCCCACCTGCACCGCCTCTGGGTTGCGCCTCAACACGAGCGACCACTTGCCCCAGGCGGAGCGGTGGCACTCGTCAATGACGATATGGCTGAAATAGTTCTTGGGGTAATTTTCGGTCAGGAAGGTGGCGTCGGCTGCCTCCGAGTCAATGCCGAGGGTTTGATAGGTGGCAATATGGAGGCGCGCGTTTTTGGCGTTGTTGGCGCCATCCGGTTTGCGATACACTTCCGCCGCGTCCGCGCCGAAAACATTCTGGAAAGCCGCCAGTCCCTGGCTGCGCAATTCATCCCGGTCACAAATGAACAGCGCGCGCTTCAACTGGCCGGCGTCCGCGATGCGCTTGAGCAGATGGACGGCAATAAACGTCTTGCCCGAACCGGTCGCCAGCGAGAGCAGGGCGCGCTTCTCGCCGCGCGCAATCTTTTCCAATACAGTGCGGATGGCCGCATCCTGGTAATAGCGGCGGGTGGCCTCGCCCCCCATATAACGGGCCAGCAAAGGCCGGGCGGTTGGCGCGTCGAGGCGGAAACCCATCTCGCGCTCGTAGTCTGTGCGCAGGTCTGCTGGTGTGGGAAATTCCACCAATGGACGCGGGGCTGCTGTTTTTCCGCTCTTCCGGTCGAACCGGACAAACAGGTGCCCATTGGTGGCAAACACAAACGGCACATTCAGCCGCTTCGATTCGGCGTAGAGTTTGGCCTGCTCCAAGCCGTGTCCCGGCGGCAGGTGTTCCGCTTTGGCCTCGATCAGCGCCACGGCCACCGGCTGGGCGTCCAGCGTCACCTTGACGCGCAGGGTGTAGTCCGTGCGCCCGTGCTGGCAGCGGTGCGGCTGCCCATCCAGGATTTCCACCGCGCCAGCCGTCTCCTCGCGGCGGATCAGGTCCTCGGTCCAGCCGCAGGTGTGCAGGGTGGGGTCAATCAGCTTGGCGCGAGTGTCGGATTCAGAGAGGGTCATTAAGACTTCCCCGGTCGTACAAGGGTATTTACGCGACACCTGTATCTTAGCACAACTCACGGAATTTGACGACATTCCCATGAGCATCATTTCAATAAAGAGATGTGCGCGGGCGGCTTTACCCTTGCAGGATGCTGCGCGACCCTCAGCCCCGAATTCGGTCGCCCGCAAGCGGTATAATTCGGGGGCTTCGAACTAATTATCTCGTTTATCTCCGTTCACACCTGCACTTGCAACGCAGGTGCAAGTGTCTCCGTTGAAATTCTGAATGTCCCTCCTCACCGCCTCCGACCTCTCCAAATCCTACGAGCCTGTGGAAATCTTCTCCGGCCTCAGCTTTGCCGTGCCGCATGGGGCGCGCATGGCGTTGGTCGGGCCAAATGGCATCGGAAAAACCACCCTGCTGCGCATCCTACTCGGCCTGGAGGAAGCCTCCGGCGGCACGGTGACGCGCGCCAAGAACCTGCGCATGGGCTACCTTCCGCAGGAAGCCGAGTTCGAGATAAGCGGCGGCACCGTCTGGGATGTTTGCTTGCAGTGCTTCAGCGACCTTTTGGCGCGCCAGGCCGAGCTGGAACGGCTCGAGGCCGAGATGTCTACCTCGGAGACACGCGCGCAGGCCCTCGTCCGCTACGGCACGCTGCAACAGGAGTTCGAGCGCCTCGGCGGCTACACCTTCCAGACGCGCATCCAGCAGGTATTGTCCGGCCTGGGCTTTTCATCCGGCGATTTCCACATGCCGCTCGATCACCTCTCCGGCGGCCAGCGCACGCGCGCCTATCTTGCCCGCCTGTTGCTCTCCAACCCCGATATGCTGCTGCTCGACGAGCCCACCAACCACCTGGATATCGCCGCCGTCGAATGGCTGGAGGGCTACCTGAGCCAATGGGATGGTGCGGCGGTGCTGGTCTCGCACGACCGCTACTTCCTGGACAAGGTCGCCAACGGCATCCTGGAGATGACCCCGGCGGGCATCGAGACCTATCGCGGCAACTACTCAGCATATGTAGCGCAGCGCCAGGAACGCTGGGAGCGGCGTCACGCGGTCTTCGACAGCGAAAAGGCCAAGCTGCTCAAAGAGGTGGATTACATCAAGAAGAACATCTCCGGCCAGAACGTCAGCCAGGCCAAGGGCAAGCTGCGCCGCCTGAGCCGCATCGTCCAGGCCATCGAACAGCTCGGCTTCGAGGCGGCGCTGAACCAGAAATGGGCAGAAACGGCGGAGGCGGTGACGGTGGCCACCTCGCCCTTTGGGGTGGAGGAGGCGGAACGCCGCGTCCGTGCCATGTACCTGCCGGATCACCGTCCGCCGCGCCTCAAGCTGCACCTGCGCGCCGACCAACGCTCCGGCGAGCTGGTCATCCGCACGCGCGGCCTGCGCGCCGGGTACCCGGGCCGCGTCCTGTTCGAGGCGCCGGATATCGAGCTGCGCCGCCGCGAGTGCGCCGCGCTGATCGGCCCCAATGGCGCCGGCAAGACGACCTTCATCAAGACCGCCCTCGGCCAGGTTGAGCCGCTGGCCGGCGAGGTGCTGCTCGGCGCCAGCCTCCAGATCGGTTACTTTGCCCAAGCGCACGAGGGCCTGAACCCGGAGAACACCCTCATCCAGGAGATCCAGACGGTCAAGCCGGAAATGCTTCCCAACGAGGCGCGCCATTACCTGGGGCGCTACCTCTTTTCCGGCGACGACGTTTTCAAGAAAGTGGAAGTCCTCTCCGGCGGCGAGCGCGGACGATTAGCGTTGGCAAAACTGGCCTTGCAGGATACCAACCTGCTCCTGCTCGACGAGCCGACCAACCACCTCGACATCCCCTCGCAGGAGATCCTGCAGGAAGTCCTCGACGAATACGGTGGGACGATCCTGCTCGTCACCCACGACCGCTACCTGATCGACGCCCTGGGGACGCAGATCTGGGAGATCGACCCCGAGGTGACCAAGCTGGAAATCTTCAAAGGAACGTACAGCCAGATGAAAGAAGAGCGCGAAAGGCTGGCAGCCCTCCGCCTCGCAGAATCCACGACCGGAACTTCGGATCGCGCCGCGAAAGCCCGACTTCTGGAGCTGTCAGAGTCCAAGGAAAAGGCCAAAGCCGAACGCCGCCGCATTGCCCGCTTGCAGGAATTGGAGAACAAGATCGCCGCGCTCGAAACCGAGCTGAGCGAGATCGGTCGCCGGCTCGAAACTCCGCCCGCGGATACCGCCCTCGTCCGCAAGTGGGGCAACCAATACGCCGCCGTGCAAAAAGAGATGGATGGCTACCTGGCGGAGTGGGAACAATTGCAGAGCTGAACTCGCTACTTTATCATTGCTGACCTGGATTGCCAAATCATCGCTGGCCTGGATTGCCAAATCCAGGCCGTTGAAACGCCGGATTTGGCAATCCGGCGGAGCTAATACTATTGCCCCCCGCAAAATACTAACGCAATCGCCTCTTCCATTCCTCTTTCAACTGCAACTGGCGCGGGCTTGCCCCGGACTCCAGTGCCAGGAAATCGGCCAGCAGGCGGTTGAAGCGCGCCCCATCGTCCAGCATCGGGAAGTGCCCGGCCTGCTCCAGGATGATTTGGTGAACATGCTCGGGCAGCGTTTCCAGCCGCGACTTATCATGTGCGAGGATCAACGGGTCGCCCTGTCCATGCACAAGCAGGCACGGCATTTTCATTTTCTCCAGGATCGCGAACAGGGACAAGCCATCCAGGCTCTTCAACGAGCGGAAAATCGCCTGCGGGTCGGCCTTCGGCGCATCCAGTCGCGCCGGCTCGTGCTCGGGATTCCTTGCGAGCAGCCAGTCGCTCAATTCGGCAGGTGGCGCCGCTCCCAGCCGGGCGTTGACGTCCTTGCCATCCAGCGGGCAATCCACCAACATCAGGCGCTCAACCATCCCCGGAAAATTGCGGGTGAAAAGGATCGCTGCCAACCCGCCCAGTCCATGTCCGACCAGCACCACCCTGGCAATACCCAGCCTGTTCAGGAAACCGCTGAGCAAGGCAGCTTGCTGTTCGAGGGCGTAGCGGTCAGCCTCGCGCGCGCTATCGCCATATCCCCACAAATCGAGCGCATAGGCGCGAAAAGAAATCGAGGCAGACTGCATGGCCGGCACCCAGTAGCGCCACGAACCGACCCAGCTATGCAGAAAGATGACCGGGCGGCCACGGCCCAGCACCTCGTAATGCACGACCCGACTATCGAGAAGGATTGCGCTCACTTCGAGAATTTCGCCAGCACCGTCCGGACGCGTGCGGTCAACGCATCCGGGGCGAAGGGCTTGATCAGGTATTCGCTCGCGCCGGCTGCCATGCCGGCCTGGATCTCGGCCTCCTGTCCCTTGGCTGAGAGGAACATGACCGGGATGTCTTTGGTCTTTTCGTCCGCTTTGATGGCTTTGCAGGCGTCGTAGCCGGTCTTGCGCGGCATACGCACATCCAATAAGATCAGGTCAGGCTTTTGCTGCAAGGCGAGCGCAACCGCCTCCTCGCCATCGGCAGCCGTGACCACCTCGTAGCCGTTGAATTGCAGCGTGAAGGCGATCAGGTCGCGAATATCGCGTTCGTCTTCTGCGATCAAGATTTTTGCCATTTCGTCACTCCTTAGTTGTCACCTCGCTGGATCAAGAAGACGCCGCATCCTCTTGGTGTAGGGGCAGCGTGAAGGAAAAAATGCTGCCTTCGCCAGCAACGCCGCTGCTCTTCATCCAGATGCGACCTTTGTGCATATTGACCAATTGCTTGACGATCGGCAGGCCGAGGCCGGTGCCAGCGGTAGCAAGCACCAACGGGTTATCGCCTCGGAAGAAACGCTCGAAGATGCGCGCCTGATCTGCCGGCAAGACGCCCACGCCGTTATCAATCACATCAGCCTGGATTTCGCCATCCAGCGGCAGCAGGCGAACGGTGATGCAGCCTTTTTCCGGTGTATAGCGGTATGAGTTTTCCAGCAAGTTGCCGAGGATCTGGCGGACGCGCTCCGCGTCGCCATGGACGCGCGGCAGGTCGGCGGGTGCATCCAGCTTCAGTTCCATCGCCTTCTTATCCACTTGTGAGCAGCGGGCGATCTCGCCGATGGCGCTCTCGGCGACCTCGCGCAGGTCAAGCGGCTGGAGCGAGAGTGAGACGCGCCCACCTTCGATGCGCGAGAGATCGAGCAGGTCAGTGACCAGGGAACTGAGCCGCTCGGTGTTGCTACCGATAATCTTCAGGAAGTGGGTCTGTTTTTCGTTCAACGCGCCGGCCGCCCCCATCATCAGCAGGTCGGCGTAGCCCTTGATGGAGGTCATCGGCGTGCGCAGCTCGTGGCTGACCGTGGCGACGAACTCGGATTTCAACCGATCCACCTCGACCTCGCGGGTGATGTCACGGAAGATGGATACCGTGCCGAGGAACTCACCCTGCCAGATGACCGGCGCCAGATGCACCAACACAACATGCTCGTTCTCCAGGGTCAACTGCTCGGCGTAGCTCTCGCCAGGCTGGTACTTGGCGGGTGATTCGGACCAGGCGCGGATGGTACGCGTCCAGGCCAGGGTCGCCTTGCCGAATAGGCCTGCGAAGTTGTCCAACGATTGGCCGCGTATCGCCTCGGCTTCCAATCCCAAGATCCGCTCCGCCGAGGAATTAACGAAATTGATCTTGTTACTGGCATCGGTGACCAGCACGCCATCCGCAACGGCCTCCAGAATGGCCTGCCTCCGGCTGGCTTCCACCTGCTGGCTGCGCAACATACTTCGCAGACGCTCGGCCTGGTCGCGGGTCAGCCCATAAAGTTGGGCGTTGCTGATTGCCACCGCCACTTGACCACCGATGGCCTGCACCATGCTCATGTTCTCGGACGTAAAGAAGCCCTCTGTATGGTGGAACACCATGATGATGCCGATCACGTCCTCGCCTACCGTCAGTGGTGCAGCGATCGCGCTGCGCTTGTAGGGAGATTTGACCGGCAACTCCACCCAGCGCTCATCCTGGCGGACATCGGTGATCAGCACTGCCTGGCGGTTCTTGATGACCCAGCCGGCCAGACCCTCATTTGCCTTGAGGCCGATGGGCCTCGTCCCGCTGGAACGATCTGGCATCATGTAGCCATAACCGGCGCGGTGGTTAAGGCTGCCATCTTCGGCGTTGACGAGCAGGATGCTACCCTGTTCCGCGCCGATGACCTCGTTGAGCAGCGCCAGGGTGCGGTTGAGCGCCCGGTCGAGATCGAGACTGGCCGAGACCTCGCTGAGGACACGCAACAGGGTTTCAGTGATGTGTTTCTCGCGTCTCAGTTCAGCGGTGCGGGTGGTATCTCGCCGCTTCAGCTCGGTGTTCATGCGGCTGGTCTCGGCAAGCAACCGCCTGCTATGGAGGGCGACAGCGACCTGCCCGCTGAGGAGCTGCAGGATTTCCAGGTCTTTGGCTGTGTAAGATTCAGTGGAGCTCCGCCCCGCTTCCAGCACGCCGACCAGTTCTTCGCCAACCAGCAGCGGTATCCCGATATACGAGCGGATGCCGGCCGGGTCTGGCTTATCGGGAGATGTTTGGGTATCGGGAATGAACAAGGGTGTGCGCGTTTGTACCAGCTTGGCAGGGTTACCAGACGGCTGGCGCGGCAAACCACCCTCAAGATGGCGCTCGCTCCCGAGTCCGGGAACGAGGCGGAAATGTTGCAACGTTCCCTCACCCGCCTCCCACATTGCGACCTCCAGCCTGTCCGCCGCAACCAGGCGTTCTACCTGCTCTAGCACGGTCTTCGCGCAATCGTCGAAACCGCGCGGGCTGGCAACAATCTGGCTGAAATCGGTCAAGATCTGGAGCGCGCGGCTGGCCTGATCTTTCACTGCGGGAGCAAGCGACGCAGGGGATTGCCGTAACCTGGAGGTACGACGCAGGGAAGCCCCGACCATCACGCCCAAGACCAATCCGGTCAGGAGCAAGCCAATCCCCAAGAGCACTGACTGCTCTAGCGACATCGGAGAAACTATCCTTTGGGAGAGATGCTGACAGAATCCTGTCGGCGGCTTTCGGCAGCCAACTCGGTGATCTCACGAATATCGGCGAAGGGTTGCATCTTGGGCGTGACAAATCCGACCGCCAGCGACATCAGCGGCGTCTTTTCCGTCCTGCCATCGGTGTTGGTCACGGCGACGAAACCCTGTTGCCGGTCTATGAAGGTGTAATGGGTCTGCACTTCCTCGCCGAAACGTTCCCTAAGCCGCTTGCGGATTTCCGGCGCGGCGTTCTCAGTGGTGATGATGATGAAGTTTTCCCCTCCGGCATGGCCGATGAAGTCGTTCATCGTGCCGAACTCGTCCATCACCTCGCCGATGAGCATGGCAGTGAAGCGGAGAACATCGTCACCTGCGACAAAGCCATAGATGTCCTTGAATGGCTCGAAATAGTTGATGCGCACATCCATGTAGGCCCAGGAGGCTTCGCGGATGGTACGGCGGAGTTGCTCCTCGATTAACCGGCCCGCAGGGAGGCCAGAACGCGGGTCGGTGAGGCTTTCACGCTCTGAGCGGCGGACGGCGCCCTGGACGCGCAGCTTTAGCTCTTCGATGTCGAACGGCTTGGTGATGTAATCATCCGCACCCAGTTCCAGCCCTTGCAGGCGATCGCTGCGCTCGTCTTTTTGCGTGAGAAAGATGATTGGGATGTGGCTGGTGCGCGTGTTGGTACGCAGCGCGCGACAGACCTCATAACCATTAATATCTGGGAGCATGATATCTAGCACAATGAGATGCGGAAGCACCTGACGCGTTTTCTCCAGCGCGTCGCCGCCGCGCCAGGCCATATCCACTTCATAGCCCAAGCTCGTAAAGTAGATCTTCAGCATGTTCGCGATGTCGGCGTCATCTTCGACGATCAGAAGGCGTTCTTTGCTCATGAGGGTCTCCTGCTGGTTTCAAAAGAACATTACCCGGCAATGCCAGGCTGATTGGTTGATTGGCTTGCCGGTAATCTTACGCTAAACTGCCTGTTCTGGCAACCCAAGGCGCCTTGCGTCTCCCCGATTCACCTGGCGCGGCTACCAGGATTCGACCTCTACTTCACGGTGGCGAGGGTAGAGGCGCACGTGGCGACTGCCCTCTTTCAATTTATGGTGGTCGCTATCTTCATACGTGACATCATGGTCAATCACGCGCCCGCCTTTGGATGCTACCAGCACCACATCCGATTCGATGGTGCGCGCCGGATAGACGATCATTCCCGCACCGATGCGACAGTTATGCCCAACGCAGCTCCCCAGCACAGGGCGGTTGGCATCATCCAAGATGTCGTTGCCGCCGCGGGCGCGGATGGGTCTTGGGATCAGGTTGTAGTCGGTAAACGTCGAACCGGCGCCGATGAAGGTGTTACGCCCGATGACGCACATCTGCAGACAGGTGTTCTGGGCGATCATACTGTTGTCCATGACGGTGGTCATGAAGAGCGATGAGCGGAAGGGCATGAACGTGCCATCGCCTACCACTGAGAGCATCAACTGGCAGCCCTGCGAGATGTTCGTGTTGCTACCGATGATGCAGTTCTCGATCACCGCCCCTGCGCCGATGGTAACGTTATCACCGATGGTGGTCGGCCCGTGAATGATGGCATGCGGGTCGATCACGCAGTTGCGCCCAACCTTGACCAACTCCGAACATTCCAGCACTTGCCGGCCCTCGTAGGCTGCCTTGCCCAGGATTTTGAGCTTGAAGCCCAGGTCACGCTTCAGCCGGTCCTCGAAGCGCGCCCCGCGCGCGAACAGCCCGAAGACAATATCCGCCAGGAAGATATGAAGCCAACAATCAATAGCAATCAGCGCCCGCAACGGCACCTGGTAGACCAGGTCGCCCTGCTCGGCAGCCATGTAGGTGGGAACGTGATAATAACCAACCTCGCGCGCCAACAGATCAATGACCAGCGGCTCCACCTCCTTTTCAGGACCGTTGGGGTAGTACCACAGGTCGGCCAGGTACAGGTCTCCTGGTGGTTCGGACTGCCAGTCCAACCTACGCTCTGCGGCCGGGCAACGGGTATAAGAGACCGACAGCGGCAGGGCGTGTTCGCGGAATGCCGTGTCCGAAAGGGAGAAGGCAGCGCGGCTGGCGTGTTTGCGGCGCTTGGCCTCGGCCAGGAAAATCCGGATATAGCTTTCGTCGAAGTACAGGTTGTCGCGATAAACAAGCAGGGGCTCGGTTGTTTCGGGCAATTTTACCCCGGCGGGAAGCTCGATCTCACGCCTGGCAAATGGCGCCAGCAGGTCGCGCTGGTGCAGCCAAAGCGGCTTGTTCTGGATGCGCAGGTCGCGCGCCGGCTCGTTGAAAGGCGGGATGGGACGAGGAGCTTGCAGAATAACTTTGAGCATGATTGTTACGCCAGTGGGTTCCGATCAATCACGATCGTACAGGAAGCGTCGCCGCAGGCAAGGCACTGCGTCTCCGTTACGTGAAAGGTTTTTCCGCCGCTGACCCAATAGAGCGCCTCTTGCAAGAGGCCAACCGTTAGATAGCAAACCGGTTCGGATGCCTGGCGCTGCCAGCACAAAGAGCATCGTTCGACACGCCAGAAAATGTTCTTATCGGTAAATTCCACGCGGACGCGCTGGCCGCCGTATCGGCTAAACAAGCCTGCCAGAGCATTACTGCCAGTCTTCAGCTTGGCCGAGAGGGGCAACAGGCGGAAGGCCAGGTCGGTGAGACCAAGCCCCGTTCCGAATTCACGCAACCCGTACTTGAAGCAGGCGCGGCCAGTGCGCAATGCCAGGCCGCGCCCGGCGCGCGGACCATATTCCTCTTCCAGCGCGCTTTGTATCCGGCTGATGTCCCCGAACGGGATATTGGGCTGGCTGTCGTTGGACGGGTATTGGCGAATATAGTGCGGGAGAGAGGCCCGGTTCAGCACCGCTTCAACGTCGCTACGGCCAAGGATCTCTTCCATAGCCAAGAGCAAAATCCGCCCCATGACATTTGGGTAAAAGTAAGTTGGTTCAAGTTCTTTCATGGGGCAGGTAGCTCTGCATCCAGGAATTTCTTGAGCTTGCTCTGGAAAGTCTTCGGTTCATCCAACATGATAAAGTGACCAGCTTTCGGGAAACGCTCGATGCTCGCATCGCGAACACCCTCCTTCAAAGGCTGCCACTGGCGCGGATGGACAATGTTATCCCGGTCACCGAACATGCCCAACACCGGCGCTTTGACCTTTGGCAGCATCGGACGCAAATCGGTGCGGTGTAACGAGGCGATGCTGAGCAGGAAAGATTCCAGGGTGGTGCGCGAGAGGTCCTTATCCATCATGTCGGGAAATTGTGGCTGCTTGCAGATAAAGGGCGAGTAGAGACGCATTCCGAAACGAAAGACGGCCAATTGCTTGAACAGTATGGAAGCAATTGGCCGTTGCCCGGCCAATTTCAACAACGGCGCCAACGAAGAGCCAACCATCGGCGAGCCAATCACCACCACCTTGCCCACCCTGTGTGGGTACTGGATCGCGGCCGAGAGACTGACCGTGCCTCCCATGCTATGACCGACGAGCGGGGCGCGTTCGATGCCCAGCAAAGCCATGAACTGGTCGACCAGGCTGACGAAATCCTGAACCTCATAGCTTTCACGTTTCTTGCCAGAATCGCCGAATCCCCAAAAATCCAACGCGTAGGTACGATATTGTTGACCAAGGGATTTCATCGTTTCCTGCCACAACCCCCACGATCCGAGCCAGCCATGCAACAGAATGACCGGCCGCCCGCGCCCGAAAACCTCGTAATGGAGAACACCCTGGTCAGTGGTAATCGAGGACACGGTAGGAGAATATCCCGAAGAAATTAGCTCTCTTTATGCTCCATTTCAGCAAGAATGCTGTAAAGGAGTTCCAGCAATACTGCTTTGACCGAATCGCGGGAGGTGGCGGTACAAGGGAGCAACTTGATCTTGGAATCCAGGCGTAGGGCGTGACGCATATCGTCCACCTCCCAGGCGTCCGGCTTGTCCTGTTTGTTGGCAGCCACCACGTAGGGGGTCGGCGCGTAGGCGCGGAAGGTTTCGAGGATGGAGCGCGCTTCACGGAAGGTCTCCGGTCGTGTGCTATCTACCATAACGATAAAGCCCAACATGCCCTCAGAGAGGATCTCCCACATAAAGTCGAAACGTTTCTGACCAGGCGTGCCAAAGAGATAAAGCACCAAGTCCTCGTCTACAGTGATGCGCCCGAAATCCATTGCCACAGTTGTGGCCTCTTTGACGGTTCTTTCGGTTGCGGCGGATATTTTCCGCTCAGTGGAGACAACGTCTATTTCGCTCACTGCGCGGATGAACTCGGTTTTCCCGGCGTTGAAGGGGCCAGTGACGACCATTTTGACAGTTTGCATGATGGCTGTCCTTGAAGAATTACAACCTCAAAATTCCTTTGATCAGGCGGTTGACGAGCGACTTTTGCTCGTCCTTATTCTCGGTAGGGAAGACGCGCACTGGCGGCGGTACTGGAACGCCCTCCGGACGGATGATCTCCACCAAGCCGGCTTGCAGTAACCCGTAGACAGTGCGGCGGATTTCCAGATCGTTCATCTTGACGGCATTGGCGATCTGCTGCATGGAGTTCTTTGGGTTGACGAAGGAGACGACCCGCCATTCTTCCACGCTCAAGTGGACATTACGCAGGTTAGCGCCAGGGCGCTCGGCAAATTTAAGCGCCATCTCCAGGCTGGGGATTTCATCCTGCAATTGCTCCCATTCTCGCAGGGCGCGCGAGCCATCGATGATCAGGTTTTCCAGGCTAAGACGCACATTGATGCGGTCGGCAGGCGGCGGAGCGAAGCTATCGAAGTGAAACAGCCCCTCCACCCAGGTGAAGAGACGGTGAACGATATCCGTGAAATACTGCTGGAGATTATCCAGAATATCTTCCTGGGTAAAGTAGCCTGCGTTGACCAATAGCAACCCCAGCTCTTTATCGGTGAAGTTGGCGGCGCGCCGCTGGATGAGCGCATATTGGTTAGCAGTCAGTTTCTTGTTCTTGTATAGGATGTTTGCCAGCCTGCCATCTTCCTGCCCGATCTGAGCATAGGCCAATTTGCCGTCGAGGAATGAGACATGCGCTGTCTCGCCTGGACCTTCGACGATAAGCGTCCCGGTCTTGTGAGCAAGATTGACCAGGTTGAGAAGTTGAGTAATAGAGAAATCGCGCAGGTTGCCCCGGAGAGCCATGGGCTGACCTCAAGGTGTATTCATAAATATTTGCGAAAGTAGCAATGGCGTCAAATTCTTGGAGGCGAGACCACGCCATTCGGATTTGTTCCCAAGTGCAAGCCAGACCTTCGCAGGGGTAGAGTTTTCCAAATCATTATACTTGCAAGGATGACATGCGTCAAAGGAAAATTCATCTACAAACCTGTATGTTATACCTTGTTTTTGCGCAAACAGACGGCATTTCTATTTTTTAGTGCAAACACAGGCGGTTTCTAATCGATTTCAGCCGCCTGAACAGTACCTTTCCAAACAAATAGTCAGCTCGGCAGAAAATTGGT
>Ga0233425_10007328_pt1 | contig 15593 bp, 10 predicted proteins | sample Watercolumn_Towu_2_FD_181712 | JGI IMG/M metagenome (GOLD analysis project Ga0233425, IMG submission 181712) | Freshwater microbial communities from Lake Towuti, South Sulawesi, Indonesia - Watercolumn_Towuti2014_140_MG | ecosystem: Environmental > Aquatic > Freshwater > Lake | place...
GAAGAGCTGCAACGTGCGCGGGTCAATCAGACCCGCGTCAATTCCCAGCCGTCTCAGGTCATCATACCCGACCCGATAGACTCCGGTGCTTTCGACCCGAATCTTCAGCCATGTGTTCGACCGGTCAAAGAAACTACTCCTAGTCAATCCTGCCGCGCCTGCTCCCTGCCCCCCGAACGCCGACCCCTGACCCCTGGCCCCCGACCCCTGACCCCCAACTCTCCATTCCCTTGCCTGCTCCCCATTCACCAGCATCCGCGGGTACAGCGCATCAAACGGGTCAACCGACGCCTGACCCCTGCCCCCTGACCCCGGTTCACTGTTCTGCGCCGGTTTCTCGAAGTCCAGCCTGACCGTCACGGAGTGGTGTACTCGCACCACGCGACGCAGTGGGTCATACTGCACCGGCGAAACCAGCAACCGCGCTACTCGGACGTCGCGCAGAAGCTCAACCGCCTCGACCCGGACTAGCTCCGAAGGATAGCACCCCGGCTGGTCGAAGGCCGGCGATTTCTCGTATTCCGCGCGCCCTTCGTTGTCGAACGCCGGCCCTGGGGCAAGCTCGCAATCCCGGATTTCCTCAATGTCGCCGGGCAGAACCGACAGGCCGACCGACCCTTCCTGGGCGACACCAAGCATGACGCGGAGCTGGGGCAGGTCGGGCATTCCCGGAATCTGGTAGTTGATGCAGTCCGGCAGTTCGGCGATTCTACCCGGTACTCCCGGAACAGCGACCTCCCTGAGGCTCAATGCGCCAAACTCGAAGACAACCGTCACCCCCCGGGCGTCGCAGTGCGTAATGGTCGGTGCTGCCCGGAGCGTACCCGGCAGGGCAAGCGCCAGCAACAGCAATGCAAGCACGCGGAATCCGAGGGAAGTCACGATACTAGTTTAGACGCCGAGCCTGCGAAGTCAATGACCGCCGGAGCGACCTCTCGGTCGCTCCGGCAGTCACTTACTGCCCGTTCGTCCGGGCAGTCACGGAATCGGCTAGTTGACGACCAGCTTCGCGGTCGTGCTGGCGCCGGCGGTCCTGAGCTCCAGCAGGTAAACGCCGCGTACCAGGTTGGCCACGCTGACGTTCAGCCGGTACTCGCCCGCCGCCTGCTCGCTCTCGACGAAACGCGCCGCCACTCGGCCCGCGGCGTCATAGAGCGCCAGGCTCACGCGGCCCGGAACGGCCAGCGTGTAGCTCACTTGAGCACTGCCCTTCACCGGATTGGGCGAAACCGCACTCAGACTCAGGGGCAGCCCCATCGCCGGTCGCGGCTCTTCAATGCTCGTAATCACGGTCGGGACCGCTATCTTGCAGTACTTTCGATTGGGCGCGGCCCAGTTGCAGCCGGAATCGCCGGCCATGACGTAGAGTTCATTCGCAACCGTGCGGCCTGCGACCATGTGATGACGGGCAATCGTCGTCACGTAGTTGGCCGGGAAGTCCGTGATTGCCCCGGTCGCCGGGTCATAGGCCCAGACCCGGTCAGTCGGGGTCGTCAGATTGATGAACCCGCCCAGCCAGATCACCTTCCCGTTCACCGCGGTCGCGCCGGTAATCGAGGTCGGACTGGCGTGCGCCGGCCCCTGAATCCAGGTGATGGTCGCCGGACTCGTCGGGTCAATGTAGCCCTTGTACAGATACATCCAGCATGAGCTCGTCGCCCGGGCGACTGCATTAGTGATATAGATGGTGTCGCCGATAATCGCGGCACCACCCATGTCGGCATTCTGCGGCAGAGCCGTGCCGGAGTACCAGGCGTCGGCAAACGGGTCGTAGACATCAACCGCGGTCAACCCCGCGCTGACGCCGTCATAGCCGCCCATGATGTAGATAAGCGAATCACGCCACGTCCCGCACAGTGCCGACATCGCCGCCACCGGGCGCGGCGCCTTGGTCGTCCAGGAATTGGCGCCCGGGTCGTAGCACTCGTTGGTCGCGACCGCCGCGCTCGAATTGTTGTGGCCGCCGATGACGTAGATCTTGCCGCGCACGCAGTTGCCGGTTACCCAGCCCCGGGCTGCGGACATCGGGGCCTTCGTCGTCCACGTGTTGGCCACCGGGTCATACTGGTGATTGTACGCCAGATAGGTGGCGGTCTGGCCGGCCGGATTACCGCCAATCATGTAAATCTTGTCGCCGGCCGGGTCGTAGACCGTGGCATGCACGATACGGTTGACGGATTCCGCCGGCACCGCGATATTCGTCCAGGTCGTGGCCGTGACCCGGGCGGTGTCGTTTCCGCGCGTGGTGTCGCCGGTGAGACTTGTGAACATCTTGATGGCATAGTACGGACTGGTGCCCGGGGTCCACGCAGTTGAGAACAACGCGGTCGCGGTATCGCCGGCGTTCACCGGTCCGGTGATATTCAGCGTCTGATTGTAGATTGCCGTGCCGAACGAGTCAATCTGGCAATACACCGGGATGTTCGACTGCGGGCTCGTGCCGTAGTTGCGCACGACACCCTTCGGATTCAGCGGCGTGCCCGGCACAACCTGCGTGCCCGGCACGCGGATGGCCTGGACGCCGACGTCAACGCCGGCTGCCGGCGCGACCGTCGCCATTTCCGACGTGGCGAGAATCGCACCGCTGTAACCGCCGGCAACGAATATCTTGCCGTCCGACGAAATGTCGCCCGCATGCGAGCGACGAGAACCAATCAAACCGGTCTCGGTACCCCAGACTCCGGTCCGAATAGAATACGTGGATACGGTGTTGACAATCGCCCCAGCCGAGTTGTAACCGGCAATGAGGTAGATAACCGGACCCAGCGCCGGGTCATCGTACACGACAGCGCGGCCCCAGCCGGTGCCGGCCGCGAACGCGGCACCGGTCGTCCAGATGTCGGTTGACGGGCAGTACTTGTATAGCGTCGTTGTGCCGTTGTACGCCATCGCGGCAAAACCGCCGATGACGTAAACCGTGTCGCCCCAGGCCACGCAGACCGGATCGCGCCGCGTCGCGGGCATCGGGGCCTTCGGGGTCCAGGTCGTTGTACCGGGGTCATACTCATTGACCGTGGACAGGACACTTGTCTGGTCGTAGCCGCCGAAAACGTAGACCTTGCCGCCCTGAGCCGCCATCCCGTAGTACAGCAGACTCGCCGTCGGCATCGCCGCTTCCACCGTCCAGGTATTGGCGGTCACATCGAGACAGGTCAGGTTGTCGTAGAACGCGGCGCCACTGCTCCCGCCGCCGACGTAAATCTTGTCGCCGATGGCACAGGCGTTGTGGTTATGGAGGCCGACTCCGCCGCCCACCGGATGAGCCAGGCCCTCGGTCCAGGTGTTGGCCGCCGGGTCATAGACCTGGTCGTTCGCGTGGCTGGTGTGAGTCTGGCAGTTGCCGCACACGAGATGGAACTTGCCGGTCGGGTCGAATGCGCCGGCCGTACGGCTCACGCCTTCGGTCGGAATGACCGCCTTGTTGACCCAGGTCAGGACGTCCTGTTCGCCCGAGCCCGGCTGTTCGACCGAGGCGCCGATACCCCAGTCGCATGTATTCCGGGCATCATCGCTCGTCGCGGGTGCGGTCAGCACCGCGGGCGAAGCTGCCATCGCCACGGACCAGGCGAACGCCAAGACCGCGACCACGATAGCACTCTTACGTAGCTTGTGCATTAATCCTCCTTGGGCGAGGCTTCATCTGCTGTGGACCGCCCATGACATCCGCAGCACGTTCGAAACTATGTCGGCCGGCGGCATCGGCTACAAGAGCTTGCCGCCCGCTTGCCGACTCAAAACAAGCAGTTTTCTGCCCGTCAGTATAGAGATGTTGAGACAACTAGTCAAGCCGCACATCTCCCCATCTCTAACCTTGACTCCTGCCCGGCCTTCACTATCATAAGGAAGCTGGGGCCGGAGGATGACGTCGTTCATCTTCTTCGCGTCTTTGTGCCCTGGTGTTGACAATCTGGGATGATGCCGAAGTGGCGGAACTGCGAAGCAGCCGCCCCTCAGCGAGATACTGCCGTTCAGCACTTCGTGTTGAACGCTTGACAATCTGTGGCCCGTTTGATGCCGAAGTGGCGGAACTGGAAGACGCAGCGGACTCAAAATCCGCCGAGGTTTACCCCTCGTGTGGGTTCGATTCCCTCCTTCGGCATCTCGCCTGAAGGCAGAGCAAAGAGCAGAAAGCAGAGTTCAAAGATGCTCCCTCCTCTTTGATCTTTGCTCTTTGATTTCCGCTCTGGTCCGACGCGATTCCCTCCTTCGGCATCTTCATTTCATCTACAAATGACGAACGTGACGTGACGATTTGAAGTCGCAACTCGACAATCGGAGCGAGTTTTCCTCACTTGCGGTAAACAGATGTTTTAGGTATAATCTGGACTTCATGGAATCCGAGTTCATCACAATCAAGGGTGCGCGTGAGCACAATCTGAAGAACATTGACCTGAAACTGCCCCGGAACAAGCTCATTGTCATCACCGGGGTTTCCGGCTCAGGCAAGTCATCGCTGGCGTTCGACACCATCTATGCCGAGGGACAGCGCCGCTACATCGAATCGCTGTCGTCTTATGCCCGGCAGTTCCTGGGCATGCTTGAGAAACCGGACGTTGACTACATCGAAGGCCTCTCCCCGGCCATCGCGATTCAACAGCGTTCTTCGGCCCACAATCCGCGTTCGACTGTCGGCACGGTGACCGAAATCTATGACTATCTGCGCCTGCTCTTCGCCCGCGTCGGAAAGCCGCACTGCCCGAACTGCCTGAAGCCGATTTCTTCCCAGACCACGGACCAGATTGTTGACGCGGTGATGGCGCTCAAACCCGAATCGCGCCTGGAGATACTTGCCCCGCTGGTGCGCGGGCGCAAGGGTGAATACAAAGAGCTGATCCAGCGCGCACGGAAGCAGGGCTATGTCCGGGTACGCGTTGACGGCAAGATGACCGAGGTTGACCGTGTTCCGGAGTTGGAGAAGTACAAGAAGCACACCGTCGAGCTCGTTGTAGACCGGCTCATCCTCAAACCGGACATCACGAAGCGGCTGTCTGACTCGGTAGAACTGGCGCTGCGCGAAGGCGAAGGCCTGGTCACGGTCGTGATTGACGGCAAGGAAGACCGGACGTTCTCCGAGGCCCTGGCCTGCCCGGACTGCGGATTCAGTCTCGAAGAGGTCACGCCCCGGCTATTCTCGTTCAACGCCCCGTACGGCGCCTGTCCTGAGTGCTCCGGGCTCGGCACGCGGATGGAGATTGACCCGGAACGCGTGGTCGGCAACCCCGAACTGACCATCGTCGGTGGTGCGCTCGAGCCCTGGGGCCCGGTCCAGAGCAACTGGTTCCTCGAGAACTTGAACGCACTGGCGAAGCGGCTCAAGTTCAGTCTTGACCTGCCCTGGAAGGACTTGCCCGCGATAGCGAAGAAGGCCATCTTCTACGGCCACAAGGAGGAACTGAAGGTCCACCACAAGCGTTGGGACGGCACGTCGTTCGACTGGTACAACACGTTTGAGGGCGTGCTCAACTACCTGATGCGCATCTACAAAGAGACCGAGTCCGAATCCCGGCGCGAGTGGGCCGAACGTTACATGTCGGTCCTGCCCTGCCCGAAGTGCCAGGGCGCCCGGCTGAAGCCCGAAGTGCTCGCCATCCGACTGGGGACACACAACATCAACGACGTCGTGCACATGTCCGTGAAGCAGGCATCGGACTTCTTCCTGCGCGAACTGAAGCTGACCCAGAAAGAGACTGCCATCGCCCGGGAAATCGTCAAAGAACTCCGCGAGCGGCTCGGATTCCTGAATGCGGTCGGGCTCGACTATCTCACGCTGGACCGCAAGGCCGACACGCTGGGCGGCGGCGAGGGCCAGCGCGTCCGGCTCGCCACGCAAATCGGCTCGGGCCTGGTCGGCGTGGTCTACATCCTGGACGAACCGAGCATCGGCCTGCACCCGCGCGACAACCACCGCCTGCTCGCCACTCTGCTCAAGCTGCGCGACCTCGGTAATACCGTCATCGTTGTTGAACACGACAAGGACACGATTCTCGCGGCCGACTATGTCGTTGACCTGGGCCCGGGCGCAGGCGAACTGGGCGGCAGGGTGATGTCCGAAGGCACGCCGGAACGCGTCGAGGCCGACCCGAAGTCCATCACCGGCGCCTACCTGTCGGGTCGGAAGACCATCCCCCTGCCCGAGAACCGGCGCGCGCCGGGCAAGGACTTCCTGGTTGTCCAGGGCGCCGCGGAAAACAACCTCCGGCACATTGACATCAGGTTCCCGCTCGGGCTCTTCGTCTGCATCACCGGTGTTTCCGGCTCGGGCAAGAGCACGCTGATGAATGACATTCTCTACCGCTCGCTCGCCCAGCGCTTCCACAACTCCCGCGAGAAGCCCGGCCTCCATGATCGGATTCTCGGCATCGAGAAGGTCGACAAGGTGATTGAGATTGACCAATCCCCCATCGGCCGGACTCCGCGCTCCAATCCGGCAACCTACACCGGCGCGTTCGGCCCGATTCGCGACTTCTTTGCCCAGACCAAGGAAGCCCGGATGCGCGGGTACAAGCCGGGCCGGTTCTCATTCAACGTCAAGGGCGGCCGTTGCGAGGCCTGCGGCGGCGACGGAATCATCAAGGTCGAAATGCACTTCCTGCCCGACGTCTATGTGCCGTGCGAAGTCTGCAAGGGGAAGCGCTACAATCGCGAAACGCTCGACGTGCGCTTCAAGGAGAAGAACATCTCGGAAGTGCTGGAGCTGACCGTGCATGAGGCGCTGGAGTTTTTCCGGCACATCCCGCCGGTGCAACGCAAGCTCCAGTTACTCTTTGACGTAGGCCTGGGGTACATCCGGCTCGGACAGCAGGCCCCGACGTTGTCCGGCGGCGAAGCTCAGCGCATCAAGCTGGCGCGCGAGCTGTCCAAGATTGCGACCGGCCGGACCCTCTACCTGCTCGACGAACCGACGACCGGCCTGCACTTCGAAGACGTGCGGATGCTGCTCAACGTCCTGAGCCGTCTGGTCGACCGAAGCAACACCGTGATTGTCATCGAACACAATCTGGAAATCATCAAGTCCGCGGACTGGATTATCGACCTCGGCCCCGAGGGCGGCGACCAGGGCGGCGCGATCGTCGCCGAGGGCCCGCCTGAGCAGGTTGCCCGGAATCCGCGCAGCTACACCGGCCGGTTCCTCAGAGCTGAACTGGCCGGCTCCTGACCTGCTCGGCCCGCCCCCACCGCCTGACTCCTGACTGCTTGCCTACTTGATCTCCGATGTGCAGTGCGGGCAGCGGGTGGCCCGGGCGGAAATCGAAGTGAAACAGAACGGGCATTCCTTCATCGCCGGCGCCACCGTGGCGATGGCGGCATTTCGCTTCAGTCGGTTGGCCTGGCGGATAATCAGGAAGCACACGAAAGCGACAATCAGGAAATCAATCACGGTGTTGACGAACAGGCCGTAGTTGAGTGTCGCGGCGCCGGCCGCCTTGGCCGCGGCCAGCGAGGTAAATGAGCCTTTCGACAGGTTGACGTAGAGGTTGCCAAAATCAAGTCTGCCCAGCAGCAACCCTACCGGCGGCATGATGACATCGTTCACGACCGAAGTCACAATCTTGCCGAACGCCGCGCCGATGATGATGCCGACTGCCATGTCCAGCACGCTTCCGCGTTCGATGAATTCCTTGAACTCCTTGAACACGACTACCTCCTTCTAGTCGAAGGGCGGACCCGGGTTGTCCCGCGTCCGCCCTCCTCAATCGGAAAGCCCTACTTGGCGACTACAAAATCAACCCGGCGATTCTGCTGGCGGCCTTCCTCCGTGTCGTTGGACGCCACGAAGTTGGTCTCGCCATAGCCGCGGACCGTCATCCGGTTGCCGTCTACGCCTTCGCGGACCAGGAAGTCGTAGACCGACTGGGCCCGGCGCTCGGACAAACCTAGATTATACTCGTCCGAACCCCGGTCATCGGTATAGCCGCGAACCTCGACTTTGATGCCCGGATTCTGGTTCAGAATCTGCGCCGCTTCGAGCAGCGCCGGCCGGCCATCCTCGCGAATGTCAGACCGGTCGAAGTCAAACATCACGCCGCGCAGCGTGATAATCGTCCCGGGCTCCGCATTCGGCGCCGGCCGCGTGAGATTCGTCCGGCCGGTCGTATCAATCTCCTTCACGACCACGGTCTCGACCTTCGCCGGTATCGGCTCAATCACCGTCTGCGGTTTCTCCGGCTCCGGCGTGGCGAGTCCGACCGCGAGCTTGGCGGTCTTGGCTTCCTCGACCTCGACAACCTGCTCGTCGTTCAGATAGCCTTCGCCCTCGACCATGATGTTGTACAGGCCGATCGGCAGGTTGTCGAACCGGAAGAACCCGGTGTTTTCGCTCGACATCACCGGTTCCAGTCTGGTGTCAACAACCGTTACCGTCGCGACCAGCGGCCGCTTGGTCTGCGCGTCGTAGACCCGGCCGGCAATAGTGCCGACCGGCTTGGCACTCCTCAGCCGGAAAGTATGCGTCGCCGCCGCACGGTCAGGCACGGAAATCGGCGCTGCCTCGGAGATGTAGCCCGCACTGGAAGCCTCGAGCAGCAGCGCGCCAACCGGTGACTTCGCAATGTAGAACGTCCCGTTCTTGGGGTCGGTCTTGAGCGCGCTCTGCCTGCGGTTGACGAAACGAATCTTCGCCGCCAGCGGCTTGCCGGTCAGCGCGTCTTCGACCTTGCCCGCAATCTGCCCCATCGGCTTGGGTTTGGGCTTCGGGAACGGCGAAACAAAGCTGATGCCCGCGACTACCTGATAGTCCGGCGTCGAGTCGTTCAAACCGATTTCCACGCCGCCGTCCAGATGAAGATACGGGAACTTTATGTGAACGCCCGGCGTCAGTCGCGCCCGTCGCGCCTTCAGCGGGTCATCAGAGAAGTCAAAGCTGGCGTCGTCCTCGACATTCGCCTCGATGAAGTAGTCGAGCGCGTTGGTCGCCAGTTCTATGCCCACGCCGGCGAATTTCGAGGGATTTGCGCCCATGTCTGACCCGTAGTTGAACATCAGCGTCGGCAGAGTCTTGTACAACTCCCACAGCCGCAGCGAGGCCAGCCCGCGCCAGTAGCCATTCTTCGATACTTCGCCGTTCATGAAGCTGGTCAGTGCGCGGTTCTTCCGCTCGATGAACCAGTTTCCCGAGACACCCAGCTTGAGCACCGGAATCCAGGGAATCGAGAACTTGCCACCCAGCCCGTAGCCCTGAAAATCATAGTCCAGTCCGCCGGAGCTGCGAAGCTGGTTTACGCCGACCAGGTTCCAGTTTCCTTCGATGAACGGAAACGGCGAATAGCTCAACTCCAGCCCGTACAGCGGGCCGATATTGGTCGCCCCGGGATTGAGGGCAACGTGTTGGAACATCCAGCGGTTCGCGAATACCAGCGCGCCGTCCTCTTCGACTCGCGCGTCCTGGACGCGAATCAACCCGCGTCCCGCGCCCAGCGCCGGGTCTGCCGCCACGACGCCTGCCAGCGTGATTACCGCCAGCACTGCTACTACTGTCCTTCGCATCCTGTTCCTCCTGGTTTCTTGTTCCAGCCTCTTGAGAAAGAGCTGTATCGCCAAGACCGGCTGTCAGCCGGCGCAACACGTTGAGTATTGTCGCGCGTCCATCAGCCGAAACTATAGTAACTTAGACTACTTCTCTTGTCAACGGATTCCTCTGCGCCCCATCCCAACGCATTCCATCCGCAATCGCCGTTTTGACCACGAGCCTCAGCATGTCGTTGCTGCGACACACCCGGCTATTGACTGACGGCCGGACCGGACTAGAATTCTGTTGAAGGGAGTTTCGCCTTGTTTGTAGTTGTCTGCCGCTCTCATGGAACGATTCTCCGGGCTGACGCGGAGTTCGCCCGGGCCGTTCGCTGTCCGCTCCGCACGGTTCCTGGACGGAGCCTCGCTGATTTCCTTCACAACCGCCGGCCTTTCGCCTTGCTGCGGCGCGGCCTGATTCGCAAGGTCGCGCTGACCGACTGCCGCGGCGGCAAGACCGACATCTGGCTGCGCCTGCTTGATTTCGATGTCGGACGCGCCCGGCTCTCACTTGTGGTCGGTGAGCGCCTGCGCGTGCAGGCGCTGGGCCTCGAGTCGCTCCCGGGCTGGCAGTCGCTGAACAGCATCGAAGGCGCGGTAGTCACTGAGGACAGCCGCGGTTTTGTCACCTTTGCCAACGCCCGGTTTCTCGAACTTACCGGCTACTCCCGGCGTCAGCTCACCGGCCGCCACTGGACCGAACTCGTTCCGCCGGAAGTCCTCCATTCAGTGAAGCGCGAGCTGCGCGGACGCGCGCGCGGCCGCCGGAGCCAGTACGAAGCCGAACTTCTCACCCGCGCCGGCCAGACGATTCCGGTCATCGTCAGCGCCCGCCCGATTCTCTTGCGCCGGCGCTACCAGGGCACGGTCTCGACCTTCACTGACATCTCAGCCGAGAAGCGCGTGCAGGACGAGATCCGGTCCAAGTCCGGGCGCCTGGAGACGCTGAACCGCGAACTGGCCGAACAACGCCGCGAACTGCTGAATCTGACTGCCCGGCTTGAGCAGGCCAATCGCGAGCTCAAGCACCTTTCCGAGGAGAAGTCGGACTTTGTCGCCGCGGTCTCCCATGACCTGCGGACTCCGCTGACGACGATTATCGGCTGCCTGGCGATGATCGAGGACGGGACGCTGGGCACCATCAACCCCGAACAGCTCCGCTGGCTGAAGCTGGCCCGCGAGGATGCCGAGCGGCTGGGCGACCTCATCGAGGACATTCTGGACCTGGCCAAGATCGAGGCCGGCAAGACCAAGCCCAGCCGGACCCGGATCAACATCCCGGACCAGGTTGCCCGGGTGCAACGCAGCTACGAGAATCTGCTCCGTGAAAAGCACCTCACTCTGCACACGGAGTTCCCGGCTCAACTGCCGTCGGTATTCTGCGACGAGTTCCACTTCCAGCGCATCCTCACCAATCTGCTCAGCAACGCCGTCAAGTTCACCCCCACCGGCGGCCGCATCACAGTTCGAGCTGCGGTCGAGCCACCGGGCATGGTCTCCACCTCAATCCGGGATACGGGCATGGGTATCCCCCGTGACCAGCAGAGCCGGGTTTTTGGCCGGTTTGAGCAGATTCGCCGCGACGGCGCCTTTCGCCAGCCCGGCAGCGGACTCGGCCTGTCGCTCTGCAAACAACTGGTCGAGCTGAACCACGGCGCCATTGACTTCACCAGCGAGGAAAACCAGGGCAGCACGTTTTTCTTCCGCCTCCCGGTTTATCCCGAGGTCCTCCCCTTTGCCGCAGATTGACATTCGCACCGAAATCGCTAACCTCTTGTCTAAGCGAACATGGCAAAACGAATTCTGGTGATTGAGGACGAGCCCCATGTCCAGGCCGTAATCCGGAAGCGGCTCGAGACCAAAGGCTATGAGGTCGTCACCGCAATTGATGGCCGCGAGGGCCTGCGTCAGTGCCGCAGCGCCAGACCGGACCTGATTATCCTGGACCTGATTCTCCCGGGGATGGACGGCTTCCAGCTTTGCGCCCTGCTCAAGCGCGACGACACGCTCCGCGAGACGCCGATTCTGATGCTCACCGCCCGCACTCAGGAGCGCGACATCGAGCGGGGCATCGCGCTCGGCGCCGATGCCTACATGACCAAGCCGTTCAAGCCCGCCGCCCTGCTGAAGCGAATCGCCGAACTCCTGGACAAGCCCAAAGAATAGCGGAGGTCCCCTGACCGACTGCATCTTCTGCCGGATTGCCGCCGGTCAGGCCCCGGCCCGCATCGTCCATGAGCAGGAGTCGGTTCTGGCCTTCCTCGACATCAACCCCATCAGCATCGGACACACGCTGGTCATCCCCAAGGCGCACTACGTCAACGTCTATGACCTGCCCGAAAACCTGCTGGCCGAAGTCGCAGCCGTGGCTCAGCGACTTGCCCGGCGCTACCAGACCGCGCTCAATGCGCAGGCCGTGAACCTGCTACACTCTGCCGGCCGCGCCGCGCGCCAGGACGTCTTTCATTTCCACCTGCACGTCATTCCCCGGCACGAGAATGACGGGCTGCACCCCGGCTATCGCCCGCGCGCCGGCAACAGCGAAAACCCGGATGCTGTGCTGGCGCGCATCCGCAAGTCATTGACGCCAGAGTGACCGCGCTCCTGCTGGCGCTCGTCGCCGCGTTCCAGCCCTTTCCCGAGAGCCATTTCGATACCGTAAATGGCGTCGCACTGCACTACCGGTACTGGAATGTCGCGCCGACCGAACTCAGAGGCAGCGTCCTGCTTGTCCACGGGTTCGGCGGTTCGACTTTCTCCTGGCGCCGGAATTTCGATACTCTTGTCGCCAACGGCTATCGCGTCGTCGCGGTCGACCTTCCGGCCTACGGCTACAGCAGCCGGCAGCGCGGACTCGACCACACTCAGCAGGCAAGAGCCGAACTGCTCTGGCAACTGCTCGACCGCATTGACATGACCTCCGGCCCGCCTTGCCGCCCAATCAACTGGGTGCTGGTCGGCCATTCGATGGGTGGCGGCACGGTCGCCGCGATGGCCATGCAGGAGCCTGCGCGCGTCGCCGGAGTGGTCATGGTTGACGCCGCAATCTACGTAACCCCGGCTGGAGTCAGCTCCGAACTCGTTCGCCTCCGCCCGATTCGCGCCGTGAGCGAAGCCTATGCCCGCCGGTTCCTGCTCAACCGCAAGGCAGCCGCCGGATTCCTGCGTTCGGCCTACAAACGTGAACCCGACTCCGCCGACATCACGGGCTACGTAGCTCCGCTCCTGTTGCCCGGTACGGCCGAGGCAATCGTGGACGGACTGGCGTATGGGCGGGACTTTGAGCCTCTCGACCCGGCTCAAATCACCCTGCCGACACTTATCATCTGGGGCAGCAACGACGACTGGGTGCCGCTGAAGTTCGGAAAACGGCTTGAATCCGAGATTCCCGACTCCGAGCTGCACATCATCCGCAACGCCGGCCATACGCCGATGGAGACCGAGCCGGTGCAGTTCAATGGGCTGCTGCTTGACTTTCTCGCGCAACTGGCTCGGCCATAGACGCCCCAATCCTCCACGGTCTCAAGTCCAAAGGCCAAAATCCAAAGGCCAAGTCAATGAACCATAGAAAACCCCGCTCAAATCCCTCAGTACTGACATAACTCATAGGTTATGTTTCGAGATGGGCCGAACAATCTCGATTTCAAGCTCTTTCTGCGTAACCCGCTGAATGACAATCAATTGTGAATTATGCGTGTTCTCAAGAGGGCGCTGGGGTGGAGCCTGGGGTGGACGCTGGGGTAGACGCTCCGGTACACGCTCCACTGGACGCTGGGGTACACGCTCCACCGAACGCTCCAGTGCACGCTGGGATGGACACTCTACCCCACGCTCCACCCCACTCTCCAGTGCACGCTGGGGTAGACGCTCTACTCCACGCTCCACCCCAGACTCCACTCCACGCTCCAGTGGAGACTCCACCCCACGCTGGGGTGGACGCTCCACTGGAGCCTGCCGTGTTTCGCCGGAGCAAACCACAGATGAACACCGGCGAGACGAGACTTCGGCTACTCACCACCCACTACTTGCTGCTCCTTAGCTCACGACCATGGCCTAGAGCCAACGTCTGCCTCTCCCCTGGCATTCCCGAAATCCGAGATAGAACCGCCAAGAACGCCAAGATGCCAAGAAGGGAATACGGTCGGACAACACTTGAGGCGGTCCTCGTGATACTTGAAACGATCCACCAGTTGGGAGTCGGCGGGGACACTTCCCGTATTTCGGGTCCGCAGCGCGCCCGGCAAGACCGCCATCACGAGGATTGTGAATAGAGAGTAGTGAGTGGTGAGACGGAGAGGAAGGGCGAAGGGATGAGGGCGAAAGGCGAAGGGATAGGCCGAAATTGAGGATTGTGGTCTAGTTGGGGGGCTCCACTATTTCAGGGGCATCGGTGAATCTACGTAGTCTCCGGGCGAAACAGGATTCCCGGGCTACTTCGCCGCGGAGTCCAACAGCTCGCGGACTGCCGACCGGAGCGGGGGAAGTTTGCTCTGAACAACGTCCCAGATGATTTCGTGGTCAAGGCCGAAATAGTCATGAATCAGGACGTCGCGCAGTCCGGCAACGCGCTTCCATTCGATATCCGGCCGCCGGGCACGGACCTCATCAGGCAGTTTCTTCACTGCCTCGCCGACCACCTCCAGGTCGCGAATGACCGCATGCACGGTCTTTGTGTCCCGGACGAAACCGTCGTAGTTGAGCCCGGCAGTGAACGCCTCGATATTGCCGATGGCCTCGATGATGTCGTCGAGATATGCTCTATAGTCCCGGAGCATAAACGGCACTGGTCAAAATCGCATCGCGCAGACGCGGCTTGACCGCTTCGCGCACAACAAGGTCAACCGGACAACCGAACTGCGCTTCAAGGAACTCCTTGAGTCCCATGTAGCCGTCGAATGTCTTCTGGTCGAACTCGACCAGAAAGTCAAGGTCGCTGGCTTCGGTCTGTTCGTCGCGGGTCGCCGAGCCAAAGAGCGCCAATCGGCGTACGCCGAAAGTGCGAATGCGGTCGCCATTGTCCTGCAGGATGCGCAGAATCTGACTCTGATTGTACTTCATGCTGTGTCTGAATCTCCATGATAAGTTAACCCAATTCTACGCGAAGTCAAGCACGCCGATCACGCCCAGGGAGTGTCTGGGGACACGATGCAGGACACATCGCTCCCATCAGCCTGAACTTCAGCCAAGCGCCAGCTCAGCGAAGAGCCGCACTCCAACCACGAGGCATCCCTCGTCGAGCTTGACCTCAGGATGATGCAGCATTGGCGCGAGGTTCAGGTCCGCACCCGGCGTTCCGGCGCCGAGCCAGAACATCATCCCGGGCACCGTGCTCAGCATCTCTGAGAAATCCTCAGCCCCCATCGTAATCGGGAACTCCGGGTCCACGTTCCCTTTGCCCAGCAGTTCCTCAAACACAGGTTTCACCTCTGCGCAGACCTGCGGGTTGTTCACGGTCTCGCGATAGAGCCGGTAGTAGTTGACGTCTACCCGGACTTCCTCGCCCTCCATCCGCGCGCGGTTCTCCAGAATACGCTTGATCTCTTCACCAATCTTCTGCTGAGTCGTTTCGCTCAGCGTGCGAATCGTGCCCCGGAATTCGAGCGTCCGGGGAATCACGTTGTCCGCGGCCGGCTCCCCGGCATGAACGTGGCATATGGAAAGCACTGCCGGCTCCAGCGGGTCAATCCGCCGCGCCACGATTGTCTGCAGGTCGCAAATCATCTTCGCACCGATGAGCACCTGGTCGGTAGCGAGGTGCGGCATCGCGCCGTGGCCGCCCTTGCCCGTGACGATGACCTTCAGTTTGGAGATCGAGGCAAAGAACACGCCCGGCCGGAACGCGACGCTGCCCGTCGGCAGCTTGGGCCAGACGTGCAAAGCATACACCCGTTCCAGGCCGTTCAGCGCCCCGGCGTCAATCATCCGTTTCGCACCGCCAAATCCCTCTTCGCCGGGCTGGAACAACAGCCGGACGGTGCCTTTGAGCTCGGCCCGGTGTGCGACCAACACCTTCGCCAATCCGAGCAGAATCGCGCAATGGAAATCATGCCCGCACGCGTGCATTCTGCCTTCGCGGGTCGAGCGGA
>Ga0233425_10007329_pt1 | contig 15593 bp, 6 predicted proteins | sample Watercolumn_Towu_2_FD_181712 | JGI IMG/M metagenome (GOLD analysis project Ga0233425, IMG submission 181712) | Freshwater microbial communities from Lake Towuti, South Sulawesi, Indonesia - Watercolumn_Towuti2014_140_MG | ecosystem: Environmental > Aquatic > Freshwater > Lake | place: Indonesia...
TAGCGGGTTTCGACCTTGACACGGTCGGGCAATTCTTCCTGCAACTTCATCGCGGCGGCTTCGAGTTTCGGGTCGCCTGTTCCCAGGATGACCGCCTGCCATTTGGTCTTCTTTATCATCTTCAATGCGGAGAAGACCATGTCGATGCCTTTTTGGACGTCCATGCGCGAGACGGTTGCCAGCAGCGGGACTTCGGGATCGCGGGGCAGACCGAGCCTTTCCTGCAACAGGATTTTGTTCCCCGTCCGCTTGTCAAGCGAGAGCATATCGAAGTTTGCGCTGAGGGCTGGGTCAACGGCGGGGTCGAACGACTCTACGTCCAAGCCGTTGAGGATGCCGCCGACCGCTTCGCCGCGTGAAATTAAGAACTCGTCGAGTCCGCAGCCAAATTCGGGGGTGAGGATCTCCCTGCCGTAAGTGGGCGACACGGCGACGATTGCGTCTGAAGCCCAAAGCCCCAATGGCAGGGGCATGACTCGCGCCCACTCGGGCAGGTCGGTTTGGGCGAGTTTAAGTCCATAACTTTCGATGATGTTGCTGGCGTTGGGTCCCATGAAGGGAAGGTTGTGCAGGGTGATGATCGAAGCCACATGCCGCGCGCCCTCCTCCCAGCGTTTGGTCAGCGAACCGTACATGCTCAACGCAGTATGCCAGTCGTTGCCGTGAATCACGTCGGGCTGCCAGTTGATACGATTCACCAATTCAAGAGCTGCCAGTGAAAAGAAGGCATACTTTTCGGCGTCCAGCGCGGAGTTCAACGAATAAACCGATCCGCTCGCGCGGATTGGCTCGCCGCCGATCAGGTAGACTGGCATTCCGTTCAAGGTGGTTTCGGATGCCTCGACCTGAATCTCGACGCCGTTCCGTATCAACGAAAACATGCCCAGCGGCTTGAGGCTCTCCGCCTTGACTGCGGAATGATGCGGCAGGACAAGCCGCACATCGAGATTCAAGTCTTCAGTTGAGAGCGCGCGCAGGGCACGGGGCAGGGAGCCAGCCACGTCGCCCAATCCACCCACCTTGATGAAAGGTTCGGCTTCCGCGGCAAGGAAGAGTACGTTGATTGTTTGTGACATGGGCGCAATTTTACATCAAAACACCCCGGTGTGCTTCCGCACTTATTCACAGTAGGACTTACGCAAAACTTCCAGAGAATCCGCTACGCTCTGCGTACGCCAATCTGCGCGAATCGAGAACCGATTAGCGAAAATTCGTGAAGATTAGCGGAAGGAAACATTATTCTGTGTAAGTCCTGTCACAGTTTGTTTTTTCGCGCGCAAAATGATTCGCATCGGTTGTGCGGATAAACGGCTAACCGGTCAGGTAGGACGATTCTCCCTGCCCTTCAGAAGTTCCCCGATCAGGTCAACCAGTTGCCTCAGAACAATGGGTTTGCTGAGATATTCATTTGCGCCAGCCTCCAGGCACTTTTCACGGTCGCCAGACATGGCGAGGGCGGTAATGGCAATGATGGGCGTGGCGGCAATCGCCGGGTCGGCGTGTGCGCGCAGTCTTCGTATGGTCTCCATGCCATCCAGGACGGGCATTTGGATGTCCACCAACATGATATCCGGGCGGGACTCAGCGACACAATCAAGCAGTTCGACTCCGCTGCGTGTGGCGATCACGCGATATCCTTTCGCTTCCAGGAAATCCGAAACCATCCCAAGAACCAATTCGTTATCGTCTGCAAGCATGACCAATGGGGTGGTCGCGCCAACTTCAACCCTCGTCAGTCCTTGTGAAAGTGCGGGAGGGAGAAATGAGATAGCTTTATCCAGTTCCGCCCGTAATTCCTGTTGGGTATACGGCTTGAGCAGGTAACCAACAGCCCCAAGATTCATGGCTTCCGCGCGTCTTTCCTCGACCGACACAACGATCACCGGCACATCGCGGGTGCGCTCGTCTGCCTTAAGACTCGAAAGCAGTTCAAGCCCGGAGCCGTCGGGCATGTTCAAATCGAGCAGGATGACGCTGGGTTGCAGAAGCAGGACTTTTTCGATTGCGCCGTGAATGACCGTCTGGGTGATGTGAGCAATCCCAAGCCCTTTCAGGTAACGAACCATGTGTTCCGAGTCGAATTCATTGTCTTCGACGACCATTGCGCTTTTCAGGGAGCCGGTATCGCGTTTCTCCTGGCTGCGCAAAGGTTGTGTTTCGCCCAGCGACCACGGCAGGCAGATGGTGAATCGACTCCCTTCCCCGGGCTTACTTTTCACATCGATACTCCCCCCGTGCAGTTCAGCCATGCGCTGCACCAGCGAAAGTCCCAGGCCTGTACCGGAATATTGCCGCGCCAGGCTGCTATCCAACTGGGTAAAAGGCTTGAACAATTTTCCCATTGCCTCTGCTTCAATGCCGATGCCCTTGTCCCAGACGGTAAAGAAAACCAATTTCTGCCCTCTGTCTGCAATCACATCCAGCCCCAACTGCCCGCCCTCCGGCGTGAATTTGACCGCGTTACCGAGCAGGTTGACCAGCATCTGTTTCAGTCGGCGCGCGTCGGCACGGACATTGATCAAGGCGGGTTTCATGCTGAAATCGATATTCTGATGCTTTTGGTGCGCCATCCCTTTCATAAGCTGCAAACTCGCCTGGCAAATATCGGACACCGAACATGGCTCGAATTGCAGGTCCAATTTCCCGGCTTCGATCTTGGAGAGGTCGAGAATATCGTTGATCAGTTCGAGCAGGTGTCGCCCGCTGGTCTCGATGTTGTTTAGCGCCCTGGCTTGCTTTTCGTTTAATGCGCCGAAGACTTCCAATTGCAAGACCTCGGAAAGTCCCAGAATGCCGGTCAACGGGGTGCGCAACTCGTGGCTCATGCTGGCAAGGAATTCATCCTTCATACGTGAAGCCTTCTCGAGGGCGGAGTTGGCGGCGCTGAGTTTGTCGCGGCTTTCGCGCAAGGCTTCCTGGGCTTTTTTACGCTCGGTAATGTCGCGCACCACGCTTTGCACCAAGATGATCCTGCCTGTTGCATCGCGCACCGGCGAAAGGTTGATCTCCACCTCCACCTTCTTGCCGCTCTTGCCAATGAAGGTGCGCTCGTAGAGCGGCACTTGATAACCGCGCAAGACTGCGGCAAAGCGCTCGTTCGCATCGGCTTGTTGATCGGCAGCGGCGATGGAATTGCTCGGCAGGCGCAGGTATTCTTCGAGCGTGTACCCCAGCATTTTGAGGGCTTGTTCGTTGGCGGCAACGTCTTCGCCGTCGGGTGACATCAGGAAAATCCCATCATTGGAATTTTCGAACAGGGCGCGATAGGTGGCTTCGCGCTGGCGCACTTCATCGGTGCGTTCCTCGACGCGCTTTTCCAGGTTGCGGTTGAGTTCTTCCAGTTCCTGCTGTGCGGCATGGACGGCGGTCTCCGCTTCGCGCTGCTCGATCCACAGTCCCAACATACGGGCGACATTGCCAAGCATATCCTGCTCTTCCGGGAGGATAAACGGCTCTGCCTGGGAGTAGAAGACGCAAACCTGCCCACGCGCGCTGCCATTGACTTCAATACTGGCGCACAGGCTATGAGCGAGGTCCTCATGAAAGCCATCGATGGTGTAACGCCTGTCATCCAGAGTCAGCAAGGGGATGGCCAGGTGCGGAAATTTCATCGCCGGGGCAATGGAGGCAACGATTTTATTGCACACGGTTTCCAGGGTCTCCTGACGGTGACTCAAAAGGCGGCTGACATCGAACAAGCAGGTTAATTCCTTGACACGTTCCTGGATTTCAAGTTCCATTTTGCGGCTTTCGGTAATATCGCGGAAGTTAACCACCAGAGCATCGAGTTCCGGCTGGTTGAGCAGGTTGGTGTAGGTGGCTTCGATCCAACGATAGGAACCGCTTTTATGAAGGACACGGTAGGTATGGTTAATGACCGCAGATGGGGCGTCAATGAATTCCTGGCGAATTTCACCCGCAATGCGACGGTCTTCGGGGTGCATCAACTCTGTGGATGGTTTGCCGAGCAAATCCTTCGGCTCATAGCCAAACAGCCGCGCCGCAGATGGGCTGGCGAAAATGAAACGCCCATTCAAATCGAGCATGATAATGCCATCGGGGGCATTTTCGATCAAGGCACGGTTGCGAAGTTCGATTCTCCGCACCGCTTCCTCGTTTTGTTTGCGTTCGATCGCGGTGGCAACCTGCGTGGAAACAAATTCCAACATACGCTGGTCGTCTTCCGTATAAGCATTGGGGTTGGAATAATGTTGCACGGCCATCGCGCCAATGGTCTTCCCGTGTGCCATGAGCGGCACGCCAAGCCAGATCCTGGATGGACTCCCTTTCAGGTTGACTTCAGGCGGGTTGGACAAGCCATGCTTCAAGAGCAGGGATTTCCCCATCCGCAGGATATACGAGGTATAGCCATCGCCAACAGACTGGGGACCAACCGGCATTGGATCCACCTCATCCACCCAGTAGACAAATTCCATCGTGCCCGCCGACTCATGATAAAGAGCGATGTAAAAATTCGTCGCCTGCATCACCCTGCCGATATGCTCATGAATGCGGGGATACAACTCTTGCAGGGATTCGGCATTCTGAGCCGCCTGGGCAATCAGGTACGATGTCTCCCGCTGGATTTCCGCCCGTTTACGCTCGGTAATATCGTGGAAGTTATTGACTATTGCATTCACACCCGGTTCGTGCAGGAGGTTGTTGAATGTGGCTTCCACCCACAGATAGAAACCGTCCTTGTGTTTAAACCGGTATTCGCTGGTGAATGCCTGAGTGGGATTGTCCAGCAGTTTCAGGAATTTCGAGTTTAGGAGAGGCGCATCCTCCGGATGCACCCAAAGAAGCGCCTTGGTCCCCACCACTTCCTGCGATGTATAACCGAACATGCGATAGGCAAATGGGCTTGCAAATGTAAAATTCCCCCCGGCGTCCATCAGAACGATACCGCTTGGCATGTTTTCAAGCAGCGCCTGATTTCGCTTTTCGATTAACTTTACAGCTTCTTCGTTTGTCTTACGCGTCAGGGCGTTTGAGATAATATCGCCCATCATTTTGAGCAGCAGGATACTGTCTTCATCCCAGGTATGGGGTTGAAGGACCGCGTCGAAGCCGGCGAACCCGATCAAGGTATTGTTGGAGATCAGCGGCACCTCCAGCAACGATTGGATGCCCTGCGGCTCCAATATCTCGCGCAATGCCTGCGATTCGGGCGACAGTTCCGAAACGAGGGGAATGTAAACCTCCTCGCCTCGATTCATTTTCGCCATCCACCACGAGAAACTGTCGACTGAAAGACCTTGCAGGTTGTCGATTTGCGGTTCCACGCCGGGCGCGCACCACTCGTGCGTATTATTCATGGTGACATGGTCGCTTTCGAACAGGAAGACATAACCACGATCCACTTTTTCGAATTCGCCCAGTTGTTTCAGCGCCCTGTATATTTCCGCGTTAATCTGGTCGATGGGCAGGTTGATGAAGCGTGTGGAAATGGAGGTGAGGATTTCGACCAGGTCGAAGTGATATTCCAGGGTTTCGCGTTGCTGGCTTTGAATCTTCTCGGCGGCTTTGCGGGCGGTGATGTCGCGGTCGATGCCGATCACCAGTTCGCGGTCACCGACTTTGATAAGCGTGGTGGAAACTTCGATGGGGAAAACGGTGCCATTCTTATGACGATGGAAGGCTTCGAGTTGCAGGTTGCCTTTTTCCCGCAATTGATTTAGATAGGCGGTGCGTTCGGCTCTCTCTGCTGGATATGTATTTATGATATCGACGGAAGCCCCGATCAGTTCATCGCGGGAATATCCGTTCATCAGGCAGGCTTCCTCGTTGCAGTCGATGATGGGCCACGAAATATTCGGGTCGTGTGGATCGATGAGCATGACGGCATCGGGCGAAAGTTCAAACAATGCCCGGAATTTAAGTTCGCTTTGATACCGGGCAAATTCCGCCTCTTTGCGTCCGGTGATATCGCGCGAGATGCCGACAATTTGCAATCTACCGGACTCGTTCGCTACGAACGTTGTGGAGACCTCCACCTGGACAATGGACCCATCCTTCCTGACCAGTTCCAATTCGTCCGTGTTGGTAACTTTCGAACGGCTCTTGTTGAAAGACTTGATTTGATGGGAAACCTCCTGCAAGGCGTACGCCAGCGACGCCGGCGTAAGTAATGTGGACAGGGATTGCGCCAGCATCTCCTGCGGGGTATAGCCAAGCAGTTTTTCCGCCGAAGGGCTGGCATAGATGAAGCGCTGGCTTTCCAAATCCAGCATCCAGATAAGGTCACCGGTATTATCCGCGATCAGGCGGTATTCGGCTTCCTTCCGCCGCAAGGCATCCTCTGTTAATTTGCGTTCATTCAATTCAGCCTGAACCTGCGCATAAAGCATTGCATTCTTTTCAGCGGAGACAATGTGCAGCGCCAGGGCTTCCAGCAGTTTCAATTGATCTTCAGTGTAGGCGCCGAGACGATAGCTCATAACCTGAATCACCCCATTGACCTTTTCGCCGTCTTTGAGCGGAACAATCAATGCCGACTGCGGGAAGCCCTCTTCGTCGGTCGTCGCTTCGGAGATTTCATTTGTCTCGCTATCGACATAATAATTCGTCTGCGTAAATTTCATACGCGCCTGATAATCATTGATCAACATGGATTGTCCCGAACGGATGACAAGGCTTTGCGTGCCCTTCCCCTCCTCTTCGAGCGGGATGGGCGGGAACGAACTCACATCCATCCATTTGTCGTCCAGGTGGTAGGCGCGACAGGCGATCAACTTTGTTTCATGGTCGAAAGAGGAAATAACCAGCATATCATTGGGGGCAATGGCAGACATAAAATCGCTGATAGCTTGGTAGATTTCCTGCAAATCGAGCGTGCGACTCAGCCGCTGGCTGGCTTCGTAAAGGGTGCGCAGTTGTTCCCCCTGCTGGCGCAATAATTCTTCGGAGCGCTTTCGTTCTGTGACATCCCAAAAGATTCCGAGGGTGCCCGCGATGTTTCGCTGGGAATCATGGAAGGGCGCCTTGATTACCTGGACAAAACATCTTTCCCCGTTCGGCCCGTTGTGTTCTTCCACCAACTCAAGCGACATCCCCGTCTCGATCACCCGCAAGTCGTCCGCGCGGTATTTTTCAGCCAGCGCGGCTGGATGGATTTCGAAGTCGGTCTTTCCCAAAATTTCTTCCAGAGGCTTGCCTGCCGTGGCGCAGTAATGCTGGTTGGCAAAAATAAACCGCCCATCGACATCCTTGACATAAACGTTTTGAGGCAGGCTTTCGACCAAAAGATGGAACTGGGGTTCAATGTCGGAATGGATCAAGCGGGATTCGATTTGTCGGCGGTCATACAGGTTTAGCAAGTATGCGCCCGCAAGAAGCAAACCAACCGCCAGCCCTATCCATGTGAGCCAGGGAAACTGCCCCCCCACGCCCATGGTTTGAACAACCCAAAAAGCGACAAGCAGCAAGGTGGCAACAAAAGCCAACCAATGGGGTAATGTCACCCCATGAGCTTTCCGGTCAATGATGCGAAAGGGGTTTGGTGGATGTTTTTTGCTCATGCGCTCTTCCTGTTCATCAGTCCAATCTTTCTTACCCAGTACCATGTTAACAAATTAAACGCATATTTCCAATAGGTGAAAATACGGATTATCGACTGCGGTTGTTACCAATTAAAAAGAAACAAACCCTGTTGCGTGGCATAAAGCGACAGGGTATCTCTCATCCGCCCTAAACTTTGTTGAGTTTCCGTCTCACGCGCAGGCCCCCTGCGAAAAGACACTTCCGCAAATCGCAGTTTAGAGCTTGAAATGCGCGACCACGCGGGAGAGATTCTGAGCCATCTCCCTCAGGGCGGCGGCGGAGGCAGAGACTTCCTCAACCTGCGCCGAGACTTCCTCTGTGGAAGCGGAAACCTCTTCGACGGCAGCGCTGTTCTCTTCACTGACACTGGCAATATTCTCGATGGCTTGGGTGAGTTCGGAGGAATTGGCATTCATCTCTTCGGTGGCAGCCGTGTTTTCCTCGATAACAGCGGAGACAGCATCAACAGCCTCCACCAGTTCGCTGGACGCAGCGCCGACTTTTGCCGCGGCATTGCCTGCTTCCTCTGCCTGCTTGAAAACAGACCCGGCGGCGGCGAGGATGTTATCGAGGACAGCGCCGGCGGAATTTGCGCGCACGACGCCCGCTTCGACCTCCGAGGCGGATTCTTTCATGGCGCTAATGGCATCGTCGACAGTTTTCTGGATGCCCTTGATCAAAGCGGCGATTTCCTTTGTGGCAAGGCTGGAGCGTTCGGCGAGTTTGCGAACCTCGTCGGCGACCACGGCAAAGCCCCTGCCCTGTTCGCCTGCGCGGGCGGCTTCGATGGCGGCATTGAGGGCGAGCAGGTTCGTCTGGCTGGCAATATCCTCGATGGTTTCCACGATGGCGCCAATCTCCCCGGAGCGCAGACCCATCTCTTCGACCCTGGTGGCAGAAAGGCCGACCTTGGAGCGGATGGCTTCCATGCCCGAGATGGTTTCCTGAACGGTACCGGCTCCCTCGCGAGAGTATTTGGCGGCTTCAGCGGAATCGCGCGTAACGGCCAGGGCATTGTTGGAGACCTGTTCAATGGCGACGCTGATGCGGGAGGCGACCAGCGATGCCTTGCTGATGGCATCGGATTGTTTCTGGGCACCGGTTGCGACAACATTAATGGTGTGAGACATTCTTTCCACGGCAGTTGCCGTGCTGTTGACCGATTCAGCCTCGGTGGTGATTCCTCTCGCCACCTGTTGAATGGTCAGGGCAATTTGGGAAGTCGCTTCGCCTGTCTGGCTTGCGGAATTCGATAATTGTTCAGAAGCAGCCTTGAGCGCGCTGGCATTTTCAGCCACATAATGAATGGTCTCACGCAGGCTTTCGATCATTTTCTTAAAGGCATGACCGAGATGGTCCGCCTCGGATTTCGGATGGATGTTTCCTGTGAGTTCCCCTTTGGAAATCGAATTTGCGACGCCAGCCATTTCCCTTTGATAATCGAACATCGACTTCATGGACTCTGCCAGGATGCCGTATTCGTCCTTACTGCTGTAATCGAGTTTCTGGTCGACATCTCCCAAGGCCAGGCGATTGGCGACGCTTGCCATCAATTTTACCGGTTGTGTGATCTGGCGCGCGATAAAAAAGGCAACCGCTGAAATCAGCAGGGTGGAAAATACGATAATCACGGCGCTGATTACCGCGAGGCGGGTTGCGGCTGCGTTGGCTTCGGAAGTCTGTTGCTCAGACACCAGTCCCAAATTCAATTCGGGAAGCCAGGTATATTGACCGATGACTTCCTCTCCAAGATAGTTGGTATAGATTCCGCTGCCCGACTTCGCTTTTTGCAGTTCCCGGCTTGCGGTTGTCTTGAGTTGATACGTCAGTTCGGGATCTTTTGCGACCAGCCCGGCATCTTTCATCTCCTTCACGAAGCGGGGTGTGGTGACAAAATATCCTTTTGCGTTGAGCAGGTAACTTTCGGCGGTTTCCCCCGTTTGATTTTTTGCAAGGAGTTGCGTGATCGAGTCTACGGAAACGGTTTCGCCGATCACCCCCACGATCAACCCATCGCCTGACCGGACAGGGGCGGCAAACACAATCACAATATTCCCGGTTGCGCGGGAGATGATGGGTTCCGATATCGACATTTGCCCGCTCAACGCTTCCTTGAAATAAGCGCGGTCGGATACATCCAGCGGATTGCCGTCCGAGGTGACGATGGAATGGCCGTCGGTTCCCACCAAAAAGATGGTTTCATACACGCCCCACAATTTATAGTATTGATCGATTGCTTCCTGCGCCGATTCAGGCTTCATGGATGAGATTCTGGCAATGCCAGCCAGCGTCTCAATATCCTGGGTTCGTTCGTGCGCCCAATTCAGGATATAGGTGGTCTGGTCTTTTGCGATGATGTTTTGCGTATTGCTGACAGCCAGCCGAAGCGCATTGCTCGCCACGCTGTAACTAATCATTGCGCTGCCGATGACAGGGAGTATGCCAATCAACAGCATGAACAAAAGGAGTTTGCCCAAAAAGGAATGCTGGATGGGAAGGTTTACACCGGCTTTATCGGGTTGATGTGGATTCATGGTCTTATCTCCTCGCATACCTGAATGGACATTACGCCTTCTCTCCGCCAAGTTTGAAGCGTGTGATCACTTGAGATAGTTGTTGAGCCATCTCCATCAATGAAGAGGCAGAAGCTGACACTTCCCCCACCTGTGTCGAGACTTCGCCAGTCGAGGCTGAGACTTCCTCCACCGCGGCGCTGTTCTCCTCGCTGACACTGGCGATGTTTTCGATGGACTGCGTCAACTCTGACGAATTCGCCGCCATTTCTTCCGTTGCGGCTGTATTTTCTTCGATGACAGCGGATACAGCATCCACGGCTTCTACCAATTCTCCAGCCGCTTCACCGACCTTGATGGCTGCATTTCCCGCCTCTTCGGCTTGCTTATAGACCGATTCGGCAGTCACCAGAATATTGCCGAGGACAACGCCCGCAGAGTTGGCGCGGAGGACGCCGGCTTCCACTTCTACGGCTGAATCTTTCATGGCTCCAACCGCCTCATCGACAGTCTTCTGGATGCCCTTGATCAGGGCGGCGATTTCCTTTGTTGCCAGGCTGGAACGCTCGGCAAGTTTCCGCACTTCGTCAGCGACGACGGCAAAACCCTTGCCTTGTTCGCCTGCTCGCGCCGCTTCGATTGCCGCGTTCAATGCCAGCAGGTTCGTCTGGCTGGCAATTTCCTCGATAGTCTCGATAATGGCCCCAATCTCTTCCGAGCGCGCCCCCATTTGCGCAACCTTCTCCGCCGATAGCCCCACCTTGCTTCGAATGGTTTCCATGCCCGCAATGGTTTCCTGCACGGTCTTTGCGCCATCCCTCGAATAACTGGCTGCTTGCGCTGAATCGCGCGTAACCGACTGGGCGTTGTTGGCGACCTGTTCGATGGCGGCGCTGATGCGGGAAGCAACGAGCGAGGCTTTACTGATGGCTTTTGCCTGTTCCTGTGCCCCCCTTGCAACGCCATCGATCACCCGATTCATCTGCTCGACCGAAGCGGAAGTTTTGGTCACGCCGTCGGTTTGCTGGGTAATCCCCTGTGTGACCTGCTGAATTGTGGTCGCAATCTGCCGCGTTGCTTCTCCCGATGACTGGGCGGAAGCAGTCAGGTTTTTACTGAGAGTCATTAAATGTTCGGTGCGTTGCGCCATGATTTCGATCAGCCCGCGCAAACTGGAAGGTTCGCCGTTATAGGTAGCCACGGGAATGCCAGCCGCAACCGCTTTGTTCAGGCAGGGAATGAGCCTGTTATCGAAAACGTCCGTGATAATCGCATCGTACCCTGCTTTGATCAATTTCTCGATCAGTTTACAACGGATGTCCAGGTTGGGAGGGAGGTTGTCTCCTTCGGGGAGAATCCACTCGACGGTGGCATTGCTGGATTTCAATTTTGCGGCTGCTGACAACACCCCTTCGCGGACGGGATCCCAGAAATGACACTCAGCCCTCCCCAATACCGCAATCCGCAGGGGCGCATGAGCCGCCTGCACCGGCCTGGCACGTCGCGCAGAGGTTGTCTCAGATTCGATCATGCCGCGGCCAGCCTGCCAAAACTGTCGATAGTTTTTTGGTGTCACGATATCGGTGGTGGTCAACAGGCGGGGGAGGGTGGGCTTCCATCCGGCAACCAGGTGATTAAACATGTGGATGACCGGGTCATGACCTTGCGCAAATGAGTCCTGTCCCACGGTGGCAGTGATCACTCCCTGTACCACGTATTTCATGGTTTCATCCACCAGGTCATGGGTGATCAGTTTGACGCGCTCTGCGTTGCCGGTTTCCACCAGGGCGCGTGCCGCGCCAAAAGGTCCCCCGCCCCCAACTACATAAATTCCACTAAGCTGTGGATAACGCTTCAATAGTTCAAGCGTTTGGGAATGACAGACCTCGGGTATGTCGTGATCTTCCACTGCATTCATAATTTTTATGTCGGGATGTTTTTCCCGCAAGAGGCTTTCAAATCCTTTTCGTCGCAGTTGATGGGAGGTGTGTGAAAATGAGCCGGTGATGATGGCAACTTGTCCCTGACCGTTTAGCGCCCCGCCCATCATCTCGCCGCAGGCAAGCCCTTCGAGGTAGGGATCGGAACCAACATAGAAGAGGCGCTGGCAGGGTTCGTCGGTGACGTTATTGAATTCCCTGGCGCTGTCCTTCAAATGGGCGATCATGGTATTCAACACCCCGGCCAACCGCCCCACTTCTTCGCCAGCGCCGGTTGCAGACAAGGTTTGCATATCCAACGCTGCGTGGGCTGTGAGGTTGCCTTGCGCCAGCGCCGCCAACGCATCCGTCAGGGCGAGGTTATCTTTAGCAATCAACGCCTCTGCGGAGGCAAGCAACTGATGCAAGGGCTTTGTCAGGGATTCATTTGTGGTCAACCATCCGATACCCCAGCCGAACCCACTCCCGGCGCCCAACAGAAAAACGGCATTACCCAGCGCAGTCTCACCGGACAGGCGAAACACAAGCCCGCATACCAATAAGATGAGGGTGATCCACAAGCCTGTGTATCGGGTGAATGGATGTAATTTTGAAGGCATGGGTTTTTCCTTCCTACTCGAAAGTCAATCTCTTCCGTAAATTCACGCGGTCATGGCTTCGATGGATTGCTGCTCATTGAGGTTCAGCACGCGGCTGAGGTCCAGGAGGATGATGAGCCGACTTTCGAGGCGCGCAATCCCTTTCAGGAACGCCGAATCAACCGAGTTGAGCATCGGCGGAAGAGGCTCGATGCTCTCCTCCGAAACCCGCAAGACCTCCGAAACGCCATCCACGATGATGCCGGCTTTGATGCTGCCCATGGTGACGATCATGATGCGGGTCTGGCGGGTGTCTTCCTGCGCTTCGAGCGCAAAGCGGATGCGAAGGTCGAGCACCGGCAGAACACTGCCGCGCAGGTTGGTCACTCCTTTGACATAGGGCGGCGTATGAGGAAGTTGGGTGATTGCCTGCATTTTAATGATGCTTTCGACCGCGGCGATATTGACGCCATATAGTTCGTTTGCCAGTTCAAAGACTACCAATTGTTGTTCCATGTTTTCTCCGCTTGGTTTACAGTTTGAAACGGGCGACCACGCGCGAGAGCCTTTGCGCCATCTCCGTCAGGGATGAAGCGGAGGCGGAGACTTCTTCGACCTGCGCCGAAACTTCCTCGGTGGAGGCGGAGACTTCCTCGACTGCGGCGCTGTTCTCTTCGCTGACACTGGCAATGTTTTCGATGGACTGGGTCAACTCCGTGGAATTTGCCGCCATTTCCTCTGTGGCGGCGGTGTTTTCCTCGATCACCGCCGAGACCGCATCCACCGCTTCGACCAGTTCCCCCGCCGCTTCGCTAACCTTCGACGCGGCGCTTCCCGCTTCCTCTGCCTGTTTGTAAACCGACTCCGCCGCGACGAGGATATTGTCGAGAACAGTTCCCGCCGAGTTGGCGCGGGCAACGCCCGCCTCCACCTCTGAAGCCGATGCCTTCATTGCTTCCACCGCCTCGTTGACAGTCTTTTGGATCCCCTTGATGAGGGCGGCAATTTCCTTGGTTGCCAGGCTCGAACGTTCCGCCAGTTTACGGACTTCGTCGGCGACCACTGCAAAGCCCTTGCCCTGTTCGCCGGCGCGGGCGGCTTCGATGGCGGCATTCAAAGCGAGCAGGTTGGTCTGCGAGGCGATGTCTTCGATGGTTTCGACGATGGCGCCGATCTCGCCGGAGCGCACACCCATTTCCTCGACCTTTTGAGCCGACAGCCCCACCTTCGAGCGGATGGCTTCCATGCCCACGATGGTTTCCGTTACGGTTTTTGCTCCTTCGCGGGAATGGGAAGCGGCTTGCGCCGAATCGCGGGTGACCGACTGGGCGTTATTTGCCACCTGTTCGATGGCGGCGCTGATGCGTGAGGTGACCAGCGATGCCTTGCTGATGGCTTTTGCCTGCTCCTGCGCGCCCTGCGCCACCCCTTCGATTGCGCGGTTCATCTGCTCCACCGCATCCGAGGTCTTGGTCACACCGCTGGTTTGCTGGGTAATGCCGAGCGCCACCTGCTGAATCGTGGTGGCGATCTGGCGGGCGGCGTCGCCCGATTGCTCCGACGCCGATGCCAGTTGTGATGATGCGGCAGAAACAGCGTTCGCGCTTTCTGCCACCTGTCCCACCGCTTCGCGCAAGCCTGCTACCATTTTAGCGAAGGCATTCCCAAGTTCGTCCTTTTCGGATTTGGGAGAGACGGAACTTGTCAGGTCGTTATTTGCAATCGAAGAGGCTGCCGCGCCCATCCCTTGCAGGTAATTGATCAATTCGTCGAAAGCTTTGCCGATGTCGCCGATTTCATCCCTTCTCAGGCGTACGCTGTTCTTGTCTTCCTCGCTCATATCGCGCGCCAGTTCCCCCACAGACAGGGCTTGAGAAGTTTTCACCACCAAATTCAAAGGCACGGTAATGCTGCGCGAAATCAAAACGCCGAAGCCAAACGCCACCAAAATAGCCACGCCGATAATCGCCAACATAATAAAGGTGGCTTGATTCGCGGCTTTTGTGTTTTCATTCGAGATGTCTTGCGCTGCTTTCACTTTGACTCGCATCATTTCATCAAGTTGATCCTGGATTGCCCGCGCGCTGGAATAGGCGTCGCCCAACAGAATTTCGAGCGCTTTATCGCTTTTCCCCGCCTTGTCCAGAGAAAGCATCTCTTCGAGATAGGGATCGAATTCCTCCTTGGCGGCCTTGTATTCATCAAACATATCCCGCATTTCCTGGGTTTCGATGAGGGCTTCATACTCCACCGCCACCGTGTCCATTTCGGCGGTAAGTTCTTGAATGGTTTCGTACTTGGTCTTCTCAGTTTCAGCGTCATCGATCAGGATGGCGTCACGCATGTTGACGCGAATCCGCTGGAAGGCAATTCCCAATTGATCCAGTTGCATAATGGGAACCGTATAGTGCTGGTACAGGCGCGTATCCGCCGCATCGATCTGGCGGATATAATTGATACCAAAGCCACCCACCACTGCGGCAATGACTGCCATGAAAACAAAGGCGCCGATCAATTTGACGCTGGTCTTTTGGTTGTTGAGCCACTTCATAGTTTTTCTCCTTGAGTGTTGTCCCTGTCCGAATGGCGGGCGGGCTGTGATTCGCGTTTCAAGCCCGCACTCCCAGGAATTTTCGGGCGGGGTTTTTAATTTATTCGGCAAGCGCAAACAGCGCCATTGCCGGGATTGTTTCGGGAACTGGCTTGGGGATGAAGAAGTCCAACTCCACCCGCTCTGCGAGTCCGATGTTGAAGCGGCAGAGGGGACAGTCTTTCATAGCCTCCGCCAGCAGGCAACACTTGCAGGTGGCAATCTGTGATTCAAGTTCTTCCTGTGCGTTCATGACATATTCTCCGTGCGAAGCCCTGCGCTAAAAAATCAAGGCTGTCCGCTCCCTTTTATTCTAGGAAGGCGGTTGGGATTTCCTCATAAAATTGGGCGTAAGAACCCGTTAAGATCGCGTGAATTCTCGCGCCGCTTTTCACCCGCTTTTTACGGAAAAATTCCCCGCCGCTGGTAT
>Ga0233425_10007330_pt1 | contig 15591 bp, 12 predicted proteins | sample Watercolumn_Towu_2_FD_181712 | JGI IMG/M metagenome (GOLD analysis project Ga0233425, IMG submission 181712) | Freshwater microbial communities from Lake Towuti, South Sulawesi, Indonesia - Watercolumn_Towuti2014_140_MG | ecosystem: Environmental > Aquatic > Freshwater > Lake | place...
TTTTCAGTCGGGGTGGCAGGATTCGAACCTGCGACCTCCTGCTCCCAAAGCAGGCGCGATAACCGGACTACGCTACACCCCGTGATGGAAATCCAATAAACCAAAGATCAAAAACCAATCATCCGCTTCAGAACAACTATGCTTCTCACTATTGTGACTGGCTTGCAAAACTCCTGTACATCCCCAAAAGCATCTTGGATGCCTGCTCATGTTTATCGTACAGTGTCCTAAAATCCTCATCGGTCACTTGACCGAGATCGGTGGCAATGTGTAACAAAGCTACCGAAGTGTTGACACAACCTCTTGCGTTTGTGATATAATTCTTCTTTTCGCTGGCAGACATCCTGCCTGTTCCTTCAGCAAGATTCGTCATAATATTCATCGATGCCTTTTTCCATTGTGTTCTGATGTCAGCATCAATGTCCTGATTTCTGTACAGAAGCCTGAATACGGTATTGTTCAAATCTCTGACCACCTGATAGACCTCTAATCTCTCAAAATCGAACATCGCTTCCTGTGATTTTAAACGAAATCCATTGTGTCTGCGGAGAGGGGGGGATTCGAACCCCCGGTACCCTTTCGAGTACGACAGTTTAGCAAACTGTTGGTTTCAGCCACTCACCCACCTCTCCAATTATTTTTTTACATTTTTTTAACTCAACCTCCGCGACAGATCAGCATCCGCCCTCCGGCGGATCAGCTACACCTTCAATTCGAAGACAAATTCAAACCAAAACTCCATTCGTCAGGATTATTCGAAAACAAAGCTATACTTTGTGGATCATAACCTCTCGTAAGTGGCAGTTATCACTTCCTTTAACAGCCTCAAAAAATGAGTGGCAAAAATAATTAATAAATCTTTTGAGCAAGGATTTTTATCAATTATTTAAATCCGCACCAACAACGAATTGTTCTACTTTTGTTTTACAATCCGGCAGAATGGGAATCATAGAAAACCTTGAAGTTTTAGGAAAACAACTCAACCCGGCAGTGCGGCTTGTTGCGGTTTCAAAAACTGTCCCTGTCGATGAAATGCTTATAACTTACAATGCCGGTGTTAAAATTTTCGGTGAAAATAAGGTACAGGAAATCACTTCCAAGCAGCCTTTGCTTCCCAACGACATTGAATGGCATTTCATAGGTCACCTGCAAACTAACAAAGTGAAATACATTGTGCCATTCATCAATATGATCCACAGTATTGACAGCCTTAAACTGCTCACAGAAGTAAACAGGCAAGCCAGCAAGGTCAACAGGGTAATTGATTGTCTCTTCCAATTTCACATAGCTGCTGAGGAAACCAAATTCGGCTTGGATTTCAATGAAGCCTGCAGTATTCTAATATCTGGTGATTACCGTGAGATGAAAAATGTCAGAATTTGCGGTGTGATGGGAATGGCAACCTTTACAACTGACCTGGAAGTTTGCAGAAAAGAATTCAGGAATCTGAAAGTAATTTTCGACCGGTTAAAAAGTGAATATTTCCAGACCGAACCCTGTTTTAAAGAAATTTCGATGGGAATGACCGGGGATTATTCAGTTGCCATTGAGGAAGGAAGCACGCTGGTTAGGATTGGTACGGCGCTTTTCGGAAACCGGAATTATTAAAGGAAACTTTGAGGAGTCCTCAGGGAACCATTTTTACATATCCCAGATTGATTAAGCAAATATCGTTCTTGTCTTTGTTGTCGACCTGACAATCGAGGTTGCAGTCAGCGTTCAAATATCCTTTTAAACCCGACATTAAAGCCCATAACGGACCGGAATCAGCATAGTTGATCACTCCATCCTGGTTTATGTCTCCCGAAATCATTGCATAATAACCTCCTGCCATATATTTTTGAGCCGCTGCGGCTCCGAAAGCCTGTTGTTCGCCGATGGTAAAATCGTAAAAGTACTTTCCCGCTGATTTGGACACGGCGGTTGAGGAAATTACAGGCAGGTGATTTCTGTGATATACAACAACGAAGATACTGTCAGTAATAAATGTATCGAATCGCAAATCGACCGATCCGAAGACATCCCTGATATGACCGAGGCTATCGACAAGGCAGGCTTTCCTGGAGAGCATGCACGATTCAAACGCCAATTCAACCTGAGTTGTATCCCTGAGCTCGACAAGAACCCAGTCGACTGTCCCTGCGGGTATTTCTGTCAGAACTTCTGTCCCTGAATAATTCCACGGTTCGCAGCCGAAGGGTTGCGACAAGGGCAGGTAACCTGTAAGGCAGGTTTTCATAACGTTTTCCGTGCAGGGTCCTTCAAGAAGAACATTTACATTCAATACCGGCTTAATCGCCTCCAAAATTGCATCTCTCCATTTCTGAGCCATCTTTTCTTCGCCTGTTTCATTGGGATGGATTCCGTCGTAAGTATCAGCATTCGGGTCAAACCCCGTGTTCTGGTCTACAATATAAATTGGCGATTCAGGATCCGACATGGTTTCTGCGATCGCTGGAATCTGAAGGTTCAGTTCTGTGATCTGAGCATTCACGGGTAATGTTGTAGGAATTAGCTGAGCCAGCAAAATAACGACATCGGGATTGGCATTCCTGATGGTAATAATGACCTCCTGAAGATCAGAAATTGTTGATTCGACCGACTGGTATTGAATGATATCATTTGATCCAAGATGTATCAAAGCAATTTCAGGAGTATAGGTTTCGAGCCAAAGTGCGAGATAAAGTTCAGACGGAGCAGAAGGATGCCCGTATAAAATCTGATCCGCGCGCCATCCCCAATGACCCTCATGATTCTGGTCGAAAACCTGACCTTTGTAATCGGGCCAAACGGGATTTCCGTACTTATTATTGATCATCGTTCCGACGTAATCAAAACTGAGGTTATCATCGATCAGCTTTTTCCAAAGCGGGTAACGGTAACTCTGGTGCGTGCTGTTCGCCTGGGTAATCGAATTGCCTAATGGCATTATTCTGATGCCCTGGCTAAACCCGGCAGAAATCGCCAAAAAGAAAATAAACAGATTAAAAAGCAATCCTCCCTGCTTCATGTAGTAAAATGAGTTCGTCCAATGGGCACATAATAAACTTAGTTGAGTAATTTTACATCCGCCAGTCAGCCCTTCTCATCGGAGACGCCCGAAAGTGCTGATAAAAAGGTTCTTATACTCACGATCGATTTTCATTTGAATGATATCAGGCAAAATTAAAACGATTCTTTTGGCAGGCAAAATCCCAGGTGTATTTTATGGTTTGCCGGTGAGAATGGTTACAGAACCTTTATAGGTTTTATCCTCGTAATATCCTTTGCAATCCAGGATATAAAAATAAACACCATCGCTGACACCCTTTGCATCCCAATCATTTTTGTAATCGGTGGCTTCGAAGATTTTTTGTCCGTACCTGTTAAAAATAATCAAGGTGTTGCTTAAAAAGTATTTGCTCAGGTCAATCGGTTCGGTTGCATCCTTGGTGCTTTTATAACCACCTCCGTTACCTCCGGTTCCCCCGGATCCAGAATCCTCATAAATCCTGAAATAATCGTTGATGCCGTCGTCGTTAGATGTGATTACAGAAGTAGCCTTAATCTGTACTGGTTCCACCTTCATCGGGATGTGAACCTCATTGGTGTCTTCGCAACCATAAAAAGTACGGTAATGGAAATAGACCTCATAAGTTCCGGCAGACGAATAAATATAGGTCGGCGACTCCTCATCATATAGGAAAACACTGTCGGTTCCAAGAAAATCCCACCAGAAGCTGTTGAGATAAAAAGTGTCGGCAACGAGCGAGTCATACGAAAGGTTTTCGTACAGAAACTTGACGAATGGTTTTTGAAGATACACGGTATCCGCAGGATCGGAAGTGATTTCAATTTCAGGCAAGGGAAAAGCCTTGATCTCGAAGGGATATTTCAAAACGCAGCCAATGCTGTCCTCCACATGCAAATTTTTATAACCGTCGGTCAACTTGAACACTTTACTCGAGTCGGTAGAATTCGGTATTCCTTCAGACCAGGTGTATGAATAAGGAGGAAAACCGCCGGAGATATAAACTTCAGCCCGGGCAACCGCAGAGTCGGGACAGCCCATTTTTGTCTGGATGAGCGAATCGACAAACAGGATCGTTTCAACGGGAACCATTATACTGTCGAGGCAATGGTTAAAAGTGATCAAGGTGTCGGTTATTTGAGCATAAAACCAGGCAGTATCGCGTGGCGAAACAGTCACCGGGTTTGCAATTTCTCCTGAATGAAGCCAGAGGTATTCATAGGCTGCAGAACTTCCGTACAATGAAATGGTATCACCGCAAAAGATCGTATCGCTCACTTCAAGGATCTCTGCATCCACAATTCCTACAAACACAGAATCCACATAAAAAAGCGTATCACCAATACCTGTTGTAATAAGGTAATTCCCCATAATGCTCACCCAGGTCGATTGTGTAGTATCGCCGTTACTCCAGAGATACGAGTCGTAGCCGGCTTCTGCCGAAAGCTGAAGGCTGTCGGTTTTACAACTCCGCACGGTATCAGGAACCAGTTGTATCTGCGACCATGATGCGATCGGTAAAAAACAGATCACGATCAGATAAAAAAAGCATTTTTGAAATAGTCTATTGTATTTGACAGGCATCAGGATCAAGCTATTATTTCCTACAACTTAATTTTTTTAACAGAGCAATAAACGCACAAAGATGATTAAAATTTTAACAGGCAGTTGTGCCCGATCATTTTTTAGTCCGTCTCCGACAATTTTTCAGTCGTCTTTGAAAAAAACAATTCTGTTCGCGTTTCCCTTCTTCAGTCTGTGCCATTATTACTGTCTTTGTTGGTTATTAGCCGATTGGCAAATAATTTGAGCGCCGGGTTTGGATTTATGTTTAAATTATGAATTTGAATAATTTTACTATAAAGGCACAGGAAGTCATTCAAAAGGCACAGGAAATTGCCTCCGGTTTGCATCATCAGGAAATTGAAAACATTCATATCCTTAAAGGGCTTTTGAATGCTGACGAAAATGTAGTTCCTTATCTTTTAAAAAAGCTGGATGTCAATACATCATTATTGAACCGAACTATTGAGAGGATTCTTGAATCGATGCCGAAGGTAGCCGGCGGTGATCATTATTTATCGAGGGAAGCAACGGCATCCCTTCAAAAAGCCGGAAATTACCTGAAGGAATTCAACGATCAGTTTATTTCGATAGAACACATTCTCCTGGGAATAATCAGCCGGGATGATGCCACTTCCAGGCTGCTGAAGGACAACGGCATCTCTGAAAAGAACCTGATCAAAGCTATTAAACAATTGAGAAAAGGATCAGCCATTACAAGTCAGACCGCCGAAGAATCGTTTAATGCACTGAACCGTTATGCACGTAATCTGAACGAGATGGCACGATCAGGATTGCTTGATCCTGTTATCGGACGGGATGAAGAGATCAGGAGGATACTTCAGATTTTGTCGAGGCGGACTAAAAACAATCCAGTCCTCATCGGTGAGCCAGGAGTTGGGAAGACTGCCATCGCTGAGGGGCTTGCACACCGCATCATCAACGGTGATGTTCCTGAGAATCTGAAGTCGAAGCAGATATTCTCGCTAGATTTGGGCGCTTTGATAGCAGGTGCAAAATACAAAGGCGAATTCGAGGAAAGGCTTAAGGGTGTTGTAAAAGAAGTCGTGGGTTCCGATGGCGAGGTGATTTTATTTATCGATGAGATACACACCCTTGTTGGAGCCGGAGCGTCAGAAGGAGCCATGGATGCGGCTAATATCCTTAAGCCGGCTTTAGCCAGGGGAGAACTTAGGGCTGTCGGGGCAACAACATTAAAGGAATATCAAAAATATTTCGAAAAAGACAAGGCTCTCGAACGAAGATTCCAGATAGTCATGGTTTCAGAGCCTGACATCCCATCAGCCGTTTCAATTCTTAGAGGATTAAAGGAAAAGTACGAAACCCATCATCATGTCAGGATCAAGGATGAAGCCATTGTGGCTGCAGTTGAATTGTCTCAAAGGTATATCTCCGACAGGTTTTTACCTGATAAAGCCATTGACCTCATCGATGAAGCTGCTGCCAAACTAAGGCTCGAAATCAATTCACTCCCCGAAGAACTGGAATTGCTTGAACGGAAGATAAAGCAACTGGAGATTGAAAGAGAGGCGATAAAAAGGGAGAAGGACGAGCCAAAATTAAACCACCTTCAAAAAGAGATTGCCGAATTAAATGATGAACGCAACCTCCTGTTGGCGAAATGGAAGTCGGAGAAAGAAGTCGCAGAAAAAATCCAGCTCAATAAGAAAGAGATCGAGAACCTTAAATACGAAGCCGACCAGGCTGAACGCGACGGTAACTACGGCAGAGTGGCTGAAATCCGCTATGGTGTTATTAAAGCGAAGGAAGATGAAATCTCGAAACTGAAGCAGCAGCTTGATGAAATACAGGCTGATTCACCTCTGATCAACGAAGAGGTTGGTTATGATGATATTTCGGAAATCGTTTCACGCTGGACAGGTATCCCCGTAAGTAAAATGCTTCAGACCGAAAGAGAGAAATTATTAATGCTCGAGCAGGATTTGCACAAAAGGGTCGTGGGTCAGGATGAAGCCATTATGGCTGTGGCGGACGCAATCAGAAGAAGCAAGTCGGGGCTGCAAGATGTCCGCCGACCAGTCGGGTCATTTATTTTTCTGGGATCAACGGGCGTCGGGAAGACAGAACTGGCAAAAGCATTGGCGGAATTTCTGTTCGACGATGAAAATGCACTTATCCGTATCGACATGTCGGAATATCAGGAACGCCATTCGGTCTCACGACTTATTGGTGCCCCTCCGGGCTATGTCGGGTACGATGAAAGCGGACAACTCACTGAAGCTGTCAGACGAAGACCTTATTCGGTGATCCTGCTTGACGAGATTGAGAAAGCCCATCCTGATGTATTCAATATCCTTCTCCAGGTTCTTGATGATGGAAGGCTTACAGATAATAAGGGACGGACTGTGAATTTCAAAAATGCCATTATCATCATGACATCGAATATCGGTTCGCAAATCATCCAAAAGAATCTTCAAAATGTTCAGGAAGAGAACAAGGAAAATATTTTCGAGAAAACGAGAAGCGGAGTTTTCGCAATGCTTAAATCAGTAATTCGACCCGAATTTCTTAACAGGATCGATGAAATTATTATGTTTAAACCGCTTGAGATGAGCGAGATCATTGAGATCGTGAGATTGCAGTTCCATATAATCAGTGAAACCCTGATGAACAATCAAATCAGGTTGTCGGCATCAGAGAAGGCTCTCGAATTCATCGCAAGGGAGGGTTTCGACCCTCAGTACGGTGCGAGACCAGTAAAAAGAATGATTCAAAAAGCCGTATTGAACCAGCTTTCTAAAATGATCCTTGAAGGGAAAGTCAGCAAGGATTCCGAAATAATTCTGACATTAAAAAATAATTCACTGTATTTCACAGGTAAGAGTTAATAACTCTCGGTTAATTTCAGATGATCGCGTGAAACAATACACTATTTTTGGCGGTATAAAGCAAAGTTAATTGTTGGGTGTATTTTTTGAATCGCAGGCATTATCAGTATTTATAAGCAAATAAATAATAATGAGGAACAGCAATTTTAAAACAATCATTGTTTCGGTCGTCTTATTGATGACAGGAACCATTTCGGTTGCACAATTCTCGGGAGGCGTAGTTGCCGGCGCGAACTTTTCAAACCTTGGCGGGAGTACGGTTCAGAATAATAAAGGATTAACCGGTTATAGCGCCGGAATCCTGGGTAATTACAGCACCGAGGACATGTTCAATGGTAATTTCGGTAAGATTTTGTCAATCCAGGCGGAATTGCGGCTCGATAAGATTGGGGCTACCATGAGTTTTCCGAGCGATTCTCTTGCTATTGATACCCTGATATCAACAGATTCAACACTGATTGATCGCAAGCTTGCTTTTTCGTATGTGAAGGTTCCGATTTTTCTTAAATTTAATTTCGGGGATCCAAAGGGTATAAATTATTTCGGGGAGCTTGGAATCTATGGAGCAGGTCTATTCGGAATGACAATGGATGGCGAGAAAAAACGCGATCATGACCACAAATCGTACACCGATCCAAGAAATTACCGCGATGAATTTGAGGGATTCGATTACGGAGCTATCATTGGAGCCGGGATCAGCATGCCATTTTCAGGCAGAAATAATCCGTGGCGGATTTTCGGAAATGTTAGGTATAACCTGGGTTTAAGGAATATAGTCAGTTCAAATATCATTAATTCCACCTCCAAAGCACCTTATCAATTCGAGCAATATATGGAAGAGATTAAAACCAGTTCATTGGCTGTATCTCTGGGTGTAATTTATCAGTTTCGACCTAAAGATTAAAAATATACAAGGCAGGCTGCCTGACAGGCAGCCTTTTTTATTTTGTCAGAAAAAATCAAATCTTCTAATGGATGATAATCAGGACAAGCTGCTTGCAGATAAAGCCTTCAGCATCAGGAAGGATATCATCTTAAGCCTGACAGCTGCTGGTTCAGGTCACCTGGGCGGTTCCCTCGGTCTTGCCGATATTTTTACTGTACTTTTTTTTCACTCCCTGAAACACGATCCTGCAAATCCTTATTGGCAGGATCGGGACAGGCTTATACTTTCGATCGGACATGTTGCCCCGGTGCTCTATGCAACCCTTGCCCATGCAGGATATTTTGGAATAGATGAACTTAAAACTCTCCGAAAGTTGGGAAGCAGGTTACAGGGTCACCCGGGAAAAGAATACGGCTTGCCAGGTATTGAATTGTCAGCGGGTTCTCTCGGTCAGGGTCTTTCTGTGGCAGTGGGACTGGCTCTGGCAGCAAAGATCAGGAACGAAGGATGGAATGTCTGGTCTGTTCACGGCGATGGAGAATTACAGGAAGGATCTGTGTGGGAAGCGGCAATGAGCGCATCACACTACAAGCTCGACAACTTGATTGCGATCGTTGACAGAAATGGAGTGCAAATCGATGGCAAAACTTCGGATGTTATGGAGATCGAACCACTTGCTGAGAAATGGGAATCGTTCGGATGGCGGGTTCTTGAATGTAATGGTCATCATTTCGAAGAATTAAAAAAAACATTTTCCGACTCTAAAATGCGGAAGAGGCAACCCGTTGTTGTTATTGCTCACACCACCATGGGCAAGGGGATAAAAGAAATCGAAGGCGATTTCCACTGGCATGGTAAAGCGCCTACTTTGGAAGAAGCCCGAAGGTTCTTACAGGAGTTGAAGAATTAAAAAGATTGAGGTTGTTCTAATAATATTTCGCTATAAAAAAGCTGAAGCCCGAAGTTCTGTAGTTAAAACCATCGGTTCAAGAACCGGGCTCTGCGATCTGCAATTCACCCGAAAAAAAAATGTCAGATAAATACAATAATAAAGGCAACAAATCCACAAAAACCGGATTTGGAGAAGGCGTTCTCGAAGCAGGAAGTTTAAATCCAGATGTTGTCGTTCTGGGTGCGGATATCACTGCCTCTGTCGGATTGAATTTGTTTGCCGACACATTTCCCCAAAGGTTTTTTTCACTTGGAATTGCAGAGCAAAACTGCGTTGGAGTGGCTGCAGGGCTTTCACTTGGCGGTAAAATTCCTGTATTTTCGACTTACGGTGTTTTTGCTGCATTGCGAACTACCGATCAAATCAGGATTTCTGTTTGCTATAATAACCTTCATGTGATTATCGGTGGTGCACATTCGGGCATTTCAGTCGGACCTGACGGAGCAACCCACCAGTCACTCGAGGATATTGCTATTATGAGGGTTTTACCGAATATGACCGTCATTTCTCCTTGCGATGCAACACAAACCAGGATCGCCGCACTTCAGGCTGTTTTGAATTGCAAGGGTCCGGTTTATATCAGGTTTGGCAGAGAGCCGGTTCCTGATTTTACTGCCAAGGATCAGAGGTACATTATAGGAAAAGGTCAGTTATTAAAAGAAGGTGACGAAATTGCATTGATTGCAACTGGACACATGGTTTGGGAAGCCTTGCAGGCTTCATCGCTGCTCGAATCTGAAGGAATCTCAACGAGGGTCATCAATATTCACACGATTAAACCCATCGATGAGGAAATCATCATAAAGGCTGCTGAAGAAACTAAGGGTATCATAACACTTGAGGAGCATCAGGTGATGGGTGGATTTGGAAGTGCGGTTGCCGAAGTTGTGGTTAAAAATCATCCTGTGCCTATGCTATTTGTCGGGATCAATGACCGTTTTGGTGAGTCAGGCAAACCGGAGGAATTAATCAAGAAATTCGGTCTCGATCCGAAATCAATTACAAACCAGGCTAAAAGTTTCATCAGGAAGATAAAATCCCGAACCGGTCATGCTTAACCTCGAAAATTAATCAGTCAAACTTAACTTGAAAAACAAAACATACTTTTGCGAGGTTTGACAATGTTTTTACAATTCCTATCTTAAGAGTGGCAGAAAATTTAATTGCTGTTCGGATACATATAAGAGGTCGGGTTCAGGGTGTGGGTTTCAGACCATTTGTTTACCGGCTTGCCCATCAATTCAATCTGAAAGGATGGGTGGAGAACCGGAATGACGGTGTCATAGTAGTGGCTGAAGGCAATGCTGCGGCAATCGGGGCTTTCTTCAAAAAATTGCGGTTGGCGGCACCGCCTGCTTCTTCTATTTCAAATATTGAACGCGAACCGGTAATTCCGAGAGGTTATCAGGATTTTATTATACATAGAAGTGAAAATACCTCACATGAAATTACTGATATAAGCCCGGATATTTCAGTTTGTGAAGAGTGCCTTTCCGATCTTAAGGTTCAATCCCACAGGCTGAATTTTCCTTTTATCAACTGCACCAATTGTGGACCGCGGTTCTCGATCATCCGGGATTTACCTTATGACCGGGCAAAAACGACGATGGAACCGTTCGTTATGTGCGGTATCTGCTCGAAAGAATACACCGATGTCCTCGACAGGAGATTCCATGCTCAACCTGTAGCCTGTTCAGCATGCGGTCCTGAATATGAACTGATTATTGGAAAGAACCCGGTTAAAAATTTCACTGAAATTATTGAAATTCTGGCTAATCTGCTTGAAGGCGGAAAGATCATCGCCATCAAGGGAATCGGTGGATTTCAGATTGCCTGTGATGCCAACAATGATGAGGCAGTGAACAGGTTGCGTAGCAGAAAGATCAGGGAAGGGAAGCCATTTGCCGTGATGTTCAGGGATGCGGAAGCGCTGCAGGATCATGTTTACCTGTTTCCAGAAGAGAAAAGGTCGGTTGTGTCGTGGCGACGACCGATAGTCATTGTGCATACCAGGAAAATGCTTGCTCCAGGAGTAAGCATGGGATTTAAGACTACAGGAGCAATGTTGCCCTATATGCCTTTTCACTACCTTTTATTTGAAAAACTGAAGCTCCCTGCAATTGTTCTTACAAGTGGAAATTTGTCGGACGAGCCTATCGTGATCAATAATGACCGGGCAAAGAAATTACTGACAAGGATTGCAGACGCAGTTTTAATTTATAACCGTGATATTTACAACAGGACTGACGATTCGGTAGTTATTGCCGTGAATGAGAAAGAACGGCTGATACGGCGTTCACGAGGATATTCGCCCGAACCGGTTAATCTGAATCTGAATGTCGACGGAATTTTTGCCGCCGGCGCAGAGCTTGTAAACTGTTTTGCGATAGGTAAATCAAACCAGGCAATACTCAGCCAGCATATCGGCGATTTGAAGAACCCTGAGACTCTGGAGTTCTATTCCGAATCTTTTGAACGGTTCAAAAAGCTCTTCAGGATGGAACCGGAAATCGTGGTTCATGACAAGCATCCCGACTATTTATCCACTCGGTTTGCCAAAGAACTGAATTTTCCTGCGATCGGTGTTCAGCACCATCATGCCCATATCGCATCGTGTATGGCTGAGCATAACCTCGATGAAAAAGTCATCGGCATCAGTATGGACGGAACCGGGTTCGGTGATGACAATAATATTTGGGGGGGGGAATTTTTTGTGGCTGATCTGGCAGGATTCGAACGCATCACTCATTTTGAGTATGTACCTCTGCCCGGCGGTGACTCGGTTACAAAAGAACCCTGGAGAACAGCCCTTTCCTATCTTTATAAGTATTATGGAAAAGATTTTCTTGATCTCGGCATACCTTTTACCCGGAAACTTGACAAATCAAAAACGGAAAAAATTATTGAGGCGATAGATAAAAGGATCAATTGTCCGATGAGTTGCAGCGCAGGCAGGCTGTTTGACGCCGCAGCAGCAATACTTGGTCTGTGCAATACGACCTTCTTTCACGCTGAGGCACCTATGAGGCTTGAGAATGTAACCGTCGGGACTGTTGAGTCCGATTATCCTTTCGGATACGGGGATGTAATTTCTTTTGAACCGACATTAAAGGGGATGGTTGAGGATTTAATTACGGGAGAAGGCGTGCCTGAAATTTCTGCCCGATTCCATAATACCATCATTAATGTTATTTTTGCGGTCGCCAGCCAAATAAGAAAAGAAACAAATCTGGACAAAATTGTTTTGTCTGGGGGAACGTTCCAGAATAAATACATATTGGGAAGATTAGAATTGCTCCTGAAAAAAGAAAAGTTCAGGGTTTATACACATTGTAAAATTCCTTCGAACGATGGAGGGATAGCTTTGGGACAATTGGTCATTGCAGCTAAATTGAGGGATTTGGGTAAACCAACTCATTGAAACTGGTTTAAGTCAATCTGATGTATTGTCGATTTTTGTAAATATATAATTCGAAAATAATGTGCTTGAGTATTCCTGCAAGAGTTGAAGTGATTGAAGGCGAGATGGCAGTGGTGTCGGTGGGCGGAACTAAATACAATGCCAGCCTTCAGATGCTCGATGATATAAAGGTCGGTGATTACATCTTATTACACACCGGCTTTGCCATTCAAAAATTATCGCCTGAAGATGCTGCCGAATCATTATCGGTTTTTGAAGAGTTTAAAGAATTGAACATAAGACTGGATAAGGAAGAGGAAAAATCAAGAAAAAGGATCACATAAGATTTAACAGGATAGACATTCATCCAGCATGATGCATAAGGCTTATTACTTCAACCTGGTTGACGAATTTCACGGGAAATATCGTGTTAATCCAAAATCCTTTTTTATAAACCTGAAGAATGAACCCAATGAAATACATTGACGAATACCGTGATAAAAGGCTTGTTGAGGGGCTTCTTAAAGAAATCAGACAAGCTTCAAAAAAAACCATATCACTTATGGAAGTGTGTGGCGGACATACCATGGCAATCCAGAAATTCGGAATCCCGTCACTGCTTCCTGATAATATCAGGCTAATTTCAGGTCCCGGATGCCCGGTTTGTGTTTCTGACCGTAAATTTATAGACCAGTCAATTGCATATTCAAGGCTGAATGATGTTATTATTGCAACATTTGGCGATCTGATCCGTGTTCCGGGTTCCAGTTCGTCGCTGGACATGGAAAAAGCAAATGGCGCCGACATCAGGATCGTGTATTCGGTTCTCGATGCTTTGAATATAGCAAAATTAAACAGGGATAAAAGAATCATCTTCCTGGGAATAGGTTTTGAAACAACTGCTCCCGGTTCAGCTGTCGGAATTCTAAATGCCGATAAAGCCGGATTAAAAAATTTTCATCTGTTCAGTTCACATAAAATCATGCCTCCTGCCATGGAAGCCCTGATCGATGAAGGTGTCCGACTGAACGGATATATTGCACCCGGACATGTTAGTACGATCACAGGAACCTCCATCTACAACAATATTCCTGATAAATACAGGCTGGGTGTTGTGATTTCGGGATTTGAACCGGTTGACCTGCTGAAAGCTATCCTGATGCTCGTTAACCAGTTTGAGAAGAATCATCCGGCTGTTGAAATCGCTTATACCAGGGCAGTAAAGCTGGATGGTAACGTAAAGGCAAAGCAAATGATGAATGAGGTTTTCGAACTTCGCGATGATTGGTGGAGGGGACTTGGAGTTTTGCGTGCAAGCGGATTAAAAATCAGGGATAAATATTCGCAATTCGATGCTGAGAAGCAGGTGACAGTTAAGGTGGAACCTACCCGTGAGGATAAGGGCTGCATCTGTGGCGAAGTACTCAAAGGTTTGAAAAATCCCAAAAACTGTAATTTGTTCGGAAAAGCCTGCACCCCCGAAAATCCGGTCGGCGCCTGCATGGTTTCGCCGGAAGGAGCCTGTAATGCTTACTATAAATACAACCGGTAAAATTCAATTTCCTTATTTCGCACGATTCTCATTTCTTTTATCACGCAAATGCCGATGGTCACTAAAAAAATAAAATTCGCTTCACCTTCGCCGGTTCAAATTATCGGATTTGAATTTGGCTTAAAATGTTAATCTGTTAAATGGACACAACTATCCTCCTGGGTCATGGCAGTGGCGGCAAATTGTCGCATGACTTGATTAAAAATCTGTTTGTAAGGCATTTCTCAAACGATATTCTGCTTCAGCAGACCGATTCCGCCATTATTGATTGCAGTCAGGGCAGACTTGCGTTTACTGCAGATTCGTTTGTCGTCGAACCGATTTTTTTCCCGGGCGGGGATATAGGTAAACTCTCAGTAGCCGGCACTGTCAATGACCTTGCAGTTTCGGGTGCATTGCCGCTCTGGTTTAGTGCATCATTTATCATCGAAGAAGGATTTTCCTTCAGTGATCTTGAAAGGATAGTCATTTCAATGTCGGAAGAAGCCAAAAAAGCAGGAGTCAAAATTGTAACCGGTGATACAAAAGTGGTAAACCGGGGCAAATGCGATAAAATATTTATAACAACCTCAGGCATCGGATCGATTCACGAAAGAAATATCCACATCGGAACCGGCAAAAATATTTGTCCGGGAGATAAAATTATCCTTAACGGAACCCTGGCTGACCATGGCATGGCAGTGATGGCTGCACGGGAAGAACTCAGTTTTAAAACTGACATCATTTCCGATTGTTCGTGCCTGAATCATTTAATCGCGGATGCTTTGGACGCAACCCGTGAAATGAAGTTCATGAGGGATCCAACGAGGGGCGGTCTGGCGACAGTCCTTAACGAATTGGCAGAGAAAAAAACATTCGGGATTGAAATCGACGAATCATTAATTCCTGTAAACGAAAATGTGAGAGGGATGTGCGAATTGCTTGGTTTCGACCCTTTGTATGTGGCAAATGAAGGCAAGGTTGTTATGGTAGTACCGGAAGAGGATACCGGCAGCGTTTTAGCTGCATTGAAGAATAATGAACTGGGCAGGCAGGCTGCAATCATCGGCGAAATCGTGAGTGAGCATCCCGGAAAAGCCTGGTTGAAAACGGGTATTGGCGGTAAAAGAATCATTGATATGCTGGCGGGGGAACAACTTCCGAGGATATGTTAAGGAGAATTGTTCAAGGTTTAAGGTTTAAGGCTGATTACATTTTTAGTAACTATTCACCCTGTCTAAATAATTGAATATAATTAGATTATGAAACCACAGAGTTCACGGAGAAATTTACACAGACCTGCCTGCGCTTGCCTGACGGCAGTCAGGACAGGCAGGATGCACAAAGGATTGAAGCACTTATATTTACTATTTTGTGTA
>Ga0233425_10007331_pt1 | contig 15588 bp, 20 predicted proteins | sample Watercolumn_Towu_2_FD_181712 | JGI IMG/M metagenome (GOLD analysis project Ga0233425, IMG submission 181712) | Freshwater microbial communities from Lake Towuti, South Sulawesi, Indonesia - Watercolumn_Towuti2014_140_MG | ecosystem: Environmental > Aquatic > Freshwater > Lake | place...
TCGATCACCGCATCTTGATGAACCGCTCTCCCATCATTGCCATAGATGGCCCCGCGGGGGCTGGTAAGAGCACCGTTACCCGTTTGGTGGCCAAAAAGTTGGGTTTGGTGTACCTCGATACCGGTGCCATGTATCGAGCCGTTACCTGGCTGTTGCAACGGTTAGCCCTTCCCATCGCCGAAACTGAACAGCTGGTTCAGGTATTGGCAGATCTAAACCTGCGCTTAGAAGCCCAGCCTCAAGCAGATCAATTGGTGTGGGTGAACGGTGAGAACATAACTGAACAGATACGTAGCGCTGAAATTACAGAGGCAGTGTCTGCAGTGGCGGCATTACCGAGTGTGCGCTCAGCACTCACAAGCCAACAGCGGCGTTTTGGTGCCAGAGGGGGATTGGTGGCGGAAGGGCGAGATATTGGCACCGCCGTGTTTCCCCAGGCTGAGCTTAAGGTTTTTCTCACTGCCACGGTGGCGGAGCGCGCCCGACGCCGCAGCGCTGATCTGGCGGCGCGCGGTTTGCCGGTGCCTGAATTAATCCAGCTGGAGCAAGAAATCGCCCACCGTGATCAATTGGATTCCAGCCGCGAAATAGCACCCCTTTGCCAAGCTCCTGATGCCCTTGAACTGATCAGCGATGGCCTCACCATCAAGCAAGTGGCGGATCAAATCATTAGTTGGTATCACCAACGGCTTGCTGATCTCCATGATGAAGGGCCTTAAGCGCCCGTAATCGCACCACCGCAATTTCCTCTACATCAATTGCGCTGCGGGCTTGCAATAGTTCAAGGCTTGCCTTAGCAAAGGGCTCAGGGGCTTGTTGGAAAATTACCAAGAAGTTGATCGTATGAGCATTAAAAAGCCCCCATCAAGGGAGGGGGCTTGGGAGTCAATTAAGCCCAGAGAAATCAGGTGAGGGCATTCACGGCGTAGTCGAGGTAGTTGTTTGCCTCGGTAGCAGCTTCACCACTTAAACCATGGTTCGCTTTGATGTACTTAAGAGCTTCCACATACCAGGAGGGGGAGAGCTCAAAAGTGCGGTTGATTTCATCAAGACCAGCAATCAAGTAGTCGTCCATAGGGCCGGTGCCACCTGCCACGAGGCAGTAGGTAACCATGCGGAGGTAGTAGCCGATGTCCCGGGCGCACTTGGTTTTGCCTTCAGGGGTGGCAGCATAGTTTGGGCCCTGCATCTGGGTGGTGTAGGGGAACTTTGTGAAAACCGCTTGGGCAGCACCATTTACCAAGCTGTCGGCTTTGGAGGTTAGGGCTTTTGCTGCTTCAAGGCCAGCTTTGGCGCGGTTAAAACGACCGTAGGCAGCTTGAATCTCAGTGTTGCTGAGGAAACGTCCCTGGGAATCGGCGGCGGAAACGGCCTCGGTGAGGGGGGTTTTCATTGGAAAATTTGAGAAAAAGGTTTACGAATTACCACGAGATGCCTCAGGCAACAGCGGCAGCAGCACGATCGAAATAGGTGCCGATTTCACTGTTTAGGGTTGTGCAATCGCCAATGGTGATGCCGTTGCGATCATTGACAATCGAGATTGCTGTTTGCTTCATCAGATTCACACCTGCAGCCACAGAGGAGCCGGGGGTGCCTAGAGCGAGATAGGTTTCGCGCAAGCCGTTCAGGCAGCGATCTTCCAAAACTGAAGCATCACCAGCAAAAATTGCATAGGTCACATAACGAAGAATGATCTCCATATCGCGCAGGCAGGCAGCCATGCGACGGCTGGTGTAAGCGTTGCCGCCTGGTGCGATCAATGCGGGTTGCTCGGCGAACAACTGACGGGCTGCACCAGCCACGATGGCTGAGGCATTGCTGGTAATGCGATTAACAGCATCGAGACGCTTATTGCTGTCCGAAACCATCTTCGCGAGAGCATCGATCTCACCAGGATTAATGAATTGCCCCCGGGCGTCAGCCTGGGCAAGAACCCTCGTGAAGGCGTCGAACATTGTGAAAACTCCTTGGGATTACTGCTGGTGGGTACCACATATGGATTCTGACCAATAACCCTTCAATCCCTGGAGCGTGTTCACAATGTTTAACGACCATCACTAAGTGGCAAAAAATGCCGATCAAAAAGTCGAAATCATATTTTTTATCAAATAACTCAAAGGTCGAACAAAACGTCATGAATATAGGATTCTGTCCACTCAGAGCCATGAAACCGGCTAAGCATTCCTCTGGCAGGATCTTTAAGAGCTCGATATTTGCAATATCTTAATTGCCCAGCAAGAAGTTCATCAGCCCGCTCTTTATTCACGGAAATAGCTTTATCAACTAGATCTAAATAAAGAGATAAATAAGAATTAAATGCAGGCATAACTGCATTTTCGATCAATTTGTCCCCCTCTGGCCCCAGGGGGATGCGGGTCCAGAGAAAACCTGGTGAGAAGAAGGGCTCCGCCTCTGAGGGGATTGGTCCGCCACTCGGTAAAAGTTCAGACCACTGCTGATGCAGGGGTAAAAGTTTTTGCCATACCGCTTCCGTGTGTTGAGGGTCTGTTTTCAGAGCTGGTTGCAGATCTAAGGCCAGCAGGTGGCCATTGGGAAGGGTTACCAAATCGGCCCCAAAAAATGGCAGATCAAATTCACAACTCGGGTTGGCAACGAAATTCAGCACCGATGCGGCATCACCACCTTCAACACAGGCGGCCCGCACCTGCCGCAACTTGGTGGTTTTACAAGCCCAGGTGGCAGTGGTTACCTCAAAAGGCCGCGCCGCTGATCCCCCCCGATCGAAGCGCCAAAGAAAACTTTCGGGCACTGGATAGGGTTGGGGTCGAAAAGCAGCGAAGGCTGCGACCGCTTGATCGAGGAAGGGTTGCCAGCGCCATCCAGGCAATACCACTGGATCAAGGCTTGAGCTACGCATTGTTTCCGTCGCTGGCAGGGAAAAGGTATTCGTGCAAAAAACGATCCGCCCAGTCTTTGCCGAAGTGACTTTTAAAAAGCCCGTGGGCCGGATCCCGCTCTGCGCTATAGACATCGTAGGCAATCTGCAGATGCCTCACTTCACTCGCTGGTATGCGGGATGGCTCGTTTTTAGTGTTTTGGTGCAGCTCCCAATAGCAGTTCAAAAATGCACTGAAGGCTTTTGGTAGAGAACTGGATGCCTCCCCTTCCCCGCCGCGGCAAAACAGCAGCCAAGGGGAAAAATATTGATGGGGATCAAAGGAGCGCATTGCTTCTTCTCCACTTAGTTCAGGAAAATTGCTATGCAGTTGTTGTAGCCCTTTGAAATGGCGCTCTAGGTAGCTTTGATCTTGAACTAATGGCTGAAAATCCAGCACTGCTACCAACTTTGAGCGGGCCCCAAACCAGAGCAGATCGATGCCCATTAGAGGGATGTCGCGGTTGTAATCGGGATAGGCCACCGCATTCAGCACCTGAAGGGACTCTCCGGCATCCAACCTCGTAATCCGCCAACGCCTGAATCCGGGCACCGCCCATAACCAGTTTTTGATGCTGCTTTTGCCACTGCTTGAATGGCATTCCCGAAATTCTGGCGCCAGAGGAAGGGGCTCGGCTCCAGCGGTTTTGATCTTTGCCTCCAGTTCCGTTAAAAAAGGATCAAACATCAGCTTGCTTCTCAGCTTGAGCTGCGATCGCCTTGATCGTTTCCGCTGTGGGGCATAGCAGTTCTGTGCAATAGGTGGTCATCGAAACCCCATCAATAAATTGCGCCGAACTCACCCTGATGCGCACTTGATCGGTCACAAACCAAGAGCGTTGAATTCCCACGTTTGTGTCGTTTCTGGTGGTTATGGAGAGAACGCCATCATCAGCAAAGCTGTAGGTGCTCATCACCGCAGCCTTCTCCACGTAACCCTTATCTCGTAATGAAAAGCCTTTGCGGCTATCAGCTTGCAGGGGAACATCAATCAGAACAGCTGCATTATCAGGATCCATACTGCCTTGGGTGAGGTTGCTTTCCCACCAAAATCTCGCACCATCTGCAGCACTTGCGGGGATTACCCCAAGGGCTGCACAAATTGAATTAACGCTGGGATCGCTTTGATCAAAGGGGAGGATGATCAAATTTGAATTGCCGGCCTCATCAGCTTGGTGATCAAGGTGGTGTACGGCCCTTCGGGTGAGCCAGGTGCCTTGGCTAGCGGCAAAAAAATCCACCATATTTGGTGGTGGAGTGGAAATCTGCATAGTTAATCCAACTGGCCTTGGAGCTGGTGAAGGATTGCTTCGATGCGTTGTAGTTCTGGATGTTCAGAAATGGAAGCTTCTACCCTGGCTTTAGGTAAACGCAGCTTTTGGCCAAGGGTTAGAACATTGTTGCGAAGGCGGTCGCGATAGGAGCTGAGTTCTTCAATAGTTTCCTGCAATTCGGTGGGGCTGAGTTCTGTTGCATCCAATTCTGTTGTGCTGGTTTTGTTTGCAGTCGGTTCGTCGATCATGCATTTCTGGCGATTTTGTGAGCCTACACAGCAAAACAATTAGAACTCAAATCTAAATAAAAAATAAAATGCAAAGGGTTTCTAGGGCTGGAAAGGCCTGTGTTTTCCCTTAAAGAAGATTTTCGATGACGAAGCTTTAAGTGATTACCCGATTTTGAGTGGTTATGCCAGAAATTCGGTTTACGGTTCAGGGGTGCTTGACGAAGGTTGTTTAAACCTTCTGCTCTATGCATCCCCAGTACTGCTGATTTGCTCAGGCCCCCCTGGCTTTTTCGGTAGCTTTATCCACCCCATAGTCCTGCTTTCTCATGCTCGACGCCTTTTCTCGCGCTGTTGTAAGCGCCGATGCCAAAACCGCTCCCCTTGGTTCTGGCGAACTTGCCTTACTGCGCAACTATATCGCTGATGGCAACAAGCGCCTTGACGCTGTTAACGCAATCACCAGCAATGCTTCCTGCATCGTGTCTGATGCGGTAACCGGCATGATCTGCGAAAACACAGGCCTGATCCAGGCAGGTGGCAATTGCTACCCCAACCGTCGTATGGCCGCTTGCCTGCGCGATGGTGAAATAGTGCTTCGCTACATCAGCTATGCCTTGCTCGCAGGCGATGCCTCCGTCCTCGACGACCGCTGCCTGAACGGCCTCAAGGAAACCTATGTGGCCCTTGGCGTACCCCTTCAATCCGCTGCCCGTGCAGTTTCGATCATGAAGTCTGCCGCTACGGCTCTCATCAACGCGACCAACACCAGCGCCTCGGGGGGCACCCGTTTCCGCAAGATGGAAGCGACCCAGGGCGACTGCTCTGCACTTGTTGCAGAAGCCGGCACCTACTTCGACCGCGTAATTAGCGCCCTCAGCTGAACATTCAGCTAAGAATTTTCTCAACAACGCAAACTTCCACCTGAGGAACACTCGATGAAATCCGTTGTAACAACCGTTGTGACCGCCGCTGACGCTGCTGGTCGCTTTCCTTCCCAGAGCGATCTTGAAGCCGTTCAAGGCAATATCCAGCGCGCTGCTGCCCGCTTGGAAGCTGCTGAAAAGCTGGCTGCTGGTTTAGACAGAGTCACTAAGGAAGCTGGTGATGCTTGCTTTAATAAGTATCCCTACCTCCGCCAGCCTGGTGAAGCTGGTGAGAACCAAGTAAAAGTGGACAAGTGCTACCGCGACTTGGCTCACTACCTACGTTTGATCAACTACTGCTTGGTTGTGGGCGGCACCGGCCCCCTCGACGAGTGGGGAATCGCTGGCGCCCGCGAGGTGTATCGCACCCTGAATCTGCCGACCGCTGCCTACGTGGAAGCACTCACCTTCACCCGTGATCGTGCTTGCGCCCCCCGTGACATGAGCTCCCAGGCTCTGAACGAGTTCAGGGCATACCTCGACTACGCCATTAACGCCCTTTCCTGAGCCTATGAGCGCTTGGATTTACGAGGAGGCCTTAATGGCCTCCTTTTTTATTTTCTAGCAATAGATTCATTTTGTTTAGATGACTGAATCCTCCGCTAAAATTCCAGGAATTGATCAATTGATTAAGGATCTAGAGCATCCAAATCCCTATGTACAAACCGAAGCATTTTTAGCTTTAGCTCGCCATTGGCCCGATCAATCCCTTCCAAAACTTTTTGAACTTCTCGATCAGGAAAATGTAACTTTAAGGCGTGCATCTGTTCGGGCAATTGGCGTTTTTGGTGAACCTTCTTTAATCCCCTTAGCATTAAAGTTTCAACAAAGTGTAGATCCAACCGTTAGGGCAAGTTGCATTAAAGCCTTTGTCCAGGTGGCATCCAATTACCAAGGGATTAAATTCCCTGAAGAGGCGATTAATGCCTTAAAACAAGCATTAACAGACGAATCTCCTGTGGTTGCTTTGGCTGCGGTGATGGCATTAGGCCAAGTGGGCAGACAGGCCTTAAGTTTGTTAAAGGACGTTTGCAAAGGGGATAATCCAGCTTTAGCGGTAGCAGGTGTTAATGCAATTGTGGAAATTAAAGATCCTAATGTAAAAGGATATTTGCAAGATCTCTTGCAAAATTCCCAGATAGATTCCTATGTTAAAGAAACAATTGAATCCGCTCTTAGCCGAGCTGATTTATTACAAGCTTGAAGATAGCTTGCACTGAATTATCATTTTCAATTTCAAGACATTTTTCAAGGTTTGGTAGTGCCTGCTTAGCTTCTAATTTCATTAGGGAAAGAGCAACATTTTTGCGCACCTGATCATTTTCATCTTCTAATTTAGGAATTAGTAGTGGGCATGCCCAATCTGTATCATGTAATTTGCCTAGTAATGTGGCGGCTTCAGCACGCACTTCGGCGCAATCATCACTAAGAGAATTTACTAATAGATCTCGTGCTTGATTATCTTCCAAGGTTTGAATTTGATCGCCTAAAGCAGCAATTGCAGCAGTTCTGATTTTTTCATTATCCGATTGGGCGGCAATTTTTAAAGCGCTTGCTGCTTGCGATCCCACAAAGGCAAGGCCCCAACTTGCTAATCCCATTTGCATTGAAGTTGCTGTTGGATTTGTCAATACCTCTAACAACGGCGCAACCCCATCTGCTCCAACGGCTACGATTGCACCAACGGCAGAACACTGCACCAGTGGATCTATATCAGTTAGTAACGCATTAATGAGTGATGGAATAGCACTGGGATCAGCGATCAAGGTGAGAGTTTTAGCTGCTGCTCTTCTCACTGTTACATTGCTGTGGGTGCTAAGAGCACTACAAAGGGGGAAAACAGCTGCCCTACCAACCGCTCCTAAGCTTTCAGCAAAAATGAGCCTGGTTAAACCACGACGATCGCCTAAACCTGCCACCATCTTTTCAATTAAATCTCCATCATGAACTGGTGCTTTACCCTCACGCAGCTGTTGCGATAGTTCAGCTGCCAATAGTGTGGCCTCCTCCTCACTAAGTTGCCCCTGGCTATAGACCATTTGGGCTGAAACGGGCAACATCTCAACTTGATCATGCTAAGCTGTTAGCATAGCAAGGAACTAAAAAATACCATGACAATTTTTGTTATTTCCCATAATTTGCAGATCGTTGCAACTAACGTTCCAGCATTTAGTCCTGATGAATTAGTTGATGGGCTTTTGAAGCAAAATGAGAGGTTTCAATCAATTACTGCTTTAATTCATCCCCATTGGTTATTGCGCCTTGAATCAACCCTTGAAGTGCATGAATTAGCAGAAGCTTTATTAGCTGCATGGCGTGGGGTGCGTTTAAGTAATGGCCATGAATTTAATCACACCGTTATGGCACTTGGCGGAAGAAAAGATGATATTGCGAACCCTCATTCCCCATTGCAAACTGGTTGTTGGGGGGTGGATCTGGTGGAAACTCTTGATGGGCCGGCATTCCTTCGCAGTATTAACTGGGATGCCTTGAAATCAGTTCGTCCGGCTGATGCGGTGTTCGAGCAAATTCTTAAGGCGGATTAATCAACGGCGACGCCTCCGAGTGGCTGGTTTTTCAGCAGAGGCTGGCCCATCGGATTCCCGGGTGGTTTCAGGGGAATTTTCGGCTTCAACTGCAGTGGATTTGGAGATATGGATGCTGCAGTTAGTGCCACACCTAAAAGAATGAATATAAAAGCTAAGTTGGTTTAAAGGGATTTTGGCTGAACGTGTGTTGCCAGGCCTCTGACCCACCCGATAGGAGCTAGTAACTTGAAGGGTATTAAAATGATTAGGACCCATGAACTTGTTAAGGTGGCAGCCTCAGTGTGGCTTATTTTGCTTTGGTTAGGGCATAAACTCACATCTCTTAAAAGTAGAGTGCCCACACGCCAGCTTTTAGAAACAAATGGATAACAATCGATTTTCCAATATTCATTTAGGCCTTAGCAAAGAGGAGGCAATTCGCATATTGGCTAGTTCGATCGATCAGCTTGATTCCAATAGCGACTACTACATGGCTGCAGCCCATCTGCTTAATTTCCCCGGGCCAGATACTGAAGCAGCATTAATAAATCTATTGGAAATGAATGATGATTCCCAGCCGATTAGATTGGCGCAACGCAAAGCAGTTGAGGTTTTAGGTATTTTAGGTTGCCAAAGAAGCATCCCTTTGATTGCAAAATGCTTGGAAAGTAGTGATTCCTATCTTGTTGAAAATGCTGCTTGGGCCCTTAAAGAATTAAATTGCCAGGATCAAAATATAATAAATAGTCTAATAAATCTCCTCCATGAGCAAGATCAAAATTATCGCGTTATTATCCAAGCGCTGAAGGGCCTTGGGGCTAAAGATGCCTGCGACGCGATTCGGATTCATCTTGCTAGTGAGAACCCAGGAGTTCGAGGTGCCGCCATAGCAAGTTTGGCAATATTAACTGGAGAAAAAAATGAATTGGATTCTTTAAAAGACTATTTAACCCTTCCTAATCAAATGGATAGGCAATCTGCTATTCAAGATATTATTGATGCTAATTATTATGATTTCCTTCCAGATGTTCTAACAGCACCGGTTTCACCCGTGTTTAGGATGAGAGCTGTTAAGGCGCTCTGGCCAAAGAATCAAGAGGATCTAAATGGAAATACACTTGATTATTTTATCGATGCCATATTACTTGATAATCCCAATAATCTGGATTTAGTACATCGTTATGATCAAACGCCGGAGCTGGATTTTTTAATCCAGGAATTTTTTGGTTCTGACTTTAGCAGGTGCTATTTAGCACTTAGCACACTGGCTAAATTTAATATGGAACAACTTTGGCCACTTATGATAAATCGCTGGCAGATCGATGCTTATAATGATTATGGAGCGCACTACTTTTTCATGAGACTTATGGGCCAAGCGGTTAATTGGCGGGTTGAAGATATTAAAGATGGGGTGGAGATATTGCTAGAGGCAATTTCTAACCCAAGGCCCCAATTTCTTAAATCTAAACCGGCGGCGATCCTGGCCCTATTTAAGATTTATCCTCAACTTGCAATATCAAATTTAACTACATGGCTTGATCATTCAAAAACATCATTTTGGGAAGCTCGCTATACCGCACTACTGGGCTGGCAATCTGTAATTAGTGCTAATCAACCCGAATTAAATAGTTGCGTAAATATCCATGATTTAAGGGATCTTTCTCTTGCTGATCCAGAGAAATTTGTTAATTATAAGGCTGCAAAGTTATTTGCTTAACCACTTATTTCCGAAAATCGAGTGCTATTAGATCCTTTGTGAGCCCAATATTGCACTAAGGATTCACATCCTGGCCGGGGCACAGAAGCGGTTGCTCTAAGTATTTTAAAACTACGATTTGGTCCCATTGGCCAATGGCCAACAGCTTCAATTTGCCTGATATAACCTCCTAAGGCTTCCAGGCATGTTTCAAATCTTTCTAATTGTGCCTGATCAATAGTTTCAAAAATAAAATCAGTGCCCACGCAAATTAAATGCTGAGATCTAATCCATTCTTTAAGTTGCCGCTCATTTTTTTGGAGTGCCATGCTAAATATTATTGAGCTTGACTTAATGCAGCCAGCCAGTCTGTATTAATTAAGTGATTGAAATTATCAAGCCTTTCAAAAGATAGGTAGCCATGTTCAGAACCCCAGCAAACCTTATTGGTTTCAGGATCGAGGCCCTGATCTCTACTAATCCAGCTCACACTATCAACTTCAACCTCACTAACTAGATAGGTTAATTTGCCATCGCGAGGGATTAGGCAAGAATTACCAGGTTCCACCTCACCGCGATATTTATCTGCTGCAGTTTGATAAAAATGCATTGCACAACCCGTTCGGGAGCTGAACTGATCCTGATTGAGATCTGCTAATAAATCTGCTTGAAAGCCAGCTCCAGCAATCCTTTCCGGCCGGGCTGTGCCAAAATTAAGAAGTTTAAAATAGCCATCTTTTTGCTCAAGTTTATGGATACCTTGCCTGTAGGGCCGCCAAGGATCATGGTTATAGCTCTGCTCAGAATAAAATCCCGGCCCATTAAAAATAATCCAATTTAGGGGCCTAAAATATATATTTATATGGGCAAAATCTCTAGGATTATCCATTGCTTGCTTTTTGTTGCTGTAGTGCCCAGCAAGAATTCTTGCAAATTTTAACAGTTGCTGATTAGCTGCATCTGTATTATTTGTCACTAATATTTAACCTCCGAACTTCAGACGAAAATGAAGTTTGCAGCACACCGGCACCGGAAGCAGTTTTAAGAACTGATGATCGGCAGCGGATATTATCACTCACAAACCAAATTCGTTCCTCTGCAATCGATTGGCCATATTTAGTTGTGAGCACAAATGTGTTATCGCTTAAAAGTTTGTAGCTTGAAATCGCCTGTTCGGCTTCTGCATAGCCAATGCTGCGAATCATTAAACCCTCATCTTCTGATTTTTTAATTGGAATAAATATGCATTTCCCTGCTGAAGCCTGGCTTGGATCATCTGGTTCCCAGTCACTTTCTGCACACCATTCCATCTCAAATGGAGTGGTTAGAGTGCCCTCAATCGATCCGATTTTTTCGAGTAGATTGATTACATTTAGATCGGAAGTTTTTAAAATTATGATTTTTATCTGGCTTAAAACTTCCTCAAATTGCTGAAAAGCAAGTGAGTGGCCACTCCTCATAGACCTCCACTCACCTTCGCTTTTTAGTAAAAAGTTTTCAATCGTCATCTAAATAAATAAAATGCCTGGGTAGTGCCAGCTAAACTTTAACATTTGCTGGCCCACCCAGGCAGGCATTAGATAATTAATAAGTGAGGCTCAGCGCGAAGCTTAAATATTATTGATAGATTGAATCTTGCAACCCCTGGCCTGCAAGGATTGAATTGTTGAAGATAATGAGCTGTAAGGAACAATAGACTTTTGAATCGAACGGCGTAGATTTTTAGCAACACCTGCTGAAGACCAGACGATTTGGTATGAGCGTAAGTTACGGTCGCTGCCACCTTTGGGTTTGCGTTCGTTCAAGGATGGGGTTGAGCCAGTGGCTAAACTTGCAAGCAATTTTGATTTACTAGCACCATCAAAACTGGCAACTCCACTATCAAGATTGAGCGTGCGCAGGTAGGTGGAATTTGATTCCCCTAGGGTTGTTTGATTGGTTCTGCAATGGGGAACCGTATCGGTGCCAAATGCACTGAAGAATTCTTGACTATTGGTGTAGCTGGTGACTTCAGCTTCATAGCCTTCGTTGGCTAAACGCTGCACGTGCTCACTAATTTCCGCTTGATTGCGAGGCGCCCTACCAAGCAAATGTTTGAAATTTAGTTCCACGAAGCGATATGGACCATTGGCATCCAGGAATAAACGGCGATAGGTGTCTGATAGGGCAAGGGCTGTAATGAGCCCTTGCACCGTTAAGGAACCGTTGCAATACATGCTCTCGGCGCTTGTTACCCGCTCATTTTCCATGAGGTGGGCATTACCAAATACTTGGCGGTTGGCTGCGCGAATAATTGCTTCAGCATGGTTTATATCAAGGCCAGGATTAACAGCCTGGGTGAAAATTTGAGCCATGATTAAAATGTGGTTGAGGGTTTATGTTGATGAAAGAGCAGAAAAACCGCTTAGATAACTTCAGTGATTGACTCAATCTTTCCGCCGCGGCGATGTATGTAGCTGAGTTGGCTGGTGATATCTTTTCCGCTTACTAGATAGCTAGCATTTGACGTGCGTTGGCGGCCGCCGGCAGGTTGGGCCTTAACCACAATGCGGAACCGTTTTGTGGTGACATCTGCTCCGCCGGAGAAAGCACCATTGCGATTGGTTCGAATTGTGGTTGTACCCCAACCGGATGGAACCGCATTGGTGGCAACGGAATTCACCAGGATCGAGCTGTTTTGAACGGTATCGCTGGCGGCGAAACCTTGAACAAGGGCAAGATGGCGGTTGAAGCCAATTTGATTGCGACCTGCTTCAGTGGTGATCCTGGCAAAGGGAACGGTATTTTCTCCAAATGTGGATTGATACTCCTCACAATCGAGATAACTATTGATTTCAGCTTCGTAGCCTTGGGTTGCTAAACGAACGATGTGTTGGCTCAGTTCTGCTTGTGATTGGGGTGGGCGGCCAAGCAAATGTTTAAAGTTTAATTCAACAAAACGATAGGGAGCGTTTGTTTCAAAGAACCGACGTTGATATTCCGCCGAAAGTGCAATTGCTCTCACAAATTCTCTGGTGCTTAGGTAGCCCTCAGTGAATTTGCTTTCAGCGGTAGTTACTCTCTCGCTTTCCATCAGATGGGGGTTGCCCATCACTTGGCGATAGGTGGCCCGGATAAGGGCATTGATTTGATCATTGGAATCACCAGGGCAGCGTTCAAATTTCTCCTGTTCCCTCTGGCCAAGGCCGAATCCCACATAAAGATCACCGCGCAATGGGGTGGAATCTCCACCATCGCTACTGGCGCGGGTTACGGGTTTGAAGCTTGTGCTGCCTGTGGGACCACCGGCGTATCCACCGGAAACACTGAATCCGGAACGGAATACCTGGCCAGGAATCTTGATGGTTTGAGTGCTGGCTTTTGCCAAACTATACATCAACTGGCTTCTGCTGCCGATTGCGGTGTCGCTACCGGCAAAATTTTGCTCAAGGGCGGCAATCCTGTTGAAAGCAGATTGGGGTTGGCCAGGATTGGAGCTCCAGGCTCTTGCATAGGGAACGGTATCTGCACCGAAAACTTCGTTATATTCCTCAGAGTCTACTAAGCTATCTATACCTGAATTGAAGCCATCAACTGCCACTCTGGCGATATGTTCTGATACTTCAGCTTCGTTATGAGGGGGCCTGCCAAGAATATGTTTGAAGCTGAGTTCAACGGAGCGGTGGGGGCCAACAGTGTCAAAATAACGGCTGCGATAGAAGGCGGATTTAGCTAATTCACGAACAAATTCGCGCACATCAATTTCACCATTTCTCAGGCGTGATTCAGCACTAGCAAGCCTTTCACTTTCCATTGGTTGAACATTGCCAAATACCTGTCTGTAGGCAGCAGCGATCACCGTTGAAAGTTGATCTTCATCGCTTGGATGAAATTTATCTGCGCTTATTTGAATGCCACTGCGGAAATCGCTATTGCTGGTGGCAGCCGTTTTTGATGGGGTGCGCTTGCGAGAAAATGAGATTGGTCCGTCGATTAGGGCTGTTGCCCCAAACAAAAGTGATCTTGATTGATTGTTTGTCATTGGGTCAACCTGAAGCGGGATGGGAATGGATTAACTTGTTTAAAGAAAAATTTTCAAAAAAGGGGGCTCCCGCCCCCTTAGCCAGCTCACATGGGAGTGATGCTGGAGATAACACCACCCTCTTTATGAATCCGCTTGTATTCTTGGGATAACTTTTCAAAGGGCACAAAATATACACGGTTTGATTTTGTATAACGAGATATGGGGCGAATGTTGTTAGCGCGATATCCAGTTACGTTGATGCGATACATGCGGCCGGTGGCGCCTGCACCAAGCCTGGTGGCGGCATCTTGCAGATTGGCCGAAGGGCGATAGCTCCAGCCTTGGGTTTCGGCGGATGATGGGGCAACTACTGCAATCGGCAGGTTTTGATAGGCGGCGCCGCCAAGTTTTGAGCTGATGCCGGCTAAGTCTCCCTTGAGGCTGCTGCTGCTGTTTCCCCTAACCAACTGGAAACTCCAGCCAAATTCCTGCATGGTGCTGCAGCTTTCGGTTTTCCAACCGCGTTGGTAAGGAACAGTGAATTCACCAAAACTATTTTGGTATTCATCTGAATCTAGAAAACTATCGATATCTGCTTCATAGCCCTGGGAATCTAGGCGTTCTGCATGAACACGCATTTCTTGGAAGCTGGCGGGTGCCCTGCCGAGGAGGTGGCGGAAGGCCAGTTCGATATAACGATATCTGGAGCAGGCATCAAAAAAGCGGCTTTGATACAGTTCGCTTTTAGCGATTCTGCGGATTAATTCACGAACACTTATCTCGCCAAGCTTAAATTGTGATTCGGCCACCAGTTGGCGCTCACTTTCCATTACGTAGGCGTTACCCATCACCTGGCGGTAGACGGCTGTGATCACCTGCTCCTTATTTGCATTCGCGTCCCCAGGCAGATTTTCGTATGGGGAATCGCTATCAAAGCGCTCTACTCCTAAGCGCGAGGCAGGACCGAAGGGCATCGATGAGTAAAACAACTGTTCGTTACCATCGTCTGATGATTCTCCAGTTTGTGACGATCTTCTTTATAAAGCTCAACTATTGGAGCTTTTATTGACCTGATGCCACTCAAGGCTCTAACGCGTAGTGCTGCGGGTGAGTGGATTCCAACAATCTAATTCTTTGTAAGGCCTGGCCAAAAGCGCTGCTAGCAGAGGCTGTAAACCCGTTGCCATCGAGAAATCCGCGCCTTCAATTGTTTCCGCTCCATCAAGGCCGGCATCGGTTAAGTTCGCGCCGCGGAAATCTGCTCGATTTAGTTGGGCCCCGGTAAATCGGGTACCCCGACACATAGCTCCTTGCAAAATTGCAGATCGCAAATCGGCTGAAATCAGGCGAACGCCATCAAGAATTGCCCCACTGAGATAGGCACCCATGCATGAGGCTCCCCTTAAATCCATACCCTCTAGATCTGCGCCGGAAACGAACATCGCATCAAGTTTTGCCCCTGGGCCAATCGCTCCAGATTTTTGATAATTAAAATCAACGGGCCAAATTGTATGGAAATCATATCGAGCTAATTTCAAATCAGCGGCTTCAAGGTTGCAACTACTTAGATCTGAACCTCTTAAATCAACACAGCTTAAACGTGCAGATCTAAGAACGAGATTTGTGATTATTTTTTTACTCCAATCTGCCCCCTTGCATCAATTGGCGAATCAATAGTTGAGCTTGAAGTGCCATTTGGCTGCCTTAACTCGGGGGCTTGCCAATTTTCCAGGCTCATGATGTTCGCTTTAGGCCTAACTGGTTTTCAGCATAGAGAGAGCAACAATCACAAGCACCCTGAGGATTTCAAAACCACCGATTGCAAATAAACCAAGCCACACCTTCAGGGCCCAAGCGGGGGGCTTGGCGGGTAGCCACTTGAGGGCTAGATTTGGCATGTATGCCAGTGCGTTAGAGCTTGGTGTTCTCTTCTGAACGGTGTCGCGCCAATCGGATCCATAACGGGGAAAACGCTGATAGATCGGCATCTCACCGGTGGATCTGCCTGCCAAGCTCCTTGAGCGCTGCTCAGGCACTT
>Ga0233425_10007332_pt1 | contig 15587 bp, 12 predicted proteins | sample Watercolumn_Towu_2_FD_181712 | JGI IMG/M metagenome (GOLD analysis project Ga0233425, IMG submission 181712) | Freshwater microbial communities from Lake Towuti, South Sulawesi, Indonesia - Watercolumn_Towuti2014_140_MG | ecosystem: Environmental > Aquatic > Freshwater > Lake | place...
TTACTCCATTACGGCCGGCGATGACATTCTGCTGGTCATGCCGCCAAAAGCCAACGCCACCCTGACCCTGAATGCCGACGAAATTGATATTGACTGGAAAGGCGTCGAGCAGGATGATGACGTAACCTCGCGCGTGATTACACTTGGCGACGGCTCAGCCTCGATCACGTTAAACGCAGGCGCCGATATTCGCGTGACGAATCAATCCAACGCCGGTGACACCGCCGAAGACTTTGGCAACTTCGCCGGCATCGGCATGGACTGGTCCGGGTTTGGCGACCGCATTTCCCGCCAGATGGATCAGGCCATGCAGCGCGCCCAGCGCAAGATGGATGAAGCCGCGCGCCGAATGGAACGCACCGTCTCTGACCGCTCGGGCCGCCGCGGCAAGGTTGGTGTGGAAGTCGGCCGCTTCAATTGGGATTTTGCGCCCAAGGGTGTGCCGATGCCTCCCAAGCCGCAGGTTTCAGATGAAGAACGCTTGATGATTTTGAAAATGCTGCAGGATAAAAAAATCACTGCCGAAGATGCCGAAAAATTATTATCGTCATTGGAAGGAGGTGCGTAATGTCTGCTGAGGAGCGGAAGAAAATTTTACAAATGGTCGCAGATGGGAAGATCAGCGCGGAGGAAGCGGCGCGGTTGATGAGCGCGCTGGAGGAATCTGCCGAAGAGGAGATTCAAGTCATCGAAGCGGGAGCAGGCTTCGGTCATGAAAAGACCGCCGCCCCGGAATTCGAAGAGGTGCGCCGGCGCGCGAATCGCTTTTCAAGTGCATTCCTCTGGATCGGAATCATCTTCACCATCTTGAGCGCATGGGCGATGTTTGGCATTCAGAAAAATGCCGGCCTGAATTTCTGGTTCTTCTGTTTTACGCTGCCGCTTTTCCTCGGAATTATGCTGACGGCGCTCGGCGCCGGGAGTAAAACTGCGCGCTGGATGTATGTGAATGTTGACCGCACTCATCAGGAAGAGTGGCCGCGGAATATCACGGTTGCGTTTCCGCTTCCACTCGGACTTGCGGGCTGGTTCCTCTCGAATTTTGGAGCGCACATCGAAGGACTAAAGCACACCGCAGTGGATGAGATTGTCCAAGCGATCGCGCTGGCAAAAAACATTTCTGAGCCATTGATTGTAAAAGTGGATGACAACGACGGCGAAAAAGTGCAAGTCTTTATAGGATGAAAAATGGAAACCATTAAGAAGAAACCTTTATTAAGTGGGTTGTTGATCCTGTTTTTGACAGCGATGGTCTTCGCCAACATCGGCGGAAGCATGTATGGTTCGCTGATGCCGCTTTACCTCAAAGACCTTGACGCTTCGATCACGCAGATCGGCTTGTTCTTTACGCTTTCACAGATCGTGCCGCTGCTGCTGCAAATTTTAGGCGGCTGGGTCTCCGATACCTTGGGACGCCTGCGCGCGATTGCGATCGGCAGTGTGTTCGGCGTGATCGGTTTCATCCCGCTCATTCTTGCAAATACCTGGGAATGGCTTTTGCTGGCTGTTGCAATCGGCGCGGTGGCTCGTTCGCTGGTGGGGCCAAGTTTCGACGCTTTCATCGCCGAACATTCCAGCGAGGAGAATCGCGGCAGGGTCTTCGGCATTTCGCAGGCCATCTTCATGATCGTCTCTGTCGTCGGGCCGCCGCTCGGCGGGTGGATGGCCGGCGCGTATGGATTCAAGATCATGCTGCTGGCAGCCGGCATCTTTTACTTTATTGCCACCGTCATGCGCCTGAGCATGGCGCGCGAAGCGGCGCGGACTGCGACAACAAAGACCGACAAACTTTCTTTCGGCGGATTGAGAGCAAACCTGATCTCCATGTTTGGCCTGATCTTCTCCGGCGGCCTCATCACCTGGATGCTGGTGACCGACGGACTGCGCGATATTTCATTTCAATTTTCAGAAAACCTTTTTCCGGTTTACATGCAGGAAATTGGCGGGCTTTCGCTCCAGCAGATCGGCTGGGTCATGTCATTCTTTGGCATCGCAATGATGTTAACCACCATCCCCGGCGGCTGGCTTTCAGACAAGGCCGGCGAGCGCGTGGGCATTGCGCTTGGAATGTTTTTTATGTCATGTTCGCTATTCCTTTTGGTTAACATTCCGCAGGGCGCCCAATGGATGTATTATCTGGGTTGGGGGCTGGCCGGCATGGGCGCGGGCGTTTCCGCCCCTGCTTATCAGTCTCTCATCAGCAAGGCTGTCCCGCAGAAAAACCGCGGCATGGCCTTTGGTTTGTTCAGCACCAGCCTGGGAGTTGTCTCGCTGCCTGCCCCGTGGATCGGCGCGCAGATGTGGGATCGCGTCGGCCCGACATTTCCCTTTACCGTTACGGCCATCGTTTTAATGCTGTCCATCATACCCATCTGGATAAAATTTAAACTGCCAAAAAATGAGGAACAGGTAACGGGCGAAGAAAGCGTGCCCGTTGCAAGCGCAACATCATAGACAGGAGGTCTCCATGACCACAGTTGAAGAAAGAATGAAGATACTTAAGATGATCGAGGAAGGCAAGATCAGCGCAGACGAAGGCTCGAAACTGCTCTCAGCCTTGAGCGATTCGCGCCGCGGGATTCCCGCGCCGCCTCGAATGCCCGGTTCAAGCGGACCTGCGCGCTGGCTGCGCATCCGAGTGACAGACACCCGCAGCGGCAGATCGAAGGCCTCCGTTCAAATTCCGCTTGCATTGGTGGATGCCGGCATGAAGATCGGCGCGCACTTCGCCCCCGAAGTCGAAGGCGTGGATATGTCCAATGTAATGGAAGCGCTGCGCATGGGCGTGACCGGCAAGATCATTGATGTCGTGGACGAGGAAGACGGCGAACACGTTGAGATCTACGTGGAATAAGCCGGAAAAATCATAATGGATGACACAACTGTAAAACGCCCTTCGGGCATGTTCGGCTTTACCATCGTCTGGCTCGGACAGATCGTTTCCGTGCTGGCCAGTTCGATGAGTCAATTCGGCCTGACCATCTTCATGTTTGAAAAAACCGGCAGTGCCACCGCGCTCGGTTTGATGCAGGTCTTCTTCATTACCCCGTTTCTGATCATCTCGCCGATAGCAGGCGTGATGGTTGACCGTCACAATCGCAAATTAATGATGATGGTCAGTGATTTGGGTGCGGGTTTCGCCACCGTTTTAGTCCTCATCTTTCAATGGCTGGGAATTCTTGAGTTCTGGCACCTGTATTTTGCATCCATCATTTACGGCCTCGGCATGGCCTTTCAATGGCCGGCTTATTCCGCGGCCATTACCACCCTCGTTCCAAAGGAGCAATATGGCCGCGCCAACGGCATGATGTCGTTGATCGAAGCCGGCCCCGGCGTCGTCGCTCCCCTGCTGGCGGGCGCCCTGCTCCCCGTTATTAAACTGACCGGCATTTTATTTTTCGATGTCGTCACATTTATCCTCGCCATCGGCGCGTTGATGATCGTGCATATCCCACAGCCGCCGCGCACCGAAGAAGGCGCGCAAGGACAGGGCAGCATCTGGAAGGAAGCCGCCTATGGCTTCCAATATATTTTTGCGCGCCCAAGTTTGCTTGGCCTGCAATTAACTTTTTTTGTGGGGAACCTTTTCAGCGGCATTGGCTTTACCCTGCTTGCGCCCATGATCCTCTCCCGCACCGGCAACGACAGCCTGATGCTCGGCTCGGCGCAGACTGCCGGCGCAGTCGGCGGCCTGGTCGGCGGGATTGTCATGAGCGTCTGGGGCGGCTTCAAGCGCCGCACACACGGCGTCTTGCTCGGATGGATCATCTCCGGCATCGGCATGGCGATCATCGGGCTGGCCGGCGGCCTGCCGGTCTGGATCACAGGCTGGGTGATCTCTGCGGTTGTTGTATCTTTGATCAATGGATCGAATCAGGCGATCTGGCAGTCAAAGGTCGCGCCGGATGTACAGGGGCGCGTCTTTTCTGCCCGACGGTTGATCGCCTGGCTGACGAATCCCATTTCCCCGATCATTGCCGGCACCCTGGCAGATTTTGTCCTCGAGCCTCAGATGCGCGCAGTGGGCGGCCTCTCCGAATCGGTCGGCTGGCTGGTTGGGACAGGCCCCGGTGCCGGCATGGGGTTGATCATTTTCTTTTGCGGCTTGTTCGCAGCGATGGTTGGGCTGGCCGGATATTTCGTCCCTGCCATTCACAATGCTGAAACCATCCTGCCCGATCACGATCAACTTCCAAAAGCGGAAGCGGCGGCTTCTGTATAAACGCGGCTTCCATTTGCAAGAGGTCTATTATGAACTCACCTTACGCAGTTTATTCGCAGCGCGGCACGCTTCGCGCTACCGCGTAAGGTGAGTTATGAAATTTGCGTTCTTTGGAACAGGCGGGGAAATAAAGGTTATTTCTTTTTTATGCGCAGGAGCAGGGGAACGGCGATGATGAGCGTAATGACCGCCCCCATCAACATGATGCCGTCGGTCGAGCCTATCTCTGAGATGCCCTCTGTAACGGGTGTTGGGGTGGTCTGCAGTGTGATGGCTGCCCCCGTGTTTTGCGCCGCTGCAAAGGGCGGGTTGAAGTTTGCAAGTATCAGCACCAGCACAAGTGTGAAGAACAAAAAAGCCGCGCCAAAAATATGATTTGGTTTCATTGTTGTTGGTTATAATTGTAACACGCCTTAAAAGTATACAAATTAACCCGTTTATGTACTTTTCTGCACTTTCGTTGTATAATGCGCCGAGTTATTTGCTGGCGGGGTTCAGCAAATAACGATTGTGGAGACAGAACCTTGGAAGCAGCCGTGAACGCCAGAATCTTTCATCTCGTCCTGATGTTCATCGGGACGGGTTTTGTGTATGCCCGACACTCCCTGCTCCAGGCAAACAACTGCCGCTCCTTATCTTTTACCTTATTAAGTTAGCCCGCCTTCGCCGCCTTGCTTTCATTGGCGGCGTTGCATTTACAGGGTGCTGCCTCATTTAATACAAAGAGCCGCGCACATACAAGACCTGAATACGATTTTTAACGGCGAATTCCCGCTAAGTGTAAAAAAACAAAATCTTGTTTTGCCTGCTGTTTCGCATTTGACGGTTCGGATAATTTTGCGATGAGCAGTAAAGTTTATTTCAGGAGCATCCATGATCAAAAGACTTTTTGACTGGCTGAAACAGCCCCTTGGCATGATCGCGGTGGGGATCGCGTTCCTGGCTTTGTTCAGCCTCGCGGCCTATGGCATTTCATTGACCCAGCAGCCGCCCGCCCAACCCGTCCAATTTACCCATAAACTGCACGTCTCCTTTGGCATCCAGTGTTTGTACTGCCATCCCGGCGCGGCAAAAGGACCTGCCGCCGGCATCCCCTCGCAAGAGAAATGCTGGGGCTGCCACAACCAGATTCAAAAGACGATGACCAGCGAACTGTTAAAACCGCTCAAGGATTCGGTTTTGAGCGGCACGCCCCTGCAATGGGTGCCGGTCGCGCAGGTGCCGGACTTTGTTCAGTTTAATCACCGCGCGCATGTTGCGGCAGGGAAAAACTGCGAAGAATGTCACGGCGACATGACACAGGTGACCATTGCCGAAAACCCGCAGGTCATGAACATGGGCTGGTGTTTGAACTGCCATACTGAAACCGCCGGCGAGAACCATGAACTGCTGGTCAAACTCACCGACTGCGGCACATGCCACTACTAACCCGGCGAAAGGATATGATGATGAGCAACAAATTTTCCCGGCGTGATTTTCTAAAACTGGCTGGAGTGGGCGCGGCAACCACTGCGATCCTTACAGGCTGCGGCCCGGCTTCGCGTTACGTCAAACGCGAACCGTATATGCAAATGCCTGAATACACTTACAACGGCCAGAGCACCTATTACGCCACCACATGCCGCGAGTGCGCGGCCGGTTGCGGACTTGTCGTCCGCACATCACAGGGACGCGCGATCAAGGTCGAAGGCAACGCGAACAATCCGCTCAACCTCGGCAAGACCTGCGCCCGCGGACAGGCCGCCCTGCAAGGCCTGTACAACCCCAACCGCGTGCGCGGTCCGATCAAACACGCGCGCAGCGAGCGGCTTTACGATGCAGTCACTTTTGAAGACGCATCTGCAAACCTCGATTGGGATGCCGCCACACAGGCTGTGGCTGACGCCCTCAAAAATAACAAACCCGAAGAGATCGCCTTCCTGATGGGCATGGCCCCGGATCATCTCTTTGACCTGGCGGCTGACCTGGCTGCCGCAACCGGCATCAACGCCCCTGTCAGGTTCGGCGCGCTGGGCATGTACGAATCCCGTGCCACGCTCAGCAAAGCCGCCGAGAATCTTTTCGGCCAGAGCGGCCTGCCCTTGTTCGATGTGGGCGGCGCGCAGGTGGTCTTCTCGTTCGGCGCCAACTTCCTCGAGACGTGGCTTTCCCCGGTTTCGTACACGCGCGGTTTTGCCGGCCTGCGCCAGGCTCAAACCAAGATGCGCGGAACCCTCGTTCAATTTGAATCGCGGATGTCGGCCACAGCCAGCAAGGCGGATGAATGGCTGCCGCTTCGCCCCGGGACCGAGGCACTGGTCGCGCTTGCGATCGGCAAACTCGCCGCTGAATTACGCGGCGTGACAATCCCCCACGCCTTCGCAACAGCAGACCCGGCTGAAGCCGCCGAAAAATCCGGCATTGAACTTGCAACCCTCGAACATCTTGCTGAAACATTTGCCGGCTCAGAAGGCGCGCTTGCCATTCCCGGCGGTTCGGCTCTCGGCCAAAGCAACGGGCTGGCTGTTGCAGAAGCAGTTTTGGCTTTGAATGCCTTTGCCGCTAACTTTGGCAAACCCGGCGGCGTATTCTTCTCTGCCTTTGCCCCCAGCCAAACGAAATATCAAGGACCTGTTTCTGCGCAGGAAATGCAGGAATTCACCCAGAAGATGGCAGACGGCAAGTTCAAGGTCTTGTTCGTTCACGGCGTAAATCCTGTCTTTGAATTGCCGGCTTCATTTGGTTTCAAAGAGGCGTTGAAGGGCGTCGGGCAGGTGATCTCGTTTGCAACATTCCCGGATGAAACAGCCCAGGAAGCCGATTACATCTTCCCCGATCATCACTCGCTTGAATCCTGGGGTTACCAGCGTGTTGCCACCGGCCCGGCACAGTCTGTGCTTTCGGGCGCCCAGCCGGTTGTGTCTCCGTTCTATGACACCCGCGCCACTGCGGATGTGTTGATCGCGGCCGCGCAATTAGCCGGCGGAGAGTTTGCCGCAGCCCTGCCTTTCAAGGATGAAGTTGAATTCCTGCAAAGCAAGGTAGCCCCATTGATGAATGAAGCAGACGGCTTCTACTCGGCAGCGGACCTTAATACATTCATGGCATATTTCCAGCAGTATGGCGGCTGGTGGAAAACCAGCGATGGACGCGCGGTGCCGGTTCCCGGCGATGCGCTTAATCACGCCATCAGCGCGGAAGAAGCGGCCTTCGCCGGCGAAGGCGAGTTCTTCCTCCTGCCATTTGTGTCGCCCACTCTGGCTGAGGCCGGCGCGAACAAACCCTGGCTTCAGGAACTGCCCGATTCCACCACAACGGTCATGTGGAATACCTGGGCTGAGATCAACCCAGAGACTGCCCACGAACTGGGACTTGAAGACGACGATGTGGTGAAGATCGTCAGTGAAGCCGGGGCGGTGGAAGTGCCTGTATACCGCTACCCAGCCATCCGCCCGGATACGATCGCGATCCCGTTTGGTCAAGGTCACACTGCCTATGGTCAATATGCCGAGGGGCGCGGCGTCAATCCCGCAGATTTGATCGCCCGGCATTTCAATGAAGCGGGCGACCTCGCGTTTGCCGGCGTAAAAGTCAAGATCGAAAAGACCGGCAGGAAGCAGCCGCTCTCGCGCATGGAAAGCATCATGGGCGTGTATGGCGCCGGCCTTGGAGAGGAGCAATAATCATGATCAAACTCGAAGAAGTGAAAATGAGCGCTGAAGAAAGCGGCAAATGGGGCATGGTCATTGACCAGGACCTATGCACCGGCTGCCAGGCTTGTGTGGCGGCCTGCGCCATGGAAAACAACATCTCGTTTGTCGGCGAGGTGGACTCCGGTTACGGGCGTTCCATGCACTGGATCCGCATCGAGCGGTTTTGGGAGGGTGAGTACCCCGAAGTGAAGATGACCCCGCAGCAGCCCATGCTTTGCCAGCAATGCGGACACGCCAACTGCGAACCGGTCTGCCCTGCCTTTGCAACAGTGCATTCTGAGGCGGAAAAATTGAACCTGCAGGTGTACAACCGCTGTGTCGGCACGCGCTATTGCGCGAACAACTGCCCGTACCAGGTACGCGCGTTCAACTGGCGCGACTACAAACGCCCCGAGCCGCTCTCGAATCAATTGAACCCGGATGTCACAGTCCGCCGCATGGGTGTGATGGAAAAATGCACCTTCTGCATCCAGCGCATCCACAAGGCGCAGGACAAGGCGAAATCGGAAGGACGCGAAGTTGTGGATGGTGAATTCACCACGGCCTGCGCGCAGGCCTGCCCGGCCAGCGCCATTGTCTTTGGCCGCGTGGATGATCCAGAATCGCTCGTTTCGCAGGTGGCCCGCGTTCATGGTCACGGCGTTAAACATCTTGAAGAACTCGGCACGCTTCCAAACGTGACCTACTTCAAGGGAGGGTAATCATGTCTGATAACAAACACCATGCAGGGCGCTCACACGAAGAGCACCTCCGCGAAAAACACTTAATGCTTGACCCGCTTCCGCGCGGGCAAATGAACGACATGGTCATGGAATCGATGCTTGCCAAGCCCACCTGGAAGTTTTGGGTGATCTTTGGTTTCCTGGCTTTTGTCGTTGTATATTTCCTGTTCTATAAGTGGGGCGTCCTGATTGCAAAAGGCCAGGGCGAAGCCGGTGTGATGCGCCCGGATTATTGGGGTATCTTCCTCGTCAACACCGTGTTCTGGATTGGTATCAGCCACGCGGGGACGTTCATCTCCGCGATCCTGCGCGTCTTCCGCGCCGAGTTCCGCCGCCCGTTTACCCGCGCCGCAGAATTGATGACGACCTTCGGCCTAGTGCAGGCTGGTTTCAGCATCTTCATGCACATGGGCCGCGTGTGGCTGGCTTACTGGCTCATGCCCTACCCGAATCAGCGTTTGCTGTGGCCGAACCTGCATTCCCCGCTCACCTGGGACCTGCTGGCCATCACCACCTACCTGCTTTCCTCAACCATGTACCTCTTCCTGCCGCTCATCCCCGATGTGGCGATGGCGCGCGACCGCTCGACCGGCTGGCGCAAGAACCTGTATAAAATCCTCGCGCTTGGTTTCCGCGGCACTGAAGGCGAGTGGACTCACCTGCGCAATGCGATGAATATCTTTGCCTTCGCCATCATCCCGGTCATGTTCTCGGTGCATACCATCGTGTCCTGGGACTTTGCCGCCGCCACCCGCCCCGGCTGGAATTCAACCATCTTTGGCCCGTACTTCATTGTCGGCGCGCTGCATTCCGGCATGGGCGCGGCAGCCGTCGTGTTGGCCGTGATCCGCGGCACCATGAAGCACATGAAATACTTTGTGCGCGGCGAACACTTCGATGCCATCGGCAAACTCATGCTCATCATCTCGATGGCTTGGGCTTACTTCTTCTTCAATGATTACATGGTTCAGTGGTATGGCGGTGACAAGTGGACGCAGCAGCTGCTTCACTTCCACGAAGCCGGACCTCTCGGCTGGATGTGGTTTGCCATGCTGATTTGTAACGTAGCCATTCCCTGGGCCATCTTATGGAACCCGAAATGGCGCGCCACCCCGTGGGCGATCACCGCTGTCGGGCTGGCCATCAATGTCGGTATGTGGTTCGAGCGCTACATCATCATCCCGATCTCGGTCACCATCAACCGTATGCCGTTCACCTGGCGCCTGTATCAGCCCGGCATTGAAGTCCCCATGGGTATTGGCACGCTCGCGCTCTTCATCCTTTTGTACATGTCGGCGTCCAAATTGATTCCGCTCATCCCGGTTTGGGAAGTGCAAGAGGGCCAGATGGCGCATGAATTGAAGAAGTTCGGGCGTGAGACGGTCGTTTCCGTCAGCGAGCTGGAATAAGGAGAACGAAATGACAGAATCGAAACCCGTAGACTTACTCGCGGTCTTCTCTGACCTCGAACCTGCCGCCAACGCCATTGAGCATTTGCGCAGTTTGGGCGTCCACGACGACTGCATGAACGTCATCTCCGGCATTCCCGTTACCGAAGCCATGCTGGGCCGTCCGCATCAGTGGACGAACGTTCCGCGCATTGCGATGGGCGGGGCCATCCTCGGCTTTGGCGCAGGATTCTTCCTGGCCTTCATCTCGCCCTACATCTACCCATATCCCATTCAGGTCAGCACGCAGGCCTTCACCCCCGGCCCTCCCACCGTGGTGGTGCTCTTCGAATTGACCATGCTTGGCATGTTGCTCTCCACCTTCCTCGGCGTGTTTTTAGACAGCTTCTTCCCCAATTACCGCCCGATGAAATATGTCGCTGAAGTCAGCGATGGCAAGATCGCCATCCTGGTCGAATGCCCCCATGCCGATGAAAAGAAAATATCAGACGCCTTGAAAAAGATGGGCGCTGAATCTGTGAAGCTTGCGGAGGCGCAGCACCTATGAGACTCTTCAAACAACTTGTAATCGTATTTGCAGTGCTTGCCGCGCTGGCCGGCGTATTGATGGTCTTTGCGTATGATGTGATCAAACTCCAGTGGGTGGGGTTCATGGGCTTGCAGCCATCCTACGGCACGCAAGAGGAACCGCTTCCGGTCCCGCCGCTGTCCATTCCGGTGGAAGGCGCGGCCTACATCCCCGGTAACGGTGACCCGCAAAACCCCGTCCCCGCCGATGAAACATCCATTGCCCGCGGCGCAGAGTTATTTGCCATCCATTGTATGATGTGTCACGGCCAGTCGGGCGCAGGCACCGGCACGGTTGCGGCCTTTTTGGCCAAGAAGAAACCCGCCGACCTGACCAGCGACCCTGTCCAGAATAAGAGCGACGGCAACCTTTTCCTGACCATCACCAACGGGATCTACAACCCGAACAACACCCTTTTCCCCGGCGTTGAGTTTTCCGGCCAGATGCCGCCTTTGAACGAAAACCTTACCGTTCGCGAACGCTGGGACCTGGTCAACTATATTCGCACGCTTAAAGCGGAAAAATAGGAAGGCATCACAATGAAAGACGATGTTAGAAAATATATTTACGGCGCGGTGATCGTATTTCTTGTCGGCGTGCTTGCCTGGGTCATTTATATAATGGCCGCCTCCTGCGGAACTGCGTTGAACTGCAGCCGCGGCGAACTCGCTGTTGAACGCACGCCCATCCCGACCCTGCTGCCTGCCACCATGCCGGCCGCCGGGCTGGAAAATACGGCAGGCGCTTCAGATGAGTGCCGCGTCGCCGCTGTGGATTTGATCGGCGCCTGGGTTGCGGCCGGCTCCTCTGAAACAGAAGCATTCCAGTTCACCGACGTCAACGGCCAGAACTGTCAGTCCTCCTTTGCCGAGGTACTGCCGCTCTTCATCGAATCCAACCTTTGGTCCCGCGGATCAGCTTCCTGTGTCTCCTGTCATTCAACGGATGTGACCAAATCCTCCGCGCAGTTGAGCCTGCTCACTTATGCAGACATCATGTCCGGGTCGCGCCGCGCCGACGCAGAATCCAAAGGCACAGATATTCTCGGCGGCGGAAAATGGGACGGCTCCCTGCTTTACGACTTCATGGCCACAAGCAAGGACGGCGTCTCCGGCCACACGCAGGCGGTTTCCGGCCTGGTGATCTTTGCAGGCGAACCGCTGGCTGAAGAAGCCGCCTCAACGCCATAAAGCGATTTGAATCAAAATAAACCCGGCCAATCGGCCGGGTTTATTTTTTTGTAGCGGCGAAGTTATAAGTGACGTACTTGAATGCCCAGGAACTTTTAACGCGAATGGCGCGAATTTTTTAACTTTTTCGTGTTAAGATTTTTCACTTCAACTTAACCATCACATATTTTTTTAAGATATTGTCACTCTTCGATGGGGGCACGAACCTGAAATAATAAAGCCCTCCTACGACGAAGGGCTATTTTGGCGGAGAGGGCGGGATTCGAATACTATCCCTCGATGGGGCGCGCGAACCTGAAAATAAAAACACTCCCATTCAGGAGTGCTTTTTCAGCGGAGAGGGCGGGATTCGAACCCGCGAACCTTTGTGGGTTACACGCTTTCCAAGCGTGCGCGCTAAGCCAGACTACGCGACCTCTCCATGTTCAAACGCGCGTATTATACCACAGGGATTTTTTGCGGCTTTTGAGCTGTTTAAACATGAACAGGGCAATCACATTTGGATTTTTCTCTCTGCTGATCTTTGCCAACCTGCGTGAATTCTTCTTGGGTAATCCGCGAAACACCTGCACTGCACGCACATCGTCCCGATGCTCTTTCGGGAGTGCGGTGCAAGTGTTCGCGGCAAGAGTTCTTTCGAGCCGGCAGTTATTGCGCCAGAAACGGGAGAGCCAAAATTTTCTAAGCGATTGTCCTGCTGTTTGAAAAAACTCTGCGGCAGCCTCCCGTTCACAAGATAAACTCATTCGAAGCAAAGGCAGTCCCCCGTTAAAGCTGGATGCGGGGCTTCTTTCATCTAATAACCCGCCTTACGCGGAACGTCCCGAAGGCTCTCGTAAATTAGAGTTGCTTTTCATCCAAACCTTCGGGGCGGTGCGTAACATCAGTTAATTAATCCTGTCCGGCAGGCCACGCTTGAATCATCCGAGTCATACCAATGTGGGGGTGTTTGCAAAAAAGAAAGGTGCGCGTAATGTTCTTATAACGGGAAATTAAAACCGTTCATGATATTTTAATGCCGCCGGCACAGAGGAGAGTATCCGTGGATGCTGTTCGCGGCGCAAACTCCCCCTGCCTTGCCATGACCATTGCAAATACATTGTAATTGGTAACTTTTCAAGCGACCCAGCGACTGCCAACTAGCACGGCCTTTTAAGCCCTTTTTAAGGCTGAACTGAAGAATTACACATTTTGTTTGAGGAACCCCGCAGCGTCAGGCAGATATAACAATGAAGTTATTGAACAGACTCAACCGCGCGGCAAACATGAAAACCATTGATCGCCAGAAAAAGCCTGGTGGTCTTGTTTGCGTTCGACAATTTGTCGTCGGTTGGAATGGAGGGCAGGCATGAAGATAACTTTGCACAGCCTGGCTTCATCGTTTTCAGGGCTTCTTGTCGCGGTCGTGACGATCCTGGGAATCACCGGCGTGGCCTTTGCCAGCGGCGGCGAGATATTCAACCCGGGCAGTCTCAGCACCCAGACCGGCGCGCCGTTGGGCGGCGTGGCTTCACATTCCGAAATACAGCAATGCAGCACATGTCATGCCAGCCCGTGGGAAACCGCCACCATGACAGACCGCTGCCTGGCCTGCCATTCAGACATTACCGCCCAGCTTCAAGACCCGACCAGCCTGCACAGCATCGTCCGCTTCGGCCAGACGGATTTAAACTGCCGCACCTGCCACACCGAACATCACGGACCAACCGCAGCGCTCACGCGCATCCCGCCCGGCTGGGACCCGCATGACCAGCTCGGCTTTTCACTGAAAACACACCGCCTGCGCATGGACGGCACTCCGTTCGATTGCAAGGACTGCCATGAAAAAGGTTTCAGCGGCCCATTCGACCAGGAGGTCTGCGCCACCTGCCACCTGAAAGTTGACCAGGCCTTCACACAGGAACACATCCTGACCTTCTGGACGGATTGCCAGGCCTGCCACGACGGACTCGATTCGCACGGATCAAACTTCGACCATGACCAGGTCCCGTTTAAATTGGTTGGTTTGCACGCTTTGACATTGTGCTCCCAATGTCATATGAACGCGCGCAACCTGACAGACTTGCAGTCCACAACACAGGATTGTTATGCCTGTCACGAAAAAGATGACCAGCATCTCGGCCAGTTTGGAACGAAATGCGGAGTCTGTCACACGCCGGAAGGCTGGGGAAAATCCGCGCAGTTCGACCACAACCTAGCAAGCTTTAAGTTAACAGGCCGCCACGTCAATGTGACCTGCGACTTGTGCCACATCAACCACAAATACAAGGGCACTCCGTCAGATTGTTTCTCCTGCCATTCAAAGGACGACAAACACGCCGGTCAATTCGGCACCGACTGCGCCTCCTGCCACACACCAGACGGGTGGAACAGGGCGGTGGATCATTCGAAGTTTGCCTTCAAACTGGAAGGCAAACACTCAACGGTGGCTTGCGAAAACTGCCATAAAGATTCCGACTTTAAGAACACGCCCACGAATTGTTTCGCCTGCCATGCCAGGGACGATGCACATGCCGGCCAGTTCGGCACGGACTGCGGAAGCTGCCACACTCCGGACGATTGGACTTCCGCAGCCTTCGACCATAATTCGGTTGCGTTCAAACTGACAGCTCATCAAACCAAACCGGATGGAACAGCCTTCGCCTGTAAAGACTGCCATGTCAAAGGCTATGCCCGCCCGTTTGACCAGGCCGCCTGCGCCAACTGTCACTTGCAGGTGGACCAGGTCTTTGCCTCCGAGCACATTCTGACATTCTGGACGAACTGCATGGCCTGTCATGACGGCATTGACTCACATGGCAAAGCTTTCGATCATAATAAGGTCCCCTTCAACCTGGTCGGCAAACACTCTTTGGTGAAGTGCGCCAGTTGTCACATCAATGACCGCACCATCGCCGATATGCAGGCCACATCGCAGAATTGTTTCACCTGCCATCAAAAGGATGACTTCCATCAGGGTCAGTTTGGTACAAGCTGCGGATCATGTCACACACCCAATGGCTGGAAGCCTGCCGCGGTGGATCACTCGAAATTCGCCTTCCATCTTGACGGAAAACACGCGACAGTTAATTGCACAAGCTGTCACATCAACGGCGTCTTCAAAGGCACGCCGATGGACTGCGCCTCCTGTCATACGAAAGACGACGCGCACGCCGGCCAACTCGGTAATCAATGCGCGGCCTGCCATACACCCAATGGCTGGAAACCCTCAACGGTGGATCACTCGAAATTCGCCTTCCATCTTGACGGAAAGCACGCCACTGTCAATTGCACAAGTTGCCACATCAATGGCGCCTTCAAAGGCACGCCCAAAGATTGCGTATCCTGCCACACGAAAGACGACGCGCATGCCGGCCAATATGGCACGAATTGCGCAGCCTGTCATACACCTGCCGGCTGGAAACCCTCAACGGTGGATCATTCGAAGTTCGCCTTCCGCCTCGACGGAAAGCACGCCACTGTCAATTGCACAGGCTGTCACATCAATGGTGTCTTCAAAGGCACGCCCAAAGATTGCGTATCCTGCCACACGAAAGATGACGCGCACGGCGGTCAGCTTGGCACAAATTGTTCAGCCTGTCATGTGCCTACCGATTGGAGACTTACCAAGGTTGACCATTCAATGTTTGCCTTCCCTCTTAAAGGCAAACATGCGGTTACCGCCTGCGAGAACTGCCATAAGAACAGCGTCTTCAAGGGCACGCCAATGGACTGCGCCTCCTGCCACACGAAAGATGACGCGCATAACGGTACGCTTGGCAACCAGTGTGGAACCTGTCACGCC
>Ga0233425_10007333_pt1 | contig 15584 bp, 14 predicted proteins | sample Watercolumn_Towu_2_FD_181712 | JGI IMG/M metagenome (GOLD analysis project Ga0233425, IMG submission 181712) | Freshwater microbial communities from Lake Towuti, South Sulawesi, Indonesia - Watercolumn_Towuti2014_140_MG | ecosystem: Environmental > Aquatic > Freshwater > Lake | place...
GAGGGCCAGGGACGGTTCGAGCGGGGCATCGGGCTGAACGGTACGGGGACCGTGGGCCTCGACGTAGCCGGGCGGTACGCGACAGGCATCCACGCCCACGACAACGACATCCGGCTGAACGAGGGGGCTTGCGTGGTGCTCGACGGGGAGGGCCAGGTGCGGGTGCGGTACCGCGAGGGGCGGATCGAGTTCCTGAACGGCGACCGGTGCTTCGGCCACCTGGACGTCAACGGCGAGGATCACGCACTCTAGCCTGCCGCGCGGCCGAGGACGCGAGCCGTCGCTCGGCGAAGCACCGACCGACCGGACGCGCCGGCCTCGCGACACGAAGAGGGGAGCCAACGCATGTCAGCCATGACCACGCGGGAGCGGTTCCAGCGGATGTACGAGCATCGAGAGGCCGATCGGGTGCCGATGATCGGCGGCCCGTGGGGCACGACGCTCGAACGCTGGCGGCGGGAGGGGATGCCGGCGGACGCCGACTTCGCCGACTACTTCGGGCTCGACCATGTGGTCGGCGTCGGCGGCGATGTCAGCCCACGGTATGAGGCGAAGGTGATCGAGGAGACCGATGACTACGTGATCGCGTTCGATGCGTGGGGCACCACCTCGAAGAACTGGAAGCACGCCAGTTCCACGCCTCACTGGCTGGGGCGGACGGTGGTGGATCGGCCGACGTGGGGGGCCGCCAAGGCCCGCCTGGAGATGGGCCCCGATCGGATCGACTGGAACCATCTGCGGGCCCACTATGCGACGTGGCGGGAGAGAGGCTGGTGGATCCACGGGGGCTTGTTCTTCGGCTTCGATGTCACCCACGCGCGGATCGTCGGCACCGAGCAGCTGCTGACCCTGATGGCCGATGACCCCGAACTCGTGGCCGACATGTACAACACCGAGCTCGACTGCAGCCTCCAGCTGCTGCAGATGATCTGGGACGAGGGTTACACCTTCGACTGCATCTTCTGGTGCGACGACATGGGCTACCGGAACGGGACCTTCTTCTCGGTGCCGATGTACCGGGAGCTGCTGCTTCCCGTGCAGAAGCGCGCCATCGACTGGGCGCACGAGAAGGGCATCGTCGCCCACCTGCACTCCTGCGGGAACATCAACCAGTTCCTGCCTGATCTCCTCGACGCGGGCCTCGACGGGCTGAACCCGCTCGAGGTGAAGGCCGGAATGGACCCCGTGCGCATCAAGCAGGAGTGGGGCGACCGGTTGGTGCTGGACGGCGGCCTCAACGCGATGCTCTGGGATCACATCGACCAGATCGAGGCCGAGATCGTCCGCCTGCTGCCCATCCTGAAGGCGGGCGGCGGCTACATCTTCCGGGAAGACCACTCCATCCCCGACAGCGTCAGCCTGGACAACTACCGCCGCATCGTGCAGCTGGCGAAGGAGTTGGGCTCGTACGAGTGACGCGCCCGCTACGGGCCGAAGAAGGCGCGCGCGCCGGCCTCGAAGCGCTGCACCTCGCGCCGCAGGCTCTCCGCCTCCGGCTGTAGCCCGGCGGGTCCTTCCCGTAGGAGCGTGGCCCGAAGCCGGTAGAACCGGTCCGAGAGGGCGATCATCTCCTCGGTTCGCGCCTTCACCTCCGGGGCATCGCGGGGGAAGTCCTCGGACTGGCCGGTGATTCGGCCCCCCATCGTCGCATTGACGCGCCCCAACGCCTGCTGAACCTCGTCGAGGGCGGCCCGCACGGGCTGGTAGAGCGCGTTGGCGCGGTGCTGCTCGTCGAGCGCCTGAAAGGCCGTCTGCGCACCGGCCAGCGCCGCGGTCCAGTCGCCACGTCCGGCAGCGGACCGGGCCTCCGTCAAAGCCCGCTCCACGGGCCCGACGTCGGTGCCCATGCGCCGGGCGAGCTCCAGCTCCAGAGCCAGCAGGTCGGCCTGCAGGTCCAGCTGCCTCTGGGCCACCTCCGCCCTCACTCCGGCGAGCGCCTCGGTCGAACCTACGGCATAGAGCCGCCCCTCACCCGGGGGCAGGAGCACCGTGAACGCGTCGCCGGCGAAGGGGAACTCGCGCAGGGAGAAGACGTCCAGCACGCGGTCCGCAGGTCGGATGCCGGCCATGCCAACCTGGAATCCGTACCGGTAGGCGGGCGTGTTGTTGTAGACGACCACGACCCGCACGCCGTGAGCCACATTGGAGAAGGCCCGGGCAACCGCAACCGGGCGGGCGCGCCCCACGGGACTGACGATGGTCGCGCTGACCCGCGCGGCGACGGCGTCATCGGGCAGGCGCTCGCCGCCGACCAGCAGTGGCCCGGCGGCGCGCAGGAGGAGCCCGAGGCGCCCCATCATCTCCCAGACGGGCGACGGGTTGCCGTATGGGTCCACGAGGTGACCGTGCTCGTTGGCGGCGTCGTGCCAGGTCGGCCGGTCGGCGTAGGCGTACGGCAGGAAGCCCGTGGCGCCCTCGGCCAGTGAGCCGAAGACCTGGATGCCGAACTCCGCCGGGCTGGGCGGCCGCCACGAGCTCTGCCCGAACACCTGCGGCAGCACCCAGACGCGCTTGGCCCCCAGCTCCCGCGCATACCGCACGCAATCCCCGACGGCCCACGCGCCCTTGTCGTCCTTGGGCACCGGGCCGAGTGGGTAGTAGTCGATGGTGAGCAGCGGGAGGGCTGGCGCGAACTCGGCGACCGACGAGAGGCCGTTGCACGTACACAGGGCGGGATGCTGAGGGTCCAACTCCTCCAGCGTGGCCTTGCCCCAGTAGTAGTCCGCCGCCGTGGAGGGCTGCGGCTCATCCACCAGCCAGTACGCCAGTAGCGCCGGGTGCGCGCCGAACTGCTCGACCGCCGCCTGCATCGCCGTCAGACACTGCTCGCGAGTGGCGTCGGGGATGTAGTGCTGCGTCAGATAGGTCGAGGGAGAGAGCAGAATGCCGTAGTCGGCGCAGCGGTCGAGGCACGCGGTGACGTAGTCGCGCGCAGCCTGTCCCTCGGTGGGGAACAGCATTCCGCCGCCCTGCACGAGGGTGTCGCAGTAGTGCCGCCGCAGGTCGAGGAGGATCCAGTCCGAGGCGTCGGCCAGGCGCCGGGTCTGATCGCGGCGCGCGCCCTCCTGGCCCTCCGAGCGGTCCAGGGGCGTGTACCAGTCGGGGCCGGGGTCAAAGAGGTTGCCGTACACCCCCCACACGAAGCGGTCCTCGACCGCGGTGATGCGCCGGAAGGTCGGTGCCGGCGTCCGGGCGGTGACGTCCGTGGGCAGCGGGGCGTCGGCCGGGAGCTCACGCAACTCCACGTCATCCACGTACGCACTCATCCGCAGGGGACCATTCGCGAAGCAGTTGAGGCTGATCGTGTCCAGGCGCAGCCCATCCACCTTGGCCCCGGCCGCGTCCAGACGTTCCAGGAGCAGTCCGGTCAGCTCCGCCCCAAGGTGGACCCAGCCATCGGTGGGGCCTGCGAACTCCTGGGGGAGGCTGGTCTGCGTCCGGGCGACGCCGTAGGGCGAGTCGGTGGCGGTCTCCACGGCGAAGCGGACGGGGTTCTGGGGTGTGGCCTGCTCCACCCAGACCCAGAGGCTCAACAGGTACCTCCGGTCCGGTTGCAGGGGAAGCCCCAGGCCCTGGAAGGTGAACCAGCCCGGTCCGCCGAGCCCGCCCCATTCCACCGCCGGCGTCTCGTCGGTACGGGGGCAGAGCAGCACATCGAGGCCATGCCGGAAGGTGAGGTCCACCTTGAGGCTGCGTGCGCCCGTATGCGCCCGTTCGTCGGACGGCCCTAGCGCGTGTACCTCGTAAGGCTGGTTCGCGCCGTGAATCTGCACGCGGGGCGAGTCGGCCTCGAACCCCTCGGCCAAGAGCACGCGCTCCTGCGCGCTCGCGGTTTGGGGCAGAAACACCAGGAGCAGTGCCAGGATGGGGAGGCAGCGAGCGAAGTCGGGCACGGTGGGCACCTCGGCGCTTGCCGACGCGGGCTGAACGTCGAAAGGTCGTCAGAGCTGAGCCTACCGCGCAGTCGGCGGCCCGGCGCGATGGTTGCCGATCGACTCGGACACGCGCAGGGCCCGAGCATACACGTGCAGTCCACGGACCGAGTCGCCGATGCGGAGGCTCCCTGAGCCGTGGGCATCCCGCAGGTTCGGGCTGAACCGCCCCCAGCCGAACTGCCGGTGCTCACCCCCGTCGCACAGCGCACCATCCACGAGGAACAGGATGAGCTTCGGCCCGCCGTCCACGATCACGGTGAGGTGTTGCAGGGCGCCCGAGGCGAGCAGCCCGGGGTCGGAGCACCAGGCGTTCTCCGTGCGACCGTCGTTCAGCACGACCCGCGCCGCGCCGTTGTAGCCCGGGACCAGGGCCCAACCTCGCCCCTGCTCGTCGCGCGCATCGAGCAGAGGGAGGCCGGGCTCCTGGCTGCCGCACTGGAGCCACAGGTCGACGGTGAACCCGGCGCGGAGGTCGCGGGTCCCGTAGTCCGTGCGGGTGTGGTCGCGGGTCAGGAAGGCCGGCAGCCGCGGCAGGTCGACCACGTCGGGCAGGGGCTCGCGCAGGTCCAGCACGAGACTTTCCTCAGCCACGGTCGCCCGTTCGAACTGCCCCCAGAGGCCCTCCAGCAGGCTCGGATCGACCTCGTGGACCCGCGCAAGGTCCTTCTGCGTCTCGGTCAGGTAGTAGCGCCCCTCCTCCTCGACCAGGTCGGGGTAGCTCATCCGGACGAAGGGGTCGTCGTCGTAGAGGATGATCTCCGGCTGAGTCCAGCGGATCTCGCGACCGTCGGGCGTCTCGACCTCTTCCCCCCCGCACAGCCAGACGGGGTTGCGGTCCTCATACGCGAAGGTGGGCGCGTTCGGGTGCTCGCCGACGAATCGGCCCCCGTGGTTGTGGAACCAGTACAGGAACTTCCCGTTCGCGCAGCGCCAGGCGAAGTTCGCCGCACGAGGGTGCTTCATCCGGCGCCCGTCGGCGTACCGCTTGTAGCGCGGCGCGGTCCACGTGCGGCCGGCGTCGCGGCTGTAGGTCTCGACGGGGTAGCCGTCGATGGAGCGATAGACACAGTAGAATGAGCCGTCGCTCAGGACGCAGTAGCTCTGCTCCTCGCTCACGGGGCCGCCGCCGGGCGGCGTGCGCAGGCCGACGTCGCCCTCGGGCAGCGTCTCCCACACGAGTCTCGCCGGATCGCGCTCCGTCAGCAGGTTGCTGCTCTTCAGCAGCACGCCCTCGGACTGAGCGAAGAAGCCCTCTCCCATCTTCCCGACCTTGTGGAGCGACACGTAGGCCGCGCCCGCGTGGATGAACGGCTTGCCCACGTTCCAGAAGAACCGGAGCTTGCCCCCGTAGACGTTCTCCCGATCGCAGGCGAACTCGCGTACCGGCAAGTCCCACCGCTCGTCCGACCACGTCCGCCCGTGGTCGTCGCTGTACTTCAGGACGAAGTGGCCCAGCGAATCGACCCGCGTGTAGACGCCGCCATCGTGGCGCTTGACCTCGGTCACGCGGTCCGTGTTGTGGTTGTAGAAGATGTAGACCCGACCCGAGGGGACCTTCAGCATCACCGCATACGAGGCCTCGGGGCCGCCGGGAGGCTCGACCGCGACAGGCTCGGACCATGTCCGGCCCTGATCGGCGCTGCGGCGGGTTGCGATGTACTGCCCCGGAGCGCCCTCAACGCCGGCGCCCGTCGTCACGCAGCAGAGCCACGCGCCATCGTCGGTGCGAACGATGTACGGCTGGTCGCTGTACGAGTCGGTGGGGATCTCCCAGCCATTCGCGATGTGGCGCGCGTCCGGGATTGGGGCGTCTGAAGGGCTCATGCGCAGATCTCCCTCCGGGGGGCTCGTTGGCTGCGACCTACACCCCGTGCTTCCTGCGGAGCTTGCGGAACTCGGCGACCGAGAGACCGAGGCCGTCGGCCGCGGCGGCTTCATTGCCGGAGGCGCGGGCCAGGGCTTCGGTGAGGATGGCGCCCTCGACCTGGGCCAAGCGCTCGGCGAGGGGCAGGCTGGGATCGCCGGTCCAGACCGGGCGGGCATTGCGGCCCTTCACCTCATCAGGGAGATCGGCGGCGGTGATCGTCTCGCCGGAGGTGCGGCAGAGCGTGCTCTCGATCACCCGCTTCAGTTCGCGCACGTTCCCCGGCCAGTCGTAGGCCTCCAGCACCGCGAGCGCCTCGGGGGCGATGGCCTTGGCCTCGACACCCGGCACTTCCGCCGCGAAGCGATGCACGAAATGCACCGCCAGGTCGGGGATGTCGCCCTTCCGCTCGCGCAGCGGCGGGAGCTTGATCGTCTGGAAGGCGAGCCGATCGTAGAGGTCCTCGCGGAAGCGCTTCGTCTCCATCGCCCCGCCGAGGTCGGCGTTGGTGGCCGCGATCACGCGCACGTCCACCTCAATCGTCTCCGTCCCCTGCACGCGCTCGAACTGCTGGTACTCCACGATCCGCAGGATCTTGGCCTGGAAGTCCAGCGACATGTTCCCGATCTCATCGAGGAACAGCGTCCCGTTGTTGGCGATCTCGAACCGGCCGAGCTTGAACGGCGCCCCATCGAAGGCGTTCGCTTCCTGACCGAACAACTCGCATTCCAGGAGCCCCTCCGCGATCGCCGCACAGTTCACCACCACGAAGGGACCGTTCCGCCGCTCCCCCTCGTAGTGGACGGTCGCGGCGATCAGCTCCTTCCCCGTGCCGCGCTCCCCAGCGATCAGCACCGGCCGCGGCACCGACGCCAGCGCCCGCGCCTGGTCCACCGCCGCCAGCCACGCCGGGTCCTCCCCCACAATCGCGTACCGCTGCAGCGCGGCCTCGCGGACATACTCGCGCTCCCGGCGCAGGGCGAGGTTCTCCTCCTTCAGCATCCGCTGCACAGTCAGGGCGTTCACGAGACGCTCGGCCTTCTCGAGGCTGAGGCTCAGGTTCTCCTCCAGATACGCGTCCTTCTCGAGGAAGTCGACCGCGCCCAGCTTCAGCGCCTGCACCGCCGCCTCCACCGTGCCCTTCCCCGTCAGGAGAATGGTCGGCACCTCGATCCGCTTGCCCGCCAGAGTGGCGAGCACATCGAGCCCCGAGGCCTTCCCCGGGCCGAAGTCGAGGTCGAGGATCATCAGGTTCGGCAGCTCGGCGCCGGGCTTGCCCAGCGCCGCCAACGCCTCCTCCCCTGAGGGCAGGCACTCGACGGCGAAGCCCCGCTGCTCCAGCACCTCCCGCAGCAGGTCGAGCACCTCCGGTTGGTCATCCACCACGAGGATCCGGTTCGCGGCGGCCTTGAGGGAGCGGTTCTTGCGCGGCGTGGTCAGTCACCTGCCTCGGTAGCAGCGAGTCCGCAGTCTGTGCCGGCGGCGGCACCGAGAGGAGAGCTCGCCGTCGAAGACGAAGACGCGGCCTGGGCAGCGGTAGCCTAATCGCGCCGCGCGGGGTTGTCAACCGTCGGCGTCTGTCATCCACGAAGGGAGCGGGGTGTTCGGAATGGGTCTGCGGGACTTGTTCGAGCTCAAAGGTCGTATAGCGTTGGTCACCGGAGGCGCGCGCGGCATCGGGAAGGCCTGTGCCTGCGCGCTGGCGGAGATGGGGGCGAATGTTGCGCTGCTCGACATCCTTGAGGAGAGCCTGCCCGAGGCCGTCGGCGACATCGAGGCCCTGGGTGTGCGGGCGATCCCCTGCCTGTGCGACGTGACGGCTGAGGCCGAGGTTCAGGCCGCCTGCCGCGCGACCGTGGAGGCCTTCGGGCGGCTCGACATCCTCGTGAACAGCGCCGGGGTCTGCAGGTGGGCCAAGGGCGAGGAGATGACGGAGGAACAGTGGGACTGGGTCGTGGACATCGACCTGAAGGGCACCTTCCTCTGCTGCCGCGAGGCGGCGAAGCTGATGATCCCCCAGGGCTCCGGGGCCATCGTCAACATCGCCTCCATGTCGGGGCAGGTCGCCAATGTGCCGCAGTGCCAAGCCGCCTACAACGCCGCGAAGGCCGGCGTCATCCAACTCACCCGCAGCCTCGCCGTCGAGTGGGCGCCGCACAACATCCGGGTGAACGCCATTAGCCCGGGCTACACGGCCACCGAGATGACGATGACCGTCCCCGAGTACCACGCGGGCTGGGAGGCCCTGATCCCCATGCGGCGCATGGCCCGCACCGATGAGCTGCTGGGGGCGCTGATCTACCTGGCCTCGGACGCGTCCACCTACACCACCGGACACGACCTCGTGGTCGACGGGGCCTACACCTGCGTCTGAACGGCTGAACCACCAAGAGCACGAAGAAGGCACGACGACAGGCAAAGACGTCCAGGCCTTCTTTGTGCCTCTTCGTGCCTTCTTCGCGATCTTTGTGGTTGGGCCGTCGGCGCTCCACGCTTTCTTCCGATCCGGATCGGGAACCCCGACTTGACAGGGTGACGTTGCTCGCCTATAACTCTGGCAGGAATTCTTGCCAGGAAGGCGGGCAGTCGGATGCGGCCTGATCGGGGACAACCGGTCTACACCCTGAAGGTGGCTTCGGGCCTCGTTGGTCTCTCCCCCCGCACGATTCGCCTCTATGAGGAGGCGGAGCTCCTGAGCCCCGCCCGCACCGGGGGCAACCAGCAGCGGCTGTATTCCGAGCAGGACCTGCAGTGGCTGCGCTGCATCCGCGACATGCTCCACGGCGAGGGCCTGACCGTCACCGCCATCCGGAAGCTGCTGGATGTGATCCCCTGCTGGGAGATCCGCAACTGCGGGGCTGAGGTCGCCGAGACTTGCCGCCCCCACCTCCGCATCCCCGAGATGGCCGGCCCGCGCGACGGCCGGGCCGCCGAGAGGGCCGACTCGCCCGAAGACGAGGAGCCGGAGGTCCTCATCAAGCTGATCTACGGGGTCCAGGAGCTCGGGAGCGTGCTGCCCTGCTCGCGGTGCATTGCGGCGGAGCGCGTCGCGCGGCGAGTGGCCCTGAAGCACCCGGAGCGGGTCGAAGTCCGGAAGTACGACGTGATGTCCGCGGAGGCCGAGGAGATCGGGGTCATCCTCTCCCCCACCGTCCTGGTGAATCAAGAGCTCGTGGCGGCGGGGACGGGGATCTCCGAGGAACGGCTCGACCGGATCGTGCGGGAACACCTGGCGCAGGCGGATGCGACGTCGGTCACTGCGCCCACGAAAGGAGACGACGCATGAGTGACGCGCCGGAGTTCAAGGTGGCAGTGTTGGGCTGTAGCGGGATCGGGAGGCTTGTCTCGACGGTTGTCCGCCAGGCGGTCTACATGATTGCGCAGGACCGGCCGGATGAGGTCGAGGTCGTGGGCGCCGGACCGCTGACCGGGAATGTGGCTGAGGCATTGGAGAAGGCCCGGAAGTACCCGTTGATCGTCATCGACGGTTGCCGACCAAAGTGCGCGACGGCCATCGCCCAAGGCAAGGACCTCGACGTGGCGGCCGCGATCTGGGTCGCGGAGGTCGCCGCGAGGAACAAGCTGTCGATCGCCGGCGACAAGCGGACCGAGCTGACTGAGAAGGGCCTGGCACTAGCCCGAGCCGTGGCGGATGAAGCGATCGCCCGGATCGACCTGATCGTCGCCGAAGAGGCCATGAGCACCCTCTGACCGCGTAGGACGGGCTTCCCGCCCGTCGCCCAAACGAAAGGAAGCCATCATGCCTGACAAGATCTGTCTTCAGCCCTGTCTGGGGATTGAGAGCGTCGAGAGCACCATCGGCCGGCAGGCGTGCTACCTCGCCCACGAGCAGCTGCTGGGCCCAGAGAAGAGCGACCTGGGCTGCGCGCCCGCGCTCTACGCGGAGGTTCAGGAGGACATCGACTTCATCCGCAACGACTACGTGCTGGCCGTGGAGTCGTGCAACAACCGCTGCGCGAACGTGCTGGTCGCAGAGAAGGCCGGCGAGGTGCACGCAACGGTGATGGTCGAGGAGGTCTTGCAGAGGGCCGGGATCGACGCCACCGGCCTCCCCCGCGAGCATCTGCCGTTGGACCACCCCGCCGTGAAGGCCGTGGCCGAGGAGATCGTCCGCGTCTCCGAGGAGCTTCTGAGCCGAGGAGGGGCAAACTAGCGATGGAAGGCCCCAACCTCTCCAAGATGATGCTGGCGGAGCTCGTCGGGTCGTACCTGCTGTGCTTCTTCGGCCCGGGCTCGGTGGCGGTGGCGGTGCTGACCGGCTCGCACCAGGGGCTCTGGCAAGTGGCGTCCGTCTGGGGGTTCGGCGTCGCGATGGCGATCTACGCCACTGGCGCCATCAGCGGCGCGCATCTGAACCCCGCGGTCACTGTGAGCATGGCTCTCTTCCGGAAGAGGGACTTCCCGGCGAGCCGCATCGGCCCCTACCTCGCCGCGCAGATGGTCGGCGGCGTGCTCGCGGCGGCGACTCTCTACGTGCTCTTCAACCCGACGTGCCGCGCCTTCGAGGCCAAGCAGGATCCGCCGATCGTGCGGGGTGAGCCCGGCAGTCAGCTCTCCGCGATGTGGTTCGGCGAGTACTTCCCAAACCCCGCTGCATACGGCACTGATGAGGCGGCGTTCGCCCAGGTCACGCCCGGCATGGCGTTCGTCGCCGAGGCGCTCGGCACGGCGCTGCTGCTCTTCTTCATTTTCGCGCTGACCGACCCGCGCAACGGCCTGTCGCCGGGGAAGTTCCGGCTCGAGCCGTTCTTCATCGGCTTCACGGTGGCGATCATCATCTCGATCCTCGCCCCACTCACGCAAGCGGGCCTCAACCCGATGCGCGACTTTGCGCCGCGCATCGTGGCCTACTTCGCCGGCTGGGGCAGCATCGCCATCCCCGGGCCGCGGGGCATCGACATCTGGGTCTACATCATCGCGCCCCTGATCGGCGGCCCGATCGGCGCCGCCATCCACCAGGTCCTGCGCGGCGGACTACCCGCCGAGGGCGACGAAGCGGAGGTCGCGGCATGAACTGCTACATCTGCCACCAGAAGGGCGACGCGACGCCTGCGATAGCGATCTGTGTGCTGTGCGGAATGGCCCTGTGCGCAGAGCACCTGATCCGCGAGGAGTTACCGGTCTGGAAGGACGTCCACGCCGGCATGGGCGCCAGTCGCCGCAAGCTCCCCGAGGCCATGCCCCGCATCGTCTGCGCCCCCTGCCACGGCGCCCTGCATCAGGACTGACCCCCTACCCTACACAGGCCGCCGACCGCCCTGGTCGGCGGCCCAGGCCGTACATGAGAAAGGAGCGATCCACGGTGCCCCCAGACCACATTCGCGTATTGTCGTACCTTTGTCTTGCTTTCATCCTCAGTTCTGCTGTCTTGCCTGTGCAGGCCCAGGACGCAGACGCGGCTTGCACGGCCCAACGCGGCCCGGACGCCACCGTCGACGTGGAGCTCACCGTCGTAGTGACGCCGCCGTACCATGCGGCCAAGCTCCAGGTGTGGCTCCCGGTGCCGCAGACGGACTCGACTCAGGAAGTCGCCGACTACACCGTCGCCACGTGGCCCATCGAGACCCAGGCGCAGATCGGCGCGGAGCCACTGTACGGCAATACCTTCGCCTACCTCGAGTTTGACCACCCCGAAGGGGCGCAGATCATCCGCCAGACCTACCGGGTGACCGTGCGCGAACTCCGCTGGCAGCTTCGTGAGGGCGCCCCCGCCGTCGACTGGCCGGCGAGCTTCGACCCGTTCCTGCGGAGCGACGCGAGTGTGAACCTGGGCGAGGAGCTCACGAAGCTGGCCGGCCAGATCGTGCCGGAGCCCACCACGCCCCAGGCCGACCTGGCGAAGATCATGGACTGGGTGCTCGCCAACCTCAGCTACGACCACGCGAAGTGCTCCCTGCGGGCCAGCTCGGAGTGGGCGCGTGAGCACGGCTGCGGCCACTGCAGCGACTACCACGGCCTGGCGGCCGCTCTGGCCCGCTCGGTCGGCATTCCGGCACGCGTGGCCTATGGCGTGAACCTGATCCCCAAGAACTCGCCCTCGCACTGCAAGCTCGAGGCCTACCTGCCGGATGCGGGCTGGGTCAGCTACGATGTCTCCGAGACCCAGAAGCAGATGGACAAGGTCGAGGGCGAGTTGGGGAGCGAGGAGCACAAGGCCACGCTGATCGCGGCGGCGCGGCGCCGGCTGAACGCCGGCTTCCGGGATGAGACGTGGCTGAGGGTGACTCAGGGGACGGACTACGAGCTGCCCTTCGGCGGCCCGCGGGTGCCCGTCGTACGGACTGCGTGCGTCGTGGCCGATGGCGAGCTGCTTCCCGACCCCGATCCGGCCAACAAGGAGAAGCGGGAGTTCGCATGGATGACCGCTCACAAGTACACGCCGAGCCGCAAGCTCACGAACCCGTTCAGCGGCGCCGGGCCGCTCGCGGAGTGGGCGGAGTAGTGGCCGCCATCCTGGAGGACCCCAAGATGCCGATTCGCGTGCTGTTCCTCTGTACGGGCAACTCCTGCCGCAGCCAGATGGGCGAGGGGCTGCTGCGGAAGCTCGGCGGGGAGGCCTTCGAGGCCTTCAGCGCGGGCACGAAGCCCGCTGAGCGCGTACACCCGTTGGCCGTGGCGACGATGGCGGAACGCGGCATCGACCTGTCCGGTCACACGCCGAAGCTGCTCAACGCGTTCGCCGGGCAGACCTTCGATCTGCTCATCACGACGTGCGACAGCGCGAAGGAGGAGTGTCCCTACTACCCCGCCGCCCGCGAGCGGCTGCACTGGTCGCTGCCCGACCCGGCGGCTGCCACCGGGACCGACGAGGAGGTGCGCGCCGCCTTCCGCGCGGTGGCCGATGACCTGGAGTGCCGCATCCGCGAGCTGACCGCTCGGCCGTTTGATCGCTGAGCCAAATTGCGGGGTTGTTGCGCAGGATGTTACACAACCTCTGTCGATCTGAAAGAGCGCCGAGAGTGACGAAGGGCACATTTGCCGCATCATGAACGCCCTCCACCTCTCTCACGCCGCCGGTCTCGTCGTCACGAGCTTCGGAGCAGGCATCGGGCTCGTAACCGTGCTCATCGTCCTCAACTTCATCACCGACAGCGTTCGCCGCGCCAAGGAGCGCAAGCACCGGCTTCCAGCGCTCAGCGATGCTGACCTCCAACGACTGGCCCAGCGGCCCGTACGGGTTCAGCCCGTTGTAGGTAGCGAGCCGCAGATGCCCATGCTGCGGCTCAGACGCGACGCCTGAGCGGACGCCCGGGATCAGCCGGACGCCTCGTACGTCAGCGCCGCGTCGAACAGCGCCACAGCGTTGGCGACGGGCACGTCGGGCTTGATGTGGTGGTCCGGACCGCAGATGTAGCCCCCGCCCTCCCCCAGCGTCCGCAGACACTCGCGCACCTCATCCCGCACGGCGTCCGGCGTGATGAAGGGCAGGCGCTGCGTGTTCACCCCGCCGAAGAACGCGATGTGCGCGCCGAACTCCCGCTTGAGCTCCCGAGCCGGCATCGGCAGCGTGTGCAGTTGCACGGTCTCCCACACATCCAGGCCGATGTCGATCAGATCGGGCAGGACCGCGGTGACATCGCCGCAGGAGTGGAACCACACGAACTTGCCGCGCCGCTTCCCCGCGTCGAACAGCCTCGCGAAACGCGGCTTCAGGTAGCGCCGCCACAGCTGCGGGTCCATCAGCAAGCCGCGCTGAGTCGCGAAGTCATCGCCGAGGCATAGGATCGGCATCGCCTCGCCGCACGCGTCCAGGAGGCGCTCACAGTACTCCAGTGTTCGCGTGAAGACGGCGTCGAGCGCCGCCTCGAACGCCGTCGGCCGCGCGAGCATCGCGATGAGCGCCTCCTCCATCCCCATCAGGCTGCACACGCGGCAGAACAGCGGCATCCAGTACGGGCCGCGCACAGCGTAGGTGTCCCCCACCACCCGCGCGGCCGACGCGGCGGCGGCGAAGTCGTGGTCCGCCGGATCGGGCCACGGGTGCCGCTCGATCTCTGACACCGAGGCCCCGGCCAGAGGGTACTGATGCGCTGTGCCGTAATCCTCCCATCCCCCGGCGGCCCAGGCATCCACACCCGTCGGCGGCGCCGGGCCCGTGTAGCCGGCGGCCACAAGGCGACCGTCGATGCCCAGGCGATCGTACACCGCTTCGGGCGGGATGCCGAGGTGCTCCGCGATCTGCGGGATGATCTCGATGCAGATGACGTCCAGGGAGATACGATCCGTCGCCTCGCGGCGGATGGTGGCCAACTGACGATCGCGGGGGATCATGTCTGCCCTACGTCCTTCACACAGCGGAATCCGACGGTACTGCAGCGGTCCAGGCCCGGGCACAGGAGGATGAACTTCGCATGGGAGGTGTTCGGTTGCGGGCCCCCGGGAACGTACCAGACCGAACCCTCCGCCCGGAACCATGAGCCCCCCCGGATGATGCAGAAGCGCGTGTGCCCGTCGGAGCGCTCGCTCTCGGTCCATTCCCACACATTGCCCGCCATGTCATCACAGCCGAAGGGGCTGCAGCCGCTCGGGAAGCTGCCGACGGGCATTGTGCCTCGGCCCGAGCCGTTGCACCTCGCCGGGTCGAACGCGTTCCCCCAGGGCCACGCCCGGCCGTCATCGCCCTGGGCGGCCCGGTGCCACTCCGGCTCCGTCGGGAGGCGCTTGCCCGCCCAGCGCGCGTAGGCCCGCGCGTCGTTCAGGTCCACATACACGACCGGATGGTTCGCGAGGTGCTTCGGCATCCGCCCGTCCGGCCAGTGCTTCAGGAAGTTCGTGGGGCTGCGCGGTCGGTAGCCCGTGGCCTCCAGGAACCGCGCGAACTCGGCGTTCGTGACCTCTTGGGCATCCACAAGGAACGCGGGCAGGTGCAGGGGCCCGATGTGGTGCTCCAGCGTCCCATCGAAGGGCGCGCCCCAGAGGAACTCGCGCCGGCGCTCGGGCGGCGTCCCCGGATCGGGATAGCAGCCGCACTCGCGGCGGGGGTGCGCGAGGTCCATCCGCACCGCGCCGGCGGGGACGAGGCGCATTCCGGACGACCCGGCATCGGCCGCCGTCCGCTCCCCGCGCGCCGGCGAGCTGAGGTCAGGCTCGGAGAGGGGTTGGGGCGAGGGGTCGTCAGCCTGCATCATCTGTCGCCGCACCAACTGCCGGACCGTGGCCAACCGTCGCGGGTTGGTGACCATCGCGATGCAGCCGATCGGGCCCAGCTGGGTCGTCACCACGGTCTGCCCACCCACACGTGCAGAACTCAGCTCCTCGCCGCTCCAGACATCGAACCAGCGCGCGCCACGTGGGGCCTCGGCCTGCAGAATCGGTTCATCAAGCTCGCGGCCAGTGCGGTTGAGGAGCGTCCAGACCGTGACGCCCTCGCCGGGCCAGCGATTCGCGTAGACGCCAGGGATGAGCGTCGGGACCATCGGGTCCCAGGCGTCCGAGGCGAACCCGTCGGCGAAGGTCCGCAGGATCAGCATCATCCGGCGCAGCGTGGCCCGGTCGTCGGGCGGCCACGGGTTCCAGGTCCCGAAGACGTTCTCCCAGACCAGCACTCCGCTGCCGTTGAAGAACGCCGCCTCAAGCTCCCGCGCGTGGGAGCCGCTCCAGCGGTTGATCTGGTGCTGCATGTGACGCGGTTCGACCCACTTCAGGCGCAGCAGGCCCGGTTCGGGCAACTCCGGGAAGCCCTGCGCCCATGAGCTGCTGCAGACCTCGAGCTGCTCCAGCGGCGGACTGCCCTCGGGCTCGAAGACGACACCCGGCCGCGCCGC